>Ga0255354_1000070_pt1 | contig 58620 bp, 58 predicted proteins | sample HBST50metaG_FD_189942 | JGI IMG/M metagenome (GOLD analysis project Ga0255354, IMG submission 189942) | Peat soil microbial communities from Stordalen Mire, Sweden - H.B.S.T50 | ecosystem: Environmental > Terrestrial > Soil > Wetlands > Peat | place: Sweden: Norrbotten County, Stordalen Mire...
CTTCTGGATGGGCGGGATGGGGATGGGGGACGTGAAGTTGTACGTTGCCATCGGGGCATGGATTGGTCCGTCGCAGTTGATGGTGGCAATGGTGATCACGGCTTTGGCCGGAGGTGCAATGGCTCTTGGTTGGGCAGCATGGGGGGGATTTCTCGGCGAACTGTTCACGGGGTCAGGCGATTTGGTTTCCAGTCTTAAGCGGCGCGGGTTGCGCCCCCATCCGGAACTGGTGCTTGCCAATCCGCGGACACGAAAGATGCCTTATGCCCCTGCGATTGCGATCGGGACGCTCTTGTCCTTCTTTTCAAGGTAGGCAGGAGCTGAAGCGCTCGCAAGACAGGCGCAGTTTCAGTGTGAGTGGGGTCAACCCGCACCAACGCAATCAGCAGAAGGGAGCAGGACGCCAAGTGAAATCAACCGCGACTGAAGATATGGATACGCTTGGCGCCAGCGACTTGTTGGTCGCGCTGATCGGTCCGGAGGTGCAGAGCCGCGCAACGGTTGCGCATGTTCTTGCGGGACACCAGGTGGGCATGACCAGGGAATACGCGCACTATCCCGGCCTGGACGAAGTGCCGCTGCTACTGGAGCAGAGTCCGGATGTGGTGATCGTCGACTTGGACAGCAATCCGGAGTACGCACTGGACTTGGTGGAGAGCATCTGCGGCCATGGCGCCGCTACGGTGATGGTCTATTCCACGCAGGCCGATTCCAACCTGATGATTCGCTGCATGCGGGCCGGCGCGCGTGAGTACCTGACGTATCCTTTTGCGCCCGGCGCGCTGGCGGAAGCCCTGGTTCGAGCCGCAGTGCGCCGCCCGGCGAATCGTCCGGAAAAAAAAGTGGCAGGAAGGCTGCTGGTCTTCTTTGGCGCGAAAGGAGGGTCGGGAGTCACCACGCTGGCCAGCAATTTCGCAGTACACCTGGCACGGGAGTCAGGGAAGAGCACTCTTTTGATCGACCTCGATCTGCCCCTCGGAGACGCGGCTCTTACGCTCGGAATCACGGCTCAATATTCAACAGTGGATGCACTGCAGAATGCGAGCCGGCTCGATTCGAATTTTCTCTCCAAGCTTCTTCGTCCGTACAGCCCTAACTTGTCCGTGCTTGGATCTCCGGGAAAATTCGCCCGGATGGAAACTTCAAAAGATGCGATCGACAGGCTGATTTCAGTGGCGCGGCAGGACTTTGATTACGTGGTGGTGGACTCGGGGTCGCGGCTGGATTTGACGTCTACGGCCCTGTTCGAAGAAGCGGCCACTCTCTACCTCGTGACGCAGGTGAGCATTCCCGAACTGCGCAATTCGAACCGCCTGGTTTCGGAATTCTTCGCGAGGGAAATTTCCAAGGTGGAGATTGTGCTGAACCGGTATGCACCTTCTTTGCTCGGGGTCGATGAGGAGCACATATCCAAGGCGCTCACCATGCGGGCCCGATGGAAGATTCCTGACGATCATGCGACTGCCTTGCGGACGCAGAGCACGGCCACACCGCTGGCTCTTGACGACTCGCCGATCTCCCGCATGATCCGCAAGATGGCGAGAGCCGCATGTGGGCTTCCGGAAGCAGCAGAGAAAAGAAAGCGGATCATCGGATTGTTCTAAAAGAAGTTTGAGCGGTTATGGATGGTGAAAACGTGGAAGTTCTGGATCTGGAAAAGTACAAATCGGAGATCCACCGCGCCCTGATCTCAAAGCTGGATCTGGAAAAGCTTTCACGTGTGAACTCCGTGCAGGCGCGCCAGGTGACGGCCGATCTGATCAACGAGATCATCCTCGGCCAGAGAGTGCCGCTGAGCTTCGAGGAGCAGGCCAGGATTCAATCCGATCTGCTGGACGAAGTCTTCGGGCTCGGCCCGCTGGAGGCTCTGCTCAAGGATCCAAAGATATCGGACATACTGGTCAACGGCAAGGACAAGGTTTTTGTCGAGCGGGGCGGAAAACTTGAGAGGGTCGATACAGTCTTCCGCGACGACCACCATCTGCTGCAGATTATCGATCGCATCGTGTCGCGTGTAGGACGCAGAGTGGATGAGTCGTCGCCGATGGTCGACGCGCGATTGCCGGATGGCTCCCGCGTCAATGCGATTATTCCGCCGCTGGCGCTCGATGGCCCTTCCATGTCCATTCGGCGTTTCGGGACTGGCCCCATTGCAGGCAACCAACTGGTTCAATTGAAGAGCATTTCGCCGGGCATGATGGAGCTGCTCTCCGCCGCCGTGCGTGCCCGGATCTGCATCCTGATTTCCGGTGGAACCGGCGCCGGCAAGACCACCATGCTGAACATCCTGTCGCGGAATATTCCGCCCACCGAACGCATCATCACCATCGAAGATGCGGCCGAGTTGCAGCTTGCGCAGGAAAACATCGTGCGGCTTGAGACACGCCCGCCCAATATCGAAGGGCAAGGAGCAATTCGGCAGCGCCAGCTTCTCATCAATTCACTTCGTATGCGCCCGGATCGCATCATCCTTGGCGAGGTACGTGGAGAAGAAGCCTTCGACATGCTGCAGGCCATGAACACCGGACACGAAGGTTCAATGGCAACCATCCATGCGAATACTGCGCGCGATGCGCTGTCGAGACTCGAGTCGATGGTTGCAATGAGTAATTTGAATTTGCCGGAAAAGACGGTGCGGTCGCAGATTGCCTCGGCGGTCACCATTGTTGTCCAGATCTCGCGGATGAGCGATGGAACCCGCAAGGTGATGAGCATCTCAGAGATCACCGGGATGGAAGAGAACGTCATCAGCATGCAGGAGATCTTTACTTTTGTGAAAAGGGGGATTGGCCCGGATGGCAAGGTTGTCGGCGTCTTTCAGCCGACGCGGATCCGGCCGCGGTTTCTCGATCGCATTCAACTTGCAGGCATCACGCTTTCGCCGGATGTCTTCGAGCAAACCATGGAAGTTTACTGAGCAGGCAGAGGACGAACTGAAATGGCATGGGTCACGATACTCGTTTTCCTGGGGGTGTTCGCGGTTGTTGCGGCGCTGCTGTTCGCCAGCGGCAACGCTTCCTCGCGGCAGGCCAAGCGGATGCAGGCCACACTCGACTCCGCGCTAGCCTCCGAGAGTCCGCTGTCGTCAGAAACCACCACGAGCTTTCGCAAGAACGATTCGCTCAGCGCGCTGCCCTGGTTCAATAGCACTCTTCAGAGATTGGACGTTGCGCCGCGCCTGCGGATTCTGCTGAGCCAGGCCAATCTCAAGTGGACCGCCGGGTCGCTGATTCTTACCAGCCTGGTCTGCTTTGCGTTAACCGCCTACCTGATCGACATGCGAATCCATTCGGCTTTGGTTGCTTTGCTCTGCGGGTTGCTTCCGGGGGCTCTGCCTTTTGCCTACCTATTGATGAAGCGTAGGCAGCGGTTCGGGAAATTCGAGCAAGGGCTGCCGGAGGCGCTTGAATTGCTGGTCGGCGCGCTTCGTGTAGGACAGAGTTTCAGCGCCGCGTTGAGCCTGGTGGCTCGCGAGTCCGCCGACCCCATCGGCAGCGAATTCCGCATCTGTTTTGATGAGCAGAACTTCGGTCTCGATTTGCGCACCTCTCTGGAGAACCTTATCGCGCGCGTTCCGTTGCAGGATCTGAGAATCGTGGTGACAGCTATCCTCATTCAAAAAGAGAGTGGCGGAAACCTTGCCGAAGTACTGGACAAGACGGCCTACGTGATCCGCCAGCGATTTCGCCTGAGAAGGCAAGTGATGGTGCACACCGCGCAGGGGCGCATGACAGGTTGGATTCTCACGATTCTTCCCATCGCGCTTGGAGTTGTCCTCTATTTTCTTAGCCCTGACACCATCAGCCTTTTGTGGAGACGTCCTCTCGGGATCAAGCTCCTTTGCGGGGCCGGGGGAATGTTGGTGGTGGGATCGCTGATTATCCAAAAGATTGTCCACATGGATGTGTGAAGGGGACCTATGGAACTTACGGTACTAGCTTTCTGCGTCGTGTTCCTGTTGATCGCCAGCGGGGGACTGATCCTGTTTTATCGCGAGGCGATGCTGCAGCGCATCTCCGCGGTGATCAACCCGAGCGAACCCGGGAATCTTTCGAATGCCCTGCATCAGACAGGCCATTCGTTTGGCGTAGTGGTTGGTTCGTTCGAGCGCGTTTTGCCCAGGAGCCAGGCGGAAGTGTCCGTGATGCAACAGCGGATGATCCGCGCCGGTTTTCGCAGGGAGACGGCGTTGAAATACTTTTATGGCGCGAAGGTCCTGGTTCCTCTCACCCTTTGTGCGGTTGCATTCGCCAGTGGGCTGGGGAACCTGAATCCACTGTTCGTTTACTTGATTGCTCTCAGTGTCGGATTTCTGGCGCCGGATTTCTGGTTGGGCAGAGTCATCACCAAGCGGCAAACGCGCATACGGCTGGGATTGCCGGATGTGCTCGATCTGCTGATCATCTGCATCGAAGCGGGATTGGGACTTGACCAGGCAGTTGCGCGCACGGTCCAGGAGTTGAAGCGGTCACAGCCGGCGATCAGTGATGAATTGGGACTGGTCGCGCTGGAGCAACGCGCCGGCCGACCCCGCGCCGAAGCCTGGAAACACATGGCTGATCGCACCGACGTGGACACTGTGCGCAATCTCGTCACCATGCTGGTGCAGTCTGAACAGTTCGGCACGAGCATCGCCAAGACACTGCGCACACATTCCGACACGCTTAGAACGCAGCGCATCCAGCAGGTGGAGGAGATGGCGGCAAAAACGACCATCAAACTTATCTTCCCGCTTGTGCTGTTCATTTTTCCCTGCCTGTTTCTCGTGATGGTGGGGCCGGCTGCAATTCTCATCTCGGAATCATTCGGGAACAATCTCGGACATTGAGAGAAAGGAGATCAAAATGGACAATGTAATGATCGTTCGCGCCGTTGCCGCTGTAGTCTTCGTCATCGTGCTGGCCATCATCATCCAGCGCCGTCGCACCAGGGTTCGCTAGCATGGTCTCGCATCCAAGTTGGAAGGTGCGGCATTCAGCACTCATTTCGCGTTCCGGTCATGTTGCACTGCGGGCGAACATCCCCGCGGCTTTGGTCCGGATCGCGTCGAAAAGGTCCCGGGAGCGAAGTCACAATTTTGCATTCTGAACAACAGCGCGTTGGGTGTTCCTGTGAAACGGCAGTGATGCTTGACGCCTCGAGTGGAAGGTACAGCGATTGTGGCTTCGTTCCTATTTTGGGCAGATGAGTCGTGTCCTGCCCCGTTTTTGCCCGTATGAATTTGCCTTGCGCTCTTCGCGCCTGGCCCGGGTTGTCGTTGGACGTAAAACTCAGGAGTGAATGTGCTCAGACGATCCAGAATGAGCGCATGAAACGATCACAGGAAACATTGGATGGCGTCTGAAAGCTGGCGGCATCACCCTGCGGGAGAGAAGATGGATAGGCAGAGATTCTGCGTCTACAACCAGACAAGCGAATGCTTCTTAAGCCTGGGCGTTACGGTTGCCGACACCATGCTTGAGTGCTTAGAGGAAATGATCGCAAGGCCGACTTTCCCGCACGATGAGGGCCTCTGGCTCGTTCTGTCCAGGAGGCTTTACCCCGTATCTTTGCGCATGGCGCGACCCATTGACCTGCTTTACCTTGACCGGAATCATCGAGTGATCCACGGAGTCGAGTCTTCCTCCAGGCTTCACATTGCCTCGCAGAGAATGGCGGCGGCCAGCGTGTTGGCGTTGCCGGCCCACAGCATTTATTCATCCCAGACTCAGACCAGCAATCAACTGGTGATCTGCGTGGCGGAGGCGCTGGAATTTCGGCTCAAGAGCGCAAGTGAAGGTGAACGGCCGGATCGGACGCGCCTTTCTGCAACCAGCGCGGAGGAGTCGAATCGCATCGCCTGTTCGCCAGGGTCAGGGATGTTTGACGATCGTCGCAGGGCGCCTCGGCAACTTAATCCTCGCCTGGTGGCCTATGACTCGAATGGTGACCAACTTGCAGTACACGGAATCAGGGACGCAAGTAGCACCGGTTTGTATCTCCTGACCGAGAAGCGCTGGCCTCTGGGCACGCTGGTGGTGATGACGCTGCAGCAGCCCGACACCGTGGAGAAGGACTCCGCACCTGCCATTGCGGTTCAGTTGGAGGTGGTCCGGTTTGGCGTGGATGGGGTCGGCCTCCAGTTTGTCTCGCCAGGAGTTCTTGAATCGACGCCATGGATCGAACCGGAACACGTCCTCGATGGAGTCCGGGAAGGCTCGTGTCTGTAACCGCGGAATGCCCATTGAACGAGCGCTCCCGGGCTCCATTCACTTTCCGATTTCGTACTCCTGCGGAATGACCAGGACGATCTCGACCGCGGTTGCTTGACCGCTGAATGCGGCAGGCCTGAATTGCCACTGCTGCAATGCATGGAGCACGAACCCGGCATACTGAAACCGCACCGGATACACGACAGCCAGAGACTCGAAATGCCCCATTACATTCACGAAGCCGTGTACCACAATGGCATCTGAGATAAAGTCGCCGGAGGCAAGCCGAGGCTTCACGACCTCATACGGCCATGGGGCCTGCAGGCGACCGTTGTCTTCCGCAGCCGTGGGTGGTGCAGAACGCGGCAGCGAGTACTGCAGAATCCAGTTTCTGGTTTCGCCCACCGGCAGATAGACGGTGTACGCCATCCTTCCAGCCCATAGCTGGAATATCGCAGGATACTCATCCTCAAGTGAGTCCCCTACAACGACAACTTCATATTGACCATTCTTCGGCAGTGTGATCCGGCTGGTCGAAAGCAGGCTTCCCGGGCCGGAGCCAGCTTGCCCTGCAAGTCCGGCAGCCGGATGCTTGGTTGCGGCTGCAATGTCTTCCGTGGGGGATGTTTCCGCTGGAGCGCTCGCATCTGGTTCTGCATTCGCGGCGATCCTTGGCGTCTGCGCAGGCTTCGCCAAAACATTCTCCGGCTTCGAGAGGGAGGTTGCCGGCAACGCCTCATTCACAGGAGGCAGCATGGCGGTCCCTTCCCGCATGCGGAGATCGGAGAGCGACAACACCGCGACAGGTGTGGGCTGTGAGGAGGAGTCCGAGGTGGTTACTGGGGGAAGCTGGAGCAACTCAGGCCGTTGAAGAGCGATGGGCGAAGTCGTACTGGGCGGGGGCATGAGCATCGGCGTCTCAGAATCACTGGCCTGGACGCTGCGGTCGCCCAATTTCAATGCTTCATTGGGCGCGTCGGGGGAAGGCTCTACGTCGGCGGCGGTGGGTTTTTCTGGCAAAGGCGGAACGATGGTCCTGACCGGATTTTTCTTGGGAGTCCAGATCATGACGGCAGGGACCGGGACTTCTTCGGACAAGGGCAGGCTGTCGGGGAAATCGGGCTGGAGGAGCGTCTGAAGTCCAGGCGGCGCCTGCGCGAGTTGCACCGTTTCCATGGGAGCGGCTTTGCTCCTGCCGTCAAGCCGTGGAGATTCGGCGCTGGACTGAGGATGGGGGTATCGAATAGCGGTCGCGGCGTTCGACCCCGATTGCGGTTCGCGCTCGTGAAGAGAAATCTTCCGGACATTGTATCTATGAGGGAGGGCCGGCGGAGCCACCTGTGGCGAAGAGAGAAAGCCCCAGGACAACAGTCCGAGCGCTACCCCATGAACCATGATCGAGACGAGAAGCGACGAAGGCCCCTGGCCCAAGCGGGTCGGCTCCGAAAACAGCGATGTCGTACGGGAAGATAGCGTACGAGATAACCTCATCTACTCGATCTATGGGTGCAGCATTTTGCGTGCCAAATGCCGCCACGGTGGCGAGAAGCGGATTACAGCCTCGCAGCCAGATTCGCTATGGCCTTATCTCCAAGGTTAATCGAATTGCGCATCGCGCAGGCAGAAAACTGAACTGTGAGGGTAGGGAAGTGTCTACGCGGCTACACACGTGCGGCAATGGTATACATGCGTTCACACTTACTGAGCGAGCTTGCCCTCAGATCCTTGATTCGGAATGAAATCCGTCAACGGCGCATCTGGCACGGCAATTGCAACTCAAGGGTGAAGGTCATGCCCAAATGAATCGAAGACTGCTGACAATTCTTGTCGTTTCATTCCTTATTGCCGGAGCTTGCGCGCTTCTCGTGTATCGCCTGGTCGGCAACCGCGTGAATTCGACAAGGACATCCGCCACGACGCGCGTTGTGGCAGCAGCCTCGGACATCAAACTTGGAACCGTTCTGACCCCATCCAATTTGACGACTGTCGAGATTGCCGGTTCTCTTCCCAAAGGCGCCATTCTCAAAGTGGAGAACGCGGTTGGTCGAGGAGTGGTGTCGAACCTATATCAGGGTGAGCCCATTCTGGACAGTCGTCTTGCGCTGCTTGGCTCCGGTGGAGGGCTGGCTGCCACGATCCGGAAGGGCATGAGAGCCTGCGCGGTCAAAGTCGACGATGTGGTGGGCGTGGCCGGGTTTGTAACTCCTGGAATGCGCGTGGATGTGGTCATCACCGGCAATCCCTCCGGTCCATCGAATGGGTCGGAAGGAACTGAGGTGAGGACGCTCCTGCAGAACATCGAGGTATTGTCGGCGGGCACAGATATCAAGCAGGAGAGCGACGGGAAGCCGAACAAGGTTCAAGTGGTGAATCTGCTGGTGACCCCGGAACAGGCGGAAACTCTGAGTCTGGCTATCAATCAGGCGCACATCCAGCTTGTTCTGCGCAATCCGCTCGATACCGAGACAGCCCAGATGCCCGGAACGGCGATGAACAGGCTGTTTGGAGAAGTCAAGCCAGTTCCGGCGCCCACCAGGAAGCAGGCCGGCCCGACGAGCGCCAGGAAACCCGCGCTGGACAAGTACACGATTGAAGTGTTCAACGGATCGAAAAAGAGCGATGAAAAAGTAGATGCCTCCGAGGATAAACAGTGAGCGCAAAAACTGTAATGATGACTGGTCTTCTGGGCCTCCTAACCTGCGGCCTTTGCGCTAGCTCTGCGTCGTCCGCGCAGGCTTCCAAGCCCATTGCCCATCCTGCCTCAAATCAGACCCCGGTCTCTACGAACGACCTGGTTGTGGCCGTAGGCAAATCCGTTCTGGTTGACTGCGCAAAGCCCGTGAAGCGTGTGTCGGTGGGTTTGGGCGATTTGGCGGAGGTCGTTGCCATCAGCCGAAGCGAGGTCTTGATCAATGGCAAGGCGCCGGGAGAGACCAGTCTGATCATCTGGGAACAGGATGGCGGCCGGCAGTTCTTCAACCTGCGAGTGCGCACCAGCGCCTATGAATCCAATGACCGGCTGGAGGGAATTCGTCGCGAGCTCAATACGCAGTTGCCGGGACAGTCCTTGACGGTCAGCTCGACAAACGGAACCATCTTCCTCAGCGGCACGGTGAAAGACATCAACAGTTCTGAGCGAGCGGTTCAAATTGTCTCCGCTTCCGGCAAGGTAGTCAACCTTCTCAACGTCCAAATTCCTGCTGCTGAGCAACAGATCCTTTTGAAGGTGATCTTTGCCAGCGTGGATCGCAACCGGAGCAAGCAGCTTGGGATCAATATCTTCAGTACCGGTCTGGGCAACACTCTCGGAGGAGTTTCCACAGGGCAATTCTCGTCTCCAGCCGTTTCTTTGCCGAGTGCGACAGCGGGACCCACGGCGACTCTCTCGAATGAGCTGAACCTCTTTGCATTTTTTCCAGGCTTGAATTTGGGTGCGACGATACAAGCGCTGGAGTCGAAGGGCCTGGTGCAGGTGCTCTCCGAGCCCAACGTACTGGCGCAGAATGGCAAGCAGGCGAGTTTTCTGGCTGGCGGCGAATATCCCTATCCAGTGGTTCAAGGGTCCGCGAGTGGAGGGTTGTCGGTCACGATTCAATTCAAGGAATATGGCGTGCGCCTGAACTTCATTCCAACCATCACGCCCCGCGGGACGATCCGCTTGCAGGTGGCGCCTGAAGTCAGTTCGCTGGACTTCACCAATGCCGTCGAGGTGTCTGGATTCCAGATTCCGGCCATCAATGTCAGAAAGGTGAAGACGGAGGTCGAACTGGGTGAGGGACAAAGCTTCGCCATCGGCGGGTTACTCGACAATCGCGAGACGGAAACCTTCCAGAAGATTCCCTACCTGAGTAGCCTCCCGATCCTGGGCAGGTTCTTCCAGTCCATATCGAGAAACAAGACAAACAGCGAACTCATCGTCATCGTCACTCCCGAGATCGTCGCGCCGATTCCTGCCGGCGGAGCCCTGCCTCTTCCGAAGTATCCCGAAGAGTTCTTGCCCTCGAATTCTGGAATTCCGATGAATACACCGGACGCCAAGCCGGCCGGCTCTTCTCCGGTCCGTCCGCCGACAACGATGCCAGTGGAGCAGTACATTCAGAGCATGAAGCCAGAGACGCCGCTGGTGATCGATAACTCATCCTCAGGCGCGTTTGGATCAACGGGAACGGGTGCGGCTTCCAGCACCGCAGGGCCGCAATGAATTTCACCGCACGGACGGCCAGTTGATGTTGAGAGCACGAAGAACATCCTCCCGATGGCGTGCGCCGATCGAGAGGCTGCACGAGCGCCGAGGGGCGTAAGTGTGAGAGGGAAAGCACAGGATGAATTTGCCTGGTTCGATATTTTCGCGCATTCTGGACCGGCTGAGAGACCGCCGTCCTCTTCCGGAGATTCGCATGCGGGTTACGAATCTGACGCGTCAGACAGAACTGGCGAATTGCATTGTGCTTGCAGACTGCGGCGAAACGCGCCGCAAGGGACTGCTGGGGCGCGAGCAACTCTCAGCCAACGAGGGCTTGTGGATCGTTCCCTGCGAGGCGGTGCATACTTTCGGCATGAGATTCTCGATCGACCTCGTCTACCTGGATCGGCGGTGCAGGGTAAGGAAAGTCAGGCGCGAAGTGGCGCCCTGGAAATTGTCTGGCTGCCTCAGTGCACACTCCGTTCTGGAATTGGTGCCTGGGACGATCCTCGAGACGCAGACACAAGCAGGAGATACGCTGAAGATCTCCACTGTATCGTTGACGCCATCCGCCACGGAATCACACTTATAACTCTCGGGCAGGTTTTGCGATCCCGCTTCGGCTTCTCAACCGTTGAAGAGAAGCCGAAGCCTACCTATTGTCAAGATATCCTTGTGGCTCTCAGGTTCGCCTCTTCATCAAGACAGTTACCTGCCCACTCGCGCGCATCGACCCTTACCTTCATTCATCGCTCCTTCCTTTGTTGAGTCCGAGAAAGCGACAGAGCCTCTCTGCGGCCAGATGTATACGAGCCGTCTCTGTTTGCCCTGCCCTGTAAACACGCGGTCACACGTTTCGCGAAAGTGTCGCTTGTAAGCTGTTCATTAATATAGCCCGGAAGTAACAAGTCGATTGGCTGTCCGCTTGCAACAGTTAGGGCATAACCCGGGCGGTATCTGGGGACTCAATCTTCTTGGAGGAAGTTATGAAGGACACCATGCTGAAGCTCTACATCAAGATGCAAAACCTGCTCAACGACGAAGAAGGCCAGGATCTGATCGAGTACGCCCTGCTCGCCTCCTTGCTTGCCGTAGGCGCCATCGCAACTCTGGGGCCGCTGGCAAGCGCCGTCGGCACCGCATTCAACGCGGCCACCACGGCCATCACCCCCGCCAAGTAGTATTGCCGGCAAGGCCACAACCGCTATCGAATCTCGATCCCTTGGCTACGTCGGGGAGAAGCGCGGAAGGCTCATCCATCGAATGGAGCGCGCTCCCCGGCCAGGGACCTGAATCCAATCAACCCACGCCGAGATGATGCCCCGGCTCAACCCTAAACCCGTGAAAGTCATCCAGATTTTCAAAGTGCAGGCGAGTATGATCCTGGCTTCCCATTCAGAACCCGGCGTCTTGTTGACACGGTCGGAAGGCCGTGCCGGAACGCTGAGAGAGTTGCTACTCGGAAAGCGTCCATTGGCCGCGCGACTGCGCGTTCTCCTGGTTGCCCGGAACGAGGGCAGCGCGCTCGTCGAGTTTGCCCTGGTGGTGCCCATGATGATGGCGGTGATGATGGGCCTGCTTACCTGCGGAATCGCGCTCAGCAATCTCGTTGCTCTTACCAATGCAGTCGACACGGGAGCCCGCATTCTGGCGGTGAGCCGAGGAGAGACTACCGATCCCTGCGCTACCGCTGTGGCGGCCATCTACGCGGCGGCGCCACAACTGAAACAGGCCAATTTCACCTTCACGTTTGTGCTGAACGGAACTTCGTACTCGGGAACGACCTGCGCCGCCGGCGCAGCCAACCTGGTAACTGCCGGGCCGGCCCAGGTAACAGCTACTTATCCAGCGCAGATCAACCTCTTTGGATACGCGCCCCGCGCGCTCAACATGACGGCTCAGACGACCGAACTTGTGCAGTGAAGAAGTTGAAGAGGTTCTGTATGACTTTGAAGAGGCGGATATTGGTTCTCGGAATGTTCAGGGACCAGAGTGGCCAGGTGCTTCCCTGGGCCGCGCTCCTGATGGGTACGTGTCTCGGGGTGAGCGCTCTGGTGGCGGACGCAGGCCATGGCATGGTTGTCAGCCGGCAGTTGCAAGCTTCAACCGACGCGGCAGCACTGGCCGGAGCACAAGCGCTGCCGAACACGACCTATACTGCGGCCGCAAACACTTACAGTGCGGCGTCGGGTGGCTTGAATGCCCGCTCGAGTCTTACCGGCGTCACCGCGACCGTCACCGGCAAATGCCTTACGACCGTGGCGAACTGGGGAGTTCCGTGCGTGGCCCCCGCCAACTATAACGCCGTGGTTGTGAAACAGTCAGTAACCATTCCAACGTGGTTTGCCGGGGTCATCGGCGTACACACCTTGACGCTGAGCACCACATCGACGGCCGCCATGCGAGGCGCGCAGAGGGCACCGTACAACGTGGCATTAGTGCTCGACACAACCAGGTCGATGACCGACGCGGACACCGCCGGCAACTGCACGGGCACGCGCATCACCTGCGCATTGTCCGGCGTCCAGATTCTTCTCAAGAATCTCTCTCCCTGTATGTCGGGACTGTCCTCCTGCGGGAAGGCCACCAACGGGAACGTCGCCAATCCTGTCGATGAGGTTGCCGTTTTTGCGTTTCCCGGGTTGAATACGGGCGATGCAAAGTATGAATATAATGGCGGCACCGTCAGTTCGAGTTACATCTCGAAGTATAACGACACGGCCACCTCCAGTTACCTGACGCTGCCCGAATATGAGGTGCTGCCTTTATCGAGCGATTACCGGGCATCCGACTCGTCGACGACGTTGAGTGCAACGTCCAACCTTTCGCTGCTGGCCGGCGTAAAGAGTGGAACCGGGATGCAGGCTGTAGGCGGAGTTGGAACCTACTATGCCGGGGCATTCCAGATGGCGCAGTCGTACCTTGCTGCACAAGCCGCATCGCGGCCAAACTCGCAGAATGTGATCGTCCTTCTCAGCGATGGGGACGCAAGCGCAACGTCCGCGAATATGCCCAACGCCTCCAAGACATCCGGCACGTATCCGTCCTCGATTGATCAGTGTCATCAAGCGATTACGGCGGCAAAGAATGCGAAGACGGCAGGAACCCAGGTCTACGTGGTCGCGTACGGCGCCTCAGGCGGATCCAGCTGCTCGACGGACAGCCCGGCGATCTCCGCATGCTCGACGCTCTCGCAGATGGCCTCGTCGCCGGCGACATTCTTCACGGATCAGTCGAGCAGGAACAGCGGCTGCACGAGTCCGAGCCAGCCGACAACCACCCTGAATACAATCTTCACAGAGATTGCGGGATATATGTCCGTCGCGCGCCTGATTCCCAACGGAACGACGTAACGTCCTGAGGATGTTCGGGAAGGATGCGCCAATCAACGTGGCGCTATAGACGACGCGAAAAACGGGCAACTCATGGCACGCGGTTGCGAGTGTACGAAACAGGAGAATGCGAAGGTAGAGGAGGATGTTGCTTATTTCCGAGCCTCTATCGCACATCGCGATTGGTGCGTGAAGATCTTTTAACTAAAGACGCCAGATGACGGAAGGCGCGCTTGTCGGCTCGTCCGTCATAGCGCCGTGAAGTCACCAAGGGAGTTACTGGCGAGGCTGCACTATAAGTACATCTCGCACGGAACGGGAGAAGAACAATGTTGAAGTCCGGTCTCCAATCTGCCGATAGAGAATACATGCCAGACTCCGTTACCTTGAGTGCCACCGCAGCAGCAAGTTCGCATCGGGCGCCGATCAAGTGGCCGACCGAGATGGGCTCGATGGCGCGCCAACCTATCCTCGATCTGCGGGGCCGCGTAACAGGTTATGGGCTGATCTTCCAGAATGAGCAGAGCGCGGTGCTGGATGCGAACCGCGTAGAAGCTGCCTCCACGATTCTGGACAATATGGTGCTGTTCGGCCTCGATCGCCTGACTGGCGGCTTGCCGGCCTTCGTTCGATGCAACGCCGAGGCGCTGATTGAGCAACTGGTCGCAGTGGTGCCAGCCTTCGCCACCGTTCTTGAAATTCCCGCAGGCCTGGACGTGACCCCGAAGCTACTTGGGGCATGCCGGAAGCTGAGGAATGCGGGCTTCAGACTTGCGCTTGTCGATTTTGCATGGAGCCCGGCGCCACATCCTCTGCTGGACCTTGTGGAGTTTGTCAAGGTGGACTTGAGACGCGTGCACCGCCGGGAGAGATTGCGCCAGTGGCTGGAAGGAACTTCAGTGGCCATGGTGGCAGAGGGAGTCCATTCGCAAGAGGATTACGTCCAGGCACAATCGGAGGGATTCAGGCACTTTCAGGGTCCCTACTTCTGCAAGCCGGAGATGATCAAGGACCGGAAAATCCCCGCCAACCAGGTGTTTCACGTGGAGATTCTTCGTCAACTGTTCAGAGACCCTCTCGACTTGAGAACGCTTTGCCCGCTGGTGATGCGCGATGCCGCTCTCGTCTATCGGGTACTGCGCCTTGTGAACTCGCCGATTTGTGCCATTCGCGAACCGGTAAGCTCCATCGAGTCGGCCATCATGATTCTCGGCGATGTTACGTTTCGACGAATCGCAACCCTGGCCATTCAGTGTGCGCTGAACGAAGGTCGCCCTCCGGAGATTCTTCACACGGCGCTGGTGCGGGCGCGCTTCTGCTCCCAGGGTGCCCGGGTCTGCAAACTGGATCCCGACGAGCAATATCTGATTGGGATGCTGAGCCTGCTACCCGCGATGTTGCGCCTCCCCATGGAGACGCTGGCACAGGAACTGCCGTTGAGCCCGAAGATCCGGCTGGCGCTCCTGGGAAGTTCCAGCCATGAACGTAGTCTGCTCACGTGGATCGAGTCGCATGAATGGGGCAACGCGTCAGAATCTCATGCCATCGCATCGAGCATTGGTATGAATCAGCAGGAATTGACACAGATTTACGTCGACGCACTTGTCTGGGACGGGGCGGCGCCGGACCATCTTCATTGAAGAGCTGACGATGCTCCACCGTGAGTTTTCGGCAGCGCTGCGTGATTGAAAAGTCCGGCGCGTCTGACCACTGGCGCCGATTCTCCGCACGTGCCAGCAGATCGAGCGGCCATTGGCACTGCCCCTCTGGAGCTTCCGAAGTCTAGCCAAGAGGGGCCGGAATCAGCGCCACCAGTCGGAACGGATTTCTACGCCGGGGACAACCTCGGACGGAATACCGGGCGTGGGGGACCAGAGGCGCAGGTTTTCGACAGCGAAAACACTTTCGATTGGCTTGGTCCATTGGTGGAGCGCGAGGTCAAAGAGTCCCCAGTGGATGGGCATGAGCAAGCCGTGGGCGCCAAGAGCTTGAAAGCTGCGAACAGCCCCTTCCGGGCCCATGTGAATGTCGGCCCAAAGAGGGTTCGAAGCGCCGATCTCGAGCATGGTGAGATCAAAGGGTCCAAACTGCTTGCCAATCTCGATGAAGCCGTCCCATTCACCCGAGTCTGCGCCGTAATAGACGCGGTGCCTTGGGCCGACGAGAGCGAAGGATGCCCACAGGGTCTCGAATCGGTTGAAGAGACTACGACCGGAGAAATGGCGGGCGGGCAGGGCCGTAACTGTCACGGAGCCGACGGTTGCGGCATCAGTCCAGTTGAGCGCCGTGCAACGGTTGGCATCGACCCCGAGAGTGTGCAGAATTTTTTCCACGCCGAGCGTGGTGATCCAGCGGGTATTCCGAAGCTGCGACATTTCCGCAAGACTGCGGATGGTGCCTGCGCCGAGATGATCGTAGTGATCGTGCGAGATCAGAACGGCGTCGATCGCCGGCAAATCCTGAAGTGCAAGCGGTGCAGGGAAGAAACGCTTGGGGCCGGCCCACTGCATGGGAGCCGCGCGCTGATCCCAGACCGGATCGATGAGGATGCGCGTCCCGTCGATCTCTACCAGAGATGTGGAGTGACCCATCCAGGTAACGCGCAGGCCGGAGCGGGGATTGGTTGCAAAGACCCGAGGGTCGGTATGGAAGGGGCCGAGAGGACGTTGTGGAGATCGTGCCGCCGCTCCAAAAAAGAAACGGGGTCCCATTTTGAAGATGAGGGAAAGCCCACCGAGTTTCGCCGGCACGGGGTTCAGAAACTGCTTGCCTTCCCGCTTGGCTGGCATCAAGGTCATGGGTATTGGATGGCGTATCTTGTACGCGGATTCCTTAAAACGAAGATAGACACGGTTGGAGACCACTTGGACAACTGCGCGCCAGAGGCGCAAGAGCGCCTCTGGCGCGCAATCGGCGCAGGCTTAGAAGTAGCGCATTTGTTCGAGGTCGGCAATCAGGCCAGGGCCGGTGGGATGCCATCCCAGACGTTGCTGTGTTTGTGCGCTTGAAGCGGGCATATCCAAGCCCGCGAAGGGCGCGAGCCAGCCAAAATGAGCTGCCGCTTCCTCCGGTGAGAGGCTGACCACGGGCACCTTCAAGCCTCGGCCAATGACTTCAGCGATCTCCCGCATCGATACTCCCTCTTCAGCGACGGCGTGGTACCTGCTGCCCGCTTCGTGTTTCTCCAACGCAAGCGCGTAGAGGTGGGCAACATCGAGAACATGCGCCGCTGCCCAGCGGTTGTGTCCTTCCCCGATGTACGCCGAGACTCCTTTCTGACGAGCCAGCTCGACCGCGTAGGTGATGAGGCCCTGCTTAACCGTGTTGTGGACCTGAGGAAGACGCACCACCGACACGTTCACACCACGCGCACCTTGCGCCAAGCCTGTCTGCTCGGAAACGCGAGGCATCGCTGGGTTGAAGATGACCTCGAGGTCTTCGGTGGCGAAGCGGCCCGGGGCAAGCGCCCCGATCCCGGAGCTGACAATCAAGGTGCGGTTTGAGCCCGCGAGCGCGTCGCCAATCGTCTCAATTGCGCGCCCATCGATCTCACAGTTCTGCTTGAATTTCGTGAAATCGTGGATGAAGGCTGTGTGGATGACGCCGTCCGATTTGGCCGCTCCACTGCGCAGGCTTTCCAGGTCTTCCAGACTGCCGCGATGCACTTCGGCGCCGGCGGTGACAAGAGCCTGCGCGCCTACATCGCTGCGCGTGAGTCCGAGCACCTGGTGGCCCGCTTCGATGAGTTCGTGAACAATGGCTGAACCGATAAAGCCGGTTGCGCCGGTGACAAAAATACGCATGTGCATTCTCCTTTGATTGGGTGAAGGACTGTATGTGCAGCCGCTGATTCGCTGGATCGATTCGCAGTTTGATCAGGCGGTGAAGTAGCGCGCCTGATCGAGGTCGGAGAGAAAGACTGGCTGTGTCGGGAGCCATTCCAGCCGCTCCTGGGTCAACTTGCCGGCGGAGGCCTCCGAGCGTGACCGGCGCGCGAATTGACGGCCTGCGCCGATGAGTTCCCTGGCAAATGCAAATCCGATAAACCCGTAGTGCCAGTGACGAAAGCGCGCATTTTGGACTCCCTGCTGAGGTGAAAGGGCGCATTTGCATCCCGATATAAGCTAGATGTGGCAGGTGATCGAGACGATCTATACTGAAAGTCCGTATGATTGGTTCGATCGTCCGGAGGTCGCATGGACCCACTCTCAGATGTACTTTCATTGTTAAAACCACAGAGCTATGTTTCAGGCGGCTTCGAGGTGGATGGCGATTTGGCCATCCAATTTCCGAAACATAAGGGAATCAAGTGCTATGCCGTGCTGTCAGGCCAATGCTGGCTGGCTGTGGAAGGCGTACCGGATGCGGTGCTTCTCACAGCGGGGGACTGCTTCCTTTTGCCGCGTGGACTGCCCTTCCGCCTCGCGACCGATCTGTCCCTCACGCCGGTCGACTTCCGCGTACTCCTCGCGGCGCAGATGCCGGGGGGTGCGCTCTCGAACCCTACAGGTGGGGGGCGTTATATCGCTGGCGGGCACTTCCTTCTGACCGGCAGTCATGCCGAGATGCTGCTAGGGTCTTTGCCGCCGATCGTACATATAAGGAAAGAGTCGGATAAGGCGGCGATGCGTTGGTCGCTGGAGCGCATGAGGGAGGAGTTGCGCGATCCGCAGCCGGGCAGTTCGTTGATCGCGCAACAGCTCGCCTACATGATGCTTATTCAGGCGCTTCGACTGCATTTGGCGGATGGAGCGAGGAGTGGCGTCGGCTGGCTCTTTGCCCTGGCGGATCAACAGATGAGCGCGGCGATCACCTGCATGCACGACGAGCCGGGACATCCATGGACGCTCCAGAAACTGGCCGAGCGCGCCGGTATGTCGCGATCGATCTTTGCCCTGAAATTCAAACAGACGGTTGGGGCGACCCCGATGGAGTACCTGACCCGCTGGCGCATGTTATTGGCCGGCGAGAGGTTGAAGAATTCCGACGATTCCATTTCCATCATCGCCTCATCGCTTGGCTACGAATCCGAAAGCGCCTTTGGTAAAGCCTTCAGGAGGGTGATGGAATGTTCGCCACGGCAATATAGCCGGGGACGAACTCCGGCTTCCCCGGTAGATCAGGGAAGGGAAGCTGCCAGCGCCCTTCAGCTCGAAGCCGTCGCCGGATAGACGAGGCGATGCGCGACACCTGGCGTCTGATCGCTGGCGATCAAGAGATCCTTGCCCCAACCGCGCGGAGAGTTCCTTCGCAACGCGATGCTCAGCCGCTGGCACCAGCATCGCGGGCAGTTCAGTGTCTATCTGCGCATTCTGGATTTCGCGGTGCCCGCGAGCTGGGGACCGAGCGCTGACGAACCGCCGCCCCTTCCCCAAAAGACACCGACGGCCTAGAGCGGCTTCGATTCACGTGATTCTCGAGCAAAACGACAAAACCTCCGACAGTGGCGCTGTCAGAGGCAATTTTGAAACGGAGTTCAGATTTTTCCTTTGAATGGTCGGGGCGGAGGGATTCGAACCCCCGACCCTCTGCTCCCAAAGCAGATGCGCTACCAGGCTGCGCTACGCCCCGACGTTCAGATTTGATTGTAGCGCGGATTGGTTTCCTGTTGGGGCTGTGCGGGCAGCCTCAATGCCGGGTGAGCCAGGCCAGGAACCACACCACCAGTACGACAGGAACGGCAAAGACCAACCCCAGCATTGCCGCCAGAAAAAGCAGAAACGCCCAATCTCGCCAGTTGTGCCGTCGCGGCGCGGCCAGAGAACGCTGGAGCAGCCGGTAGTTGCGGCGGTTGGCCTTCCAAAAGATGTCAAAGACGTCGCCGAAGAGCGGAATCGTCCCCACCAGTACGCCGATTCCCAGGTTGGCGGCCATGCGGACGAGCGTGATGTAGGGGACACCGCGGACCCATGCGGCCAGAGGAATCGCCAGCGAGAGCAGCCCGGCCAGCACATCGCCCAGCCCTGGAACCAGGCCGATGATTCCATCCAGTCCGAAGCGTATCTGGGTTCCGGGCAGGCGAAAGGCCTCGTCGAGCAGGACTTCAAGCCCATACAGGGTCCGGTCGTTCAAGATCCATGCGCCCCGATGCCACCGTTCTGGCGGCTGGCGCTCGGCATGAGCCTGGCCTGCGAAGGGGTCGGCGGAGGCACCAGAACTGCGGGCGGAACGGGGCATGGGCGGTTTCCACCTCCGGTCAGGCGAAGTGACCTGATTCGATGCTACAATCAAAACAGATGGCGGCAGTAGTTCAGTGGCAGAACGCCTGACTGTGGCTCAGGATGTCGTGGGTTCGATCCCCACCCGCCGCCCCATTCTAAAATAGACGGCTTACACTATATCCACTCCAGCGCGCAATCGCGTCGCATGACGCTGCCCAACTCCACGGCATCGATGTCATCGGCGCTTTATAGACTCCACCGTGAAGAAGGCGAAGCAGTGCAACCGGAAGACTCGGAAATCTGCTGGTTCACGGAGGGCCGGAGAGTCTGGAACTGCAGCGCTCGTTTCATTCAGTCTTCCAGTCTTCGAGTGCTTTCGCCGCCCAATTCAAGCGTCCGCTGACTGGCCCCCGGACGTGGAATGAGGCCGGGGACGCGCCACACACAATGGCTAACGGCAGGATCCCAGACGGCTTGCTCAAGAAAGACGCGTAGCCGTCTGCTCTTCCCCATACATTGTTCGATGCCCGTGTCCTACGGACAGTGGCAGCCGCAGTCGTAGAGCACGCTGTTTGGGCCGCAGTCGCCTGCCAGGGCGTCGCTCAGTCATGCAGCACAACGTTGACCAGCGAACTGTTGATGACCATCCCCGTGGAGTTGTAGTCGATGTAGCCGAGACTGCGAAACCGATTGAGGAAAAAGCTGACGCGGGACCGGGTGGTGCCGATCATTTCCGCCAGGGTTTCCTGACTGATCTTGGCGATGACTGGAATGGGCTTCGATTCCTGGCCAAAGTTCGCCATCATCATGAGCAAACGAGCGAGGCGCTTTTCGCTGGAATTGAACAGATGATCGACCAAGTCGGCTTCCATGCGAATGTTGCGGGAGAGCAGGTGCGCAAGGAATTGCTCGGCGAATTCAGGCTCACGATGGATCAGGTTCAGCATGACCGTCTTTTCGATGCGGATGATCGTGCAGGGTTCAAGAGCGCTCGCAGAGGAGATGCGGAGATTCTGACCTGCCAGGGAAGCTTCCCCGAAGAAGCTGGTCACCGGAAGGTGTGCGATGACGGCTTCCTTGCCGCTCATCGATACGACGGTGAGCTTTACCTTGCCACTCTGGATGTAGAAGACCGCATTGGCCGGATCGCCCTGCGAAAAAATCGAGTCACCCGTCAAGTATTCGCGGCGCGACCTTCCGGCCATCAGCTTGTTCAGCGAAGCTTCAAGGTCAAACGCTGATTCCCGCTCCGGCATAGCATCAACCCGATTCGGAACGACCTTCAACATGTGATGCGCAACCGGAGGCAAAGGAAAGGAGCGGCCCAGTGGAATCCTGGATGTCGAGCTGTTCATCGTGGCGAGGCTGGTAGCCATTGTCGATACCTTTCAATCGTACAGAGTGCGGGCAAGGATATGAATTACAGTCACCCCTTGCGAAGTCAATATAACCAAGATAGCGGGCGGGGAAGAGGGTTAATATCGGCGAAGACTGTTATTGTTGTAGGTTTTGCAGCGAGAGGGTTGTAGGGCTTTCCCTACGACGAAAGGTGGACTGGGGTGATCAAGTTAGGCGTTATGGCGCAACAGGAAGGACGACGATGGGCTTTATAGATTTGCTTCACCGTGCTTTTGTTTTGCTTTTGATCGGCCCAATCGCGCAGCAGCGCTGACCAGCTAAAACAGCCATAGCCGCGCTTCGGCTTCGGCAGGGACTACATCATCTTCAAGGTTGGTTACTGCGGAGATAAGTCAAGGGCTCGATAGAAACGTAACTCTTATAAGGAAGCGTCAAACTTGTCGAAAAGCTTCGATTGAAGATATATAAATCAACTATCTCGAAGACTGCGCGCGCTGTCGGACTTTGAGCTTCTCGTGCATTATTGATCCGGCCCGATTTGTATTGCAACAGGAAAGAAGAACGAACAACCGCAGATCCTTCGACTCCGCTACGCTTCGCTCAGGATGACAGTCCTCTGTATGATGGTGTAGGTGAGTCCTCTGCATGACGGTGTAGGTGATGGCAGTTCTGTGACGGTGTAGTTGTCAAGGGCCGGAACAGTAATATGTCACCGGGCTTATCGAATCCAATGAGCAGGTTCCGCTCGTGCCCCGCTTGCACCCTGCTTGCGATCAAGTATTTTTTTGATCGCCGGCGCCAGCTCTTCTGATGCGCTGTCTTTGTTGACATAAGCGGTTGCACCGGCCAGTAGGCAGCGCGACGCATACTGGTTCTCCGGCTGGACACTCACCATGATGACTGGGAGCAGGGGGTAAATATGCTTTACATCCTTCAACACCTCCAGCCCGCTGCGCCCCGGCATGTTGATGTCGAGCAATAGGACGTCGTGTTGAGACGCGACTAACTTGGTTAGCACTTCGTCTCCGTCGGAGGCTTCGGAAAACTGGGCGCCGGAAAATGCGTCGACCAGGATCTCTCTCAGGCCGCGTCTCACGTTCGCGTGATCATCTGCTATCAGGATATTCATCGTTGTTTCCGTCTGCCCGGTCGCACTTTCGATCTGAAACTACGATACCGGAGGCAAGAATTAACCGGAATCAGCGAAGACCGTGATTTGTGTAAGGCTTGTTCCGTTTTCTCTGTAGGGTTATTCCTACACCGGCAGACCCTACTCGATGAGGCCGTGCGTCATGGCGTAGCGGGTCAGGTCGGCGTTGCTCTTCATTTGCATTTTTTCCATAATCCGAGCTCGATAGCTGCTGATCGTTTTTACGCTGACATGAAGCCTGTCGCCAATTTCCGTCAAGGGGACGCCGGCGGCAATCATTTTCATGACTTCGTGTTCGCGGTCGGAGAGCAGCTCATGCAGGGGCTTCTCGATGGACTCATCCAAATTGGCAATCAATTTGTCCGCGAGGCTTGCGCTTACGTAGCGGCCGCCGCTCAGGATCTTCTTTGCTGCCATCGCCAGCTCTTCAGGAGCGCTTTCCTTGTTGATATAGGCGGATGCGCCAGCCCGCAAGCAGCGTACGGCGTACTGGTCCTCGGGCTGGCAGCTCAATATGACCACTGGCAACCGAGGGTAGGTGTGCTTTACATCGCGCAGCACGTCCAGCCCGCTGCGTCCAGGCATGCTGATGTCCAACACCAGCATGGCAATTTGGGATTTTCCCAGGTGGCTCAGCACCTCATCCCCATTTCCGACTTCTGAAAAGTCCGCGTCGGGAAGAGCATCAGCCAGAATCTCTCTCAGTCCACGGCGCACGACCGCATGGTCATCAGCGATCAGGATGTGCATGTTTGCTCTCCCTTGACGCGTGGAGTATCTACGGGGACGCGCACCGTAACGGTTGTGCCTTTGCCGATGGAACTTGAGATTTGCACATCCCCCCCGCAGAACTGCGCTCGCTCTTTCATGCCCAGCAGACCCAAGGACCCAAGAGTGTTCGATGACCCGGATTCACTGAAGCCAATTCCATCGTCTTCCACAACCAGGAGGATGTTCTCCTCTTCCTGGACCAAAGCGACGCGCACCGACGTTGCCTGCGCATGGCGAATCACGTTGGTCATGCACTCCTGAAAGATTCGGAATGTCGCGGTGGCCCGGTCACCGTCCAAGTGTAAATCGACGGGCGGAACAGAGACCAGGCACTGGATGTCATTGCGAGAAGCAAACTCGCTGGCTTGCCATTCAATGGCTGCCGCGAGGCCAAGGTCGTCCAGCACTCCAGGACGCAGTCCGCTGCATATGGTTCGCACCGACTTGACGCCATCATTGATCAACTTGATGGATTCCTTGAGTCGAGCGAGCACCGTGCCCTCCGACTCCGGCAGATGACGGGTCATCCAGGTCATATCCATTTTGATGGCGGTGAGAATCTGTCCGATCTGATCGTGCAGGTCGCGAGCGACCCTCTTGCGATCCTCTTCGCGCACCCACTGCAGGCGCTCAGCCAACGCGCGCAGCTGCTCTCTTTGCAGGACGAGCGACTCTTCTCCCTGCTTGCGTTCCGTGATGTCGCTGTTGATCACCAGCACACGAGGCGCCTGGTCGCGCTTGCCCCATTGCAATGCCCAGCGGCTGGACACCACGATGCGCCTGCCGTCCTGAGCAGTCGTTACGAGGTCGCCCTCCCAATGTCCGACACGCAGAAGCTCCTCTCGAATTTCAGCCAGAGGCCGCGGAAAATCGGTGTGGAGCAGGTCGTGCGAGACGGCGCCGGCCGCCTGGCTTTTGGAGTATCCCAACATCGCCTCTGCACCGCGACTCCAAAAGAGCACCATCCCCTCCAAGTCGATTACAAAAACGGAGTCCTGCGTGAGTTCGAGCAGGGCGGCCTGTTCCGCAATTTCAATCTGCTCCTGTCGCCGCTCCGAGACGTCGCGAAAGACCAGCACCACGCCAATGACTTCTTCCTTGCCGGCGAGGATGGGCGCGGCGCTGTGCTCGACTGAGATTTCGCGGCCATCCCTCGTGACCAGGTCCACGTGGTTCGCCACGGACAGAACCTGTTTCTCTTTGAGCACGCGGAGCACTTCATTGTCCGCGCTCATCCCTGACTTCTCATTGATGAGCTTGAGCACTTTTCCGATCGGCTGGCCGAAAGCCTCCGCCGCTTGCCAGCCCGTTAAAACAGCAGCGACCGGATTGAGGAAAGTGATCCTGGCATTGCTGTCCGTTGCGATCACGGCCTCGCCGATGCTGCCCAGAGTCGCAGTCCATCGCTCCTCGCTCTGCAACAGCTTGGTGCCCAGTGCCTGCACGTGATACCGGGTGAACAGAGAAAGGAGAACCCCAAATCCCAAGCCCAGGACCAGGCAGCTGCTCACCATCAGGATCCATCGCAGGTGTGCGACCTGAACGCGCTCGGCACGCAGTCCTGCCTCCACGCCTTGGAACTCCGAGATTTGCTCTCGAAGGGCATCCATTCTGAGCTTTCCTTGCTGGTTCTCATAGAGAGTGGGGTCAGCTTTTTCCGCACGGCGAAGGGCGATAATTTTGCTAGCGTAGCTTTGCCACCCCGTGTAGCCAGCATAAATATCGTTCAGACGCTGCCGCTGCTGCGGCTGGCCGTCTGCCACCATCGAATACAAGGACTGGAATTCGGAATCGAACTTCTTCGTGCCCTCCTGATATGGATGAAGGAAGGTCTCATCGCCCGTTACGATGAATCCGCGCGTGCCTGATTCCATATCGATCAGCAACATGAGCAGATGCCCTGATTGGTCGAGAACCTGATCGGTGTGGTCAACCCACTGCAAGGACTTGTTCAAGTCGAAGGTTTCCCACAACAGCAATCCAGCAAGGGCTGTCGTCACCAGAAGGGGAACCACAATCACCCGGCGTAGCAACGATTTCAATTTCAAATATTCCATCGTGTCCAATCACTCATTTTCGGAGGCAAGCCAAGTTGCCGCAACAACGACTGTCTTTTTGACGGTCAACCAGGTTTTGCCAAGCAGAACTCTGCTGGCTCAGATGGAAGGTCTGAGTGTGCGGCTGAGCACACCTGCATTGGCGAATGCTTTAGGATTGCACAAGCGAACGGGAAGCACAGCTCAATATTGCTCACTCAAAGGAGTCATTTTCAAGAATTGCACAGCCTATAACCGGAGTTTATGAAGTGATTGAAAGCCGCTAATTCTCATTATGGTCCACTCAGCCGCGCTCCGGATGAACAATGGATGATCCTGCCAGCTGGCCGCGATGGGGCGTCGAAGATGCGAGCGATAGAACCGGTCTGGCGGCTATCCCACGGCGTGGGTGGCCATTTGCCTGCGGCTTCCACTGTCTTGATGGTGTGCCCAAATGCTCAGTCCTCGACGCTCAAGGATGAAACACTGACTTCGCAAAAGACACGCGGATCTGGCGAGGACTCTTCATCACCTTCATTGAACTCGACAACTCACGGTTTTTGACCCGGCCATATTGTGTTGCAACAGGGAAGAAGAAAGAACAACCGCAGATCCTTCGACTCCGCTACGCTTCGCTCAGGATGACAGTCCTGTGACGGTGCAATTGTTTAGGGCCAGATCAGTGGGAAGAAAACAGACGACACGCCGCGGCAAATGCACGGTAACCATGGAGACAAGATGACAGGAAGCAAGCATAACCCCGAAGGCAATAGTAGCGATACCGGCCAGCCAGATCCTGGTCCTTACTGGAGGCGCATGCATCGCGACTGGCGCTTCTGGGTGGGCGCCTTGTTCATGGCCGCGGCGCTCTCCATTTACGTTCTGAGCGGAGACCTGGCATGGGTTCCGCGCGGCCATCCACAGCAACCGACGCCGGCGTCCAGCACGCAATAGCGCAGTGCTGCTTTTCCATAAGTGGCAAGAGCCGAGAGGTGGACGAATGGTAAAGAAGCTGATGATCTTCGATCTCGATGGAACGCTTGCCGCGAGCAAATCATCTCTTGATGGCGAAATGTCCTCACTCCTGCATGAACTGCTCGGCGTGGTGGACGTGGCAATTATCTCTGGAGGTGCCTGGTCGCAGTTTCAAAAACAGGTAATCTCCAAGCTTCCCCAGGATGAACGCCTGGAAAAGCTGTTTATTCTGCCTACCTGCGGAACGGAGTTCTTTCAATACGCAGGGGAGTGGAAAAAGCTGTATTCGGATGACTTCAGCGCGGAAGAAAAGGGAAAGATCGTCAGCTCAATCCAGAAGGCGATCGAAACGGCTGGCTTGCCTGTCGAAAGAACTTGGGGAGAGAGGATCGAAGATCGAGGAGGCCAGATCACTTATTCCGCGCTTGGCCAGCAGGCCCCCTTGGACGAAAAGGAAAAATGGGATCCGGACTTCGCCAAGCGGAAAAAGGTCAAAGCAATATTGGATACGCTTCTTCCTGAGTGTACGGTACGGCTCGGCGGCACGACCTCTATTGATGTCACCAAGTCCGGCGTTGACAAGGCCTACGGGATTCGCAAACTGCGAGACTTGCTCGGCATTTCATTGAAGGAGATGCTTTTTGTTGGAGATGCCTTGTTCGTTGGAGGGAATGATTATCCGGTTGAACAAGCAGGCGTTATCTCGGTTCCGGTTCGCGGCCCCGGTGAGACCAAGATGGTCATCGCCGGAGTTATCGCCTGCTTGGGCGACGGCCAGCAAGTACGACCCTTGAAGACCAGTGAGTGAGCGCATGGCGCAGGTGTCGCGCGCTGCCATGAAGAGCACGCAGGGAATACTCACGTCATGTTTCTTCAATAGCGCTGCAACCCAAAGCCAAGGCTCTGGTAGCCTGGCGTGCAATAGCGTCGTTCTCGGCAATCGTGGTAACGTGTATCAGTAAATTATGGACGGTTGAGGCGGTTCAAGAGTTCGATCCCCACGCGCCGCCCCAACTTCTTCGATGGACCGCAAAAGATCTTCAACAGGCCGTTTAACCGAACAAGCGAATTTCGTGATCTCGAAGGCCCATGAAAACTCAAGGCTTTGACGACGTGTCCAACGGACTGCCGCTCGATCTGCCTCCATTTGAGCCGTTGCGCGGCCTGACCAACGGCCATGCACAAACCATTGTAGGGAATTTTCTTCCCCGCCCGCCCTTCCGTCTCAAGGCGACTGCGGAAACTGTGGAGGTGGATCCGGCCGACGGCAGCCGCGTCCTGTGCCATTGCCATTGGCAGCCGGAAGCGGTCCGTGCCTCCCGTTTGACGCTGTTGGTAGTCCATGGCCTGGAGGGCTCTTCGGACTCCCGCTACGTGCAGGGGATTGCCGCCCGCGCCTGGGACGCCGGCATGAACATCGTTCGCATGAACATGCGCAACTGCGGCAACACGGAGGCTCTTACTCCCACGCTTTACCACTCCGGACTTTCCAGCGATCTGGGGGCTGTGATCAGCCACTTTGCCAAGCGCTATGGCCTGCAGCGTGTAGCGTTGGTGGGCTACTCCATGGGCGGCAACCTGGTGCTGAAGCTGGCGGGAGAGTGGGGCAACCGCGCCCCCTTGTGCGCCGTGGCCGCGGTTTGCCCGGCCATCGACCTGGCCCCTGGTTCGGACGCCTTGCACCAGCCTGTTAATCGCCTCTATGAGTGGAAGTTTCTGCTGGACCTGATCGCGCGCTACCACCGCAAGGCCAAGCTGTTTCCCGACATTTATCAGATCGAGGACGTAGGGCCGATTCGCTCCATCCGCGAGTTCGACAACAAGATTGTGGCTCGCTACTGGAATTTCCGCGATGCCAGCGACTACTACGACCGCGCCGCCAGTGCCCGCGTAGTGGACAAGATTGCCGTCCCCACGTTCATTCTGCATGCGCTGGACGATCCGTTTATCCGCCTGCTGCCGGAGACTCGCGCCAAACTGCACGCCAATCCTCACGTTCACTTCGTGGAGACTCGGCACGGGGGCCACTGCGCCTATCTTTCCCGTGACAGCGGCAACGAGATTCACTGGGCAGAGGCCACCGTGATCCGCTTTCTGCTGCAGGTGACCCGACAGAACGGTCAACCAGCCGACGCAGCGTGAGAGCGGCAACCGCCGTCCTTTTTGTTCCCGGAAATGACTGTCTGCACGACATCCACAACGCCGCCTGAACTGGAGAACCGCTCAAGAATATATGGAAGCTGATTGGGAGTTCGAAGTGGGCGGGGAAGCGCCGGTCATCGATGCGCATTGGACGGGATTTGTAGACCTGCGCCAGCACCCGGAGCTTGCCCGCGAGTTGGAGGAAGCAGTCGGCTTTCCTGCGTTGGCCGCGGCGCTCGAAGAGCTGAATGGCCCAGGATCGCCCGTTTGGACTTCAAAGTGCGACACCTGGCCCATGGCCGCGCCGGACCGGGTCGATCCCGACGAACTGGATGCGGAACCCGCCTCCGCCACGCACGCCATCAGTTGCTATATCGATCTTTTACCTGTGAGCGATCAGCAGTGGTCTCTTCCGGATTTGGCCGCGGCGTGGTGCAAAGAGCTTTGCGCCCGCCTGCATTCCGTCTCGTTGCGTTGCTGCCGCGCCGACCTGGTCATTCGCCGCGCCTGCATCGCCGCTGACCTCAACCGTCTGGGAGTCACGGCCTATCTAACTGCCTGCGGCGAGTCGGCCGCCGAGGCTGGCAGAGTGCTCGATGAGGCACTGGCGGTCTTTGCCGGAGTCGTCAAAAGCCAATCTTAGTTAGAGTGGTAGAGAGGGGGCGATTAGCTCAAGTGGATAGAGCACCGGCCTTCAAAGAACTTTTGGGGCTATCTTATAACTCTTTTATGGGCTGGGATTTACCTCTCACCATTCTTTTCGGCTGAGAGGTAAGTATGGATGCCATGCTCACGCCGCACAGAACCCACGCGGTGCGCATTCCATGTGAATGCCCTGTCCCGCGCATGTCCATGCGGTTGAGGAACGCAGCGATCTCATTGTCAGACACACCAGCAAGACATGCTTCGGATGACAGCGATCCCCTCTTCAGTTCAGCGGCATCTATGCTGCTATTTTCGATCACGAAGGGGACTGAATCCAGACTTCTCTCGTGATCTCATTCGCGCTGTTACACTGGCACGACAGGGCGATATCAAGAGACGCTTCGATATTACGATTGCCGCTGGTGACAGTTTCAGTGCGCCAGGCGAAACGGGGCCCTTTCGCGATCCTGGCTCGGTTCAGGAATTCGTGGCAAGGGCGTGCTGAAAGGGTGACTACAGTTTATGTCCTTTTCGGATGGTTTATCGGCTGCCGCGATTACGCTCGAAAACGATTCGCTGCGTGTGCGCGTATTGCCCGAAAGCGGCGGAAACATCACCTCGTTTTTCGACACAAAATCGGAGGTCGAGTTTCTTCTGCAACCTTCACAATCGTATCGTTGCCAACAACCTCTCGGTCCGTGGGATCGCTTCGAGAACTCCGCTTGTGCCGGTATTGATGACTGCCTTCCCAGCGTGGGTGCTTGCGATCCTGAAACTCCCGGTGGGCCGGTTCCCGATCATGGTGACTTCTGGAGACTCCGCTGGGATGTTGTGAGCGCCTCCGGCAGCGATTCCGTGTCGATGGCGGCGACCGGCTACAGTAGGCCGCTGCTCTTTGAGAAGCGCCTTGATCTCCGCACCTCATCCCTGGATATTCACTACCGCATTCGTAACGAAGGAGACTCTCCAGTCCCTTTTCTCTATGCCTTGCATCCTTTGTTTGCCATTGATCCAGAAGATCGCGTCGTTCTTCCTCCGGAGGTTTACACCGTCCGGGTTGAGTCTTCGCGGCACGATAGAGTTGGTGCCGGTCACTCGGTGATTGACTGGCCAAAGCCCGGCGGTCCAGGCTCTGCACTTGATCTGAGCCGCACGCAAGCGATCTCCGCGTCCACGGCGGAGATGCTTTACACCGGCCGATTGCAGACGGGTTGGTGTGGACTCTACCGCGCAAAGAGCGGACAGGGCATTGCCGTTCGATTCGACGCACGGCAACTTCCTTACCTTGGCCTATGGCTTTGTTATGGAGGATGGCCCGAAGGAAACGTGCGGCCGCTTCAATATGCGGTGGCCCTGGAACCCACTGTCGCTCCTTGGGGGACGCTGTCCAGTGCATTGGAAAATCGCCAGGCGCCCGTACTCGCCGCGCAATCTTCCTTCGAATTCACGATTGTGTTGGAACGCGTCGGAACGGTTCCGGTGACCTACGAAGAGTTTGTGGCGCGGTGTTCCGAATAGACTCCGAGAACCTATTCTGTTGTACTCTGCCGATCCAGCTCAGAAGCATTGCGACACCGATCTCTATCGGTACGTCAGGCAGCATCAAATTGCGCGATTGAATTTGTAACGAACCTTCTAGCCCGTAAGGGAGGGAGAGCAAGAGTCGCTAGCTTTTGGAAGAAGAAGCCAAAGGTTCTGCCGCATGATCCCAGTGGTGGCTACGCAGCGTGAGACTTTCGGGGCTCCTACGCTATCGCGCCTTCCCATTCGGCTTTAAGGACGGTGGACGCCCGCGGTCTGGCCTACCCTTTCTTATGAAGCGACCGAAGCGTGCCGTGTTCACAGCCGCGAGTCACCTTGAAGTGAGAGCACATGGAGAGTGTGCAATCATGGAGGGGCCGGTGGGATGTTTGCCGCTTGGTACAGGTGTAGCTTCGTGACCCAACGGCTGATTCGTGTCCGATAGGTGGCGATTTGGCTTAAGGGCTGTGGGGCCGATGCCCCGCAGAAGTTTTGCGATATGATAAAAAGCGAGGCTGCGGGTTGAAAAATGGCGGTCTTACTGCAAATCAGGTGCCAAAGCGGGATTTGGTTTGATCCCCAGGTCTCTTTTATCATCAACGCTGGGATGAAGATTTCGGGCGAGTAGCTCAACTGGATAGAGCACCGGCCTTCTAAGCCGGGGGTTGCGGGTTCGAGCCCCGCCTTGCCTACCACTGATAACAAAAGGGTTGCCGATATGGCAACCCTTTTGTAGTTTGGGACTGTGGGGGATTTTGTGGGGACCCCAAAGGTGCCCAAGGGGTAAAGGGGGCTACTCCGGCCTCCTGCGGGGGAGTTTATTGACCGCATCTTGTTTGGCTTGGTTGCGGGTATGCGAATATCGCTCCAGCATCTTCGCCGACATCCACCCGGCAATGGCCTTCATGGTTGACTCCGGTATTCCAGCCTCCCCCAAAGCGCTGATAAAGGTGTGGCGCAGGTCGTGGAGCCGGCACCAGACTCCGGCAGCTTTGCGGCAGGTAGTCCAGGCTGATTTCCATGAACCCATAGGTTTGGTCGAGTCCAGGTCGTAGACCGCAACCGCCCCGGTCAAGTAGGATTGATGGCCGTCGAAGCCGTAGCGCTCACTCGGGAACACGAAGTCATCTAGCTTCGGGTTTTCGAAGCGCGAGTGCCACTCCACCAGAATCTCGAAGGCCTCGTCGTTGAGCGGAATCCCCCTGCCATCGCCTCCGCGCGTTTTTGACTTTCCAACCGTGATCGCGTGCCGGATGAAATCCACCTGGCTCCAGCGCATCTTGCGCAACTCGGCGCTGCGGACGCCGGTGTGCAAAAAGGTCATGATGGCCGGGAAAAGAGACTTGCTCCTGCTCGCGATGGCTGCCTGGAGGATACAATTCGCCTCCTCCAGGGAAAGGGCCCTGCCAACGTCGTCACGCTCAGGGAGTGGATGAAAGTCCGGCGCCAGGAGGTGCCACAACCGATGCTTGCGGAGGATCATGCGCAGCACCCCTGTTTCCATGTTGATTTCGCGATTTGAAGCGCCAGAATTCTTCCGTTGCATCTGGAATTTCGAGATCTTCCCGTTCGATATTTCGCTGATGAGCAGCTTGCCAAAGACGGGCGTCAGATGGCTCAACTTCATTGTGTTGATTTCCCGGTAGGACTCACTCCAGTGGGCATTGCCTGCCAGCCAGGTTTTCCCGGCTTTTCTGAACAATAACGGCTTCCGCCGCTTCACGCCGCCGGCAGATTCTTCCATCGCCGTTCGCCGCGCGCGCTCGATGGAGCGTGCGAGTTCCCTGTTCCCTGTATGCGCCGACTCGCGGATGCGCTGGCCCATGAACTGGAATTCGTACCAGTAAACACCGCCTCGCTTGATTACACTCATTTCCGTTTTCCTTTGGGCCTGAGCGGCCGCTCAACGGGACAAAGATCTCCCGTCGACCTGGCCGCATTGTCTGCGGGCAGGCCAATGGTTCTGAATTGTGTTGGAGGTTTATTGCGGGCGGCCCGTCCACCGCGTTGAACTGCGGTGGTGGGTCAGTTGCAGACCGGTACCTGCGGATCCAAGCGGCGATAGCTGCCAGGTACTATGCCGCTCCTCATCCGGCTACATGTCATCATCGTCATCGTCATCATCGTCGTTGTTGTGAGCAGGGGTTGTGCCATCGTCGATGAGTTTGTCAACGGAGTCCTCTGGAATTCGGACGGAGCGGCCGATCCGCACCACATCGACCCTCCCGCCGTACACCATCTTCCAGGTGGTCTTTACGCTGATGTTTAACCGCAATGCAGCTTCCGGGATCTTCAAGAGTCGAACCATGCCATCCTCCTGCCAACAATTTGCCGGTGAACTAGGGGCGGTGCCCTAAGCATGTAAATCTGAGATTCAAGCTCGGAGGAGCAAGCGCTAGCCTGCTCGCAGAGAACAGGGCACATCTTGGCAAGGATGCAATGCTGCAGCACCCACCCAGAAGGTCCAGACGATGTCCAAAATCTCAGCTGGAGAGCCGGCACCAACATGTACTACTTCGATGCCAGCCATCATCTCGCACGTCTCTAGAAATGCTCTCCTTTCACCATCACTAGTGACAGGATATGTTCATTATATTGTCTTGTCAAGTCAACTGTCGAATAATTGTCACTACACACCCAGATGGTTGACAGCGAGTGCCACGGGTGCCGGTCAGTGTCTCGTAGTGAATCGTATCGTTCGGGATGAGATCCCAAACCGGGCTTTCATCCGTGTAGCTATCAAATTCGGATTCTCCCCCTGGCAAGGGATGCCAGGCTGGTCTCTTAACTAACTGTGCGCGGCGGATCAAGATTCTTTCGCCTTCTTCGGCGGCAATGCGAACGGCGACGAGACGCCCATGTTGAGCCTCGAAGTGCGGATTCACGATGGCGATATCGCCTCGCAGAAGCTCTGGAGTCATTGCATCATCTTTAACTTCAATAGCATACGTACCATTTTCCAACGGTCTTGTGATCGGGATGAATGGCCGGGCCTCTTTGGGGTCAGCCCATGGAACCCAGTTGACCGGCACCGGAGGACCCTGGGCAAAGAGATCGGCAATCGTGACATCGAGAGCTCGGGCGATCCTGCAAATCGAATCAGACGAGTATCCGATCCGGCCGTTTTCGAGCCTGGACAAATTGTGATACTCGAATTCGGCCGCTGTTGCAAGCTCCCTAAGCGACATCCCGCGCATCTCCCTCAGGCTCCGGATGCGAGCGCCTAACATCTTGTCACCGCGAGGTTTAACCTCTTTTTTTGATTTTGCAATCGTCATGTAGCCACTCCTTTGGCAACTCAGTATATCTCTGTGCGCACCGCGGTCGAGCAGATAATCAAATTGTAGAACAATCTCATCAGGTAAAAATATCCTTCAGTTGAGTTTGTAAATCACCATAAAATGTATTATGGTGACATAAGAAGTCACCGATACTGTCGTGAGCTAGACCCTGCGGGGTCGTGCAAAAAGAGGTGTTGGATCGACTCCTTGGTAAGGAGATTGTCGATGAACGAATCGACTCTATTCGATACGGTGTTGTTCCCGGCCCCGGGAGATCCCGAACTCGAGGTGCGCGGGGATGATCACGCAATGACTAGCTGCCTCTCGATTTTCGACGTGCGCCGCAATGACGGCAAGATCTACGCGGCGCTGGTGAGGATGGCAGAGGAAAACGGCAGGAGCGCTGATGATGGCACGTGGGCGGTGAGGGTAGGCTATACGGCGCTGCGCAAGGCCTCGGGCTGCAGCACACGGGCGCTCGGGCGCGCGTGGCCGCGGCTCCTGGAACTGGGCTTCCTAAAGTCGATCGAGCCGCACAAGGATCGCCGTGCGGCACGATACGTCGGCCGCTCAATTGCGTGCGTCGACTCCACCTATAAGGATGCCGGTTACATGTATTTCCGTGTTTTGCCGGACGGGAAAATCCTGCCCTTCCGGCCCAAGCCGCAAGCCAGACAGGAGACACGGTGACCGACATCCCGTCCAACCCTGCCGGGAGGCTGCTCTTAATTCGTGGCCACGCACTGGTCCGCGGCGGAACCTCGGACTCCGCGGTATTGGCCGAGCTGCTGACCGGTCTGCAAATGCCTGCCTCCCTTCTCGGGGGACTGAGGGTTGCGAGCCAGGCCTGCAGCTTGCTGCGCAGGGCGCTCCATACAGGACCCTCCGAACTTCATCCGAGAATCCGCATGTATATCTGCGAGCTGCGATGGATGATTCATCAGGCTGAGCAACTCGCGGTGTTTCTCTTCGATAGCGAGAAGGAGCGCACGTGCTTCCTTCGCTGCTCTGGTGACAACCCCTTCGTGAGCAGCGGCGCCCGCGAACATGGGCTGTGCTGCCTGCTCTGGGAAGAGTACATCAAGCGCTCTGTCCAGCCTGATGACGGGCACCCGAACCTACGGCAACAATTCGATGCGCTTCGCCTGGAAGCTCTGCTAGCCCACATCGCTGCACTCGGCTATTGGGCGCATCGCGAGGACTGGCTGTCGCCCGAGGGGCCCGGCCGTGTCGTGCGGGAGTCGATGTACCGGCGGACCTTGGCAATTCGGCATTTCACCATGAATCGCTACCGCGCCAGCACGGCGTTTCGCAGTGCGCTGGCGAAGATCCCGCTGATTGCGACACGGGCCGAACTGCAGGCCGCACTTCGGCAGACCCGCAGGGATTTGCCGGTGAACTCCGACACACTGGGAGAACAGCTTAAGAGGGATCTCGCTTCTATTCTTGGCTTGCTGAAAGTGGCGGACAAGCCCGAGTCTCTCCGTAACTATACGCGTGAAGGGGAACTCGAAACCGCCGGGGTGGAGTCGCCGGCGCCGCAGGAAGAGGTCGATGGAGCAACGTATCGGGTCGAATGCTTCGATGATGAGGACGAAGTCGATGAGGAAAGCGACCCCGGAGACGATCGGCAGGATGAGGAGAGCGCCGACGAAGGCGATGAGGAGAATGGCGAAGCCGATGCTACGGCCGTGACCTACACGCGCAGCCGCTGGTCCGAGGAAGATAAGAAAAACTGCATGAATGCGGGCGTCAACCCCGCTGACGTACTGCCGGTCCAGAAGCTGCATCTTTCCACACGCCGAAAGGGTAATGGCAACGCCTGGCAGGCCATGCAAAACCAGAACCTCCCCTTCGCATGGCGGAACCTGGCTATTGAAGATCTCGGTATCGGGCTGCAGATCCTCGAGAGCCAGGCGGATCGCAGCCTGGGCGGTCTGGAAATCTTTGCGTTGGCGAAACTCATCGTGGCGCGTGGGCTGACCCTATCCACGGCTCAATCGATGGAGGTGCGAAGCGACCGCCCTTCCAAGGTGAACAAGTTGACGCTCTTCTTGCCGGGCGACAAATTGGAACCTGCTGAGTGGCTGCTCCCTGCCGTGCCAATTCCTTATGAGCAGGAGCACGGCGACTATGAAGGATGCCGCCGTGTGCGGAAGTTCTTTGTCGCGCCCGATTACTGGGGTATCGGCCGTCTTTTGCGCCGTCTCCTCGTCATGAAGTTTCCCGGCAGGAAAGGAGAACCTCTGCAGCTCTTCGCCAAGCCGGTCGGGATTAGGAAACATCCAAAAACCTATTTTCTGCGGCTCAAATACGCTCTCCAACATTCAAACTCAGATCGAGGACCGGGCCTCGCTGGCAGAGTGACGTTTGCTCGCCTTGGACGCGTGCTCCGGCAACGGATCTATGACCAGAGCGCCGGGAATCTCGTATCGGTGACATATATGACGCTCCACAAGGAACTCGCCGGCGAAGACGGCAGATTCTATGCCACCCCGGCTGTGCGGAGCATCCAGCAAGCAGAACTCGCCGCCGTGTCCACGCTTGACGCAGAGCTTCGGATTATCGGCTACGACGCTTCGGTGGACTTGACGTTGAAGCCGAGCGACTCATCCGGCTATCTCGGCAGCCCCATGTGTCCAACGCTCGAAGCTGTCGAGAATTTTCTCGCCAAGCTGGTTGCAATAATCGCCGCGGCCAACGATATTCTGAATGCACGCGACGACATCAAGGCCATCATTGCACGCCACAATGCCTTCACCCTGCTGACGTTCTGCGCGGTGACTCTTGGGACATGTCACCGCCCAACCCACGGCGGAGTCCCCGACCTATCGGCGATCGACACCTCGAGCGGTCGCGTCAGCGTGGCCGATAAGGGCAGCGCCAAAGCACGGCTCGGCGTCGCGGCCGACCTCTCCGTTTCCCAACTCAGGGTCTACCACGAATACGTGAAGACCTTTGAATGGGGGAAGCACTTCGGCGCGCTGCCAGAACTCCCGCTCTTTCTGATCAGTCCCGACAGCGAGTTCCTTGCAATAAGCCCGGCGACTCTCGAACAGCAATCTCTTCCCTTCGTGGCAAACTTCGCGCGCCACCTGGCGAAAACGATCTTCAGCGAGTGGTGCGAGGCGGGAGACGAACGGCTCTGTCAGGAGTGGATTTCGGCACTCCTCGGCCATTTCATTGAAGGCGAGGAGCGGTTCGGACCTCATTCAAGCTTCGATTACAGGAGCTTTTCCGAATCGATGCATGCGGCGCTTGGTTCTCTCTTGGAAAGCGTTAAATTTCAGCCGATAGACATTCATGGAAGAAAAGTCGTTACCCATGCGCCTCAGATTCAACATTTTCTCCAATCCACAGAAGCTTGACTTGTCGAGCAAAGAGCGGACCGTGTGGCTTCAGCCGCTCATGAGCCTGCTCCGCGATAACCCTACAGAAGTTGGGCGGGTGCTCTTCGGCCTCAAAGATGGTCCCTGGAGAAAACAGGACGTGCGAGAAACTGAATTGCTCATTGCGAGCAAGGCAGAGGACAAGCGCACGATGGCGGGCTATCTCTCAATCCTCCATGAGGCAGCTGTTCGCTGGTCCGCCAGCACGCGGCAAAGGGTATCGCTCCCCCATTTCTTGCCGCCTGAGCGTAAGTTCGATAATCCCTTCAGCAAGGATTACTCCACTGCTGTATCCGTGCACGAGAAGTGGAAAAGTGAGCTGTCAGAGTGGGTCGTCCGCCTGCAAGACGTGAGCTCAGAGGCTGAACCGCGCGATCTGCGACTGGCAGCCGTCCTGGTTTCGGTGATCGTGCATGGTGGAGTCTTCGGTGCGCCCTTCCTCGTTGCGCTGGTCCGCGCGATTCCTGAGTGGAAGCGCCGGACGTTTGTTGTTGGCCGGCTCCACATTGAACTGAGTCTCGCGAGAAAAGGCGTTGCGGATGCCGAGCATCGCATTTGGTTGCCCGATCCTTTAACCGCGACTCTCTGGCGTTCGTTAGTCCCGGCCGACGCCGACGAGTTGCTCGCCCCGGTTATACGCGGTGGGAAGTCCCTCCCTCCCAGCGAAGCGGTGGTCTTAAGGCGAATCGGCAAGTTGATCAATAAGTTCCGAGCGGCAAAGGAGCAGGAACTCCTGCCTGGGATCGAGGAACTTCGCCAATGCGCGCGGGAAGTTTGCGTGAGCGAGTGCGCGCCTGTATTCGTCGCATATAACAACACCGAGTTTTGCTCGGAGTCGCTGCGCCGCAGCGATGTAGTGCGGCTCTTTCCCGGTTCCCCGTTGCTAGAGTTCGACAGGCCTGCGGACCCGGAGCTGCGGTCCCCCGCCGTGGTGGATGCGGGAGGTCAGAGCACCATGCCGCCGGAGCCGGCCTGGATGGATCTTCTGCTTGCCGCTCCACAATCGAAATCAGTGCGTGCCCGTCTTCCCAGTCTGGCGACAGATGCCTCTGTTCCGTCAGCTTTGCGACTTGTGGCCGATTTCGGCATTGCGCTTGACAGTCGCTCCTCGCGGCCCGGCAAGCGCATTCCGGCCAGTAAGATTGCGGCCACGGTGATTTTCATCGCGCGAAGTCTTGGCTGTATCCTCGGAGACAAGGACCTTGCGGCCCTCGGACCATCGGAGCGGAGAGCGGTATATCTCGATGCGATTAACCAGCAGCCGGTTCGCGATCGCAGGGATGCGGTGCAGGCGGTCCGCGAGTTCGACCTGTACCTGGTCGCGCAGAACAACGATGCAGTTCCAGTGCCAAGAAACAGTCTTCCCTGGTTGACGAACGCCGTTTCCGTCGACCCCAACCTGATCACGCATCGCGAGTACTTTGAGATTATCAACCGGATCGAGGCAGAATGGCCCGTCCTTCGCGGCGAACGAGAAAGAAAACTGGTACTTCTGCTTGTTCGGATCGCTTTCCGGGCTGGCCTCAGGCGTGGCGAATTGCGCGGCCTTCGCATGGAAGACGCGCTGATCCTCGGATTCGTCTGGTTGCACGTTCGGCACCGCAAAGCGGATCCGCTGAAGACTCGGAACGCAGAGCGGCAACTGCCTATCGGTGCACTTCTTTGCAACGACGAACCCAATGACGAACTGCAAGAACTTCGCGACTGGTTCCGAATGCGCATCGCCGAGGGAGCCAAAGCGACAGATTATTTCTTCACACTCGGCAAGGGGAAGCGTATTCCGTGCTCATTGTTCGATGACCTGAACGCATTCCTCCGCAAGGTGACACCCTATGCCAATGAGGGTAAGGGAGTTCATATGCATACCCTTCGCCATGCGGCCGGTGCGTGGCTGTTCGTTTCGTTAATCCTCTTCCACTCAAAACGGCGCGATTCTCTATTTCCAGATCTGCACGAAACTCACGTTTGGCTGCGCGAGGGGAAGTCTCTGTGGCGACATCTTTGCGGAAACACGAAGGAATCCAAGAAGGCCGCCTTCATCACCGCGTCCTTTTGCGGCCATGCGAGTTTCGATACGACTGCTTCGAGCTACATTAATATCTTTCCCTGGCTGGTTGCCCATGCACTCGATGGAGTCGAGAGTTTTCGACCGGACCCAGAACTCGTTCGCAAGGCAAGCGGAGTTCCTTTGAAGAGGTCCAAGAAATGGCTCCGAGACGGCGGGGTTCACGACATTCCGGTTCAACTGCTTGTGAACGAAGGAGCGCTTGCCAGGACCGGAGTTCAGAGTCAACCGGACGCTCGACAAGTCGCGGCCGATTGGCTGTTGACGGGGTGGCAACGGCTGGTGCGCCGCGGCATGAGGGAGCCGGGAACGTATGCCGGCGCGGCAGACCAAGCCATGTTCGCGCGCGCAGATTGGCTCATGACGCAGAAGAACAGCCATGGCGATACGCGCCATCCACCTGAGCTTCATTCCAAATCCGGGGTTGCTCTTTCCGCGCCGCTGAAGCCAAAGCACGCCAAGAACGCCGACAACTCGACACTGCGGGATTTGATTGTTCAGTCCGGCGCTGATCAGAGATCGCTCATGATCGACGCTGTCGGAGTTTTCGCAGTACACCATGAGCGAGATGGATTCGTCAGATTTGATAGCATCTCCGAACTCCGCGCAGCGGACCGTTACATTGGCTTTTTACGCAGCCTGGGCTTCCAGAAGCGTGAGCTTGAACTTGTGTCGGGCGATCCCGCCGACGATTCGCAATATCGGATCCAGTGGCGGGATCGCCTTTCGGAGACTTACCTGATCATTCGCAGTTCTCCGCCGGGGAGTAATTACCGACCGAAAACCTCTCTCTGGGTCAGGCCAAGCGAGTCAGCACTCGCCGAACGGAAGACCGGCCCAGCGGGCTTCCGATTCACGATGGCAATGGCGTTCATCGTCTTTGGCGTTATACCGATGGAAACACCCCGGTAGTCACCTGGAGCCTTAGCTCGAATTACATAGCTGCCCGACAATCATGTGGCTATGTGACCCCCGTGCTTTGTCCAGACCGGGACGTCCACCATGATTGGCCTTGCCACACCGGCGACGCCACTGTGGACGCGGCTGCCATCGCACTACGCCTGCCACAGTGGTCAGGCGTCCGGCGAAGAGGATTGCTACCCGCTAAAGTTCAGTCTTTCTGTGGCCTGGCACAAGGGGGGGGCCAACTCGCTGCATTCCGAACCGTAGGTGAGTCTACATCCGATTTTGCTTGCCGGCTTGAGTGCCCCATCCGTCGGACACCCACCCCCAATCGACCTGCATCCCGCCAGCTTGTTCCGCTGAAAGTTCCGCTGTTTGTTCCGCTGTTTGTTCCGCACAGCTGCGGCGGTTCCGGTGCCGCGACTCGGTCGAGCCAACGAAGAAGATCCGCAAACCGTTGAAACTAAAAACCAAACATAGAACCATCGAACCTGAGAGTGTTTCATCCTAGCCGCGAAAGAAAACGGCGCACGCTTCTTGCTACTCGGCTGCTTCAGGAGCACCGGCCGGACGTCGCGGCGAACGCCTTCAGCATCGCACTCTCGAGTATCTCTGATCCGGCAACGCTCGTGTGGCTACTTAGCGTAATTGAGTCGTCCAGGGAAAAAGGCGCTGCTGTTGTTGCCGCTTGTCAACCCGTATTACGGGAGCTATCGTCTCGCGGGTTGCTTACCGTGAGGGCGCTTGCCCGCCGCTTGGTAGGTGGCGAAGAAACCCCGTTGGCATCATCTTCTGAACCTGATCCAGCGCTGCTTGCTGGCGAAAGACAAGTGATCTGGACTTCTATTGATGAAGGCGATGACGCTTCGGAACAAAAGAAAGCCCGAGAGGATTTTGTGAAATCCGTGGCGGGTGATCGGTTGAGACGCGGTGAACGACTCCTGCCAGGGCTCACGAGAGCAGTACAAGAGCGTCTGGTCTCTTCGCTCGAAAGCGAATCCGTGGGGAAACGCCTCAACTCACAATTGGACAGCTTGGGTGACCGTGTTCGGAAACGTTGGCCTGATGCATTTCTCATCAATGAGGAAACAATCGAAAACACGGTTCAGTCCGTTGCAACTGGAGGACGAGCTGCCATGCTCGCAGCCGGAAACTTGGTCACGGACGGGGTCGCATGGGAGGACAGGCTCGCATCACGTCTCGTCGATAACCCGGAGATACCTCTAATGTTAGAGGCAACTCGACAACCTCGTCCGCCTATTCCACCCCCACCAGGAAATGGTGACGCGATTTGGGGCCAAATCCGTGATCGCGCCCGTGGAGGGTCGATTACTGATTCGGGCATTGAAGAGGCGTTGGATGAGGAAGGAGTCCTCGTAGCGACGATATGCGTCCTGCCTGGCAGATCAGCGGGGAATGTGGAACACGGGACATTTAGAGGCTGGCGGTGGCTCGGCACTATGGAGAACCGTCGGGTCGAGCCATCGGATTGGCGAGATGAGAAGGAATTGTCCGCGATGCGCTATTGCGTATTTGAAGTGAGGGATATCGATAATCGGCGGGCTCTAAATCTTTCTCCTGTGGCCTCAGGAGATCTCCGAATGTGGAAGGCGTCGATCGATCCGGTCCCCTCCGCAGTAGTTCTGCGGGAAACCCAACCTTTGCTTGGAGTGGATCGCGAACTTCAATTTGTTGGTGATGGTCGAGAAGGGCTGGGTGCACCTCCTGCAATTCTTACGCCGACCGCCGCTCTGATCATGTCTCTTGCTTTGGAACCCGGTGAGGGATGCACCTACAGAGATGGAGATGGAATTGGTCTGGCGCTTGTTACGTGGCGTGCAGAATACGATAGAAGTGACTACTACTTGGCTCGTCCTCGGATTCGTGGGTCGGGAATCGTAATCCGACCTGACTTGTTCGATCGGCTGGCCGAGGGTGCAGGCGAGCACCGCATTGTGATGCGGGACTTTGTTGTTGGCGTTGCGGAACTCGCAGCGAAAGTGTCTTAGCTAAAGGAGACGAACTTCGCGGAGAGCTGGTTGGACATGGTCCCATGGTGTCCAATGGCCAATCCGTGAACCATTTGCTCAGGACGACTGTTTCTGAATAACGCTGGCTTGCGCAAGTACCTTGTAGACCCGGTCGGCAATCTGATGGGCCAGCAGAGGTGGAACTCGTACGCAACTCAGGGTGGGTTGGTTGATGACAGGATCGGAGCAGCCAAGATCGACTTCGACGATGACCCAAGGGCCAACATCAAGAGCATTGATAGAGACGTTTAATGGAATTCCAGGCAAGCGGATCTATGACGGATGCCAACAGCCGACCTAAAAGCGAAGGTTCGATTCGTCAACTGTTGACTTCAGTGGACAAGGCGCTCACTGACCCAGCCGCAGCCGGTTGGTCACCATGAGGGATACGGAACATTATCAGCGCGATCGGTCAGGCTCCGAGAACCGGCATCGGACCGCCAACCCGCCGTCCGAACCCGGGCGGGGCCGCTTTTGCGAGCGGTGCCCCCGTTCGCGGGCGAGAAGCTAAGAATCTGAACTTCGGTCGGGCGGGTCAACCACCCTTATGTCCTCAAGGTCGATGTCTTTGGGTGTCAGGTTGGGTGCGACACAGCACATGGCGTAGCACACACCCAGCATCTTGTAACCGTCCGGTACAGGCAGATCGATCGGCTCGGCAAAACTCGCCAGGTATGCATTCGCCAGCCGTGTGGCTTGCTGCTTCGAACGGGCCTCGACGGAAATGACGATCCCGACGGCGCCCGAGTTGGAATTGCCTGCGTCGAATGCGAACTGTTTTAGCGTCTTTGCCTTCTTCCTTTGCGGCTTCTTGTGCTTTGAGAATTTCAATTATTACCTCCACGACAACTTGGCCACAACGGCGTCGGCCTTTTCTGCCATCGAAAATGCGCAAAAATTCCAGCGGCGGCGGTCAGTCACAGATCACCTTCTACTTTGATTTGCGCCGGACCTGAGAATTTGATCCTGACCCGTGCCGCGAACCAGATCGCGAACAGGCCCACGCAGCGCCAGTAGCTCAAGCGGTCCGAGCCGAAGATCGCATGGATGGCGCGGGCCCAGAAAATTTGATTGACCAGCCAGGCGAGCGGAAAGGCCACTACAAGAGCCGTCAACGCTTTTGTGACCGTGATTGTCGCAAGGATGCCCACGGCGGACCAGCCGGTGGCATGGCCTGTCTTCCCAACTGTGCTCATCATTTTTCCCTCCCAAAGAGCTGAAGACCAAGCACCGGCCTTGTGAGCCAGATGCTTGGTCTGCGAGTGAGTCCTGGTTGATTGGCTACAAGTTCCAAGGGCATTCACCGGCGCCTGCGAAATGAGACCGCAGCGGCTCAATAGCGCAATCGAGTGCGTCGAATGTCACCTCGAGCGTTGCGGCGATGGAGCGCAGCAATCGCTCGTCGAAATTCGGCACCGAGCCTTGTTCGAGCATGTGCCAGTCTCGGTGGCTGAGTCCCGCAAGGGAAGCGGCCTTCGCGCAGCTGAGGCCCAACTCGAGGCGGCGGTGGCGGATCCAAGCACCTACGGCAGGGACCGGAATAGGGAAGTTGTTGAAGGACTGATGGAGATACGCGTGCATTTCATGCTCCTTTTGGCTTCTTTCGGACAAAAAAGCCCGCCGCTCGACCGGCCTTTGTCGAAAGGCGGCGCGAGCGGCGGGCTCAAGGGGGCGTCTGATCCGCCCAAGTCCACGGCAACTGAAGACGCGGGCGGATTATCCTGGTTCGGATCTACCGGTCGCTGCCGCCGGCGGGCTGGATCAGGGTATGGGTGATCGACCAGTCCTGGATTCCTCTGCTGTGTACCCTCATTCCTGTTTTGAAATGGAGACGCTGGAAGAACAGAACGGGCCCGCAGCATTGAAGCGGCAACAGGCCGGTCTCATGCTGTGGCTGCGGTCCGATGGATCGCCCAGATGCGTTTTGCCTGGCTGACGCTACAACCTGCCAAGTCCGCAGTCTGCTTGATGGTCTGTCCGGCCGCACGAAGTGCGACAATCCGTTTGTGGGTTGCGACATCGGGAACCCGGCCGGGGTATTTGCCTTGGGCCCTTCCAATCTGGATGCCTTGGCGTTGACGTTCGCGGCGTGTTTCGTAATCGTCGCGCGCCATCTGCAGGGCGAGTTTGAGAAGCAGCTCCTGCACCGATTCCAAGACAATCTTGGAGATGCCGTCCGCCTCAGCGGCAAAGTCGGACAGATCGACCAAGCCAGGGATAGCTAGCTTTGCCCCCTTGCTTCTGATGGAGGCTACTAACTGCTCAGCCTCCACCAGAGGTAATCTGCTCAATCTGTCGACCCGTTCACAGACGACAAGTTCACCTGGTTGCAGGTCGACAATCATCCGCAATAACTCTGGACGGTCTGCCCGCGCTCCAGATGCTTTCTCACGGTAAATACCGGCGACGTAAAAGCCGGCGGCCCGGGTGCTCTGTTCGAGGTCGGCCTGACGACTGAGACACTGCTCCTCAGTACTTACCCTTAGGTACAATCTGGCGACTTTCATTGGGACATGGTCATTTTGGGTATACGTCATTTGAGCTCCGTGAAACTGATGGCTAAGAGGGCTCGCCCACGACCCTATTCGGCCATCCTTGATTTGGCCATCCAAATTGGCCATTGCCATTGCAATCGCGACTTTCCGCGCCCCGACAAAGACGCAGAGCATCTATGCGCATATATGAACCAAGCGGGGGACGCCGCCCGCGGGCAGATGGCGTTGAGCTCGCCAAAATTCGGTGAGCGGCACCGCTCAATTCAATTTGCTGTCGCAGTGCTTGCGGGTGAATGCGCCTCTGGTGGTTTTACAGACGCACAACTTGGAAGCGCTCGCCAAAATGCGCAATGACGCGGTGCACGACCGTGCCGAAAACGATATTTCCGCGGCGGAAAAGCTTTCCATCTTGGTGCTGAACGCGATTCCAACGCGACCCGAGGGTGAGAAGTACAACGGGTTCGAGGTGTGCGGATTCAAGAGACGTCACAATCCTTCCAGACCACGCCAGGAGAATCGCGAATGCCGCGCGCACAAATCTTCCGACGAGGCTCAAAAAGGGCTTATGAACGGCGGCGCTGCTCCTGCTGTGGGCTACGATTCATTTCGACGCGGAGCACGAGTGTGACACCGAGCGCCCGGAGGAGCCTGACGACTGTGCAGAATCGCGGGCTTGGCTCGAAACCAGTCTCGATCCGGGAAAGGTGACTGCGCTCCACGCCTGCGAGCGTCGACAGGTCCTTCTGACTGAGGTGCTGACGACTGCGCACCGTGCGGATGGCTGACCCGAGCGCTAGCCTGAATAATGCATGAAGCAGTATGCAGCGAAAGCTCGATGTGCTACAAACGTGTTGACTAGACAGCATTTACAGCACAAAAGGGCTTTCGCTTGACCGATTTTACCGCGACACAGTGTGTATTGTTTAGCGATCTTGAAAAGCGTCCGGTTGTATTGTCGTTTGATCAGGCACATGGCAGCAGTGATGGTGGCGCGATTCTGCTTTCTGCCGCCAACCAGCGCTTTGGCGATGGTTTGATCGAGTCGCTTAGCCGTTGTCTTCAGGATGCCCGCCAGCCAGGCAAGGTCGATCATCCGCTAACCGACTTGATGCGTCAGCGCATCTACGGTCTGGCCTGCGGCTATGAGGATGCCAGCGATGCGGCTCGCATCGGGGCTGATCCGATGCACAAGCTGCTTGCCGGACGCGACCCGATCAAGGGACTCGATCTGGCCTCGCAGCCTACTCTTTCGCGCTTCGAGAACAGCGTCCCTCCGCGCTCACTTTATGCGATGGGCATGACACTGGCCGAGCGCGTGATCACGCGCCATGGCAGGCGCCGCAACGGCCATGCCCGCCTGGTGACCATCGACATGGACCCGACTGACGCGGCGACCTATGGGGCGCAGCAGTTGTCCTTTTTCAACACGCACTATGACAACCACTGCTACCTGCCGATGCTGAGCTTCGTCAGCTTCGACAACGAGCCGGATCAGTATCTGTGCGCAGCCGTGTTGCGGCCCGGCAATGTCGGCGCGGCCACCGGTGCCGTGGGCCTGTTGCGGCGTCTGATCAAACTGGTGCGGAGTTCGTTTCCCAAGGCGCGCATCCGCGTGCGGCTGGATGGCGGCTTCGCATCACCGGCGGTCTTCGACTTCCTCGATGCTGAGCCAAAAGTGGACTATGTCGTGGCTATGGCCTCTAACGCCGTGCTCGACCGTCATGCCGCCGATGCGCTCGACGTGGCCCGTCTGTGCGCTGGGCTGACCGAGGAGACCGAGCATGTTTACGGCGACACGCGCTACGCGGCCAAGAGTTGGAAGCGCCAGCGGCGTGTGATCTTCAAGGCCGAGGTGGTCAGGGCCGAGGGCAAGCAACCGCGCGATAATCCCCGCTTCGTCGTCACCAACATGGAGCAGAGCGCACAGTGGATCTATGAAGAGGTCTACTGCCAGCGCGGCGATGTGGAGAACAGGATCAAGGAACTCAAGGCGCTTGATGTGGACCGCACCAGTTGCATGAGCTTCTGGGCCAATCAACTGCGCGTGTTGATGGCGGCTGCCGCCTATGTGATGATGCAGGAGATCCGCCTGAACGCAGCCCTGACCACGCTGGCCCGGGCGCAGGTCTGGACGTTGCGCGAACGGCTGCTCAAACTCGGAGCACGCGTGGTGGCCTCGGCGCGGCGCATCGTTGTGCATCTGCCGGAATCCTTCCCCTGGCGGAACGATTTCCTGAAGATCGCCGCAGCTCTGGGCGCGGCCGCCGGATAACTTCCCAGCAAGCTCCAACAAATCAATATCTCAGCAACAGTCGCAAAGCCTGTCGGGCATAGCCATGACTGAAATACCCCAATCTGCTCCTGAAGATGGCGGATCAGACCGAGCGCATGCCTTCAGGAACACGAAAATCAACTCCGGCTACGAGAATGCCGAGTTATAAAGGTCCGGCTCATGAACATGCCTACGCTCTCGTGGGTTCACGAATGATGCAGGCTAGGCAAGCATCACGAACGCACACGGCAGAGTTCAAGGGAATCTCGGCTGCGTAGAATAGCAGGGCTCCGCACCGAAGACATCGCCCTCTCGAGGGCAAGAACTGTAACAGCTGGCAAGAAGAACAACGAACTGAACCTTCCATGCTTCCTCTCAAGCGCGAGGCGCACCCAATGGCGCGCTCACTGCAGCGATTTCGTTGGGGTTGTTTGTGGACGGACCAGGGAGTTGGCACGAGATGCTGCCGGGGAACAAAACACGATCGGCGCAAAGCGGATCATCGAGCAGGCGCGCATTCGGTTCGGGCCCAAAGTGGCGGACCGTACGGCTCGAGGATGGAGGGCGGAATGACCACGCCATGCGCCCGATGCCAGCGCACGCCACCGAAGCCGCCGAGCTTTACAAGCCGCTCAGTTAGGTAGCGAAGGAACGGAAATCAGATCCGCTCTTCGAACCTGGACCAGCCAGCGTATTGCACGTTGCATCACGGCCGCCCCTCGGTGCTGGCCCGGAGCACGCCATGCCGCCGGGCCGTTGACGATTGCGATCTGCACAGCCGAAGTGAGCGTCGACCCTCACATGTTCTGGGCGGCCTCGAAATGCTCTGCGATCGGCGCGATGACGCCGTCGAGCTCGTCGAACCTGACCTGGAGGGTTGAGGCAAGCGATCGCCAGAAGTTTGGGTCGGCGGCCGGAATCCATCCCTGCTCGAGCGATTCCCAGGCGGACTTGTCGATGCCCGCGAGGGAGGCTGCGCGCGTCAGGCGGAAGCCAAGTTCGCACCTGCGGCGGCGGACCCAGGCGCCGAAGTTCGGCACTGGGACGGGGAAGAAGTTGAGGGCGGGACGGGAAACACATGCGTGCATCGGTTGCTCCTTTTCTGCTGCCACAAAAAAGCCGCCCGGCGAAGGGCGGCGTGATCGGTGAGGATTGGTTAGGCCCGGGCATGGCGGAGAAGCCCTGGCAGGTGAACGGGAGTTGCGCGTGGAAGAGTTAGCGAAGAGAGGTCAGGCGGGAAGCAACGGCCGCGGTGGAAGATTTGAGATAAACCACATCTGATAAGGGTGAAATCTCACGCCGTGGTCACCCGCGGCGAAAGCGATCACAATCGAGTGCGTGCGGGACAGATGCCAGTGGACACCAACGATAATCGTCCCCTGCCTCATCTTCCTGTCCATTTCGCTATTCGAGCAGCCTGATAAGGGGTACGTTTTGCGGGGGCAAGGTCAGTCCGTCGAATGGCTCGCAGCGTGGACAGCACCGTCGGTTGGGAAAGTTCCGCCCGGTCGTCATCCGGGGTGGCGATCGCCAAACGTTCTTTGCTGGTCAACGGGGTTCCCACGGCAAAAACCGGAGAGTCTGCATATTGTTCCCCTTTCATTACTCCAAAAAGAAAAGCCGCCACTTAAGGGCGGCTCACTCTTGGAGAGTTTGGTTATGGCTGGCTGCAAACAATCCAGCTGAGTATGCAGAAAAAGGCGAAAAGATTGATCTCGCCGTCGGATGAGAAGGAAATAGCAGTGAAATTGTTTGGGCGCGAATTGCAAAGGCTGGCTTCGCTCCGTGTGGACGGAGTCGACACCATACTGCACCTACGTGGGTGATACACACCGGTGCGCAGGCAGGGCAACAAAGTCGCCGAACGACCGGTGATCCGTCTACGTCGACGACGTTGAGCGAGTGCGGCGCATCCGGCGCATAAGGACGGGTGATCTCGTTCGCGATGGTGAGCGGCGCCCGGTGCCCGATGACGTGGTCGATTGTCATCACTATCGAGGCGCAGCGATACGAACGCGCCGTGATGACGGTCTGGAGAATCTTTTGCCGGCCGAGTTCGATCGTAAGCTTATCTGTCGGCTTCAACACGCGGCCCTTGGATTCAGGGGCTCGGCTTCAGTCAAGTCTTCCCAGTTGATTTGGGTGCGGCAGCCGTCTGCAGGGATTACTTGGGGGAGATTGTTTTCAGCGTTGCAAGTTGCGACTCTTCCGCGGGCTGTGACTGTGAGAGACTTGTCGGCATGGAATCCGTGGTCATTGGAATCACTTGGTTCGCCTCAGTCGTCGTGAGCCTTGTCCTGGGCTCATTTTTGCCGAGCTATTTCAAAAAGAAGGGCGAAAACCTCGCTACCAAGGAGGACATCGCGGAACTGACAAGGGCTGCGAAGGAAATCGAGGCGAAGATCGATGAAGGTGTGTGGGGGCGACAGCGGCACTGGGAGCTGAAACGGGAAATTCTCTTGGAAGTGACAAGGTCCATAGGTGAGATGGACGGAGAGTATTTCAACCTGATGGCTGCTTTCACCGCAGCAAAGAGCGGTGAATTACGCGGCGAGAACTGGGAACAATCAAAATCAGAAGCGGCTCAAGAGTGGACTAGGATGGTGCGTCGCTTCGAGGGGGCACGTTTGCTTGCCGTCTTGGTCGCGGGTAAAGACCTGCGTGAGGCCACTTCGTCTCTCAGCAAGGCATTCACTGCTGCGTATCCCGTGATCAAGCGCGGTAATATGAGTGAGATCGAAAGGACGGTAATGAAGCCCGTGGAGACCGCTCTTCAATTGACGATGATGATGTTGAGAAACGAACTGGGAATCACCGAACTCCCCTCGATGCTGGCCACGTCACAATCCACCCAATCTTCGACAACTCAATGAGCTGCCCAATAGGGCGGTGAGCAAATATATACAGGCGTCGTTTTTCGCCGTCACGGAATTCCACCTCCAGAGACGCATGTTCGCATGCCCAGTTCGCCGGAGATGCTACGGTCCTTCTAGAGGGCTTGGTGGATCGGTTGAAAGTGATTTGCCAGTTGGAGTCTTACGGTACGGCGACGAACGGACAATGCGCCGCGATATTGCAGATGCCTTCGGCGACGAGATCGTATGGACAACACGCTCAGGGGTCAATGCGGTCGTACCGAACAATCCTTCTGGTCTGCTGATCGCCCACTCTTCGGCATGGTGCTGTTCAACACGGTGATGAACGGAACAGTTCCCTGCCAGTTGGAAACTCTCTGCTCAAAGATCGAGGACAAAGACCTTGACTCGTCGCATAGAGGCAAAAGCCCGGTTCAATATTGAAGAATGTGCTTAGCAATAGCGGCTAGCAGTCGCCGCAGCAGACTGCTAGCAAAAATGAATTTTGGAGGCTGCGTAAAAAATCAGTGCTCTGGTGGCAGTTATGTAGAACCTAGGCTCCGGCTTAACATCGGTCAGTATCTCAATTCAACTGACCATGCCTTGTTCAACTCCGAACCCGCAGAACCCGATGAGCGACGCTTCCGCCCGATCCAATGGAGCAGGCTCACCGAATGAATCGCGGGTTGATTCCGGTCCGGGACAAAGCTACTCTCAGCTTAATTTTGCTCTACCTCTACGGCAAGATTACATCAGTACTGAAGAGCTCAGACCAGCAAAAGCCATTCTCCAGCTCGGAATAGAGCCATCGCCCGTCCGCCGGCTGGAATTGGAAAGGCTTGGCGATGCGCTCTTCGAATCAACTATCGAGATTAACAGCCAAAATGAGATCATCGATGGCCATGCGCGTTGGCTAATTGCAAAGAAGACCGGCCGACCAGGACTCCGGTGCGACATCTTCGACTACGACGAAGAACATACACTTCGCAAAATCCTGAAGAAAGGCCTCGTTGGGCCGGCCCTTGGCAAGTTTTGCAGGGTACAGATCGCGCTCAGACTTCAGCCGTTCCACGAGCGGCGTGCCCGAAACAATCGCATCCAGGGCGGAGCCCAAAAGCAGTTGTTATTTTTGACACAGGCAGAGCGCGCCCGCGTACGGGAGTTAGTGGCGCAGGACGCTGGGGTGAGTTCCAGTCTTGTACGACAGGTGAAAGTCATTCTCAACTCTGGACCCAGCCTAGAACTCTTGGCTGCACTTCGTGCCGAAACCATCACCATCAACCGCGGGTATCAGCTCAGCTCTGTCTCGTCATCTGAGCAACGTAATGCTCTCGCGAGCAAAAGCTTACGGCGAAGCAATCGTGAACACTCCGAAAAGCTGGTTGCACGACACGTTGGAAGCCCCGAGCGAAAAAGTGCGACGGATGGACTGAAGGAGATCCGCTCAGGGCTAACGAGATTGCCTGAAGACCCTCTACTGGTGTCCCTGCAGAGCCAGATAGCCTCTCTGCTATCGGCTATCGATTCGTTGCTTAACGCGCAGGTAAACACGGAAGGGGCATAGGCGTCGTGTACTCGCAAAGGCCTAGTATTCCAAAGATCCTCAAAGAGACCGAAGACTTCTGGGACGTTGAGGAGACACCCATTGAAGTCCGTCGAGAATTCCATAAGGTCATTAAGTGCCGGACCGGGGAGCTGGGCTACTCTTGGCGTCGGCTCCCAAGTGGCGTTTATGTACGGAGGGCGAACTCATGCAAGTCTAGAGTTTGTCCAAGCTGTGGCTGGAAGGCCACTCTAGACTGGGTCAACGGAATCAAGGCCCTTTTGCCGGATTGCCAGTATGCGGGCATCGGCTTTTCAATGCCTGACGTTCTATGGGATGTCTTCTGGAACAACCGCAGCCTACTTAAGGACCTGCCGGCGATTGGTGGTCAGGTGATAGCAACCTGGGCCCATAAGCGATTTCATTGCGAGTTGCCGATTCTCGTCGTCCGGCACACATTCGGCGCCCATCTGAACTTCAACTGCCATCTCCACATCCTCGTACCGAAAGCTGGCCTCGACGAGATTCAATTCACCTTGACGAGTGGAGTATTCTTCCCCAAAAGCATCCTGGTCCCTGCATGGCGAGACGCAGTTCTTGACTATTTGAAGGCAGCTGTCAGGGGCGGGTTGAAGCTACAGTCCGCCCACGTCTTTGATCTCCCGCATTATCTCGAAACTCAGACGGACGCGTATTGGAACGGAAAAGTAGAGCATCACTCAAAGAAAACAGTCTTTGCAAGATACATAGCCCGCTACCTGCGGCGCCTACCGATTTCGCAGCGCCGGATGCTTCCGAGCGATGGCGGGCACGTGAACTTTCTGGTGTACGACAAGAAGCTTAAGAAAGCGGTTTCTGATCGCTTGCGCAAAGAAGACTTTGTCAGTTTACTGATCCAACAAGTGCTCCAGCCCTGGGAACACGGCGTCCGTTATTTCGGTCTCCTTGCACCTCGTCGCACTCGTGAGTTCGACCTGTATTGGAGCCTGCTAGGTCAAGTTCGGCCACCTCGACCAGCACGGCTCACCTATGCAGACGGTCTGTCGATGATTCCGCTGAAGTATCGCCGTGTTCGATAGTATCGACTAACATCTGGAACCGGGCATAGGCGTGGGCGCGTTGAATGCGCCAAGCTTGTGTTAATCCGCGGCGCTGAAAATCTTGATTCCCTTGTAGACCCAGCCGCAAACGCTGGTCTTTCTAACAGACCTGTACGGCTCGTTTCCAGAAAGAGAGCCCGCTTACCCTGTAATTTGGGCATCCACTGGTGCCCGTGAGGCTCGATTCGGCAGTGTCGTTTCCATGCAGGCGGCATAGCCGGATACAGAAATCGCTCATCAGCCGCGCTGGTATGTCGATGGCTAGAGACTTCTGCTTGTCCCCGAGAAGCAGATCGGCGAGACTCAGATATTTTCCCGCACGGTGACTCCCTCCTCTCTACCGCTTCGCTTGTTGAGGCTTCAAAACGGTTGAGAAGAGCATCGGTGATTGCGCGTGCGTGAAGCCAACCTTTTAGCTACCCGTAAGCGGATCGAACAAAGCCCATCAACCCTTCTCAAGCAGTTTCCCAGCCGCAATCACAACCGCAACCAATACTATTCCACCGAGGACGTCTTCGATTGGATCGATCCATGCCCTACAAGGCTCGCGCGACGCATCAGCCATCGACCCCAGAATCGTCCCCGCGATGAAACATGCGACGACCTCGCCCTTCATAAGTTTCATGCTCCCCCTCATTCGATCCCGAACCCGGCGACTTGGCCACCCGGTTCCATCGGCCCTCGGTGCATTCATTCGAGCTAGGGGCCGAGCCGCGAATCCTTTGGGCTTGGGCTGCGTCGTTTGGTCTTCTGATCCAATAGTTTTCAATGTTCCTCAAGGCGCCATTTTCGATCCACTTTGAAAATGAACATGACTTTGACCGACATAAAGTGGAGTATGTAGAACTCCAGCGTGCCGCTCATTTTACGAGTCACGCAAGTAACTGTACAATCCGCACGAGGAATTCGCCACGGTTTCTTCAAAGAATTCTGGCGCCCAGGAACCTTTCCTTCGGCTCTTCGATCAGGCTGGCTCAACCTGAGCTACCTCCAGAGCAAGCCAAAGAGCAATGACTCTTCACCGTACCCGTCAGCACGGTCTTACGGGAGTTGCCCGCTACTTCTTCTGTTCATGGGGAAACCAAGTAATCTGGGCTTCGGCGGAGGTGTCGCTTTGGGCGCCAGGCTTGTAGATAGGAGCTTTCCAGGCTTCGTACTGCACCGAGCCGCGAATCTCGATGTCCTTCAGGACCCGCTTGCACACGCGAAGTTCGTAGTCGTTCTGGGTCGTGCCGCCGGGAATGAATTTGATGGAATTCTTTGCATTCCGGTAAATGAACTGTACCTGTTCTTGTGGAGAAAGGTGATAGGTCAACCACCCTTGTCCGCCCTTGCCCTCGCGCCCAATCCAGTCACCCACGAGAAAACCCTTGTTCGTCGGTCCCTGCCGCTGGACGTATTCATAGTAGAGAAACTGGCCGTTTGAAACCGACGAACTGACCGTGTCCGTGCTGGCTCCCTCTACCCGCAGATCGAGATGTTCCATGCCGGGGACTTGCGCCAGATAAATCCCCGGGTGTACGCCCGAGCGCTGCGGAGCGCTGATGGGACTCACATCGTCATGCACCAGAGAGTCGGTATACAGTGTCACGCAGTTGCGCACAAACGGTAATCGGTAACTGAAATCGAAGGTACCGAAGCGCGCTCCCGGATCGTCGCGCGATTGTTTCTCTGCAGCTGTTACATTCTGAAGGCTGAAGAAACTATGGAGAAAAGTATGCAGCGTGATTGGCGCATGTCCTTTGCCGCCCCAGACAGTCAGGCGATCAAACCCGAATTCCAGATTGCGCGTGGGCTTGAAGCTGATCTTCTCCATATGTACCCATGGATCGTTGGGAAAAGTATGTCCCTTGAGGCTGCCCACGAAAAAGTCGTACCGGAAGGGGCCTGTCAAATTGGAGAGCAGCGGAATGCGCAATGGCTCGACCCGGTTGATCTCGAAGTCGTAAATATTCTCCGCGTTGTTGCTCCACAGCATCGATGTGCCCTTGTCCTGGCCGAGCCAATGGTCGCTTTTGCCGAAAGAAACCTCGTGCCCCAGCAGATGATAAGAGAGGTTTGCCTCCATTACCCGCATCGTCGTCACTGAGGAGATCGGGCTCAGGGGAATGGTGTCCTGCTGCTGGTTGGTAGTAAACGGAATGTTGTCAATGTTGTTGGACAGGGTCGCTGCCAGTGCCGACGAATAGCCCACTGCAGAAGGTGCATGCTGCCCTTCCCCGCGGAAATAGAGCGAGAAGCGTCCCGCCTCGGCGCGTGCGCGGAAGCCGGAGTAGTTGTCGAGTCCGTCTTCGTACGTCCGCCCGTAATCGTTAATGATGCTCTGGCCCAGATGAAAGCTGTCGCGCAGGGGGGCCCGCTGGTGCCGCGCAGGTTGGTGTACATACTCTCCAACTCGGTGTGTGGATGGAAGAATACGGTCGCTCGATCTCGATCCGGCTCAATTTCGTGCAGGACGGCCAGATAAATCGAGCGCGCCTCGTCGTTGTTGGTATCCGTCCCGATGCTGTTCGCACTCAGTTCCAGCATGTGCGCGACGCTCAACCGCGTCCACGGACGGAGGCCCAAAAATGCGGTATCCACATAACCCAGCCCATGCAGCCGGTCAAGCGCCTGGTAGATCCAGCTGTCGATCGGCATACACTGCTGTCCGGTTTAATTCGTATGTGCAACCTGCAAGTGGTTGCAGGGCAATTGGTTAAGGCGCGATTTTTCTTGCCGCGATTTGAAATGCGCGGAACTGTTGGAGTGATGGCCGAGGTTGCTTAACGATGGTGCATGAACCACGGGCACACCATTTTTCAGCAACTGATTTCCTTTCTTCCCGACCGTGAGTTTCGCCGCTGCGTGGCGCACTATCAGGGCAACGCAAGTACGCGCAGACTTTCCTGCGGGGACGAGTATCTGGCCATGTCGTTTGCGCAACTGACCTATCGCGAGAGCTTGCGCGACATCGAAGCCTGCCTGCGAGCGATGGGAGCCAAGCGATACCACCTAGGCTTTCGCGGCAAGGTTGTCCGTTCCACTCTGGCCGACGCAAACGAGTTGCGCGACTGGCGCATCTTCGCCGATTTCGCGCACGTCTTGATCGATGTTGCGCGACCTCTCTACGCCGCCGATCCGATTGGCATCGATCTCGATCAGAGCCTGTACGCGCTCGATTCGACCACCATCGATCTGTGTCTGACGCTGTTTCCGTGGGCCAGATTCCGCAAGCGCAAAGGCGCTGTGAAGATGCACACACTGCTCGACCTGCACGGCAATATCCCAACGTTTATCCGCGTTTCCGATGACAAGATGCACGATGTCAACATCCTCGACGAGATAGGTATCGAAGCCGGAGCCTTCTATGTGATGGATCGCGGCTACATCGATTTCAAGCGCCTTCACGCCTTCACACTCTCGCTGGCCTTCTTCGTAGTGCGAGCAAAAGAAAACATATTGCTCCAGCGCCGCTACTCGCACTCTGTGGACAAGAGCACCGGTGTGCGCTCGGATCAGACCGTTGTTCTGGCAACCATCGGATCGGCTTCGGCATACCCGGAAGCCCTGCGGCGCGTGAGTTACTTCGATGCAGTCACCGGCAAGCGGCTCGTGTTTCTAACCAACAACTTCACGCTCCCCGCACTCACCATAGCGCAAATCTACAAGCAGCGCTGGCAGGACGAGCTGTTCTTCGAGAATACGACATGGTGCACTCCTCCGTATGTCATTGAATCTCAAAGAGCAGCTTGGTTAAATCCGCCGTTGGTGGGGGTGTTGCCCGATTTCTTGACTCCATGTATCGCTCGACGTTCGTTTTCAGCAGTATCCATGGTGCGTTCCCACAGATTTGCGTGGCCGGTAATTGCTTCAACTGAATCAGCCGAAAGATGGTTGTTGGTGTAACTCCGAGAGCATCGGCGGCTTCACGGACTGAGATTTCACCCCGGTCCTTTCTTTCGCCCTCTCGATAAACTGGAATCGTATTGCGATTCCGCACCGCGCAGACGATCTTTGCAGTCCAACTTAACCCGTGTGCTGTTCGGTGCTCATTCTTGTTCAAGATCGATGCGATGCGCGCGTCCGGTTCGATGCGAGCCAGCTTGCCAATCATCCCTACAACATCGCTGCCGGTCGCGTAGCGATGTTGCCCGGTGTGGATTTTGGGAAACTCCACCTGGGTATGATCCCCGCCTTGCCAGTGCAACGCGAGCCGTATCGTCTCAGCCTCGCAGGTGGCCGTGATCTCTTTCAGCGCGATACGAAGCAGGCGCTTCTTGTATTCCGGCGAACTGTGCGGATCGTCCCATAGTCGCTGAACATCCTGTGCGAAGTCCAGTAACTCTTGCTTCTGCGCACCGGTAATGGGATGTTCGCGAGCCTCTTCGAGCACTGCGATCTCTGCTTCCAAATCGGCTTCCGCAGACAACGCTCGATTCCATCGACGCTCGAGCTCTGCCGCAACAAGCCGATTAGATGGATCTACTGCGTCATATTGGCGCCGCGCATGTGCCACCTCGTAACGTGCTTGCTGCAGGGCCAAAGTCTTCTGCTGAATTCGTTCATCGTTGGCGTCTTCAAGCGCGGTGATCGCAGCCGTTGCCGCATCGATGCCAAGCGGCGACAAGCAACGCAGCAACTGTTCCGATACCAAGCGGTCAGCGCGGAGTCCACCAAACATGACGCAACAAGACTGATCGCGATTGAGCGCGTACCCGGAGCACTGATAGCGAATAACGCGCTGTCGAGGATATTGCGCCAGCATCTTCGCGCCGCAATGACCACAGCGCAACAGACCAGCGAGCAGCGCCTCGCCGTGCCGAACTGCTCCTCGCACGGCCCGACTGTTCGCGTTTTCGTTGTGGGCAATCATCGCTTGATTGCTTTGATACACGTCCCAATCAATGTAGCTCTCGTGATGATCCAAAAACAACACCGCCCAGTCTTCGCGGCGGCGTTTAATTCGGCGCTGCACCTTTTGTCCACCCTCCAGGCGCGTTATCGTTTTCGCGCGCCCGTATGCATATGCGCCAGCATAGACCGGATTCTTCAGGATGCTCAGAACCGCATGATAGCGGGCGGGCTGCCAACCCTTTTCGCGCGCGTCTTTCGTTCCCAAAACAACAGGCAGCTCAATCTCCTGACGATCTAGCCAGAAATAGACCTGGCGTACGCTGCCCAACTCCGCAAACTTACGAAAGACCAGCTCTATGCTGGACTGAACCCGAACGTCCGGATCCTTCTCGATCCGGTCCTCTACTCCTCGGAGATAGCCCACTGCAACACGCTGTACCAACGCGCCACGTTGCGCTTTTTGCTGCAGGGCTGCTTGGCCGCGTTCACGGAAATTGGCAACTTCCATCTCGCTGATTGTGCCTTTCATGCCCAGCAAAAGGCGATCATTCGTAAGCCTTGGATCGTAGACGGACTCAGCATCGATCAGCAGCGCACCAACGACACTGCAAAACTCCAGAAGCGTATGCCAGTCCCGGCCATTACGCGCCAGACGGGACGCTTCGATGCTGAAGACTGCTCCTACTTGCCCATCGCACAGCGCACGCAACAAGCGCTCAAAGCCAGGGCGGCGAGTTCCGGACCCAGAAGTGCCGAGGTCTTCATCGATCACCTCTACATTTTCCCAGCCCAGAGAGCGTGCATGGTCGACCAAGGCATATTGGCGGCGTTGGCTCTCAAGGTTGTGCCGCACCTGACCAGGGGTTGATTGACGTATGTACACACAGGCCTGACGAGATAAATGCTCAGCGGTGATTTTGTTCATCGCCCACCTCCTTGCTGGTTCCCCTGACCTGCGCCTGCATCATTTGCTTCAAGGTCTGCTGAAGCTGGGCTATCACCTCCTGCGGAAGTCGTACGTCGAGTGCCGGGAGAGGCTCCTCGAAGAGTTGGCGCTGTTGTCTTCTGACCGTTGGCATCCTGATCCTCCTCGCGCATATTGTGCACAGAGAGGGCAGGAATGGTCACGGCCGTATTGCATAATCCCAAAAGCACCTTGGCGGGCAAGCGTGCCGTCGAAACAAGCCTTACCTTCGACGCCTCTGGGTGGGTCATCCGTATTGCTCCGGGCAAAGCCATCCTTTTCGTGGGAGCATGCAGGTGATTGACTGGAGGCATGGTGCGTCCTGAAAGACGCAGTTTTCTAGCAAGTGGAAGTCTTGTCCGGGCAAGCGCCGGAGCGCCCGGTAGCAGACCCCAGCCGCAGACAGAGATGTGTTCGGCCA
>Ga0255354_1000082_pt1 | contig 54715 bp, 46 predicted proteins | sample HBST50metaG_FD_189942 | JGI IMG/M metagenome (GOLD analysis project Ga0255354, IMG submission 189942) | Peat soil microbial communities from Stordalen Mire, Sweden - H.B.S.T50 | ecosystem: Environmental > Terrestrial > Soil > Wetlands > Peat | place: Sweden: Norrbotten County, Stordalen Mire...
CGAATCTCGGAGGCGTTGTCAATCCTGACACCGGCGCCGCGATCATGGACTCGGAACGGCAGAAGCTCACCCATCTCGACTTTGTTGACAAGATAAAGCTTTTTGAGTCGGTGACTCCGCCGCATGGTGGCGCAACGCGCTACTCCGCACTGTGGCAGGCGGACCGCGAACGCATTCAGCGGATGGCGCCGATTGAGTACATTGGCCGGTATATGGGCGGATGGTTCGACTTTTCCATCGCGGACGAGTTGCATCAACTCGCCGGGGATACTGCCCAGGGTAACGGTCTCGGCGTATTGGGACGTGCGGCGAAGAGGCTGATCGCTTTGACAGGCACGTTGATGGGCGGCTATGCGGACGATCTCTTCAATATCTTCTATCGCATGGAGCCGCACACCATGGCCGGCGAAGGCTTTGCCTACGGCGGTCAGGGCAGGCGCGACTTTCAGCAGCAATACGGTGTACTTGAAACCATCGAAAAGGTGCGCGATACCGATAACGCCTGCTCGCGGGCAACGAAGAAAACGATCCAGGTGCTGAAGAAGCCCGGCGCATCGCCGCTTCTGTTCGGAAAATTCCTGATGAACACGACGGCGTTTCTTTCGCTCGAAGACATTGCGGACAACCTGCCGCGATACGACGAGAGTGTGCTATCGGTTGAGATGGACTCGGAGCTTGCCAAAGCCTACGAAGAACTCGAAGAGGACATCCGGTCTGCCATTCGGTCGCATCGGGGCAACAAGAGCCTGATGAGCATTTTGCTTAACACGCTGCTGCTTTATCCCGACCATCCCTATGGGTTCGGGGACATCTGGGCGCGGGCCTTCGACCCGGAGACCAAAGAGTATGTGAAGTTCCTGGTGACGACGCCCAAGAATCTCAAGGAGGACGGCCTCTATGCGAAGGAACACGCGCTTGTGGCCGACATTCGTGAGGAACTGCGGCAGGGGCGGCGCTGCCAGGTGTATGCCACCTACACGGGCGAGAAGGATGTCACGCTGCGGCTGGAGTCTGTGCTCAGACAGGCCGGATTCCGGGTTGCCGTGCTGCGCTCTTCGGTTGCCACGGACAAGCGTGAGGATTGGTACGAGCGGCAACTTAAGGCTGGGGTTGAAGTCGTGATCTGCCATCCGAAGCTGGTGGAGACTGGCCTCGACCTGTTGGCCTTTCCAACGCTCTATTTTTACGAGACCGGCTACTCGCTGCATACGTTGCGGCAGGCCAGTCGCCGCTCGTGGCGCATCGGCCAGCGACACGCGGTTCGCGTGAAGTTCGTTACCTACACGGGCACGATGCAGGAGACCTGCCTCCGTTTGATGGGCAAGAAGATGCTTGTCGCACTCATGATGGAGGGCAAGTTCTCTGGTGAAGGTCTGCAATCGCTCGACACCGACGAAGACCTGATGAGCGCTATGGCGCGCGAGTTGGTTGAGAAGGCTGGCGTCGGGGCAAGCGCCGATCAGATGTGGCGCGAGTTAGAGAGAGAGCGGGAGCGGGTGCTGCCGCAACCACCAGCGTTGAAGGCAGAGGAAGACGACAATCCTGTCTTCGACTTGTCTGTCACCGAACCGATTGGTGCAGCAGCAGAACGCGCAGGGATTCATCTTGTTGATCCTCCAGCGGGTGCAAAGGTGCGCAAGAAGTCCTCGCCATGGTCCACGGGCACAGGGCCGGCAGTGCAACTCAGCCTCTTCGGCTGAAGTTGTCTCCCTGGTTCCTGTTGATCGAAAGACTTCCCAACGGCTGTGAACGGTGATAGCGTATCCAATGGGAGAATCGTTCCAGCGATACCGGCATCAGCCGGTTTGCAATCAAAGGCAAGAAAAAGGGTCGGCGCGAGCTGGCCCTTTTTCTTGGTGGAGACTTTCCATGCCGAAAGGACCGTTTCATCCCTCTGAGTTTGTGCCGACGAAGTTTTCATCGGCTCAGGACAAGGCCGACTTCGGTAATACGTTTCTTCACTTCATCGATTCAGAGTGGGCGCGGACAGCCTTTTCCAAGAGCTTCTACAACCGCCTTTCTATGTGCTTTTTGCATATAGCTCATTACGACGCCGCAGGGTTCTATGCGACATGGTTCACATCGGATGCCGACCGGTTACGGTTTCTGCGGCACACGCTCAACTGTCCGTGCTGGGGCGATCCAGAGTTCACTTTCTGCGATGTTGAGCGCGCAATCCAGCAAGAGATTCGCAAGCGCAACTATCTTGCTCGCTATGAACTCCGTGCTGCCGAGGCTGTGCGTTCCGGCGAGATGGAAACGCTCAAGCGGCTTGAAGCAAAGTATCGAACGGTAGCCAACCATCAACCGGATGCGGAATCGGCCGCGACGATTCCACAGGCGACCGCACAAGAAGCTGCCTGGACAAGAATGCCTGTGCAAGCCAGCCTCTTCTAACCACAACATGAATTCATCTTGAAATCCGTAGACAAGGAGACAAACTGCAATGGCCAAACTCCAAGCACAGATTCTGTTGCGAGAGTTCAACTACAACGGCGTTCGCATTCCCGACCCGGCGCCGCAGATGAGCGTCGAGCAGGTTCGTGACCTCCTCACTCCACAATTTCCCGAGATTGCGACCGCAACCCTCACCGGCCCGGAAGACACTGGGACCACGCTGCGCTATACCTTCAGTCGAGCGATTGGCTCGAAAGGGTGAACCGTGTCCACGCCCGCAATGTCGCAAGAAGAACTGGTGGCGTTGTTTCTCAAGAAGGCTGCGGAACCACCACCAGAGGCCAACCTGATCCTGGCGAGGCATCTTCAATGCAAAGAATCCTGCGATCTCGCGCAAGTAGTCTCAGAAGCCATCCGGCAGTATGCCGCGCCGGGCAGTTATCGACTCCCGACGCCGCCAGAGTTGCTTCCGCCTCTGGGATAACGACACTCGCACCAGCCTTCGGACAAGCAATGCCATCGCTCGCCGATGTTCACTGCGAGTATAGCCATGAGGTCAATGCAGAGCTGGTCTATGAACTCTGCGCCGCACTGGTGCGCGAGGGGCTGGGAACCGCAGAGACCTGGAAGAAATCTGGCGGCAACGCACTCGCATTTGCGCAGCACACCATGATGAGCGCGATTGGCTCTGAGCGTGGCGATCTGCTGCAACGCAATGTCGAGTATCACCTCGAAGTGAGCGATCAACTCGGCCGCGCCGGGGGCGATACGGAACTTGAAAGTGGGCAACTGGTTGTCACCATCGAGTGTGGCGGATCGGGGTACTTCAGGATTGGTCCGGCGCTTGATGCACTGGAGGCTGAGGCCGAGGGATTGGGTGCAGCGTTCTATTGGGCGCTGACCTTCGCACTCTATCGCGTGATGTGGATCTACAACCACGACAATGCGCTGATGTACGAAGAACGGATGCGCGATTATGCCGCGGAGGACGACGCTGAGAACCAAGGGCAGTATGAGTTTCCTGAAGTGAAGAAAGCGCTGCCGGAGTGCATCCGAAAGACGCAGAAACGCTTGTCTCCTGATTGGAAAGCGCACGACCGCGATCTCTTGCGCAGGTTTCGCAATGGAAAATTCTGTTCCTGGTTTGAGCGGTTGCGGCGCATTCAGCGCCTGTCGCGGCTTCCACTCAAGCAGTCGCGGGAGTTCCTCGAATCCGGCTACTACGACGATCCTCCCTTGCCGTCTTTGCTTGTCACGTTCAAAGAGCATGACGCCATCACCGCCTGCTTCGACGAAGAGGGCCAGTCCATGATGGAGGGCTCCGCCGAGCCGACCGTATGCGTTGTCTTTACGCCACGCCAGCCGGAGCAGGTTCGGAACGCTATTCGGATCGTGGATCGCTTTATCGCGCTCAACTGCGCGCTTTTTGAATTGGTCGAGGAAATCCAGGAATGGGAGAAGCGCCATGCAGGTACATCTATCGATCGGGGAGAACCATCGCTTCGAGCTGCATGAGGCTCTACTGATTTATCGCGACCGCCAGAGCAGCTTCATTACGCGCCACGATGTGATCGCCAGCAAGAACGCGCCGCCCACCCTCGGCCCCGCACAGCCGCTCACCGTAGCATTCATTGAGTCTCTGACGCGATCCCTCAGCGGCAGCGTGCAGGTCGAAGTGCTACCGGCGAACATTCTGGCCAGGGCGGACCGCATGATAGTCTGGTGGACACCTGCAAGGCGTCGCCAGATGTTCTACGAGAACTCCGAAGGCAAGTCTGCGGAGCTAAACGGCCGCATCTTCCCGCAACCTCCATTGGTCTGGCGAGTCTCGAATGGAGAACTCAACATTCGCGCGCTCACTGAAAACAAGCGGCCCGATAGCTCAACAAAACTTGCCGTCGCGCCATTCTGGAATCTCTCGGACTATGGGCGCGTATGCACTGGCACCATGCGACGCCCGGACAGCGCGTCTGTTGCATCTATTCCGGCGTGGGAGCGCGGCTTCTACGAGAGCGCCTTCACGCACGCCAACGTTGGTCGCCTTACGCGCCATGACTGTGGATTCGATGGACTGTGGAGTGAGTTGACTGGCAAGCGCCAGAAGTTTCCACAAGAAACACTTATCGTCCTCCCGCAGACGCTCACGCAGTTCGTGCGCGGAGAGAGAGGCTGATATGCGCATCGAGCACACGCTTCCAAGCGATCTGTTGGGACAGAAGCCGGTACGCGTACTGGTCGTCGGCGCGGGCGGAACCGGCAGCGCCATCGTGATGGGCTTGCCTTATCTCGACCAGGCGATGCGAGTCTGGGGACGGTCATCGGGGCTTGAGGTCGTTATGATGGATGCTGACACGGTCTCGGAGACAAACAGTGTGAGACAGCCATTCTCGGTCTCCGATATCGGGTAGAGCAAGGCAACCGTCCTCATCAATCGCATCAACCTGTTTTGGGGAACGCGGTGGCGGGCCGAGCCGACTTACTTCGACGAGAAGACCTTTGACCGGATCAACGACAGGTCCATCGACCTGCTGATCGGCTGCGTGGACACCAGAGCAGCGCGCAGCATCATAGCGCGGGCGTTGACGAAGGCCAGAAACCGCACAGCTTATTGGCTCGATCTTGGCAACAATGCCGCCAGCGGCCAGTTCGTTCTCGGCCAGCCATTGAATGCGCGCAATCGAAGGAAGGCTGCGCGATTGCGCACTGTCGGTGAACTGTATCCAGAGATCATCGACGCAGAAGCGGGTGAAGATCCACTGCCGAGTTGTTCGGCCGTCGAGGCATTGGATCGCCAAGAACCATTCATCAACCAAACTTTGGCGTCGAGTGCGTTGGCGATGCTGGCGCGGCTCTTTCGCTACGGAAAGCTCACGCACCACGGCGGGTTCTTCAACGCTGAACGAGGAGCTATCAGTGCGTTGCCCGTCGATCCCCAACTCTGGTCGAAGACGCGGAGACGCGCTCGGCGACCGTAATCCAGCAATCAAATACCATCAGGAGTGAACCATGTTCAAAGAGCTTGTTCCAGTCCTGCGCGACCGCGCGGTGTTGCTGACGGTCACGCTTGTCGATCCAGATCAGATTCGCGTGAACATTGTGCCAAAGAAACTCAAAGACGGCGACAATGACGCTCTCACCACCCCACTCAGCGTCACCGGCACTGCCGAGGATCTCGACGCCGAGTTGTCCACGACCATTGTCAGCTTCGTCGGCTCCCATCTCCAGATGAGGAACACTCTGGAGAAGGCCAAGGCCGAAATGGATGCGGCCTCCAAGGCTGCTCAGGCCGAGGCGCGCGCGAAGTCCAAGACGCCGGTCAAAACTGCGCTGCCGAATACGGAAGTCACTCAGTACGTTCCGACCGCCAAGCCCGCCAAGCCTGCCGAGCCAGCGAAACCCGCGCCCCAGAAGCCCGCAAGCCTCTTCGATATGCCTGCACCGGTGGCCACAACCACCGTCACGCCTGCTGAATCCGACGAAGACCCTGGATTTGCAGAGATCGACGATGACGATGAACAGGAAGAATTTGAAGAACTGGATGAGGTGGCCTGATGGCCACTGTCCCTCTCTTCAAGAAGGAAGCGGATAATTAGCAACGCGTCCGGAACCTGTGAAGAAAGCCCATTGCGCTTCTAATCAGCGCAATGGGCTGTTCACATAAACCGCCAATTCCGCGTAGGCGGTTCGGCGAACACTGGGCAACTCTTGAAAAGTAATCGGAATCGGTGTGCGCGTTAGCGATTTATCAACGAGCGAACATGAACAAACAGCGCCAACATTATGTTTGTTCGGCACAATCACGCGGAGTCGAAGGAAAGAATGCGTCCTAACTAATAGCCGCCTTCCAACCTACTTCTCAATAGGTTGAAGTTTCTTCTCTTTCACAACGCATGACGCATTGAACTTATCAATCATCCATAGGTATTTGGCTTTGATTTTGTAGTCAGTAGCAATACAATACTCGTCCTCGATGATTCTCCTTAGCTTGCCGTAGTGTTCGGCGGGAGTCTCAAAGACATCTATGTATCCTTCAAGGTCGTTGAAGTAATCAATATAATAGTTATCGTGAATATGTTGGATTACAAAAGTGTCAAAGTGTTTCTCGACTTGAACATCATCCGACCGGTTATTGGTTCCAAATTCACGCAGTCCTTTAGATAAAGTAATAGCTGGAACGAATTCCGCCTCTTCGCCGAGGTAAGCCGCGTTATAGGCAGGGCCGATAATATATTTATCTGTGTGAAACACCTTCCCGCATTCAATGCGCCCTTTGCACAGCAGGCCATGCGATATTAGGATATGTATCGCTAATGTAACGTCCCCAATGAGATACTGTAGTGCCCCCGGAATGTTGGCGAGTTTCGAGATTACCATGCAATCGGAGACTTGAATCACCTGAGTATCAAAATCGTCTTCAAAAAGAACTGTCCGGACCATTTGTTGAAATGGCGACTTTGGATCATCAATGAACTGCCCTCTAATCTCTGCAATTGCATCAATGATGCTTCCCAAGTACGCCTGATCGGTCACCGTCTTCTCGACAATTTTCTTGAACCCAATAATGTCAATGAATGCGATAACCCGATCCTGGTATCTTTTCGATACAGGCTCCAATTCATCGTCGCCAATTTCTCTTTTCACCGAACCCAATTGGTTATTCTCCGAGTAGCCCTAATGGCACAATTATCATACACCGGCATACAAAAAGTCGAACTCTTCTATGGGCACGATGGAGCAACTGTTAGACCTTGGAACTGACCTTATCGATGTCGACTGGAAGGCTTTTGGAATGATGCTAATCCCCTTACCACTCGGAGTGCGTCTCAGAAGGATGTCGCGGACATCGCTACTCCTTGGTCTTGAGTTTGCTGTCGTTTTCCTGGATGAATGCCTCGATCACAGGAGCGCTGGCAAGAATGCGGAGCCACTGTTCTTTGTAGAGGGTGACGGGGAAACGGCCCATTCCGTAGAGGGATACGGCGCCTTTCTCGCTGACCTTGAGACTCAAACCTGCTGAATCCCTGCTCTTGAGCTTTTCGTTTTCTGCCCGCAGGCGCTCCAACTCTGCTTTCATTTCCGCTTCGTTCATGCCGTCTCTCCCATCCTGTTATTCGCTTCGACCATCTCACTGCGCACCGGTTGCGCCAAGCCGCAAGGTTCCGCCGCACCGGCCAAAAGCGCTTCGATCCGCTCGACTTCGAGCCGCCTGAGTTTGGCGGTGCTGGACCACTGCTCCATTCGTTCAGCATCCATGGAGAACTCGGCGGAGAGTTCCATCCACCTGTTCTCATTCTCACGGGCCGTCTTAAGCGCGGCTTGGAGTGCATCGATTTGCTGATCCCTTGATGAATTCATTCAGGAATCAGTTTATATCGTCGTCGCTGTTCCGCCCCAAAGCGGCCCGCACCGCAGCCCAACGCATTCCCGAATGGATGGCCAACCGGCCATTCTTCACATCCGAACCTGCATTACTCCTGAGGTGAACCCAAATGAAACCATCCAAGCTGTATGAGGCGCTTCATGCGCTGATCGGTGAACATGTGCCCCTGCATATCTGGGGCGCGTGTGGCGTAGGCAAATCGCAGATCGTCGCGCAGGTCGCGAACGATCTTGACTTTGAGTTCATCGATGTTCGCGCCGTACAACTCGATCCGGTCGATCTACGGGGACTGCCGCGGATCAAGGCAGACCAGACCGAGTGGGTGCCTCCCAAGTTCCTTCCTATCAGTGGGAAAGGCATCCTGTTTCTCGATGAGCTGACCTCTGCGCCACAGATGACGCAGGCCGGCTGCTATCAACTGGTGCTCGACCGGAAGCTGGGTGAGTATGTGCTGCCTGATGGTTGGGTGGTCATCGCCGCCGGCAATCCGGCCTCTGAGCGCGGCGTGCATTTCTCAATGCCGCGGCCGTTGCGGAATCGCTTTGTTCACCTCGACCTCGAAGCGGATTTGAACGACTGGTGCAAGTGGGCCGTGGGCGCCGGAGTGCGGCCGGAGATCATCGCCTTTCTGCGCTTCAAGCCGGACCTTCTGCATACCGCCGATGCAACATCGGACGCCAATGCCTGGCCCACTCCCCGCTCCTGGGAGATGGCCTCCAATGTTCTGCGTGGCATTGCCAATCGGCAGAAGACCACGTTCCTGTCAGGCGCGAGCGAGTTCGAGGCGCAGTTGCTCGACGGAACAGTGGGGCCTGCCGCCGCTTCGGAGTTAATTGCATTCCTCCGGCTCTTCCGCCAGTTGCCGTCGATTGACGAGATTCTGCTCAATCCAGAGACGGCACTGCTTCCGGCAGAGACCTCGGCACAAATCGCAATCGCCACGGCGCTGGGACGGGCTATGACTGACAACTCGGTGGCCAGAGGGCTCAAGTATCTCGACCGTATGCCGACTGAGATGCGCGTCATGGCGATGCGCGATGCGGCGGCGCGAGACACCGCCATCACACACACGCCGGAGTTTGTTCGCTTTGGCGTGCAACATTCGGAGGCTATCCAATGATTACCGAACGCGCAATGCTCGCCGCCATCCACATCAGCATCTGGACGGCTGTCAAACACGACCGCAAGATCAGCCGCGATGTCGCCAACCAGAACGGAGCGCACCAGGGCGCTGGCCGGTACAACAAGCAGTTGCTTCACGGCGCCGACAAACTGGATGAACTGCGCACGCTCGCTGGGAATGTGCGGCAGTACTTCTACAAGATCACGTTGCCGTGGTCCGATGAGGGCTTCCGACTGCTGCCGTCGAACCTCTACTTCGATCTGACAGCCCGGATGCGGGAGTTCGAGGCCAGCTTCGAGCAAGGCGTGGAGGGCTTTCTTCAGGTCTATCCGCAATACATTGAGCAAGTTCGACCGGAGTTGAACGGCCTGTTTCGAGAGGAAGATTACCCGGCGGCCGAAAAGCTGCGCAAGAAGTTCGGCGTCAAGCTGGAGGTACTTCCTATCCCAACCGGCAACGACTTCCGTGTGCAGATGTCGGCTGAAGAGCAGGCGCGCGTAGCCCGCGAGATCGACGCCAATGTTCGCGAATCACTGACGCGCGGCACCGAAGATTTGTGGAAGAGGCTCAGGGATGTGGTCTCGCACATGGTGGATCGCTTGAATGAGCCGGAGTCGCGCTTCCACGCCACGATGGTTACGAATGTCTTTGACTTGGTGGAGCTGCTGCCTCATCTGAATGTCAATAATGATGCCGACCTGAACCGCTTCGCAGATCAAATCCGGCAGCGGCTGTGTGGCTTTACGGCCCAGGATCTGAAGAAGCATGACCTGCTGCGGGTGGCCACGGCAACCGATGCCGCAGAGATCGTCGCCGAGATTGACAGTGTTCTACGTGATCGCGAAGCCGGCGTGCCGGAGGAAATCCCCGATGCTCCAACCGTCGATGACATCCTGGCTCGTATGTCTGCGTACATGGAGGCGCCCGCGGCAGCATGAGGCACGAGACACCAGCGGTTATTCGCATTCAGAAGGCGCGCACCACGCTTCTGTTAGACCACCCGTTCTTCGGCTCGCTCCTGTTTCGCTTGAAGGGGCGAGAGAACCGGTCGATTGCAACCATGGCGACTGATGGGGTTTCGCTCTACTACAACCCTGAGTTCGTCGCCACGCTGAATTCGGCGACACTAACCGGAGTGCTGGCCCACGAGGTCATGCACCCTGCCTTGCAGCATCACTTGAGGCGCTCCAAGCGCAATCCCAGGCGGTGGAATGAGGCGTGCGATTATGCCATCAATCCGCTGCTGCTCGATGCTGGCCTTAGTCTGCCGGACGGCATCCTTGTCGATCACCGCTTTCGCGGCATGGGTGCCGAGCAGATTTACAACCTGCGCGAAGCAGAAGCCCAGCCACAATCTGGCGGCCAGAACAGTGCAAACGACGGTGTCGGAAACGGTGCGGGCGAAACGCCGGAAAAGCAAGGCAACAAGGATGGGCCGGCAGCACCCGTCACGGAGGGCGGCATCGGCCAGGTTCTCGACGCACCGCTGCCCAATGAAGAAACACCAACTGCCGATGAGCAGGCGCGGGAGTGGAGCGTTGCAGTCAACCAGGCAGTCACGCTCTCGAAGCAGGCAGGCAAGGCTCCAGCGGGTCTTGCTCGAACTCTCGAAGGAGCCGCAGAGGCAACAGTGGACTGGCGTGAACTGTTGCGCCGACTCTGGTCCGACACCATCCCCGCAGATTCGAGTTGGATGCGGCCCAACCGCCGCCACATCTGGAACGGACTCTATCTGCCTGGAGTCGTGCGCGAGGGTGTCGGAGAAATTGCCATCGCTGTCGATTGCTCAGGTTCGGTGAATGGCCGGTTGTTGCGTCTCTTTGAGGCTGAGGTCTGCTCGATCCTCGAAGGGCAACGGCCTCAATGCGTGTATGTCCTGTACTTCGACACAGAGGTACACAAAGTTGAAGCTTATCAAGCCGGAGAGCAAGTTCATCTCAATCCTGTTGGCGGCGGAGGGACCGACTTCGGTCCGTGCTTTGACTGGCTGGCCGAGCATGGAATCCAGCCGCAGACGTTGGTCTTTCTGACCGATCTATGCGGCACGTTCCCTGAGAATGAACCAGGCTATCCAGTGATCTGGGCCTCCACTGAACGCCGAAAGGCTCCATTTGGCAGTGTCGTTCCCATGCAGGCTGCATAGCAGAATGCTTTTGCGCAGTGACAGAGATTCGTGATGGACAACACCTTTCATGTTTTTACTGATGGATCGGTGATCGGAAACCCTGGACCGGGCGGATGGGCGGCGGTATTGATGAGCAGCGCCGGAAGCCGGGAGATATCGGGATCAAGTCCATGGACGACGATCTCGGAGATGGAGCTACTGGCAGCCGTCGAGGCATTACACACGATCCCCGCCAGGTCTCATGTCCAGCTTTGCTCGGACTCCGAATTGCTGATCCAAGGAATGCATTTCCACGTCGAGCGTTGGCAGAACCAGGGATGGCGTAACAGTCGCGGCACTCCGTTGCAGCATCAGGGGCTCTGGAGAGAACTGCTTGCGATGAATGAGCGGATGAACATCCACTGGCAATGGATCAGGGGACACAGCCGACATCCGTTCCAGACCCGAGCCGACGCACTCGCCTACAAGGCCGCGCGCACCCAAGTGTGCGGCCTGCAAATGGCCGCATGAACCATTCTCCGCCGCATGGCTCTCAGGCCGTGCTGCCAGTCAGTCAATCTTTAGGAGACACCACAATGAGCGAGGTCAACACGCTGTTCGAGATCGACCGGGAACTCGATTCGCTTCTCGATCAGATTGAAGAAGAAGCCGAAGAGAACGGCACAGCGTCACCCGAATTGCTGGAACGATTCCAGCAGTTCTGTCAGGCCGAGAGCGACAAGGTGGACCGGATTGGGAGATTCCTAACATTGATGGATAGCCGGCTCAAATACTGCCGCCTGCAGGCAGAGCACTTCCAGAAACGCGCCCGTTCGGCGGATGCGAAGATCGTGGGAACGAAGAATATGGTGCTGTATTTCCTGGCCGCACGGGGACTCAAGAAGATCGAAGGCAAGGAGTTCACGTTGCGGTTCCAAAAGAACAGCCAGGATTCCGTCGAGATCACCGATGCAAGCCAAGTTCCGATCACTTACCGTGAATTGGATCTTCGTGTTCCCGGCCGTCTTTGGCAAGCAGCCATTCTCCTCCTTCCAGAGGATACCGTCACGGCTCTCGCTAGATGCATCCGGGATGACAAACCGAGCAGCGATGCAATCAAGGAAGCATCGATCCGCAACCTGGAGGTCCCTGGTACTCAGGTAAAGCGAGGCATTCATTTGCGGCTAGGCTGACTGTGTCCACGCAGGAGCGCACATCTGGTCGGTACCTTACCCTGAAGCGGATGGCGAATCTCGCATCCGCAGGAGAAAGAGCACTTCAGCTCTGCAGGTGATCTTGCGGCAAGGACCAGTCCACGCCAGATCCTCCGTCAGTCCAGATTGCGGCTCTCTGACAGCCTCTGGATGCTTGCAACCCGGAGCCTTGCATAACCGGCACCGAAGCTCGGCAGACGAGTTTGAAGCACTCGTCTGCACTTCGAGAACGGTGCTTTCAGGCATCTTTGCCACCGTTTGATCCTGATGCTCACAGGGAATGGAAGATCAGGAGCTGGTGTCTTGGCACGGCCAATGGAATACCAAGAATAGGCATCTGTGAGGCTCTGCGGAACACCTTTACCAATGAAATAACGCGGGCTAGTAATACTGCCGGATGTACTCGTACGCCTTGTCGAACAACTCCTGGTCAGTGTGCAGCTTGTACTTGAGCAGGGTCCGCCGAAGCTCCTTTTGGACTAGCCGCTCACCTTGGCTTGTGTGCTGCCAGTCCGGGAAGCGCACCTTCTTCACGATCTCATCGATATCGGCAACAATCCTCTCGACAATAATGTGGGTGTTGCCATTCTTCGCCGCGGTGAACAATTCCGTCAGGGCTTCTTTCGCGCGATTGCGCTCGTCATCCGTTGAAACGGTCTTCTCGGCCTCCACAACATCCGTGGCAATCTCCAGGACCGCCTTCAGGAATTCCAGGCTCGTAAGGAAGCCTTGCTCGTGCCGTTCCTTCACTTTCTCCAGGCGCTCTCCGAGCTCCGTAAACTTCGGGTTGTTCCCGTGTTTGCGTAGTCGGGCAATGATCTTAATCTCGATCTCGCGCGCCTTCTTTTCAGGCTGAGCGTCATTCAGAATCCCTTCCAATACCTGTGCGTCCATCACCAGAGTTTCGACATCATCCCGAACCGACTCGACGTGGACATTCTCGTTGATAAGCTCGACAGTCTTTGCGCCCAATGAATGCCAGAGCAGCTTGCCGTTGCCACTGGGTGGCTTTACCGACTCGTAAACCTGCGTCAGCCAGCGGTAATCGACCTCGTACACACTCAACATCGGATCTGGAGACAGCGCCTCCCATATCCGGCCGAGGACAGTGTATTCCGCCGCGAACTTGTCACGCACTTCATTGTTGGGCAGCCGCTCCTGCGCGGCCATCAAGCCCTCATACCCTCCCACACTTCTATCGACGCCCGCAAAGAACGCCAGACACGTCTGCATCTGAACCGGCAGCGTCTTTCGTAAGTCATCAATATTTGAAACCACCCGCTGTACAGCTTTCTCATCGAAATCCAACGCACGCGCTACATCGTCGAAGATGCCGATGTAGTCCACGATCAATCCATGCGTCTTTTCCTGCCCGAAGGTGCGATTCGTGCGGCAAATTGCCTGCAGCAGGTTGTGGTCCCTCATCGGCTTATCAAGGTACATGACCTGGAGAATCGGCGCATCAAAGCCGGTCAGCAGCTTGCTGGTCACGATGACGAACTTCAGCGGATCGGCCGGATCGCGGAAGCGGTCCAGGAGCTTCTCCTCGGCATCTTTGTCGCGGATATGTTCCTTCCACGCTGGCGGGTCACCAGGGGAGGCACTCATCACGATGGCACTTGCCTCCGGCCCTACCAACTCGTCCATGATCTGCTTGTAAAGAACGCAGCATTCACGGTCAAAGGTCACCACCTGCGCCTTGAATCCACTCGGCTCGACCTTCCGCTGGAAATGCTTCACGATGTGTTTCACCACCGCGCGCACGCGTTCCGGATTCTTCACCAGGACCGCCATCTTGGCCGCCCGCTTAGCCAGGTCGTCCCGATCCTGCTCACTCAGGTCCCCGGTGATCTGCTTGTACGCCTCATCGATGGCGTCCTTGTCGATCTTCAGCCGCACCTCGGGCGCCTCAAAGTGCAACGGGAGCGTTGCCTTGTCACGGATTGAATCCTGAAACGAGTAGCGGCTCATGTAGCCGTGCTCGTCCTCGTCGGCGCCAAACGCCCAATACGTATTCCTGTCCGCGCGGTTAATCGGTGTACCGGTCAGTCCAAACAGAAAAGCATTGGGCAACGCAGCGCGCATCTTGCGGCCCAGGTCGCCTTCCTGCGTACGATGCGCCTCATCCACCATCACGATAATGTTCGACCGAACATTCAACGTTCCGCCGGCCTCGGCAAACTTGTGGATGGTGGTAATCAGTACCTTGCGCACGTCCTGCCCAAGCAACGTCTGCAACTCCTGGCGCGTTCCCACTCCCAGCATGTTGGGGACGTCGGCCGCGTTGAATGTAGCGGTGATCTGCGTATCCAGGTCGATACGGTCCACCACGATGATGACCGTGGGGCTTCCCAGCTTTGGATGCATGCGAAGCTTCAGAGCGGCGAAGACCATCAGCAGCGACTTGCCGCTACCCTGGAAATGCCAGATCAGGCCTTTCTTCGGATACCCGGCGACTACGCGGGCAACGATCTGGTTGGTGGTGAAGTACTGCTGGTAGCGGCAGATGATCTTGATGCGGCGATGTTTGTTGTCTGTGGCGAAGAGCGTAAAGTTCTGAGCAATGTCTAGCAAAACCTCAGGCCGCAGTATGCTCTCGACCGTGAGCTTCACCAGGCCTAGGTCGCCCTCTTTCTGGTGCTCCTCATCCCGCCACGGTCCCCAGATGTCGATGGGCATGCGGATAGAACCGTATCGAAAGAGCTTGCCCTCCGTGGCAAAGGAAAAGACATTCGGCACAAACATTGCCGGAACCTGCTTTTCGTAGATCTCGTTCACCTGGTAGGCACCATCGAACCAAGTGACTGCGCTGCGGGTCGGCGTCTTGGCCTCGCCAATTACCAGGGGCAGGCCATTCACGACGAATACAACATCGAAGCGCTTCTCGACAGAGCCAACCTGGTAGGTCCACTGGTTGCAGACTGTCAGGCGATTGTTGGCGAGCGTGTCGGCATCGATCAGGCGAACCGGGACATGCTCGCCATTCGGGCCAAAGGGCATCGACTTCTCGCCGCGCAGCCAGGCCATGAAGTTCTCGTTGGCCCGCACCAGCCCGTCGGCCTGCACAGAGAGGATGCAGGCGCGGAGGTTGTAGATCACCTCATCAGCTCGGTCAGGCTGCGCGGCGATCTCACCGTTGAGCCGGATAAGTGCCTCTCGCACCCATGACTCCACCATAACCTCGGTACTCTGGCGCGGCAGTTGAGGTCCGAAGAGGTAGGTCCACGTTGCTTCCGTGCCACTGTGCTTGGTGACGGCATCGAGAATCATCTGCTCGACGGTGTTGGATTCGTTGAAGTGCCCCATCGTTAGAACTCCGTGGCTCCGAGATATGAAGATCCTGTTTGTGACGCGTGGCGCTTTATTCGCGAGACAACCTGCGGCAGCGTCATCACACCTGAAAGCAAAAGGTTGAATATGTGGCCGTGATCTAGCAGTAGCATCGGTGTCTTCTGCTTGGAAGCAGAGGTCTTGGCACCTTCGTTGAACCCCGAAATGGAGACGAGGATACCCATTGTGTTGTCGGCCTTCGATTCAATCTTGGCCATGAAGGTGTCGATATCAGGCGACCCAATCGGCGTCGTAGTGAACTTGGTCTCAATGAGAAAAGTGGTTCCATCGATGGTAAGCGCTCCATCAATTTGACGACCACTCGCTACATAGCCCGGTCGGGCTTCCAGCTCAAAGTAGACTGCCAGATCATAGAACCAACGTTCAAACTGATATCCACCCTCCTGAGTCCCAAGGTGCGGCGTGATCTCGGTAAGGCGTCCTGCGAGCTTTTCGATAGACAGTTGAGCGGCTATCCGTGCGGACATCTGTTCGAACGCAACTTTCCGCCTTTGTTCGGCATCCTTTGTTTCGCGGATAGTCTCATTGATGGAGAGAACGGCCTTACGAAGCCGGGTGATTGCTTCCTTTGCCTCTGGAATGCGGATTTTTGTGTCTTCTTTTCGCTCCAGATCCGGAAAATCCTGCATTTCAGCCAATGATCTTGCCATGCTCAAGATCACACCCGGCCCCTTTTCACCCTTCACAAGCTGAGGCCAAAGCCATCGGATGAAGTCACGCTTGCTCTGGTCTGCGTGCCATTGCGCGAGCGCTCCCTCCGCAATGCCGTGCTGCTGAAGGAATATTCGCAAAGACGGCTTATACCAGAACGCCTTAAGCAGAGCATCCTGAGTCAGCTCAACGAACACTGGCGAAAGCTTCTTCATTGTTTGTACCCCAATAGCGAATTAACCAGGGAGAATTGCAAGGCCCTTGAACATTCCGCTAAACGATGAATCGCCTCAGATAATGCCACTTTTTCTTGCAACTGATCGAGGAAGGTCTTCTGTTTCTCGATTGGAGGCATCAACAACTTGTGGGAGCGAACATCTTGTCCATTGATCTTTGAGATTCCATTCCCAGACTTCGCCCTTTTCAGCAAGCGAAGATGGGTCTTCGGCTCATTCCATTGCATGACCGCGAATTCGGGGATCAGTGAGTCCTCCCGGAAGCGAAGTCGAATCAGGAGGTCGGGGTAAAAGCATCCTTCTGGAAATTCCTTGACTAATCCCGCTCTGCCACAGAGCAATCGATTACCATTGCCACGGACGACAAGAATATCTTGCTTGCGAAGCTTGAATTGCTCCACCTCGGCAGGGTTGACTTCAGCATACTTTATGTTGCCTTCAGGAATCACCTCTCCTCGCCGGATAGCGCTAATGCTGAGCGTCGGAAGGCCGCAACCCCCCTCATTCGCAGGTGGTGAGTAACCATTACGTGGCTTTTCAGCCAAGTGTGTACCTGTCTCAGCAGCAGGCCAATGCTCTGAAGCGTAAAGGAAGTGCTCCAATTCGGCACCGATAAGTTCATCGGAGCTTTTTGAAGTCAAGTCGGCCCTCGTAATTAGCCTGTCCATGCTCCAAAGGATTTCCGCGATGCGCCGCTGTTGTTCAATTGGCGGAAGGTCGAACTCTTCATGCTTGAGCGTCGTCCAGTTGATCGTAGGTGAGAGCGAGCCCACGGAAATCTCGACTGCTCGGTTCATGAACCTGTCGCTCATCATCAGGAAGGGCAAAAACTCAGGCAGCACCACATCCGTCGCGGTACGCACAACCATTGCATGCGCTGAGCAAATCCCATCAAATTCCGCCACTACCAGTTTGCGCTGGTAGGCACGGCGCCGCCCGAAAATGATGTCACCCTTTGAAAAACGTAGCTTAGTCCCTATGACGTCACTACCTTTGCCCCAGCGGCTTAGGTGCAGACTTCTTGGGTCAAGGTCGTCTAGACCAACGTAAACTTCCTCCGCGGCATCGGCAGGCTCGACTCGTTCGTTGATGCTATCAGCGAATTTACCGAATGGTAGCCGCTTCCACCTGCTCCGGTTGAGCCATGAGGGGATGGAGGCCTGCACTTTGTCAGAAGGGGCAAACGGCGCTTCAAAGGTTTCGCCAAGAATGTTGCCCAGTGCTCCCCGGACAGCCAAGCTGGAGGCAACCCATCCTGAAAGACTGGCAACAAAGCCGGCTTCGATTCCGTCATCGGAAGCGTCGGTTGCCGTTTCTCCTGAAGCAATGTACATCGGGATGCTGAGGTTTTCGGCTTTCGAGCGGACCTCTGCGATCGAAACTGCGCTAGAGAACCCGGGCTCATCCTTGAATTGAAGGTATGCATCGACAATGCGCTGAATATGCTCATCGGTCAGAAAACTCTGTGCTCGCTCTCGCGTGACCTCATTCACGGCATTGATGAACAGAATCCGCCCTCGATGCGCCTTGGGCTTGTTCGTGCGGCAGACCACGACGCAGGCCTCCATGGGCGAGTTGTAAAAGAGGTTCGGTCCCAGGCCGAGAACGCACTCGACAACGTCGGCTTCGATGAGCTTGCGCCGCATCCCCGCCTCTTCCTGCCGGAAGAGCACACCATGGGGGAAAAGGATGGCGCAGCGGCCGGTTCGGGGATTGAGGCTCTGTAGAATGTGCTGCCAAAAGGCATAGTCCGCGCGCCCCTGGGGCGGTGTGCCATAGATGTTGCGTCCCCAGGGGTCAGAGGCGAACGCATCGCGGTCCCACTGTTTAATGGAGTACGGCGGATTGGCCAGCACTACATCAAACTGCTTGAGCCGGTCACCTTCGACCAGCTTCGGCTCCGCCAGCGTGTCGCCGCGGACGATTTCGAAGTCCTCAATGCCATGCAGGAAGCAGTTCATCCGTGCGATGGAAGAGGTCATCAGGTTTCTCTCCTGCCCATAGAGGCGGACGTTGCGCCACTCCTTGCCTTTTCGGCGCAGATGCGTGATGCAGGAAAGCAACATGCCGCCGGAGCCGCAGGTAGGGTCATAGATGGACTCGCCCGGCTGCGGCTCCAGCATCTCCGTCATGAGATGGACAACGGTGCGGTTGGTGTAGAATTCGGCGGCCGTGTGGCCGGAATCGTCCGCGAACTTCTTGATGAGGTATTCGTAGCCCTGGCCCAGTTCATCCTCAGGCAGGTTGACAACCGTGAGCTCAAGGCAACTGAAGTGCTCGATGAGGTCGCGCAGCATGGCGTCGGACAGACGATCCTTGTTGGTCCACTGCGCATCGCCAAAGATGCCATAGAGCTTGTCCGGGTTGGCCTTCTCAATGGACCGCATAGCCGACTGCAGCGCCTTGCCGACATTGTTGGAGGTCTGCCGCACCTCGAACCAGTGCGCGTTCTGAGGAACCTGGAAGCGGTGATTCTCCGGGTACGCAGCGAAAGCCTTATCCCCGCCGGACTCCTTCAACGCTAGCTGCGTTTCCTCGTCGAAAACATCACAGAGCCGCTTGTAGAATAGGAGCGGGAAAATGAACTGCTTGTAGTCCCCGGCATCAATAGTTCCGCGCAGAAGCGTGGCTGCGCCCCAGAGGTAAGATTCGAGTTGATGCTGCGTAATTCTTGTGCTCATGCCAGTTTCTTATGGAGCCAATGCCACTTCTTGTATGCGATTTCCATGCACTTCTCGAAAGCTATATCAGTTCTCAAGAAGCTGAGATTCCCTTCGGCAACTTTCTGCTTATATTCAGGGGCATCCATGAGTGCCCCCAAGAGCAGGCGCACACGCGTTGTTGCAAGTTGACTAAGCACCTCACTGAAATCGACCGGCAACGTCATCGAGCGCCCAAACTTCTGGGCCAACGCCTCGATGTCACTGTGATTCAGCAGTCCTTGACACATTAGAGCCCAAAGCAAGTATCGGGAGCGATGGATGAATGCGTACTTGTTTTGACCTTTCTGTTCAATCTCTCTGGCTAACTTACTAAGACGGAGCTGCACTTTGTAGCAAAGGACAATCCGCCTCGAATCAGCTTTCAGCCGCGTCGGGCGGAAAACCTGGTTATAGACTTTATCGTCTTCGAATACCCTGCGTATCTCTGAAATCCGACTGAGATTGCCATCGGTTAACAGGAACGTCTGCGTCAGCTTCAGCATCTGAAGGGCTTTTGACTCTTCCTTGATGCCGTATTCGGCGAGGTCCTCCGTTGTGAGCTGATCGAATGCATTCTCTTGACGCTCATAGTAAATCCCAACGTCAGAGCTGAGCTTGTCTTGAAGCTCAAGCTGGATCACGTCATTGGCATGTAAATTCCACGGCTCGACAGGGTTCTGACGGTTGTTGTTGATCGTGACCCGAGTAGTGAAGTCGTGGTCGGCAGAAGTGATGATCTTGCACAAAACGCGAATCGACTCATAGACAGGTTTGGCCTTTGCCAGCTTCGGATTGTCCTTGTTCTTCTCCAGGAATTTGCCGAATGTGGTCACAGTCTGAGCCCCGTTCAGCAGGCGCGGCGCTTTGAGCCGACAAAGACCATCGAGGAGTTCAACACTTTCGGCGCAGAGTGTAATACCGTTGTGATTGAATGCAAATACTCCAGGCGGTTCCACTTGATCGAGGACAATCTGTTTAAGGGTGTTTGAGATGGCGCGGTTCACGGCTTCGCTTTCGCCAAGCCCATAACGAATGTTGCTGTGGAAGAAGTATGAGCCCAGCTCCTCAAGCATCCGAGCCAGGTCCGCCAACCGGATAAAGCCGATGTGCATCTTTTCCCCTGCGGGACCATCGATGGAGATGCGGTCGGTCAAAGGGACCTCAAAGCTCGTGGTCTGATGAGGCTGACGAACGATGCCTACCTTGCCAGTTGAAGATCGGAACTCCACAATAAACCCGACTTTCCGGTCTCCGAAGAACTGATCCACAAGGTATTTCTTGTTCTCAAGGTCTTCGCGCAGCTTATCGAGCAGTTTGCTGTGCTCAGCCTCTTCCGGGTCACCGGTAAAGATGAAGCGGAAGCAAATCTGGTCGATCACCGCTTTGTTTTCGACCAGACAGCTCCTGAGTTGAAGAAGAACCTGGTTCTTCAGGTCATCCTTGGTGGGGCTATGGAAGATTCGGTCCATTCCCTCATCAATTAAACGCTGGAGAGAGCCCTTGAACTGGCTATGGGAATCGGAAAACTTGAATTGAAACAGGTATAGATTCCGCTTCGTTTCATCGAAGTGGAACGCATCAATCCCATAGTCATTTCCACCAAAGGCGACATGGTTCGCAGCAGTCTCGCGTGGTACCTTGTGCTCACGTTCGAGGTACAGAAGTGCAAAGTAGTCTTCGGGAACTCCGCCAAAAACTGTGTGGTGGTCTGAGTATGCCTGTTCGATCATGTGACGAGTGATGTTCATCCCAGTTTCCTCATTTTGGTTCGGTTACGAGAATCCCGTTTTCAGCAAGTACTGAGACCAGCTTCCGTTCGGCATCGAATGCAGCACTCGCACTTTTCCGCAGTTGCTCGATGGCTTCTTCCACCGAAAGCATCTTTTCTTCATTCTTCCGCTCGACATAGCGCGTGATGTTCAGGTTGTAGTCGTTCGCGGCAATATCGGCAAGCGTCACGACCTTTGCAATGCCTTCCACATCCTCGTAGTCGCGATACCACGCGAAGATGCGGCCCACATGTTCGGGAAGGAGCTCATTCTGTGCTCGCCCGGTCTTGAATTCCCTTGACGCATCCAGTACGAAGACCTTCTTCTTGCGATCCTTCTTCTTTCGCAAACGCAGCACCAGGATGCAGGCGGCCAGGCCAGTTCCATAGAACAGGTTTGGCCCGAGGCCAATGACCGCTTCAAGCAGGTCCATCTCAAGGAGTTTCGTGCGGATTGCGCCCTCCTTACCCATTCGGAAGAGGGCGCCGTGGGGCAGAACGACGGCCATGCGGCCAGTGAAAGGCGCCATGGACTTGATCATGTGCTGGACCCAGGCGTAGTCGCCGGTCTTGCCAGGGGGCATCCCCGCAAAGTTGCGGCCGTATGGATCGCTGGTCCAGACCTCCTCACCCCACTTTTCAAGGGAAAAGGGCGGATTGGCGATCACGCAGTCGAATGTGGCCAGGTTGTCCCCAGAGAAAAAGGCCGGCTGGCGTAGTGTATCCCCCCTTACCACCTGAAAATCGGATGCGCCGTGCAGGAAGAGGTTCATTCGGGCAATGGCGGAGGTCGTCAGGTTCTTCTCCTGACCGAAGAGATTTCCCCACAGCGTGCGGTCATCGCCGTGGTTCTCACGGACATGATGAATGGCTTCCATCAGCATGCCACCCGTTCCGCAGGCCGGATCGTAGATTGATTCGCCCTCTTTGGGATCGAGGATCCGCACCATCAGGCGCACGACCGACCGGGGAGTATAGAACTCGCCTGCCTTTTTGTTGGTGAGGTCGGCGAATTTCTTGATGAGGTACTCGTAAGATTGACCGAGAATGTCGGCCTGAGCCGCGGTGTTGCCGAGCGCGATCCTGGAGAAGTGTTCGAGCAGGTCGCGAAGCAAGGAATCCGGGAGACGGTCTTTGTTAGTCCATTGTGCATCGCCAAAGATGCCGTAGAGCGTCTCAGGATTGGCTTTTTCGATCCCGCGCATGGCCTTCTGGAGCGCCAGTCCGAGATTGCTGGTGACGGCGCGGACATCGGACCAATGGTGTCCAGTGGGGATCTGGAAGCGGTAATTCTGGGGGAACGAGGCGTACTCTTCGTCGCCGTCGGACTCCTCAAGGGCGATCGTGTACTCCTCGTCGTAGACGTCGGAGATCCGCTTGAAGAAGAGAAGCGGAAATACGTAGGATTTGAAGTCAGCGGCATCGACGGGCCCCCGAAGAATGTTCGCGGATTCCCAAAGATGGGATTCAAGTGCTGACAGGTCTATTTGTTGCGCCATTTGTGCATTCCCAGGGTACACACTAAATATAAATGTTCTGCGCGTGTTCCGATCCACGCTACGGAAAACCCAACCTTGAATCGTTGCGAGCAGCAGGCCAGTAGGTCATGAGGCTGCTTCTCCTAACATGGATTTGGGGTCCTCTTGTTGGATGTCAGCATGGCGACAGGAACTTGCCAGACATTTGCTCGGCGACGCTCCGCGATCCAGTCGAATAGAAAGCTCCAAGAGGGTTCCAAATTGTGGGGATTAGATAGCTTCTGAATAATCGTCCATCTCGTACTTATCTGCTTTTTTTCATACCGTAAGCCAATGGCTCGCACTTGGCGGTATCGGTCCGAGGCGATCCCTGATCCGCTCCGGTGAGTCACCTTAATTGGGTAGGCATCTCGAATTGAGTCCTGCGGTCCCAATTCCATGGGCAGAGTCTTCTGATTGAGCTCGCCGAGCCCGACGAACTGTCATCCTTTCTGTCAGGCACCTAAAACGAACAGCATTGTCAACGCCGGTTGAAATTTCCCCATTTCGCCGGCTGAAAATTCCCCCACCTTGCCTGGGTGAAGGTTTACAGTTGCAGCTGGTTGGCGTGAAGATGGAACTGGCTGGTGAAGCGGAGGCGGTCTCTGCTGGAGAGCAACCCACCAAGGAATAACCAGCTGCAACTCATCGAGACGGTGAGTGGGTTGGAGCGGAGCGGCAGTCTGCTTCGCCCCGTCCTGTGGCCATTCTCCCACAAGACGATAGATCGCTCGTGCCTTGGAAAACTCATGCGAGCTGATCCCGCCGGTTACGGCTGTGGTGAGCCATGGTTGTTGGTTCCCCTTGTTGCGGTTCGGGCAGAGGGATCAGACCGGCCTTGCGGCGTTCCTTGAGCCTGTAACTCTCCCCGCGGATGTTGATGGTGGTGGAGTGGTGCAGCAGCCGGTCGAGGATGGCGGTGGCGATGATGGGGTCGCCGAAGATGGAACCCCAACTTCTTCCACGTCTCTCCCCCTGAGCACATCCGGCCCTCCTCTGAATCCAGAATCGTACCGCCGGATCCCCCCAAGGGTGGCGGATTTTTCAACAGGCGTTATGGGGACTTCTGCACCGGCGCTGACAGCATGTTAAACTTTAGAACATCGATCTTCTCCTATGCGGCGGTCTGCTGGATCGCCGCCAATCTGAAGCGCATTGCGAGGAAAGGGTTGTTCCCACCACCTCAGGTATGCACTCGGAGCGTCGTGTGAAATCTCAGAAAGACTCATGCAGATGATAGCGAGCTACTGGGCAGCATTAATCATCGGATTGTTTCTACTCCTACTCGCGTTGGACTTCCTACTTGTGTTCGTCCGGAAGGGAATCGCGCTCGGGAAAGAGCTGGATCGGGCAATCACGGCTATCGCAGACGTTCAGGCGCAGCAAGCCGGGGGCATCACAGACCTCAATCAGATAGCCGAGCGAGTCATGACCACCGGTCGCCTTGCGCATCTTTGGGGTGAATACTGTAAGACTCTCCATCCGCAAAAGGATCGTGACGAACAGGGCATGAGCTATGTCAAGCGGTGGAGAGCCACATCCCTTGCCGGAACTTTCTTCACGGAGCAAGCATTAGTCGATTCTCCTCTTCGTGCTGAGTACTACAAGCACGTCCCCGGCATTCTCACTGGAATTGGCATTATCGGAACCTTTTCAGGTCTGATTGCAGGTTTGCTCAAATTCGATGTTTCTTCAGACCCTGCGCAGGCAGAAGCGGGGCTCAGGCAACTGCTAAGTGCTGTTGGTCATGCCTTCATCGTTTCAGGTTCGGCTATTGGCCTTGCGATGCTTTTCACAAGTATCGAAAAGAGGCTGATGAGCGCACGTTACCGGCAGGTTGAGAAACTGCAGCAAGCCGTCGACAGGCTGTTCGCCGCCGGAGCCGAAGAAGAGTACCTGGAGAGAATCGTACGGGCATCAGAAACGTCGGCTACTCAAGCGCTTCAGATCAAGGATTCGCTCGTTGCTGACCTGAAACAGGTTCTATCGGAGATTACGAACCTTCAGGTGGAAGCATCAGCTCGACACAGTAGCATGATCTCAGTCGACGTCGGCCGGGTAATCACTGAGAGTCTCGGTCCGCCGATTGAGAGGATCTCGCAGGCCGTTGAACGCGTCGGAGCCAGCCAGGGAGATGCAGTCAATCGGCTGCTCGTAGATGTGCTCGCCAGCTTTTCAAACCAGGTGCGAGAAATGTTCGGCGGTCAGTTGACCGGCTTGAGCGAACTGCTACAGCAGTCTGCTCAAGCAATGCAGTCGACGGCGAGCAAGTTTGAGCAACTCGCGGCGAATATGGAAAACGCGGGCAAGACCGCGGCCGACGCAATGTCTGAAAGGCTTCTCGCTGCAGTCACTGCTATGGAGGCCCGTCAGCAGATGCTGAATCACCAAATGGGCGAGTTCGTTGAGCAGATCCGAGCCATGGTGATTCGGTCCCAATCGGAATCAAGTGTCAAGCTGCAAGAGGTGCTAGGGCAACTGGGCGAGCAAGTTCTTGCGGTAGGAGCTCAGTTGCGGTCTCAAGTGGAATCCACAGCATCGGCTCAGAATGAGCAAACAAGTCGGATGGCGTTGCAGACTGGCGCTGCGCTAGATTCAATTTCCGGACAAGTCGAGCAATTAATTGCCCAGTCCATAGAAGTGAACAGGTCTTTGCAGTCAAGTGTTCAAGCGCTTTCCTCTGCAACGGCAGATTCGATTTCGAAAATGAACTCCGGAGCCGAAATGCTTTACATCGCCTCCAGTGACTTTGCAAAAGCTGGCCAAGGAGTGACCGAAGTCCTGAAGCTGACTGCTCCAGCTACAGAGAAAATCCATGCTGCCGCTCAATCTCTTTTGAATGCGAGCAACACAACTCAGCAGGTCACTGCGGAGTATGCCAAGTCTCGGGATTCGTTCGGACTCATCGTTAGCGAACTCAGAACTACAATTGAAACCGCGAAGCGGGAGGCCGTCTTGACTACGGAACTCGTCGCCGCGATTCGTGCCGCTTCCGAACAGTTGGGCACAGCAGAAAAGCAGGCCGAATCCTACCTGGCTGGAGTCAGCGATGTGCTTGGAAAAGCACATCAGGCGTTCGCAGAGAACATCGAGCGTACCTTGCGCTCTGGAAATGCGCAGTTCCACAAAGAGCTCTCCGAGGCCATGAGCCTACTTTCTGGAGGTATTCAGGACCTTGGCGATCTTCTAGAAAAGATCCCAACCAGGAGGTAGAGACTTTTCATGGCCCTGAGAATGAGTGCTAAGCCCCCGGGAAGAGAAGACGCAGAAAAGCCATTTTGGATCTCTTTCGCCGATCTGATGACAGCGCTCATGGTCCTCTTTTTGGTGGCGATGGCAGTTGCATTACTTGCAGTTACTAAGGGTGTGAGCGATATCAAGGCCGCCGAGGGTGCTCGTGCCGTCGACGTCGATTCCTGCATTGCCGGAATCCGGGATGTGTCACAGCAGTTCGGAGAAGTGAGCGTAAGAGACCACACGATCGACTTCGGAACGCTTGCGAACTTCCCACTTGCTAGCAACAGGCTGACTCCACCTCAAGAAGAATTCCTACGCGGTTTCGTACCACGAGTGCTGACAATCACCAAGAGCCCTCAGTGTCAGAAGTGGCTCAAGAGAATCGTCGTTGATGGTTTTGCGAGCGATGAGGGATCTTACATGGGCAACCTGAACCTCAGCATTCAGCGCTCTGAGCGGGTTCTTTGTGTGCTGCTTGACCCAACGGCGGCCAACGCACCAAGCTCAGATGACCGAAGTCTAATTCAGAAGCTTTTCTTGGTTGGTGGTTCATCTTCAAATTCACTAAAGAGTAGCCGAGAGGAGAGTCGAAGAATCGAACTGAGGGTCGAATTCTACGACCTGAAGGAACCTCGGGAAAAAGCAACACCGGATATTCCATTGAGCGGGGATGTTCCATGTCCAGTCGAGTTGAGATAACGGATCCACTTGGGGTCCTCGATGCACAGTTGAGCATTTCGCTCGGCAACGCAAGCAGCCGAATGAGCGGATGGATCGATCCCACCACGTTTGCCAAAACACTCCGCTCGATTAAACAAGCGTTCGACAACCCCACCGTTCGTACGGACAAGGATTTCATCACCGAAGCACTCACTGCATTTCGGTGCACCAAGCAAGTTCCGACGTACACTCATCTGCGGTACATCTGCTTGGGTGCTGGCCTGCCGATTGGAGACTGGTACCTAATCAGTGATGACGAGCTCTGGCCGATCGTCTGTGAGCGAGCCGCCCAAGGAGAGCTTCGCAAGCAAATCAAGTGCTATCAGGGACTCCTATGGAGCTATTGGTCCTTTGCGGCGCAAACGGCCGAACCGAGTGGAAGAGCTTATCAAGGTTGGTTGAGGCTTCGTGGTTGGCTCCACGGTTGCTTTGATAGGATCAAACGGGATCTAAAAGCTGATCCGAATACAAGATTGCCTCAATGGTTCTCCGTTCTCGAAGAGCACCGAAACCTGTTGACTAAGGACCCTTGTGGCCGGTACGGCGCTTCCCTCCTCTCAGGAGACAATTCGCTCCTTGAATCTGCAGTTAATGGCCTTGGAATTCCGACGGGATCTTGGGTCTACGATGAGGCCATTGTGGCTCAGGTCCGGCATTCCACGGAAGCCCAAGACAGCGAGTTCATGCAGAAATTGCCTCTGATATTGAACATCGTCCTTGCCAGTGGTGGAAAACAGATATCTAAGTCACTTGCCACTCGATGCATCGCATCCTTAGTCTCTCGATACGCAAAATGCGCGACAACGCCAGAACACATTCCGCTTCGAGACGTGTGTCTGGAGTTCATTGGTAACCCTTGGCTTCGAAGGGCTGCGTGGGATGCTCACGTTCTCAAACCAAATGGGCAGCCCGATGATGCTCCACGAGAGATGATTCATGGGTGGCTTCGGACCCGTTTGATTAAGGACTTCTTCGAGATCCTGAGCGAAGAGAAGGCGGCCGATCAAAGACGGCTCAACTATTGGTTGCGCTACGAAGCTTCAATTGTCGACATGTGGTTCATCCTTGGGAATACCGCCTTCAATTCTCAGGACAAAGAATACGTGGAATTCAAAAGCCGAGCGCGCGGCCGTATTCTTCAATTGGGCGGCCAAACATCTCCGACGAACAATGCCTTCGTAATGAAGATCGGAGACCATGTTGTCATAGAGTTTGGCGAGAAGGGAAACGCCTGTTTCGTGTTTGCTTGGGATGGGATACCCACCGATGTAACGAAGAAACTGCTGAGTGGAGTTCAAAGGCTGGAAATCGATATCCATACTTTGCGATTTAAGACATGGCAGAAACGCTTGATTCACATGGACAGCCCGTCATTGCGTCGGAGCTGGGAAGAGAAGTTCGATGAGGAGCTAATTCCAGTCTTGAACGCTATACAAGCCGGCCGACCGTATTCACTTCGCGGAAGTCGAAGCGTGGAGTCTGCTCCTAGGCCGCTTCGAGCTAGTCCCCAAAAGCAGACAGTCCTTTGGGTTCCTCCAGATAAGAAGGTAAGCTCCCCATCCTCCCGACCGCTCTTTAGTTGGAGTGAACTCGAGCTGCATATCACCAAACATCGTCTGAAAGTGGCTGACAATCGCCGAGTTGGGGGAGCCTATTGGGTCCTCATAGACAACACTCTACCTGAGATCACAAATCCACTCCGGGCTTGGGGATTTCGGTATAAGCCAGGAAAGGGATGGTGGAGAGAGTGAAAGGTCCCCTGTCGAATGCTTGGATGAGCTCAAAAGCGCAATGCGTCCCGAGCGCCGCACCTCCTGTAAAGACGGTCGTTGTCCAATTTACTGATCGCGGTGTGGTTTTTTCGAACACACGATGGCCAGGTGCGGGATGGTTGCCCGAGTGTGTCCGCAGCGGATTGGATGCAGAGATTGCATCCCTGCTTGCCCAATTAGAGGAAGAGGGATTTGGCGGTTGGGAAGAAGGAAGCTTTTCGGTTCCTTGGGATTCTATATTCCAACTCGGCAATTCCTCACAATACGCCGACGTTCACGGAATCATGGGCTTGCCTCCAATTGCGCCATGGCGTCCTGTATTGCAAAGCTCGGGCGGGTTTACTGACGAAGATTTCTCGATCTATATAGTCGGATGGATCGCATCGGCCAGCGGTCATGTTGAGGACCGCGCTACGGTGACAGGCGCCGTCGTGCAGAACAACGAGAGTCTGTCGATGATGGGCTCAGCAGCATGGGCAACCGTCAGCTCGATTCGTAAGTTCCATCAGCGGGATGCTCACGAGCGAACTGCCGACTCGAACAGACGAGCTTGGGCGGAGATTCGAAACCACGCGTTGGAAGCAGATGCCGACTTAACAGATTTCCTACGCCACACAGTGGTGGTGAGTCCTGACCGATTGCGGCTTGAGCTTCGCAGAGGCACCGAAAGTGCTCCAGACCTTGTTGAGGTAATCCCCACCTTTGATGGGTCTCCTTCCCGCTGGATCGAGTTCTTCGACCGCATTGCGGAAGTGCCCGAACGCTACGACATTCCGGATCAAGAGGGCCTGACCCACGTCTTACTGCCAGAGCAAACCAGAAGTGTCCTGAAAGAAATCAAACGCTTGCCAGGGCGGAGGATCGTTGGGGAACGAGCAGAAGCATTTGTTCGCAATCCCTTTGCGATGCTTGGTCCAGATGCGAATGCGGTGATCGACCCCGCAGAGTTTGAATTGGAACGGGAAGCTGCCGGCCTCGCACTCACCAGCTTCACACCTAGCCTAGTTCGTGATATAACAGGAATTCTCATAGGTGTTGGCTTGCGCGTGGAGGAAGCCAAACAAAGTAAGGTTCGGGAGGAACTTCTGCCGTTCGAGAATTCTGACGAACTTCAAAAGTTCATCCTTAAGATCACAAATAGGATTGAGTGCAACGCACAGTGCTGTTCCTGGAACGGCTTCGACCTTGAAATTCTCGGTGATACCCCCGAACATATTTCTGTCTTACAAAGTGCCCTTGTTGAATGGCGCATGTCAAAGCCTTTCGTCGCATCCGAAATATTGGACCTTAGTAGGTATTCGGAACGAATAGAGGGATTCGGCGTAGAAAAGCACTACTATTGTCCGTTCATCGCTCGGAAAAGCGATGGCATTCCATGGGTTCCGGAGAACCTGGTTTCGGGCATTCTCTTTACCCCGACAGACTCTCAGGACCCAACTGCACTGGAACTGGACGCGGGGACATTGGAAGTATTCAGGCGAGAGGCGCAGTCCGCGCAAGTGGACTCGCAGGATAGCTTCACGTTCCCGGGCTGTCCCCGGCCGATAAGTACCTCGGAAGCGCAACAGATTCTAGAGACATTGGACGAAGCCCGTCGCGACATCTCAAACAACCAGTTTCACCCCGACAAGGGGGGCAAGGGGCAAAGATCGACAGAGCGCAGGGGCCTTGTCGTGAAGCCAAATATTATCGAGCTCGACTACGAAGAGAGGCGAGGTGGACTAACACCGCCGATTGGTCTTAGCCCTCGATTACCAGGTTCGCTCAAGCCCGACATCCCGCTAAAGGATCATCAACAAGACGGCGTCAAATGGCTTCAGCATCTCTGGACAAAGTCGCCAAATGACTGCAGAGGGGCTCTACTTGCGGATGACATGGGGTTGGGCAAGACCCTTCAGCTGCTCACGTTCATGGCAGCCGAACTCGAAGACAATCAGTCTCTCGATCCGTGCTTAATCGTTGCGCCCGTCTCGCTCTTGGAGAATTGGAAAGATGAGATAGTCAAATTCTTCGAGGAAGGCAGCCTTCGCGTTCTAACCCTGTACGGAGCCGGACTTTCCAATCTCCGCCTTTCGCGTGCAGAAATCGACGAAGAGCTGAAAGCTTCAGGGGTCGGAAGACTCCTCATCAGGAATTGGCTGGGTGGTGCACATATCGTGCTTACTACGTATGAAACGTTGCGTGATTTGGAGTTCTCTCTCTCGCGTCAGAAATGGTCTGTGATGGTCTGCGATGAGGCCCAAAAGATTAAGAACCCAAACGCCTTGGTTTCCAGAGCGGCGAAGAAGCAAAATGCACGATTCAAGATTGCCTGCACGGGAACTCCGGTTGAGAACACCTTGACGGATCTCTGGTGCTTGTTTGATTTCATACAGCCGGGCCTACTCGGGTCATTGACCAAGTTTGGACAGCTTTACCGGAGACCCATTGAGGCAGAAACTGAAGATGAGAAAGTCCGAATAGATGAACTACGAGAGTTGATCGAACCCCAAAAACTGCGTCGGACAAAGCAGGAGGTTGCAAAGGACTTGCCCAAGAAGATTGAGGTGGACGAGTGCAGGGGCCTCGCTATTTCAGAGCGTCAAAGGGCGATTTACTCTCAAGAGATCAGCAAATTCCGGCAAAAAAGTCCCGCCGAACATGGTGATCAGGGTACGCAGAATCACCTAGGCTTGCTTCAGAATCTGCGAAGGATCTGCTCAGATCCGCAAGCGTTATATGGTGGCACTGCTGCTGTTGAACGGCTGGAAGAGTCAGAAAAGCACTCACCGAAACTCGCTTGGCTCTTGAAGCAGTTGCAGAAAATCCAGGACAAAGGTGAGAAGGTTATAGTATTTTGTGAACTCCGCGACCTTCAGAGAAAGCTCCAATCTGCTGTAGCTCAAAGGTTCGAATTAGTCCCCGACATAATTAACGGAGAGACGACGGCTGCTGCGGATGATCCCGCCAACCGCCAGCGACGGATCAAGCAATTCCAGTCTGAACCCGGATTTGGCGTCATAATACTATCCCCCCTGGCAGTTGGTTTCGGGGTCAATATTCAAGGCGCAAACCACGTCATCCACTTCACACGGTCCTGGAACCCAGCCAAAGAGGATCAAGCTACCGACAGAGCTTATCGTATCGGGCAAGTGAAAGACGTTTATGTCTACTACCCTGTTGTAGTTGCTCCCGATTTCATCACTTTTGATGCGAAGCTCGACAGCTTGCTGGGTTGGAAACGAGGGTTGTCGCGAGACATGCTCAACGGTACCGGGGAATTGACAGCTGCAGAGTTCGCTGACCTACAAAACGTGGACGGCGCAAGTGCTTTCGTTTGAGGTGAGAGTGCTGCACGGTACAAACACGCCCTTGGGGTCCTCGGGGGTCAGGCAAAAGCGGCCACTTAGGGTCAGTTCAAAACCGGCCACTTTGAGGGGCTGAGACATTAGCTTCGGCAGGGGCATTAGCCTCTGTCAGCATGGGTAATGTCTTGAGCAGAGAGAAGCGGGAACAGGTGATCGCGCTGGGGCGTCTTGGGTGGTCCCTGCGACGAATTGAGCAGGCGACGGGAGTTCGTCGCGAGACAGCGGGCGATTACCTGAGGTCAGCAGGGATCGGGGTGCGTTCGCCGGGGAGCTGGGGGGAGAAGTCTTTTTCAAAACCGGCCACTTTGGTGACCACCGGCTCTGGCGGTCCAAAGCCAGCCAACAAGCCAAAAGCGGCCACTTTAGTGACCACCGGCTTTTTGCCGGAAGTGATGCCGCCAGAGCAGGCCGGCCGGCGCTCGGTGGGTGTCAGTGAAGCCTACCGCGAGATGATCGAGCTGGAACTATCGCGGGGCCGCAACGCGATGGGCATCTGGCAGGATCTGGTCGATGCGCACGGTTTTGCAGGCGGCTAAGGCCGGCACCAACATCGGCGCTGTCTGCGACGCCATCTACCATCGCCAAGAAGAGGTAGGAATCCGCCGCATCATGGGCGTGCTCTCGCTGGCTAAGAAGTACGGTTCCTCAGCCTGCGACCAGGCATGCGCAGCGGCGCTGGAGTTCGGCGTGACCGAGTACCGCTTCGTGCGCCGCTATCTGGAGCGCAGTCCGCAAGCCCCTCTGACCCTGCGACAGATCGACCCCCTCATCCGCGATCTGACCCAGTATCGCGACGTGATCCAACAACGAATCCAATTCGAGGAAACCAATCCATGAACCTGATCGAACTCAATCGCGCCCTGCACGAACTGCGCATGGGAGGCATGGTCGCAGTGCTGGAAACACGCCTGCTCCAGGCACAGGCCGACGCCATGGCCCCCATCGACCTGATCTCCACTCTGGTATCGGACGAACTCGCCTGCCGCAGTGAGCGCCTGCTGGCCCGGCGCCACAAACAGGCGCAGTTCCGTGACGCCAACAAGCAACTGGACAACTTCGACTTCCAGTTCAATCCCAAGATGAACCGCAGTCTCGTCTTCGACCTCGCCGCCGCTGGCTGGGTAGGGCGGCGCGAAGACTCACTGTTCTTAGGTCCACCTGGCTCGGGCAAGAGCCACATCGCCCAGGCCATCGGGCACGCGGTCATCAAGCAAGGCTACCGAGTCCTCTATCGCGAAGCGCACGCTCTGCTCGAAGAGCTGGCCGACGCCACGCTGGACGGCAAACGCAAGCAACACATGGAACTGCTCACCACCGTGCCGTTGCTCATCATCGACGATCTCGGCATGCGCAAACTGCCGGTGACCGCCACCGAGGAACTGTTGGAAATCATCATGCGCCGTTACGAACGCGCCAGCACACTGCTCACTTCAAATCGTCCCGTGGAGGACTGGGGCAAACTGTTGGGCGATAGCGCCGCAGTCTCCGCCATGCTGGATCGACTGCTGCACCACGGCCACGTACTCAAGTGCGGCCCGCGAAGCTGGCGCACCAAAACCAGCAGTCCAGGAGAAAGCCAATGACAAGAGCAAAGGCAAATGCGATAAGGATGCCGGGCAAAGAACGCCCGGCGGCGTCGCGACTCGTGATCCAGAAGCCTCCCACGACGGAGCCTCACCATCGGAATCTGGTCAAAGACACGAAACCCTCTGCCAGCCAGCCCATCGGGCAAACCGCAGAGGGTCTCGATCACCGATTCCTTCGGAGCCAGCCCCGTGTCATCGGCCCTGGATCACTCCGCAAGGCGCGACCCCGGCGGAGCGAGTACAACCATACCAGCGTCCAGAACCCTTGAATATCAGGCAAAACCGCAACGGATCAAACCACGCCTTGCCCAAATACCCGGCGGCAAGGTAAAACAATCACGTCTCAGGCCATCCAAAGTGGCCGGTTTTAAGGTGACCACCGAGGTTGGGGTGCATTCCTTGGTGTTCCAGGAAACGGTTCCGCAGATCACCTGTTATGCTCCGGCCGCTTGGACGTCGTCGCCCGCGATGACTATTGGTGAGCGGGCACGGTTGGTAATTCCGGTTCACTGCCTCTTTTCAGTCAAGAATTGCCGGCTGGTCAGGTTGCACTGAATTGAAAATGCCAGTGAAATCAGTCAGCTCGGGCATCACAAGTTATTTGCGGCCAAATGCTGATTGCAATACCTGCCAATCTTCCAGCCCGATCTCGAATGCTGTCCTCAGTCCAGGAAGGAAGGTCGGCGATCTCATGGTTCAACTTTAGCAATGACCTGCTCAATGCAGCCCGTTTGGTGTCGAAGCCAAGATTGCCCAGAGCAGGATTTCGCGCCCCCGTTAGAAGCGTCAGATTACCCAGAGTGTGCTTTAGCATTTCGCGAGTCGCAATTACCATGAGCTGAGGCTCAGCCATTCCAGTCCTAAGGTCTGAAGGAGCCCTCACGTTCCCAGGTAATGGCCAGTGTTCCATCCAGGATTCAGGTAGCACATGCTCAATTGTGAGGTCGGCTGGCAGTTCGGCGTCTTCATCAAATCGGTCGCGCGCAGCTCGTTCGAGCTCGCAAAGGATGTGTCGCAATCGTGCTTGTTGAATGTTTCCGTACTGCTTGCGATCGAGTATATTCTTGCGAAGCTCCGCATCATTTGGGAATCGAACAGCATCCCCATCGGATGTCGAAAATACAGTCGCAAAGCTCGAACTCGATATTCCGGTTGCACGCATCTGGGCAGTAATTCGGAGAAACACATTATTGTAATTCTTTCCCGTGAGACCGCAAAGCGTGCGGCGAACTATGTAGCTGATTATCAGGCGGTAGAGCTTTGCTTTCTCTTCTTCAGACGCGCTGCTTGCTTCGATGACAAAGACCAATGGGTAAGCTGTACTTACGTCGAAGACGGAGAGCTGCCACGCAAGCGTCGTCAGGGCGCCATCGCCATCTTGCTGTACAAGTTCGCGATATGTTGGTGTATGGCGCAACAATGTCTCTAGTTCCGTATCGACGCTAGTGAAGTTACGTTCACGCGCGAAGCTCTTATAACGAGCATAGAGCTCGGCTAGGAGAACTTCCTTGCCCGTTTCGGCAGCAAGCGTGTCACTCAAGAAGAAATCAATCCGGGGCTTCTTGATTCGACCACGTGTCCCAAGTACCTTCCAAAATGGAGTTTCGAAGGTGCTCCACCGCCTCTCCATCAGAGATTCAACATCTTCCCCCGCACGCGTTGCACGATGAAAAACGTCGTTACGCACGAGATCCATGGCGGCAAGCGGCTCGCCACCGCTGTTTAGCGTTTCGAAAATCACCTGCGCATCATCGCGCTCGTCCAATGTAATAACGATCACGCGGAAATCTTCGAGGATTGCCGCCGAGAGTGCATTCAGTCTCTCAGCAGACTCACCGGTGGTACCTGTATTAACAAAAGTCTCCGCTTCGGCACGGAAGAAAGCCCAGGCGCGCAATGGCAGTGGAGCGTCTTCTTTAATCTTGCCGTTCACGTAAAATGCGCCTGGGTATTGCCCTCGAAGCCCATTGAGGTCAAGATCGACCAGATCGCGGTAAAGAGTCCGGTCATATGCAGTGGGATGTAGCTTATACCGCTCTACACGCCTATCCTGCATTTGGGGACCTTCAGCATTCAGCAGAAGTGGCAAAAGGAGATCAGCGACTTGAATTTGGCCAAAGGAGGTGGCGAGATCTCGAAGTGCTGCCAGTAAGATCTCAAATGTCATCAGCCGCTGCTGACCGTCCACAACATCGAGCACTTCCATTCGTCCGAATGAATAGGCACCTCGCGGAATGACGAGCAATGCACCCATATAGTGAGGATATCGATCGCTGGAATTCAGCCTTTCCACTGCTTTCGCTTCAACCTGATCGAAGAAAGCCTCAAGGTGCGGAGCGATCTTCCACGAATAAGTCCGCTGATATATAGGCACAACGAAGCGCTTCGGGTTCTTCAGCACGTCGCCAATCTGAAATGGGTCTGCTTTCAACGGTCCCTCCCCAATTTGCTGCGAAGTCGATCACTTCAATTTCCAGAACCTACCACGCGACTACATTGTATACGGCCCAGAAGCCGAACAACATTGAACTGTCGCAACCGGAACACGTTAGCGGGGTCTGCAACTACAGGCCCGTATTTCTTTGTGTGCCTGCCCGCTTACAGTCCCTCCTGCGCGGGCCTGCCCTCCGGCAGGAGCGGCATCACGTGCCCACCCGAGGGCACCCGGCACCGGCTACCCGAACACGCCCTCATGCCAGCGGGTCATGGTCTGCATAGATCGGATTCGCATTGCGTACCCGCCGATACCAATCCCCGACCACGGCCAGCAGATACGCAGCCGACTGCTGGTCGACGATCCTGTTGCCGTAGGATCCGAAAGCCAATCCACCGACCTGGATCAGAACAAAATCAAAAACCATTAGCGCATAGATTTCCGGATCGTTCCATGGATTCGCGGCTTCCCGGAGCGCCTGGATGAAGTCGACGATATCTTTGGCGATTCCAACAACGGGGTCCTCGGCAACATTATCTATCGTAGATGTTGCCGGTCCGTAAAGGATAGAGCAGATCCGTACAAAGACCTCATGTTCAATCCGCTGATGAAGAAGGACAGACGCCTCGATGACCGCAATGTCTCGGCCAGCAACATTGCGCTTGACGACACCCGCGTCGAATATATAAGCGTGCGCCCCCTTGGGACCGAGATCGAGCGCAACATTGCTCATGTGCAGATCGCCATGGACAAGCGATCCCTCGGCGATTCGCTGCTTCTCTTCGTTGGCAAGTAACTCTGAGAAAAGAGAAACCGGGTCCGTGTCGTAGCCCAACTGTTCCCGCACCTGAGGCGCGAACCGATTCCACTGCTCGATCACCAGAGCGGTGTTGTGGCCTGACCAAAGCAGATCCTTCAACTGCTTGCTTTCCGGCAAGAGGTCGCCGAGTTGCCGCACCTGATCGGCGATCTGAAGAGCCACCTCCCGTGCCCGACTCGGTTCAGATCCGGTAAAGATAGCTTCGAGTGAACTGGGCCTAGCATCCTGTGCGCCGACCTTCTCGGTGACAATGAGGGCACGACTCTTGGTGGTAATGTGACAGGCAAGCTTGATATGGGTAAGCTTCTGCTCCACGTAGCGGGCGCTATCGATGACGCTCTTTGCGTCGAAACCGTCCATCAACTTGAAGAACTTAGGCCGGGAAGCTCCACGTCCGCCGTCCAGCAGATATCTCCCCATCAGTACCTTCGTCCACAAATTCGTCGAGTCACTGCGATTCTTGGAGATGGCGATAAGGCGCTTGGCCGACCACCAAGTCAGATCCAATCCGATAATACCGGACTGCTGTAGTGCGGAACGGCGTAGCAAATCCTCCTCGCGGGGAGAGATCGTCGGGAACTGTTCCTGGCCCGCATCGCGAACGTGAACGCCGACAGAACAGTAGCGAAGAGCTTCGTTGCATGCTTGCCGAATCTCTGCCTCAAGAAGACCATAGTCGCCCTTTACCAACGTGCGGCCGTAGTGAAAGCCCTGGTGAACTGCATCCTGGAGTCGGGCCTGCTCCGTCGATCCGATGTGACCGCTTATGACCAGGAGAGATGGAATTGGGTAGCAATCTCGCTCGATGCATCGATTCAGAAGATTGATGCCCAGTTCGACACCTTCGGCGGTCGGCATCTTGGGCTTCTCGGGAAGGCGCAGGTCGAGAACAGCGACGTGGAATATCTTGCTCGAGTCTAAACAGGCGACCGCTTCCTCGTAAGAAAATGCGAAGGAAGGGAGAACTGTCGAAAACGGAAGGCCGGTGACCTCTGCTGTAATACTCTCGAAGATGCTTTTATAGGCCTCTTTCGCGCCCTCGTCATCTTCGATCACCAGGGCATGAATCGCAAGTGGATAACTCATTGTGTCTCCAGCGGAACCGAAATCCGGATTCGAAAATCGGAGGGTTTTTCCTCGTAGAGCTCAACCCGGCCAGCGAGGCGCTCAACGGCATCTTGAATCTCCATTAGTCCCCTCCCGCGGCCACTATTGTTCTTCGAGGAGTAGACCTGCTGAAATACGATCTCCCTCAGTTCAGGTGAAAATCCCTCCCCGTTGTCGGAGATCATCATTTCGAGATCGCCCAGCTGCCGGCCGAAGAAAATCGTGATCTCGCAATTCTCCCCGACCGATTGCTGGGCGTTTAACCAGATATTCCAGAAGATCGTTTCCAGCAGGTAGTCGTTCGCCAGCACCCGAATCCATGCGTGATCCGCATGGATCAGGTTGAGTTTCACTGGGCTGTATTGCGTGGCATATCGGGCGTTTAGTCGTCGAAGCCAATCCGGCAAAGCGACGGGCCGCAGGTGGAAGTACTCTGGATCAACATCCGTTGCCTCAAGCTCCCGGCCCATGGAGATCATGGCATCGTTCAATTTCGCCACGACCGTCTGCACCTCGCTGCCCTGGACCGTTGCCGTCAGGCGGTTAAGCCGGCTGGCTTGCGCCTGCGCGGCAAGCATGGTGTTGCGCAGGCGATGGCGAAGCCGATCGGCGACATAGCGGTACATGTCCACCAGTTCGCTTGGGGCGGCAACCTTCTGCAGATTCTTGTCTTCGCGAAGCGCCGTCGAATCCACGTCAACAAGCGCGCCGTCGATCGCCCGGCGGGTGAACTCATCAGTCTCTGTTTCGCGCCATTGAAGCAGTTCGGAGACAATTCTGGCCTTCTCTGGATGCGCCCGCACGGAGTTGGCAACGACCTGCCGCAGCCGTCCAGCGTTGGGTTTTCGAAGCCGAGCAAAAAGGTCAGCCAGGCCCGGCGACTTCGCTTCGAACGCCGCCAGGAAGACACCTCTCGCCTCCCGGGGGTCCTCGACCGCCAGTCTGCGAAGTCGCTCATACAAAAGCTCAGGCGCGGGCATATCGTTCGCGGCGCAGTTCGAACGCCTCTCTGCCCCCTTCGAGAAGATCGACAATCTCGTCGCGGCACTCGTCGACAGAGCCGGACTTCTCGACGTAACCGATCTTGCCGTCCGAGTTCATGACAATGACCAATTCCGCGTCCGCAAGGACAGGAATGTTGGCGTTGTGGGTGATGAAGATCATCTGCCGCCTTCCCTTCAGCCGCTGAATCGAGTTTACGACTGTCTCGTAGATGAAATGATTGTCCAGATTGTCTTCCGGCTGGTCGATGATTAACGGGTTGTCGGTCCGCGCCAGTAGCAGCGGAAGTAGAGCCGTGCATTTCTGTCCGCGCGACAGCTCGGCAGCGTCTTTGAAGATCGGTTCGTTGATTGTGGCTACGTTCAGTTCGATGCGCACCTGATCCTCGATGTCGACGACTTCAAGCTCAAGCGGGTCGACGTTTTCGCGAAATGCGTCCAAGATCTTCCGCGTCCGCTCAACCCCAAAGCCGCACGCCTCATCAAAGCCAACCTGATCGTCCGTCTGTATAAATTGAGCCAGTTGCTCCGGCCGCAGCTGCAGGAGCGAGTCCAGTATCTCGTCGTGGTTCCTGACCCGGGCGCCCTTCAGCCCCTCTGTGAGCAGGGTGCGATACGCCAAGTTGTCGGCGTTCCTCAGCACACGAATCCGAACCTTCCGACCGGTCTCCCTCTGGAGTTCGGTGGCCACCGAGTCGCGCAGTTCTGACACCTGCTCCCGTTCTAGCAAAAACTTGGCCTTGAGAGTCTTGCGATCGGCCAGCAGTTGGACCAATTCATTTTTCTTGAGTGATTGCTCTGCCTCAATCTCTTGGAGCTTTTGAACGTTTTGCTCCAGGTCCAACCGGATGCGGTACCGCTCGTCAGCTTCCCGATGCAACTGCTGCAGTTGGGCGAGGTCAGCGGCTTGCTGGGCATGCATTGTTGCAAGGCCGGTTTTTGTTTGTTCGAGAAGCGCCTTGGCGCTCTCGATGCTGGTAATCACCGAGTTGGATTGTGCAAGGGCGGAATCGAGCGTCTGTCGGATTACCGTCTGTTTTTCGAGCAGGAAGCCCGAGTTAGCGGATGATTCATCGACAAAGGTGAACTGCTTTGGATCGGAGAGACGCTGCCTGATTGCTTCGGCGTCGCGATGCAACGAAGACAATGCCGCCAAAGCGTCGTCGATCCGCCTGCGCTCACGCGCATTGCTCTGCTGCTGCCGGCTCGCGGTCGTGTACTCAGTCGATGCCGCGTTTTCGGGCAGAGGGCCGACTGCGGCCAGCCGTGCTCGGGCGTCCCCGATCTCCTCGATCCGTTCGGAAAGGTCGTTGATCGACCGGCGCGCCGCCCGGATTCGATCCGCATTTGCTTCGAGAGCCCTTCGGTGCTCGCCGAGAGCAAGATGAATGGTGGAGAGCTGTTCCCCTCGGAGATCATCGAGAAGCGCGCGGCGCCTTTCACCTAAAGCCTCGTCGGCGATGGCTTCGATCTCGGGGCCGTTGTAGGCGTCGAGAGGCAGAAATGTGCCGCGGTCAAGATCGACATTTGGAACTGTTCGCCCATCGGCCGACAGGAGTACCGCTGCCTGCTTGTAGCCGCGCCTGATGGTGTAGGTGCCGGCCGTTTCAGTTCTTGCCACCAGCGTCACCAGACCACTGCCACCGATATTCGCCTGAAGCAGATCGAGCCGCGGCTTGGATGCGCCGACTGTCCCTTTGATTGCGAACCGCAGCGCCTCGGCGAGCGTCGATTTGCCGCTTCCTCTCGGTCCAATAATGCAGATCAATCCATGCGGCAAGGTCAACTTCAAGCCTGGCAGGAAGCCGCCATTGAGTTCAATGCTGTCGAGTGTCCACATTTCTTCCCTCCATAACGCGTGCTTCCGGGCACAGTTCGGCGCAAGAAAACTAGCTCAGAACGCGATAGACGTATTGCTCTCTGCCTGTCGCTGACGAACCCTTTTCCCGGCGCACGATCCCTATGCTAGTCAACTTCGACAGCCTTTCATTCATGGCTGTCAGATTAACCTCGAGATTCCTGCTCAGCGCGCCAGCCGAGACTGCTTCTCCGGCCTTCACAATTGCCGTGAATGTCTCCTGGTCTGCAGGATGAACTTTGCCCAACAGGCTCAAGTTCGTCTCTCTTCGTTCGATCATCGCGACGTTCAGGCTTTCGAGTGCCTGGTTGAGATTCTCCTCCGTACATTCATTCAGGTTCTCGACGATCAGGAACCTGCCCGGAGATTCCACGGCGAGAGTCATCAGGGTTTTGCCAAACAATTCTGAGGCAAACGAAAAGTCGAAGGCCTCCACGGCTGCCGCGTCGATCACCAGCACATCGCCGGTTTCCAGGGTGTTGAGAATCGCTGCGACGCGGCTTCGAATCTGCCGCGCCTTCTCCTTGCTCCACAGCTGGGGGCCATACTGGCTCAACTTCAACCTTTTCTCCATTTCATTCAGTGTATGTAATGAAGTATCAAAAGTCAACAACGAACCATATTCGATCAATGTTCGCCGAATACAACTCATTCTTGCACTGGAAACTGTGCCATCGGCATAGGTCGAATGGACAGTGGGCGCGGGTATGGTTCGCTCAGGGTTTGTCCAGGCGTTCGCGGCTGGTGCATAGTAGGAACCGTCAATCCGAATCTTTGACAGCCTCAGTGGCGTCCTCTATTGCGCCGCAACCCTCGCAGACAATCGCTGATCCTGAATCGAACTCAGCATCATCGACAATCCTGATTTTGATCGAGTTGCAGCGCGAGCACCGATCCGCCGTAGGTCGATCGTATCGCAGAAGTGCGGCTCCGTAGGTATTTAAGACCGCGTAAGTTGCATCGACAACCAACATGCCATCGTAGCGAATTGCATTCGCAGAATGCGTCAACCAAGAAGCCATCTGCCAAGTTGTGCGCGCGGATGCTTTCAGATACCCACGCACTTCAGCCATCCTCGATCCGGCGGCGACTGCGTCAGCGATCAGCTCTGACCAATGAATGAAATCGGCTCCCTTCGGTGCCACGTCTCCAGTCGGAACCATCCCCGGTCTTGCCGCCGAGCGGACAAACGCGATCAAACATTCCCGGCATCGCATTCCTACGGCCTGCATGTCCTCCGACTCCGTTCCCGCGTCTAGTGCTTCGGCGGCCTGCCTCCACCGGCGAAAGGCGGCAACGAGTAGATCGCCAACTCGTTCGTCGCTGGCACCCTTTCGTTTCGACTGCAACCTGGCCATCAATCCGATGTGAAAAGAAAGTGTGTAATCGAGACTCGGAAACATCTTGTGGGTATAAAGGTTTGTCGGATTTGTAATGACCCAGTGATCTTCTTTATCTGTTCTGACGTGCCAGCAATCGTAATTTCCCCCGAGCACGTTCTCAGTCTTGATCTTCTCGATGTAGGTAACCTTTTCCTTATCTTTGGCGCACTGCCATTCAACGTATTCCGCAATACGCTTGGCCTCATGCCGGTTTTCCGGGTCGAGTTTGAATAGGTTCAGAGCGTCATCGCTTACGGGACCTGGAATGATGTGGCTTGAGGGTTCGTCCGCCCTTTTCGCTTTGCGAGTTTTGTAAGTCCGCTTCGTGACCATAGGCATTGATGGAGATCAATTACGGGCAATCCAGTTGCCATCGAGGTCGAAATTCTCGGAGCCGGAAAAACCGCAGGCATTCCAGATCAAATCGAAGATGGGTTTCAGGATTTGAGTTGGTGGCGTCGCGAAGTCTTCAACGAGCGCCTCTGGCAATACCAGAGTCTCAGAATCAATTGCATAGCCAGGATCGTCCACAAATCCGTTCCTGCCCATGAACAGACCCTTGGCTCTCAATAGGGTCAGAGCAACGACCAAGGGTACGTTGACGCCGATGGACTGCAGAAGTCGGAAGCACTGCGGCATATAACCTAGGATATATCTCTCATATGAGATGCTTGGGATAGTCATCCTGCCGTCCAATTCATGAGCCAGAATCCGGCCCTGAACGACCTCGATGACCCCGTTGCGATAAAGCTGGGTGTAGCTTGGGCAAGGCTCCTGTGTCCCGAATCCAAGCACGCCCTCCAGATTCAAACGATAATGCCAGCGCGTCGTCCCCAAGGGCGACAACAGCACTGGATTTTCATATTGCGACCGAAGATCGAACTGCGGGGCACCGGCAAACGACTCCAGCGGGATGCAATGGAGCGCAACCGTAGGACCATCCAAAAGAGGCAGAGGAGTTTGGTTGTTAGAGAGCGCAATTATCCGGTCGGTCCGGAACGCCCGAATTCGCTCTGTCGCCGTACCGGACAGAGTGAAGGCAGTGCGCAACTCGTTCACGTCCAGGGGATATTTGCCCGCAGAGTTCCTGCCATAGAATTTGTCGTGCTGCTGAAATACGACTCGATGTGGTCCGGCCCAGCTGCGCTCGATGCGGACGACCAGCACTGGCGACCCAGCGGTCGTGGCAATCGCTTTGATCGAATAGCGGATACGTGGGCTCAGGCCAGCAGCCAGAATACTATCGAGCCGTCGGGTTTCGAGGTCCAGATCCGCCGCCTGCAGGCCGGTGATTTGCGTCGGCAGTCCACCTACTTCGTCCATCCCGAAGACCAGGTCGCCTCCGGCAGTGTTGGCAAATGACGATGCGTCCGCGAGAAATTCCTTCTTGTCCGCGTCGCTATTACCGGGCAGGGCGCGTTTGTAATCGATCATTCGACCTTCAGCTACCCCATTCGTTATCAGACCGGCCAGGTCAGCTTCGACAATGTCGTTCAGCTGTTTCGGGATCATGGATTTATCTCTGCATCCATTTTCCCACTGTTCGCGCCCTTGGACACAGCACATCAAGCCCCCAGCTTGCCGTTCTGAAAGGGCTCCGCCCGGAGGCCGCTCCAATTCTGAAGTATGAGGGTGAATGGCAGCTTTGCAGAAGGGTCCGAATGTAAGAAAACGACAAGTTCGCATGGATGGTCTGCACAATGGAACAGATCGCAACCTCGCTGCACAAACACGATCTGAAGTGGGACGATTCTCGGTGTTGGTAGCATTTGCCGCCAACACCTCGCCTTGTCGTCTAGGCAGCCATGCGATGGGGTATTCTGGACAAGCTTCAACTCTTCGAGTTGCCGTTGAGTAGCGGGTAACAAACAACCTCTCCCAACCCATCGTCTCGCCGAGCAAGGGAGCCGACACGACCTCACCGGTTTATCGTCAGCTTGGCGAACTGTTCCGCCGTCAAATTCGGGAACACTCCGCCCCTTCCAATCTCGAGCACCTGATCCAGCGTCTCCCATCTCTCTACGCTGAGGATCACGCCCCATGCCGCGGACGGCGAGTAACCTTTGCAAGGAGCCTCCCATTTTGTAAGGTAAAAGGGCTGTATTGGGCAAACCGAGGCGCACTGTGCGCACACAGCGCACATCTTGAATCTCCGTCAAGTTGTCTGTTTTGTTGGTTTTATACGTTGTTTCAATAGTTTGCCTTTATAAGCTGGCGGAGAGAGGGGGATTACCGTAAGCGTGACGTTCTGGCCGTCTTGACGGAGGGTGGAGATTTGAGGGATGGGACCGGATGTGTCCACGATCAATTCAAGTGGACACGACCGGTCGCAAGTAGTGTCGACTTCAGCCCTTGGGAGTGTTGACTTCATCGACATAGACGTTGTCGATCGTGGCCTTGGCGATGGCGGTGTCGAGCCGGCCTAGCAGTTGCTTGAAGGGTTCGTTTTTGCGCCGGCGGAGCATGGCCAGGGTCTGCCGTCCTTCTGACGCGATGGCCACGCCGCCGATGGGCTCGATGTAGCCGATGACGATCTGGCCGTGCTCGGTGAACTCATCGATGTGTGGGTACATGGAGACTGTGAAGGGCGAAGCGTCGAAGGCGGTCGGGTCTAAGCAGCTTTCTGTAATGCGGGGAGCAGTCTTTCGGCGACGTTCCATGGCAGCAACTCCTCGATGCGATTGATAGGATGCTGGCCGATGCGGGCGAGCACATAGCGCAGGTAGGCCTCGGGGTCCAGTCCGTTCAGCCGCGCTGATCCTATCAGACCATAGAGGATGGCGGCGCGCCGTCCGCCCGCGTCAGAGCCAGTGAACAAGTAGTTGCGCCTGCCGATGGCTACTGGCCTCAGGGCACGTTCCGCGATGAGGTTGTCCAGTTCGATTCGACCATCGTCGAGATAGCGCGCCAGCGCATCCCACAGGCCGAGCGCGTAGTGAATCGCTGCGGTGGTCTCCGACTTCGGCACCAGCTGTGTGAGCGAGTGTTCGAGCCATCGTCGCATATCGTTGAACAGCGGCGCGGCGCGCTCCGAGCGAACAGCCTGGCGATGTTCTGCGGATCGTCCCTTGATCTCCGCTTCGATTCGGTAGAGACCGGCTATGCGATGCACTGCTTCGGTTGCGATGGGCGAGTTATGCGCCTTCATCAGGTCGAAGAACTTGCGCCGGATGTGCGCCATGCATGGAGCCTCTTGAATCGTGCCGCCCTGGTAGAGCTTGTTGAAGCCCGCGAAGGCATCAGCCTGCAAGATGCCCTCGAACTTGGCCAGATGCCGCTGCGGATGTTCACCCTTCCGGTTGGGCGAGTAGGCGAACCACACAGCCGGCGCTGTCTTGTCGCCAGATGGGCGGTTGTCGCGAACATAGGTCCAGAAGCGTCCGGTCTTGGTCCTGCCGGTCCCCGGCGCAAGCACCGGCAGCGGAGTATCGTCGCCGTGCAACTTATCCGTGGCCAGCACATAGCGGCGCATAACTTCGGCCACCGGCGCAAGCAACGCGGCGGCCTCACCTACCCAGCGGGAAAGAATCGAACGATCCAACTCGACGCCTTCGCGCGCGAAGATCTGCGACTGTCGATATAAAGGCTGGTGGTCACAAAACTTGGCGGTGACAACATGTGCCAGCAGGCCCGGCCCTGGAAGGCCGCGATCAATCACCCGATCCGGTGCAGGAGCCTGCACCACGCACGAGCACCTGCGGCAGCTCATCTTCGGGCGCACATGGCGGATGACGAAGAAACTGGCCGGCAAGTACTCCAGCATCTCGGAGGTGTCTTCGCCCAGCCGGCGCAACTCACCCTCGCAGCACGGGCACTTGGTATGTTCAGGAAGATGCGTTCTGACCTCGCGGCGCAGATGCGCCGGCAGAGCGCGGCTCTTGCGCTGGTCGCGTGCAGGCTTGTCCTGGCTTGTGCTCGTATCGGGCTTCTCGGTCTCGGCAGGAGCCTGAGTCTCGATCACGCTGCCGCTCAAACATAACGTCAACTGCGCCTCGCTGACGGGCAGCTTCTCTGACTTCGGCCCAAACTGTTCGCGCTTCAGCTTCGCAACAAGAAACTCAAGATGCTCGATCCGCGCCATCTGCGCAATCACCAGATGGCTCAATGCGGTTGCGCCCATCTTCTCTATCTCGTCTGGACGCGCATGCACGCAGATCATGCACACAGTATGCCATGAGTTAAGGATCGCTGCACGCGGAAAGTGAGTTACGAATGCAATAACTTGTCGGCGTCAACTTACACCGCCATCGGCGGCTGCCATGTCCGCGCAGGCTGACGCCAATCAATCCCCTCGCACAGCATCGACAGTTGCGCGCGCGTCAGCGACACCGCACCGCTCGTTGCCTGAGGCCATACGAATCGGCCTCGGTCGAGACGCTTTTGGAAGAGGCACATCCCGTCGCCATCATGCCAGATCAACTTCACCAGGTCACCTCGGCGGCCCCTGAAAATGAAGACTTGCCCCGACAGAGGACTCTTATCGAGCGTGCTCTGGACCAGGCCGCCCAAGCTCGAAAACCCCCTGCGCATATCCGTCACCCCAGCCACCAGCCAGATCTGCGTGTTGGCGGGGATCATCCGCGCAGGCTCTCGAGCACGGCGCGAACCAAGCCGGCATCGATGGCGCCTGCAAGGCTGACCAGAGCCCGGCCGGGAATCTCGATGTTCATGGTAAATCCCTGCTCCGCGCTCTCACGCGCGTCCCGCTCTTCCAGTGGTACAGCGGCCTCGGACGAGTCCTCGCAATCTACCGATACGGGCAGGAGGCGAAGGCCTGGAGCATCGACCGAACCATCCCCGCCGAGTTGGCCCGCGTGGTAGAGCTTCCGCCAATAGAACACCTGGTTCGCGTTCACGCCATGCCGCCGCGCCAAAGAGGCAACCGACTCACTCGACGACAGCGTCAGCTTCACAATCCGCCGCTTCTCCTCCGCAGTCCAATACCGCCGGCGGCTAGAAACGACCTCCCCAACTTCGGCCTCAGCTTCCATCCAAGCCCTCCGTGGCTAGCAGCCACCACAGGTCGAGCTTGAACCCTCGACTGCCATCACAACAAGGCGGCCAGAAAACCACGCTTACGGATTACCTGCTGCCGGAGGACTTGCTGAACGCCAGCTTTGCTTCGGCAAATCTCGACACCACCGGCGTCCAAGAATCGCTCGATAAACACCTTGGGACTGCTTGAATGTGAGTTGACACTGGCGCCAGCTCGCTGACATCGCGCTGCTCAGTTTTCCTGAACTGAGTGACCCAAACTGTGACCCGACGTTGGAACCCGCATGGACACAGGCGATCGGGTCACCCAGTGGGTCACCGAAACTTGACGTTTGTGTTGTTTTTGGTCTGTTTCAGGTAAATATAGTTCTTGTAAGTTATTGATAATAAACGATGTACCCACTTTAGGAAACTGCTGCTCTATCCACCTGAGCTACGGGGCCTTAAGGAGAGCGGGTCGGTTAACGCCTGCCTACTGGGTTATTCTACGCTGCGCTTTTACGGTAATCCTCTTACCGCACAGAATTGTTGCTTGATTAGTGAGACTCACCCTACCGGGATGCAGAGGTCGATTCTGTGACGGCTGTCACAGGTCATTGTGAGATGAGCTTTTTAGCACAGCTTTTCCGCTCCTATTTTCGCCCGCCGGAAAACAGCAGCAGCTTAACCTTTGGTTCCTGTTCAAGGCAGAGCGTGTCCAGGGCTACCGCCTTCTTTTCGATGCGCTGCTTGCTGTACCTGTCCCTCGTACGAGTATTGCCATGGCCGAAAATCTCCTGGAACATCTGATCAGACACAGTGGGGTCTGAGAGCAGTTTTGTCCCGAAGTGAGAACGCATATCGTAGGGGTCCATGTGCCCAAGCCCCGCCTCCTTCAGAATGCCCCGCGCCGCCCGGTAGATGTGTCCCATCGGCTGAGTGAAATCTGGCGGACTCTTGCGCTTGTGGCCTGCGGCTTTGCGCTCTTCCTCGGGCCGGTGCGCGTGGTGCGGCAGTATGTACTGTGTTGGTTCAGACCCGCCCAGATTCTCCCACCGGCGCAGAATCCAGCGCATCGAGCGAAGGGCGATCCAGTTTAGCGGAATAGTCCTGATACGGTAATCGTTCTTGGTGCCTTCGTTGACTGTGACGATAGGCCGAGCCTCATTGAGAACAACATCGTCCCGCCTGAGAAAGCGCAGCTCCCCAAAACCCATGCCAGTGTTCGCCATGAGGATCAGACAGTGACCGGCAAGAAGACGGCGCGGCTTCTCCGCATCAAGCGCGATAGCTATCAGCCGGCGCTCCTCCTCCTCGCTCATATTCTGACGGACCTTTGTTTTCGGGACGGGCAGCGGCCGATAAACATCGGCGATCTTCGCCTTCCAGGTGTTGATCTCCTTCAGGATCGGCGCCAGCACAGAACTGACTTCGGCGTTCACGCGCGTCGGACAGGCTTTTTCGCTACGCCAGCGCTGGAAGCCACGGACGTGGCCCACATGGATTTCACTGAGAGCAATATCGCCGAGAAAAGCGTTCAGCGCGCCAGCGTACTGGCGATAGACCCGGAGCGTCGAGGGCTTTATATAAACCCCGTGGTTTCCGAGCCAGATTTGAGAAGCAGTAGAAAACGGCAGGGACCCGTCAAGCAATTGCATTCGGACTAGGCTTTCACACACAGGGCAGTCGTAATGGCTCGGTGTGTGGGCAAAATTTGAGAGTTGTTGCTTGTCTGCAACTATGGAGACGGCGCTTCCTGGGGACAGTGACGCAGAGTACATCGGAATACCTCACAGGGGAAAGAATGAGCCCGATGTACCCCTTGTATCATTAGAATCAGTACCTTAAACAATAAAAACGTAACCAGCGCATAACTCTTTGGTAATGCGTTCCGTCCCACCTTGTGGTGACTTTAAGACATTAGAACAGCGTCGCAAAGGCATCAGTAGAGCGTCACATAGCCGACAAAAGGGCGAATACGCTTAAACCATGACGCAAATGGAACGAATGACCCTACGCCTCAGCTCGACCCAGAAGGCCTGGCTCAAGCGCCTCGAAGATAAGCTGCAGTTGGACCGGGTGAGCGTGATCCGGCTGGCGATCACGCGCCTTGCGGAGGAGGAAGATGTCACCGGACAAAAGAAAAAACTGGGAGCCTAAGCCACTGGCAGCATACCGAAGAGCAAATAGTCTAAAACAAACTCCCACATCCTGACGCACCGATATTGCTCAGCCGGGTCAAGGTGTGTTTGTCGCCTCCGGTTGTATCCTCGGTGATGACATATTTGTGGCGGCCGCTGGGCATCCAGATCAGCGAGCCAGGCGCGCCGCGCTTCACAGCGCCGCACTCCGGGTCTATATCAATCAACCGGCGCAGCTCGGCGAGCTGGCGCGGCGTGAGGCGGCGAACATTGCCCTCCATCCCACGCCGCGCCGGCCAGGAGAAGATCGAATCGATCAGGTCAAATGCGGTCATAGGTCTCTGCCCACGCCCATCAGTTCGCGCTGCATTTTGTCACGCCGAAATTAATGGTCGGCGCGTCTATTGCCGTGCCTCCGGTGGTCAAGAAAGTCACCACAAAGGAACCTGCGGCCACTTTGCTGAACAGCTCATAAGTGTTCGTGCCGCCTTGCTGGGTCAAGCCGATGCAATCCGTCGCCAGCACTGCCGTGTCCGTCACGGTAAAGGAAGCCGCAGTCGTTGATCCGGCCGCGCTGAACATCGTTATTTCGCCTGTGTTATTCGTGCAAGTCACCCCGGTAGCCCGCGAGGTCAGTTGAGTCACAGCGCAGCCAGTTCCGGTTCCGGTCTCATAGCCGATGGAAGCGCCGGCGCTGGAAGCCTTCACGCTGCCACTTGAGACGATCGGCCCGTTCGAGTTGACCCCGAAAAGCCCGACGTTGATCCCGTTCTTAACGGTCAGATCCTTGCCGACGACAAGCGTGTTATCTACGTTCGCGTCGCCGGCTTGCAAGTTTCCAATGCTCGCCGCAGTGAAGTTCTCTCCGGTGATTCGGTAAATCGCCAGTGAGCCGGTTGTGCCCGATCCATTGTTGGCGATGTAGGCATAGTCTCCGGAGAGGAATATGTCGTCAATCGACAGCAGATTTGTATTGTCAAAGATCTCGGCGACCAGTGTTGGGGCCGCTGGGTTGCTGACGTTGAAAACCATCAACCCATTCTGCTGTGCGTCTGTAACGTAGCAGTAATTTCCGGCGCACTTGATCGTCCACTCGACAGTGTTGAGTGTCGTGACACTTCCGACGACGACGGGCGTCACGGTCGGGTTGCTGATGTCGATCACAGATAAAGTGGAAGAGCTAGGACTCCCGATCACGCCATTGATTACGTATGCGTACCTGTCCCCCAGGAAAAAATCCGCACCGATCAGGGTTGCGGTATGTGCAACCTCCGTAAGAGCTGGCAGAGCGCTGGCGTCCCAAATCGAAAAAACTCCGCTATTCGTGACAACATATAGATATCTACCCTTCAACCCCACCTGAGCCACGCCAGAATTAAGGTCGGCACTCGTCACAGAATTCAAAAGAGCGGGGGCGGTTGGATTCGAAATATCTAACACAGATAAATAAATTGTTGAACCTAGGTTCGTGCCCGTGAAAGCGTAGTGGCCTGAGACAGCCACCGTCTGAGTTGCGTGGAGATGTGTTGCGTCGGTGATATAGCCTACTTGAGCGGGGGCCTTGGCATTGGATATGTCGATTACCACAAATGAATTGTTAGGGGCAGTTGTCACGTAGCAGTACGTTCCCACGCACTCTAACCCCTCCGCCCCGTTAGACATTTGCGTCGACGTGATCGAAGAAATGAGCGCCGGGCTTGTTGGAACGGAAATATCCACCACGTTGAAAGCCCCCGGGCTGGCTCCATGCGCTGTGACGTAGGCGTACTTTCCAACCACGCGCACGTAACCCGCTTCGTAAAAACTGGTTCCTTGCACCAACCCCTGAAAGACCGGCGCTGCCGCGAAGGTATCAACAGGGCCGGTGATAGGCCCTCCAGCTGAAGGTAGATAAGGTCCGCCAAGCACACTGCTGCAGTTCGCTGAGCTCCCGTTTGTAAGCCAGCAATTCGTCGCCGATCCGCCATTTGCCATCTGCAGTCCGGATGCCGTCACGATTCCCGGAAATAACGGGTTGAGCAGCGGCGCTTGCGACTGCGAGCTTGCCATCGCCACTTGCGCGCTGCCGCTCGTCCAACTCGTTGCTCGTACCCGTAGGTACGTCGCGCCGCTTGTCGCCGCCGACCAGGTTCCATTCGCGGTTCCTGTCCCCAGCACCGTCCACGCAATCGTGTCCAGGTTTGAGTAGTTCGCATTCGGCGCGCTACTCGTCGATGTTTCCAGCGTTCCGGCCCAGGTCCCGGTCACGGTCACCGTCACCCAGGGCGTCCCCTGCGGAAGCTGGTAGTAAACGCAGTTCGCAGCGCCGCAAGGCACGCCCATGGAGACGATGTTTCCAAACGTCGTGGTGTTCTGCGCGCACACTGAGCCCGCCAGCGCGCACAAGACCGCAATGATTCCAAAGTACCGCTTCATCATCTTTTTTCCTCGTTCGTCGGCTCATCGTCAGCCGATCACTGTTCACTGATCACTGTATTGACCCGCCTACACATCTGCGCTAATATGTCAGGATGAAAAAAACCCTGACTCCCGGCGCCGCTCTGGCCGCCATGCGAAAGACATTCAAGGGCAAGGCTAAGGTCACCTCCGAATGTCCCAAGTGCGGCAAACTCTGCTCCGCACGCGAGCGCCGCGCAGCCTGCCCGGCCCATAAGCTCAAATCTGAGTAACTTTCCGATTGACACATCAGCGTAGTAGTGGAACACTCAGATCAGGAGATTCAACTATGCAAATCCGTCGCACCTACCAGATCGCCTGCCCCGCCTGCCATGCCCGCATCGGCCAACCCTGCAAAGGTCAGAAGGCCGAAAGGCTCCAGGGCGTCCACTTCCAGCGCACCGCCGCCCTCCGCGCCGCCACCATCGCGGCCTACAAATTTCTCTACGCCCCGCTGCCGCCCTGCTATCCTTTATCTGCAACCCAAGAGGCCATCCAATGAAAGCTGTGATTTTGTCATTTTTCCTTGCGTGCCTGCTGTGCCTGCCTACTCTTCCCGCCTGCGCATCAGGCTCCGTGCATGTGCGCGGCAGTGTGACCCGCCGCGGCGTGTATCGCCAGCCACACCGCCGCACAGCGCCCAACCATACGCAGCACGATAACTGGTCAACAAAAGGGAATCGGAATCCCTATACAGGGAAAGCCGGATCGAAGCGGGCGAAGCGGTGAAACCGTCAATTACGCCGCACTGGCGTACAGCGCGGCCACTCTCGAAAGGTGACTATGCAAACTCGGAGGGATTACCAGATCGGCTGCCCTGCTTGCGGTGCCACATATGGGCGTCCCTGCAAGGGAGAGAAAGAAGAAACCATCCAAGACATCCACACTGAGCGCGCTCAAGCAGCAATCGACTGTGATCGGCGAGGAAGTCGCATGGGGTGCCTGTTTTTGATTCTTCTCGTTTCGCTACCGGTTGCAATAATAGGGGTCGTCGCGTCAGGGATTCTCTCGTACATCCATATGCAGCCCACCGCCCGTTACCATGCTCTTGTGCTAACTCTTCTCGGATGCATCGCCGCAACATTGTTCTTCCAAAGGATAGACAAAAATCGCGGAAATCACTGACTGCTCGAACCACCCCGCGCCGCATCAAATGCCGCCTTCGAGCGCAGATAATCATCTGAATAATAGTTGGGTTGTTCGAGCGGCCCAGTCGTGCCGCCCATTACCGCCGCCGGAATCATCCTGCTCGCCGTTGACGCGGCCGCGGCCGGTGCCGCCTCCTGGTCCCGCATCAGCCAGTCCACAAATGTCGGAGCGTTCATCCGCTTGCCTAGGGCATACTGCGCGGCATGGTAAGCAATCGTCGCGGCCAGCGGAAGCGGGTGCCCCGTCACAGCCGGGATCAGCGTTCCCCCAGCCTCACCCATCTCAAACATCTTCTGTCCCATATGTGCCGAGCCGCTCGGGTTCACGTCCTCGTGCATCACTGTGCCAGCGTTCCCTATATCATCGAACTCCTTGATTTGTTCCGGTGTGAACAGCTTATTCTTGTAGGCATCCGACAGTTTGTTCCACTGCCCCTGGAAGGTCTTGAAGTTATAGCCGCCCTCCTTGGTTGTTCGGAGCAGATTCTCCGCCACCCCGCGCTGGATCGGTCCCATATCCTCCGGACCCAAAACCGATTTCAGCGCATCGACCGCTTCCGGCGTTTTTACTAGATTCAGAACCGTCGAAGGGTCTCGTGCATTCGCAATTTTATAGAGCACGTTTTGTGGATCGTAAAAGGGATTGTTCGCTGTTCGGTTCGCCAGATCCTCAAACTGCGAAATCTGTCCCGGCGTGAACAAAGCCTCGCGATAAGGCTGCGGAAGTTTATTCCAATTAGCCTGGAAGTTCTTGAAATCGTAGCCACCCTCTTTCGCGGTACCCAGCAGCTTTTCGGCAACCCCGCGCTGGATCGGCCCAATTCCCTCCGGCCCCAGCGCTGACTGCAGCGTCTTGGCCATCTCCGGAGTCTGACCGATCCCTTTGACCAGCGTTGAGGGTGCGGGTGTGCGAACGGCTTGGTAGAAGGGGTGCGACGGGTTGTCGTAGGTCCCCTTCATATTCGCCCACGCTTCGTTGGCGTCGCGGAATATCTGCGTGCCTTGCGGGTTCAACCCCCCAGCGCTGCGCGTCATCGTCTGGTCCGCTGCATCGGCAAGCTGCTGCAGCCAGCCGCCCGCCTGGTTCTTCACAATGTCGGGGTTAGTGCGCACCAGCTCCAGTAGATCGGAACGCAGTTGGTGCACCTCTCCAAAGCTCATGGGACGCGATTGAAACTCAGTATCCGCCCCGGCTAGATCCTTCACGAGCTTCCAGGCCTGCGTCGGCACCAGCGAGGGATGCTTGGCGAAATAATCGGCGTTCGCGTCGTAGATGTTTTTCGCGGTCTGCTGTATCGTCATCCCGCTCAGTTTGCGATTGCCAACCGCCTTGTCCAGCTCCGAGAAACCATTCGCCGCATCGTTCTGCAGCCCCGTCTGAGCGTTGCGCAGCCCCTGCTGTATCGCAGCTCCGCCCTCCTCTGGACCCAGCGGCGAAGCATGGTCCAATATGCGACTTACCTGAGCCACATGCTCGGCTTGGTTGGCATCCTGCATCCGCAATAGACTGTTTTGGACTGTGGCTAATCCAGCATCCGTCGGTTGCGGCGATGCGGCGACAAGTTTTTCATTCGTGAAGCGATTCAGTGCCGCAAGATTCTCGGCGCGCGCCTTCGTGTAAGTCGGAGCGGCGAAAAGGCTGTCCTCATTCAGCCACTGCGCGCCCTTTAACGGCGCCGAGTTCGTCGCCTCCGCGGCGTTCGGTTTCATGCCCATCGCCTTCATCGACACATATCGCTGCGCCGGCGTCAGGTCAGCTTCGTTTCCCGCGATCGGCGCATTCACGTCGCCAGCGATCGCGCCTTTAGCCTTGTTCGCCGCCCAGTCCCACCCCGAAGCTATCGTGCCGTTGCGCACCGCTTCCGGCATGAACTGCCCAATGCCACCCACAAGCCTGTTCGGGAGGCTCATCGCGTTCACCGGACCCTCAGCACCTGTTGCGGGCGCTTCTCCGGCCGCTCCCAGCGAGGCAGTGGGCCTCATTCCCACCGCTCCCACGCCGCCTGCCAGGCCCGCGATATCCCCAACCACAGCGCTGGTTTTCGGGTCTGCCCCCATCGCCGTGGCGACCTTGCCCCCGGCATAGCTGCCGGCGGCGCCGCCCGCCAGGCCCAGCGCAGTGGCGACAGGAGCCTCAATCGCCGCCGGCGCCATCAACGCGCCAATCGTCCCCACCTTCGCCGCGGTCTCAGCGGGAGTCCGGCCCTCCATCATGTAGCTCTGCTCTTGCGGCGTGTTTCCGTCATCCATAGAGCGGTTCATCACGTCGATCGCCGGGCGCGCCATGGTAGCCGCCCCCTTCATCGAGC
>Ga0255354_1000083_pt1 | contig 53693 bp, 41 predicted proteins | sample HBST50metaG_FD_189942 | JGI IMG/M metagenome (GOLD analysis project Ga0255354, IMG submission 189942) | Peat soil microbial communities from Stordalen Mire, Sweden - H.B.S.T50 | ecosystem: Environmental > Terrestrial > Soil > Wetlands > Peat | place: Sweden: Norrbotten County, Stordalen Mire...
AGAGCGAGAGGGCCTCAGCCACGGCCTCGCGGGTCAGATCGTCCTCTGTGGGGCCAAGGCCGCCCGTGATGACCACAATGTCAGTGCGGCCGAGGGCGACGCGAATGGCGTTGGTCAGGTCCTTGCGGCGGTCGCCGACGATAGTCTTGAAGGCCACGGTGACGCCCAGATCGTTGAGCTTTTCCGTGAGATGCAGGGAGTTGGTGTCCTGGCGGAAGGGGGTGAGCATCTCGGAGCCGATGGCGATGATTTCGCTTTTCATAAGGGCAGAGATCAGGGGTCAGGGATCAGAGATCAGTTGTAAGAGCCTAGAACAGATTCAGTCCTTCGACACCCAAGTCAACATCATAAACGGCGTCGCTGGTGGAGAGAATGGCGGTGCCGAGGGGTGAGAAGGCCAGGCCGACGAGATTGGTTCCAGAGAGCACGAGAGTGGCCTCGCCTTGCGGGGTGACGCGCACGACGCCGCAGCGGCCATGAAGGCAGGCGGTCAGATAGATGTCGCCCTCTTTCGAGAGCGCCAGGCCCTGCGGACGGCCCAGGCCGCTATACCAGACGCGGGCGTCGCCGTGGGTGTCGATAGCCCAGATGGCGTCGTTGGAAGAGAGCGTGGGACCGGTGACGTAGAGCGTACCGGCGGCGTCGACGGCCAGGTGATAGGCCGAGACGCTGGGCTCCAAGGTGGCGTAGACGAAGATCTGGCGGTCGGGGTTGATTTTGAAGATGGTGCCGCTGCGGTCGCCGACAAAGAGGTTGCCTTCGATGTCGAAGACCGCGCCGGTGGCCACGCCCATGCCCTCGGCGTAGAGAACAGGCTCGCCGGCTGGGTCGATGCGGTAGACATTGCCCTCGGCGCGCGAAGTAACGAAGAGTTCACCCTCGGGGCTGAAGGCCAGGCCCGTGGGGTTGAGGATTCCGGTGACGAAGGGGGTTCCGCGGCCGTCGGGACTGACGCGCACGACCGAGACCGGGGTTTGCTTGCCCCTGGCGCCGGAGATGGTGGCGTAGATCATGCCGGAGCGGCTGACGGCCGGACTGGTGACCGGATGCAGGCCGTCGGAGAGCTGATGAGCGACGCGCAGAGGGGCTGTGTTGCTGAGGCCGCGGGGATTGCTGACCTGGATCAGGCCTGTCGCCGCATCTTCGGGAACGTGGAAGGCCAGCCGCGTAGGACGGCTCATCAGCACCTGGGCTGGCTGGGCATCCACGAACACGGTGGGCAGCAGGGCCGGTGGACCGACTGAAGGCCCCAGATTTGCGCCGGTCAGCTCGACCTCACCGCCCGGCAGCGCGGCGGCGGGCAGAATGTCGTCGATGCGCGGCGAAGAGATGGGTCCGGAAGCGGATTTGGCGTAAGCGCCTGGCATATCAAATCCAAAGATGCAAAAGCGATGCTACACCCAAAGCATATAGCCCGGCACCTACATCATCGAGCACGATGCCCCAGCCTTCGGGGAGCTTTTCGAGCTGGCGGAGGGGGAAGGGCTTGGTGATGTCGAAAAGGCGGAAGAGAACGAGAGCGATGAGGGCGTGACGCCAGTTGGCCTGGCTGCCGACGAGGGCGATCCACTGGCCGATTGCTTCATCGACGACCACGAAACCGGGGTCGTGGCGGCCGCTTTCGCGGGCGACGATGGTAGAGGCGGGGATGCCGAAAACGAGCGCCAGAGCGATGGCGGCGAACAGGGCGACGAGCAGCGCGCCGGAGGCGGAGGAGATGCCCCAGGCGTAAGCGGCCCAGAGAAGAAGAGCGGCGACCGAGCCCCAGGTGCCGGGGCCGGGCCGGCCGAAGCCCGCGCCAAAGAAGGTGGCGACGGTCCAGGCCCAAAAGGTCTTGTGGGCGGCGGGGGCTGAAGTGGGCGCGCTAGTTGTCATCGGAGTCTTCATCCTGACCGCCGCCTATTTCGCCGAGGTTTTCAAGAACTTCGGGGTCAAGGACGGGCGAGCTGATTTTATAGACTCCCATGGCCCACTTGCCGAGGTCGATCTTGCGGCAGCGGTCGCTACAGAAAGGGAAGTCTTCGTCTGTGCGGCGAACCAACATGCCGCAGGTGGGGCAGTGGAGGAGCTTGGCGGATTTTTTCCTGGGTGCCATGGGATACCAATATCGGCCTGCTTTGGGACAGGCTCGACTCTTATGGTACAAGGTGAGCATACGTGAATTCCAACCATGAGCCATGAACTGAGACAGCTTTCGTACGCAGCTTTGGCCGCAGGCGCGCGTCAAGCCTGTATTGCGCCGTGTGACCATACTGGCTATTTCTCCAGTTTTGACCAGAACCTGATCGACGGGCTTCCCCTTGAAAGCATCGTCGGTGATCTTGCATCCGGCGCCGGCAAAGAGCTTGACGGCAAGCTCTGCGCCGCCCATTCCTCGGCCGCACTCGTGGTCAACACGTTTGGACCATGGCGCCGCGATCCACGGATGCTGCGCATCGGGGGAGTCACAGGGTTTGAGACGATGCGTTTCGAGGCCAGATGCCCTACAGGCCTGGGTGGAACGCCGCCGCACCTCGACCTGCTGGCCTACGGAGACTCGCCAGTTGCCATCGAGTCCAAATGCACTGAGTGGATGGAACCGAAACCCGCGCAGTTCTCCGCTTCGTATGACCGATTACGGGCCACGCACGGGCACTCGCCCTGGTTCGCTCAGATCGAACAACTACGGATGAATCCAACTCGCTATCAATACGTCGACGCGGCGCAGCTGGTGAAGCACGCGCTGGGCCTGATGTCATGCTTTGGAGAGCGTACGGTGCGGTTGATTTATCTCTATTGGGAGCCGCGCAACCGCGCTGACTGGCCTGAATGCCGCACGCATCGCGAAGAATCGGAAGATCTTGCCAGCCGAGCCGCAGGATCCAGCATCAGCCTGATTCCCATGAGTTATCACGACCTGTGGGCAGAGTGGGACCGTCCGAATCCGCCAGCGCACCTGGCCCTGCTTCGGCTTCGCTATGATCGTGAAGTCTGAGCCGCACTCATGCGCAAACCCGCTGCCGTCCGAGCAGCGCACGCACCAGTTCCTCGTCGCTGCAGGGCCATGCGAACGACGGTGGGAATTGCTCCGCGTCAAACTCCATCGATAGCCCTTCTGGTCCTTCGCGGCTGAGCTCGGCTGCCAGCCCGGCGGCAAGCTCGTGGCACACCGCGCGCAGCCACGGGTTGGGTACTTCACGGAAGTACGCCTCGGGCGCCAGCACGATGAGACGAATTGCTTCAGCGCCCAGCAGTCCAGCGCCACCGATCCCATAACCCAGGTCGCGCGCGCGCCGCCGCGAGAACAAATACATGAGCCCGTAGCGAAGCACCTCCATCATCGCGCACAGCACATGGCACGATTTGGAACTCATCTTCAGTTCCAGCAGGTCAAAGCTGTGTGTCCCTTGCCGAAACGCAATATCGACGCAGGCTTTCTTATCGGTGTGGACCCCGAGGAGCCCCGATGCGACAGGAACCTGATTTGCCCATTGGTTCGCATCCAGCTTTCCTTCGAGCGCAAGATACGCGATGCGCTTTTCAACCTGCTTTTCGCGGCTCGTATTCTTCTCGTCGATGCTGGGCTCTTGCGTGAATCGCCAATTTTTCTTTGATGGCTGCGTTGAGAGGCGGCGGGTCGATCCCAGCCAGGTTTCTTCCATGCATTCGTACAATTCGCGCACCAGAGCCGCCGCATCCGGGCAGAAAGTTCTTCTCCCGCTGAGGATGCGCAGAGCGGTGCTTTGCTGATATTGGTTTGCCGTGTTCGCAAACAAAAAACGGTTGATGATAGCGTCCGTCCCGGTATAAATGCTCATGCTTCCGCCTCTTCGCACTGACGCGACCAGTCTACAGGGCCGCGGAAAGGATGCGCGCGACAACGTCGTAGTCGTGGGCTTCGGTGATGACTGCGCGGTAGAAGCGGCCGGGTTCGAGATTATCCAGAGGACCGAAGTCGTTGATGTAGACCTTGCCGTCGATTTCAGGGGCATGGAACTCGGTGCGGCCTTCCCAGAGGAGCGGCGTTTCTTCGCTTTCGCCTTCGGCGAGCAGAACCAGTTCGCGGCCCACCCAATGCTGCTTGGCGCGTTTGCTGATGGACTGTTGAAGCTTCATCAGACGACGGCGGCGGGATTCGATGGTGCGGCGGGGAATTTTGCCGTCGAGCGCGAAGGCGCCGGAGCCTTCCTCGTCGGAATAAGAGAAGACGCCGAGCCAGTCAAATTTCGCTTCGCGGATGAACTCCTCCAGAATCTCAAAATCGCGGAGGGACTCGCCGGGGAAGCCGACGATGAAGGCGGTGCGGAGAACGACGCCGGGGATGGCGGCGCGAATCTTTTTGAGCGTTTTGAGGAAAATGCCGGCGCTGCCGCCGCGCTTCATGCGCTTGAGAATGGCGGGGGAGGCGTGCTGGAGGGGCAGGTCAAGGTACTTGCAGATGTTGTCGTGGCGGGCGATGGTCTGGAGAAGGCGATTGGTGATGCGGTTGGGGTAGGCGTAGAGGAAGCGGAGCCAGCGGAGGTTGGGGATGGCGGCGACGGCGTCGAGAAGCTGGGCCAGGCCGTCTTTCATGCCGAGGTCTTCGCCGTAACAGGTGGTGTCCTGGCCAATGAGGGTGATTTCGCGGACGCCGCGGGCGACGAGCTGCTTGGCCTCGGCGACGACGGACGCGAGGCGGCGGGAACGGAATTTGCCGCGCAGGTTGGGAATGACGCAGAAGGCGCAGGGGTGGTCGCAGCCTTCGGCGATTTTGATGTAGGCCGAAGAGCTGGGGGTGGTGAGGAGGCGCGGGGTCTGCTCGTCGTAAAGGTAGGTGGGCAGTTGACGCGCCGCGCCCTGCCAGGCGTCGCGGCGGAAGCGGCCCTGGCGCTCGCGGAGATTGCCTTCGGGGCGGGAGGCGGTTTCCGGGGCTGAAGCCCCGGCCGATTGGGCAGGGTTCATGTACGGGCTGAAGCCCGTACCCTTCACCGAATCATGGCCGTGTTTGTGGGTGCCGGCCTGGGATTCCTGGCCGGGGCGGGTTTCAGCAGACTGGCTGGCGCGGAGGATGCTGAAGGGCGAGGGCGCGACGGGCGCGAGGCCGGCGGCTTCGAGAATGGACTCCAGCTCGCCAGTGCCTATAACGGCGTCCACTTCGGGGATGCTCTTGCGGATTTCGTCGCGATAGCGCTCGACCAGGCAGCCGGCGACGATCAGCTTTTTTGCCCGGCCGGAGGTCTTGTGGCGGGCCATTTCGAGAATGGCGTCGATTGACTCCTGCTTGGCTGTGTCGATGAAGCTGCAGGTATTGACGATGAGGATTTCGGCCTCTTCGGGATGAGAGGTCAGGCGCGCGCCGGCGCGGTCGAGCAGACCCATCATCACCTCGGAATCGACGAGGTTTTTGGGGCAGCCTAAGGAGATAAAGCCCACCGTGGGGGGCGTGGGCGGAATGGTTTTGGTCACAAGTTCATTGTATCGGGGCGGAGCTTCGGCTCGGTGGAAGCCCCCACCCGCCGTATGCAAAACAGAAACAGCAAGTTAGCTTCCGCTTCGCGGAAATCGCGAGTTGGCGAGTTGGCCGCAACTCATTCCAGCCGTAGACTTGCAGCGGTGTACTGAACTCGTTCTGACTGCTGAACTCCATTTCAATTCGTCTTGATGCGAACTGGTTGGAACACATGCGATGCACGCCGGGAAGATCTTGGCGACTAAGAAGTCAGGCAAAATGATGGGCGGCTGAGCAGGTGGGCACATTGCTCGGCAGAGACCGGGGGGCTTAAATAGAACCCTTGCGCCTCGTCACAATCGTGCGCATCCAGAAAGGCCAGATCTTCGGCTGTTTCAACTCCTTCGGCGATGACTCGCAGTTTGAGACTTTGGCCCAAGTTGATAATTGAGATTGTGATGGCCGCATCGTCGGAATTGTCTCTGAGATTGTGAACAAACGACTGGTCAATCTTCAAGATATCCAGTGGAAGCTTTTTGAGATAACTCAAGCTGGAGTAACCCGTGCCGAAGTCATCCACGGATACCACTACCCCTTTATCCCGGAGACTTTTCAGAATTGAAACGGCTAGTTTGGGCTGATGCATCAGCGCGCTCTCGGTTAACTCGAGTTCAAGAAGCCCAGGGTCCAGGCCTGTGTCGTTCAGCGCCGCAAAGATGCTCTCCAGGAAATTCTCGTTCATAAACTGGACGGCCGAGACATTCACCGCCATGATCGCTGGAGGCAGTCCTTGATCAACCCAGGCCTTGGCTTGCGCACATGCTTCGCGCATGACCCATGCGCCGATGGGCAGAATGAGACCGGAGTCTTCCGCTATACGCATGAAGCTGAGCGGAGGCACGCATCCTCGCTTGGGATGCGTCCAGCGGAGGAGCGCTTCAACCCCCTTGATGGCGCCGGTCTTAATATCGATCTTCGGCTGGTAATCCAACGAGAATTGCTTCTGTTCGAGGGCGCGGCGCAGATCCTCCTCAATGGATTGGCGCTCGACGGCCCGAGTGTTCATGGCAGAGGTGAAAAACTTGTAGCACTGACGTCCATTTTCCTTTGCCTGGTACATCGCGGTGTCAGCATTTTTCAGAAGTGTCTCCGCATCCAGTCCATCGTCGGGATACAAACTCACGCCGATGCTTGCGGTGACATAAAGTTCGTGCCGGCCGATGGTGTGAACCTCCGAGACAGCCTGCAACACTCTTCTGGCGGTAATGGCCGCATCTTCCGGCTTTTGCACTTCCTGAAGCAGCACGACGAATTCATCCCCTCCCTGCCGGCTCACCGTGTCCGGTGTGCGTATTTGCATCTGGAGGCGTTTTGCGACGGACTGAAGCAGTTTGTCGCCGATCAGATGTCCCAGGGAATCGTTGATGTGCTTGAAGCCATCCAGATCCAGGAAAATCACCGCGACGAGGGTTTTGTTACGCTGCGCCAAGGCGATGGCCTGACCGAGCCGGTCATTGAGGAGCAATCGATTGGGCAAACCGGTGAGAGAGTCATGCTCGGCGGCATGCTGTACCTCTTCCGCCAAGGCCTTTGCCGTGCTCACGTCGCGGAAAACGATGACCGATCCGGTAGTCTCTCCTATGCGATTGTGAACGGGGGCGGCGGAGTCCTCAATGAAGGCTTCATGTCCATCCCGACGGATGAGGAGGCAGTTTGGAGGCAGATGCCCAATCCGGTTCTGTTTGACAGCCACGTCCGTCGGATTGGAGATGTTTTTGCGAGTCACAGAGTCCACGATCCGGAAGACTTCATCCATGGGATGGTCATTGGCTTCCACCTGTGACCAGCCGGTCAATCTTTCCGCTACCAGATTGAGCAAGATGATTTTATCCTGATCGTCCGTACAGATCACGGCGTCACCGATGGAGTCGACAGTCACCCTGTACGCTTCCTCGCGATTCCATATGTCAAGCAGGTATTTTTCGCGAAGATTCATTTCGAGAAGGACGAAATACGCCAGAAGGGTAAGACTGAGCGCGCCGAGAAGACAGGCCAGATAAACCAAAAAAACTGTTTCACGAATGCTTTTTTGCGATGCGGCAATCCGGGAAGACTCCAGGGATGTTTCTTCCTCCTCCATCTGAGCGGTCAGGTCGCGGATCTTGCTCATCTCCACGAATCCCTGATCCGACAAGACCATAGCCTTGGCCTGGTCAGGATGGTTTGAACGGTGGAGGGAGATGGTTTGACCGAGTTCAGCCAACTTTGCGCTGGTCAGGCTGCGCAGTTCAGGAATCCTTGCCTGTTGACGGGGACTGTCCGCGGTCAGGCGCGCAAGGTTATCGACGTGCCGTTCGACCTGGGCAACGGCGAAGTCGTAAGGCCGCAGATATTTCACGTCGCCGGTGTACAAAAAGCCGCGCTGGCCAGTTTCGGCGTCCTTGAGAAGCGATTCCGTTTCCTTCAACTCGGATAGAACCAGTCGCGTGTGTGTGACCCGATCCTGGTTGCCGATCTGAATTTGCAACTGATGCCCGAGGAACATGGTTGCCGCGATAAGCAGGACCAGCAGGATCGCAAACCCGGAGATGATGCCGAGACGCTTCCAATCAAGGTGTCTCTTATGGGTTAAGGGCTCCATCTGATGGCCAAGGCTTAAAGGCATGTTATCGGACCTCCTTAGAAAACGGCGTTTTGATGGGGTCCAGAGTCATTTGGCGCGATTCTCCAATATCAAACAGCACTTCTCGATGAACTTGCGGTCTCGGCGCCTTGCAGAGCCCGCATTCGCTTCCGCGGTGCGATCTGGAGCGGACCAGAGTAAGCGTGCCCTTATTGTTGCAAACACTCACGTCACAGTCTGGTCTGTTCTGCTCTGATTGGAGGGCGTCTCAGAAAACCGGTTACAGAGGTGCTGACGAACGACGTAATGGCAACCAAACACTCAACCTCAGTCGACGCGAAGGGGCCATTGCACCAGCCGTGGTATTCGTGAATTGCAGTCGCGATCTCTTGCGGATCGGCCGTTTCCGGGATGGCCTGGAATGAGGCAATTGCCCCTGAACGCTGATCCCTGAATCCTCGGTCCCAAGGTGGTAGAATCAGCAAGTGCCGGGTCCTACGCGACGTAATCCCGCCAACCCCGCCAGGTCCGGAAGGAAGCAACGGTAACGGGCTAGTGCGTGTGCAGTAGGTCACCCGGCGCTTTTTGCGCCGTGGGCGCTTTGCGGTTGGATTGTGGGGGCGTTGATTCCCACCCTAGCCGCAAGGGAACGAGACGCAGGTTCTTCGACTACGCTGCGCTTCGCTCAGAATGACAGCGGCGAGGGTGGGGCACCCAAGCAGTGTTGTTTGGTTCGGTCCGGTTGAGATTGAAGCGGAAGAGCAACGGCAGTTTTTTCGACTCCTCTCCGCGATCCATCCCAGCGACGAGGACCAGTCGCCGGGGACCCCGGTACGCTCCGGGCCGCTCAGGATGACGGAAGTTTTATATTGACCGGAGAACAGGGAACTGCTTCCATAGTTCAAGCCGCAGAGTTCAAGATTCAAGGAGAAATGCATTGACCCTTAGTGTTCGCCCCATCGTGGGCTGTCGCGCCAAGATTACGGCCTTCGGAACCTATGTCCCCCCGCAAGTTCTGACCAACAAAGACCTCGAAAAGATGGTGGAAACCAGCGATCAGTGGATCATGGAGCGCACGGGCATCCGCGAGCGGCACGTGCTGGCCAAGGGGCTGGGCGTGAGCACCATCTGCACGGAGGCGGCCAAAAAATGCCTGGCGATGCGGGGCATCGAGGGCAGCGAGGTTGAGGTCATCATTGTGGGCACGGTGACGCCGGACATGATGTTCCCCTCGACGGCCTGCCTGGTGCAGCACAACATCGGGGCCAAGGGAGCGTGGGGATTTGACTTGTCTGGCGGCTGCTCGGGATTCATGTATGCGCTGCAGGCGGGCGTGAAGATGGTGGAGAGCGGAGCGCAGAAGAAGGTGCTGGTCTGCGGCGCGGACGCCAACACCAGAATGACCGACTATACCGACCGGACGACCTGCGTGCTGTTTGGCGACGGCGGCGGAGCGGTGCTGGTGGAACCGGCTGGAGAGGGCGAAATCGGCTTCATCGATTACGTAAACGAGATTGACGGCTCGGGCGCGGCGGCGCTGAATATGCCGGCCGGCGGCAGCCTGAATCCGGCCAGCCACGAGACCATAGACAAGCACATGCACTACATCCACCAGGACGGGCCGGCGGTGTACAAGTTTGCCGTGCGCAAGATGGCCGAGGCCACAACCAAGCTGCTGGAGCGCAACAACGTGACTGGCGCGGAGCTGGGCTGCTTCATTCCTCACCAGGCCAATCTGCGGATTATCAAGGCTACGGCGGATCGGCTGGGGATGGACCCGAGCCGGGTGATCGTCAACATCGAGAAGTACGGCAATACGTCGGCAGGGACCATTCCGCTGGCCATCGAGACGGCCGTCGAAGAGGGCAAGCTCAACAAGGGCGACCTGGTGCTGATGGCCGCCGTGGGCGCGGGCTTCTCGGTGGGCGCGACGCTGATGCGGTGGGAGATCTGAGAGAAAGCGGAGTTAGCGAAAGGCAGCGGAGTTAGCGGGGTTAGTAAGGCCGCGGGTTAGCGAGTTAGCAAAAGAGGGGCCGGTCCTTCGGGGAGCGGCCCCTTTTTGCGTGAGGTGAAGAATTGGGGTTGACGGGGTAGCCAGGATACAGAGCATTTTCGCTTTTTCTGTACGGTTGAATTCGTGGTTTCCCACCCATTTCACAAAAAACGTGAAATGGATGGGGCACGGAGCTCCCTTACACTATCAGTGAAAATGCCATAGCCAAAAGAGAAGGGCGGCGCTCAGGCGCCGCCCTCGTGAAATGCACCTTGGCAAGGCCTTTGCCATGATTGATGGATCGCATCTCAGTTCATCTTCCGCCGTCACTCTACCCGGCGAGTCCAACGAACAGAGCGGTCACTCACGGGGGTGTAGGTTTTATCGTAAGCGGTGGCGCGACCCAGCAAAGTCTGTCCATCATCCGAGAGCCCCAGCGTGACATTGACCTCCGCGAAGGAGTACGCAGGATCATGCCCCGACAGGCGGAAACTGATTTGCCTGGCATCGACTCGTATCTTGTCGATGGCCCATGAAGGCCGGGAGCAGGCATTCTTGATTGTCCATCGTCCGCTGCTTTGGGTGATGATGTAGTCGCATTCCGGTTTCGACTTATCTCCGACGAAATAGTCGTTCGGCACGGGGATTCCATACCACCTTCCCTCGATGGTAAATTGCCTGCCTTCGACGGCAGAACGCTCCTGTTGCCGATTATCCTCACGGAGCTTGCGCAGCTGTTCTTCCGCCTGCTCCTTTTCCTTTTGGTCCGCCGTGGTCTGCCCGAGCGCCATCAGCCTGTAAATCTCGTCCTGCGCTTTGCGGTCGGGGACGAACTGGGTGAGCTGGTAAAAGTTCAGGTTGGCGATGGCTTCGTAATACTGCCCGGCGGCTGTCTGGGCGGTGGCCAGCTTCTTATAGGCATCCCCCCACCAGGGCGCGGCCAGGAGGGCGGCTTTGAACTCCTCAATGGCGCGCTGCTCATAGCCGGGATTGCCCTCGGCCGAGTTCATGAGGACTGTGGCCATCACAAAATGCCCACGGGCCTCTTCGGGGATATCCGGCGCGGTCCCGCTGGCCTTTGCCAGCTTGATGATCTGTTGCCGGGCGGTGTTGCTGGGATTGGCGGCAAACTGCTGCAACGCCTGCTGAAACTGCAGCCTGGCTTGCTGGCTGTCAATTTCGCGCCTCAAGTCCTCGGCGTTCTGGGTGCCAACGCCGGCGCGAACGGCTGCCAGATAAAGATCGAGATTGCGCCGGGCGCCATCAAAGTCAGCGCCCTGAGAGCAGGCGGTGGCGGCGCTGAGGTCGGCATCAGCATACCACGGAGCCTGGACGGCAGCTTGCTCAAAGAGCCTGGCCGCAGCCTTGAAACCGTCCGCGGACGAAGCGGTTCTCATCTGCGCGCCAGCCCTGGCAAAAGTATCGCGCGCAAGTGGGGGAATCGCCGGAGCCGGATTCATGGATTTGGCCAGCGCAACGATCTCGCCGCGCAGAGTGGCGTCCTCAGGATGTTTTTGAAAATCCGCCAGGTAGGCTGCGAGCTGGTTGCGGGAAGCCGCTCCGGCAACCTGCTGCCGAGGCGGAGAAGCGTGTTTGTCAGCCTGCGCCGGCGCCGAAACGGAAAATGCGCATAACAGCGGAAAAACCATGAGTCCGAAAAGAGTATGTCTTGTGTGCATCTTCTCTCTCTCTGTGGTACCCGATGAGCTCCGATGAGGGGTACTGATATTAGAGCGAAACCAGAGTGAATGTGCCCTTGCCGAGAGTCTTCAATGTGGCTTTTCTTGAGAAAAAGCCACTTGGCGGGCGTGCATCCGGGATACGCCTACTCTGGTTTCGCTGTAGCCGGAATCTGCTTACATTATTACCATGAATCGCGTCATTGAGTACCACTTTGAATATAGGTCTTCGATCTCACTCAGGCACAAAGCGCCATGCCGGGGATGAAGACCTGTTCGTGGCCTCCCCAAAACAGACGCCGAAGCTGGAGCACCCGCGTCAATGCAACGAATCAATAAGGAAGCCAATATTCAGGCCGGACCGGGTTCGGCGCGGTCATGCGGAAGCAGAGCTTCAAGGCTCAGGATGCGCTTTTTGGGGGATGGCCTGCTCGGAGGACGCGATGGGAGCATCCGCGTCGCCAATACGCCAGGCTTGACATGAGAGTCTGCTAAGGGTAACTTGGGCAAAATTACCAACGAGCGCGGTTTCGGTTTCCCAAGAGGAAACCGGTGTGCAATTTCAGGACACACGGACCAAAACAATGAGCACATTGACCGAAGACGCAGCCTGCGCGGCTACGCCCGAACTGGATGAGGAGCGGCTGGCCTGGCTGGCGCTGGCGTTGTCGCCGGGGCTGGGGCCGAAGCGGATTCTGGACGCGGTGAAAGAGATGGAGACCGCGAGCCAGATCTTTACGCTGCCGTTGACAGCCCTGGAAGGGTTGAGATTCCCGGCCCAGGCGGCGCAGTTCATCTTCGACGGCAAGGCGCGCCAGGCGGCCGAGGCGGAGTGGGCGCGGGTAGCGGCGCAGGGGGCGACGGTGGTGACGTATGGCTGCGCGGAGTATCCGGAGCGGCTGAAGGAAATCTACGATCCGCCGCCGGTGCTGTGGGTTCGCGGCAGGGCGGAACTGCTGAGCAGGCCGGGAATCGCGGTTGTGGGGACGCGGCACCCGACGCCGTATGGTTCGGGAATGGCGGAGATGCTGGCGCGGGATCTGGCAGCGCGGCGGCTGCTGATTATCAGCGGGATGGCGCGGGGCGTCGACTCCTGCGCGCACCGTGGGGCTCTGGCGGCGAGGATGCCGACGGTTGCCGTGTGGGGCACGGGCATCGACGTGGTCTATCCCAAAGAGAACAAGAAGCTGGCCGAGGAGATTCTGGCGCTGGGCGGGGCGATTGTGAGCGAATTGCCGATGGGGACGTTTCCTGCGCCGCAGAACTTTCCGAGGCGCAACCGGATCTTGAGCGGGCTGAGCGTGGCCGTGCTGGTGGTGGAGGCGGCGGAGAACTCTGGCACGCGGGTGACGGCGCGCTGCGCCGCCGAACAGAACCGCGACCTGTTTGCGGTGCCTGGCAACGTGACCAGCAAGGGCTCGTGGACGCCCAACACGCTGATTAAACAGGGAGCCAAGCTGGTGGCCACCTGGGAGGACGTGTGGGAGGAGCTGCCCTCGCAGGTGCGGCTGGAGTTGGAGGCGGAAGCGCCGGCTGAATCGAAATCGGAGACCACGGCATCTTTATTGCCAGATCCTGTTCTGCGGCCAGAAGAGTCGATCGTGCTGGAAGTCCTGCATGCAGACCAGAGCCTGCAAATTGACGAGATTCTGGATCTGCTGGAGACGCAACTGACCTCCTCGGAGGTTTTCACGGCGCTATTCGAACTGGAGATGGCGGGACGGGTACGGAGCCTGCCGGGCAAGAATTACGTGCGGACGATGTGAGAGAAAGAGTGCAGGACGAAGTTATTGAGTTTTCCAACGCCAGATTATGATCTGGAGTGGGTAAAAAGGATGTTACTTGTTGTTACCAAAGAAAGACTGACATGCAGGAGAGAGGGATTGCAGTCTCAGTTAAACTGAAGGAATCACAACGTCCAAAATAGAGTTTCCCAGAATGGAGTCTTTCGAATGAAATTGCTCGCGGCGAAGGGCTGGATGAAGTTAGCTTTGATGGCGTTCCTTGCAGCAGGCGCGGCTTCCGCGTTGTACGGCGACACGATTGTGCCCACGTATTTGACGGCGAAGACGGAAGCGCCTGATACGACGGCATTGTGTTCGGACACCTCAATATGCTGGGTTGGCGAGCAGAGCTTCGCTAAGTCGTCTGTGCCGGCAGCAGGGGTGTTTCCCGTGGTGACGACCGTGGGCAGTCCGACGGGGACGATATCGGGAACTTACTCCGGGTCTTTGACGGTCAGCGGCGCGAATGAATACGGCGGCACCGGAGGAACGGGTTATTTCGCATCGGTGTCAGATGGCAGCTACACGCTGAAACTGACTACTTCCGGCGATCTTCCCGGCGTGAATTACTTTGGGCTATGGTTCTCAGCGCTGGACGCGGGGAACGACCTGAAGTTTTACGAGAAGAACGCGCAAGGAACCGAAACGCTCTTGTATGACTTCACGCCAGCATTGTTCCAGAAGCTGGTTGGCTCCTGCCCCAATTCGAGTAACGCATTTTGCGGCAACCCGAGCGGGGCCTACAAGGGAGAGGACTCAGGGGAACAATATGCTTTCCTGAACTTCTTCGATACGACCGGCTACATTGACGAAATCGTCTTTACCGAGACCACCAGCGCCGGACTCGAGTCCGACAACCAGACTGTTGCTTACCTGGATCCCATTGAGGCATCTGGCACGGTGATCGGGACGACGCCGGAACCCGGCACTTTCGTTCTGCTGTCGATTGGCGCGATGGCGTTCATTCTGTTCAGGCGGCCGCTTGCTGTGAAGGGAATGAACTAGAGCATTTTCGGAGTACGCGTAGACTTTTGGAGAGCAGTGAACGGTGGCTTTTTCATCCACCCCAGCGAGCAAAAATCGCTCGCCGGGGACCCCGGAGAGAAAAAGCCACTTTAGTGTATGCTTTCGGTCTACAGTAATTCCGAAAAGTGGGTTGGCTGCTTTAGTACAGTGACCACAATAAGTTATGGTACGACACCGTCGTGACTGGGACGGCGGCATTTCTGGAACGCGGCAATCATACCCAATAGACACCACTTTAATGCACGGATCGGTGCTATAATTGGTGCATGGGGGAAATATGAGAGCAACTGTATCGCTCGACGACGATCTGTTACGAACGGCAGAAGAGTACAGCGGCCTGACTGAAAGAGCGGCTCTGATTCGTGCCGCGCTTAAGTCGTTGATTGCGCGGGAAGCCGGTCGCAGGCTCCTGGCGTTAGCTGGGACGGCCCCCAACATTGAAGACGTACGGAGATTGCGAGTAGACGAACAGTGATTCTCGCGGACACTTCAATCTGGATCGCCATGTTTCGTACTGGCGCTTACAAGGCAGAGTTGGACACATTGATTGCCAATGACCAACTCTGCATTCACCCATTTCTGATTGCGGAGTTAGCGCTCTGCACGTTGCCGGAACGCCGAAGAACGCTGGCGTATCTCGACCAACTGATTTCAGTCTGCCCGGTGCGGTTGGAGGATGTTCGGCACATGATCGAAGCTCGGGGATTTGCCTCGAAGGGGATCGGCTTGACGGACGCACATTTGATTGCCTCCTGCCTGGCAACTCCGGGCACCCAAATATGGACCCTGGACGGAAAACTCGGCAAAGTCGCCGAATCCCTAAGCATCCGCGCTATTCTCCCTTAACGACCATCGCCGTTGGCAGTGCGGTGCCGCTGAATTGAACGACGAAGACACGACAGTAGAAATGGGGAGGCGTGGAAAGGCGGAAAGCTCTATTTCGGTTTCCAAGGCCGAAGTCCGAGCTTAGGCAAATCCTTCTCCTTTTTCCCTTGCTTGCCGGTTCAGCCGGAGTTCAAAGTGTTGTTTATAAACGGAATCATGCGAGGGAAAGCGGCGCATGGCGGCGGAGATTCCGAACCAAATGGGGCGAATGGGGAAGAAAAAACAGGCTTGCGAGTGGAAACAAAGCGGTGTTCCATGGTAGGGTGCAACTTTTGCGGGTGATTTTGCCGGACGGCGAAAGCGGCCGGCGGCGCGGGCGGAATTTGGACGGTCCGCGAATGCAAGGGAACAGAGCCGAGCCGAGAGCGAAACCATAGTTGGCATGCCCTCGCGAGTTCAGTGCCGGGTCGCCGCTCCCCGGTGGCCGCGTCGACTCGATGGCAGCGTTTTCGAAGTACAGCAACTCTGGTCTGGCTATGGTGCAACAGGCCGGACAGGTTAAAGTGAAACTGGAATCAAGGATGGCAATGAACAAATCACTGGTAATCGTCGAGTCGCCGGCCAAGGCCAAGACGATCGAGAAGTATCTGGGCACGGGCTTCGAGGTTCTGGCATCGGTGGGGCACATCATGGACCTGCCGAAAAAAGAGATTGGCGTGGAGCTGGAGCATCGCACCTTCGAGCCGACGCTGATTGTTTCTCCCGGCAAGGAGAAGGTGGTGGCGCAACTGAAGCGCGAGGCGGCCAAGGCGGACGAAATCTATCTGGCGCCCGATCCTGACCGCGAGGGCGAAGCGATTGCGTATCACCTGGCGCTGCAGCTGGGGACCTCGGCGAAGGAAAGGAAGAAGATTCGCCGCGTGACCTTCAACGAGATCACGAAGAAGGCTGTGCAGGAGGCATTCAAGCACCCGCGCGACCTGGATCAGGATCTTGTGGCTTCGCAGCAGACGCGGCGCGTGCTGGATCGGCTGGTGGGCTATCAGGTTTCTCCGCTGCTGTGGAAGAAAGTCCGGCGGGGGCTCTCGGCCGGGCGCGTGCAGACGGTGGCGGTGCGGCTGGTCGTCGAGCGCGAGCGGGAGATCGGCGCGTTTCAGCCGGTCGAGAATTGGACGCTGGACGCCGTGCTCAACCCGGAGAAGCAGGCGGAGACAAAGCTCAAGGCGCACTTTGTGGGTATCGACGGCGAACCGTCGCGGGTCGCCAACGGCAAGGATAAGGACGGCAAAGACCAGTTCATCTCAGGTGCGCTGCCGGACAAGGAATCGACGGAAGAGGTGCTTGCGGCGCTTCGGGATGCAAAGTGGTCGCTGGTTTCAGTTCAGTCGACAGAGAAGCAGAGGAGACCGCAGGCTCCTTTCATCACCAGCCAGTTGCAGCGCGATGCGGCCAACAAGCTGGGGTTCAACGTGCGGCGGACGATGGGCGTGGCGCAGCGGCTCTATGAGGGCATCAATGTGGGCGCGGATGGCATTACCGGCCTCATCACCTATATGAGAACGGACTCGCCGCGCGTGTCGCCGGAAGCGATTGCCGGAGCGCGGGAGCGGATTACCAATGAGTTGGGGATAAAATACCTGCCCAAGACGCCCAATCTGTACAAGGGCAAGAAGGCGGCGCAGGACGCGCACGAAGCCATTCGGCCCACCGATGTTTCGCGGACCCCGGATTCGATTGCGCGTTATCTGACCGAGGAACAGCTTAAGCTTTACCGGCTGATCTGGCAGCGGTTTGTGGCCTCGCAGATGGCGCCGGCCGTCTTTGATGTGACGACGGCGAAGATTGCCGCCGTCAGCTCGAAGACAGGGAAGACGTATGATTTCCGCCTGAGCGGCTCGGTGTTGCGCTTTGATGGATTCCTGAAAGTCTACGAAATCGCCGAGAAGGACGACGAGGACGACGAGGTAGCCAACAAGCTGCCCAATCTGGACAATGTGAAGAAGCTGGAGCTGAACAGATTGGACAGCGAGCAGCACTTCACCCAGCCGCCTCCACGCTACAACGAAGCATCCCTGGTCAAGGTTCTCGAGGAGAAGGGCATCGGCCGGCCATCGACCTATGCGTCGATCATCAACACAATCCAGGACCGCGAATATGTGACCAAGATCGGCGGCCGCTTTTATCCCACCGAGATTGGGATGGTGGTCTGCGACCTTCTGGTGAAGAACTTTCCGTACATCTTTGACGTGGCTTACACGGCCAAACTCGAAGAGGAGCTGGATGAGATCGAGGAAGGCAATGAGAAGTGGACCGACCTGCTGAACGGCTTTTACGGCCACTTTGAGGAAGAGCTGAAGGACGCCGACGCGAAGATGGAAGACATCAAGCGCATGGAGAAGCCGACGAACGAAAAATGCGACTTGTGCGGCTCTCCGCTGGTGTTGAAGTGGGGTAAGTTCGGCAGCTTCTTTGCCTGTTCGGCCTATGACAAGAAGGACAAGTCGAGCTGTACGTTCACCAAGGAGAACACGGCGGGCAAGCCGGAGATGAACACGCCGGAGGCGCAAGAGGCGGGGGAAACCGAAGAGTATTGTGACAACTGCGGCCGGGTGATGGTGCTCAGGCGCGGGCCATTCGGGATGTTCATGTCGTGTCCGGGCTTCAACGAGGATCCGCCCTGCAAGACATTCCGCAAGCTGAGCCAGAAGCAGCAGCAGAAGCAATCGGCGCCCCAGCAGACGGGCGAAGACTGTCCGCAGTGCGGCAAGCCGCTGGTGCTGCGCCAGGGAGCTTATGGGGAGTTTGTGTCGTGCTCGGGGTATCCGAAGTGCAAGTATGTGAAGCAGAACCTGATTGAAGGGATGAAGTGCCCGAAGTGCGGACAGGGCGACCTGGCGGAGCGCAAGGCGCGCAGGGGCAATATCTTCTGGGGCTGCACGAACTATCCAAAATGCGACTTTACGTCGAACAACAAGCCGGTGGCTGAGAAGTGCCCGGAGTGCGGCAGCCCGTACCTGGTGGAGAAGACGCTGAAGTCGGGGGTTTTCCTGGAATGCCCGAACAAGAAGAAGGCCGCCGGGGAAGAGGCTGCGCCGAAGAAGCGCGCCAGCAAGAAGGCTGCGCCGGCGGAGAGCACGGTCGTGTGCAACTACTCGAAGCGCATCGGAGACGCGCCGCCGCCGCCAACAGCCGAGACGCACGGGCCGGTGGTGGAAGCGAAGGACGGCAAGAAGGATTTGCAGCCGGCGTAAAGCGGTTTCAGGTGATGGATCCGGCATGGAATGAATGGATTACCAGGTCGAGCAGGGTGGCTTTTCTCAGTAGAGGCCGCCCTGAAGGCTTTCCTCAAGAGCGCGTTTGCCGTGAAGCCGTCGCGGTTGCGCAATAAAGAATTAAAAAACCTTGAAATTAGTTCTGACCCCTGCCGATAGGGAGCATGGATGTGTATCCGGCATCTCTGGAAGGGGCATCATGTCAATCTCTGCTATTTCCTCTACTACCGCACTCCTGGATAGCGCGCTCGCAGCCGCTTTGACCGCGACAACAAAAGCAAGCTCAACCAGTTCGGTTAGTTCTGCCACTGCGAGTACCGCGTCCAATGCTGCCAGCACCACCCCCAGCGCACTGAGTATCCTCACGCAGGATATGGTCTCGCTGCTGAAAGCGCTGGCCGCTGGGGATACCACCTCCGCCAAAGCCGATTTGAGCCAGCTCAAGAAGGACCTGGCGGCTGAGGAAGCTACGGTAGCGACGGAGGCATCCAACACATCCTCCGACAATCTCACCAAAGACGTGACCTCGCTTCTCGATGACCTCACTTCCGGGAATGCCGCGGCGGCCAAGACCGACGCAACCACTGTGCAGGCCGATTTGAAGGCGGAGGATGCTTCGAACACTTCCAGCACCAGCCCCAAGACCACAAGTCCACTGGAGACCCTGATCAACCAGATATCAACTTCGCTCAGTTCGGGAAGCACCCAGGGAGCGTTGCAGGCACTGGCCAGTTTCCTGGTGCAGAATGGGCAGGGAACAGGAAGCCTGGTTGATGTAACTGCGTAGAATCTGTCCGGCCACGACGCGCGTGAGCTTGGTTCAAAAGCATTCGCCAATGCCGGCTCCATCAGCGGTTGCGCTGCCGGAAAGCTGTTTCACAACGGCTTCCGGTTGAATCCGTTACTATGAGTGAGCGGAGAAACCCAGATGGAACGTATGCTTGCGACCCCGGAAGATGCTGAAATCATTCTCAAGCTCTATGAATTGCGCACTGAAGCAGTCATGCGCCAGGCGCGCGCGTGGGTGACGGGCGAGTTCTGGCCGGCGACGGCCGAGGAGTTCTTCGCCGTGGCCGAGAACCCGGCCGATCCGCACAATGCCTGGCTGCGCCAGGTGATTTCCTACTGGGAGATGGCGGCTGCCATGGTGGTTCATGGAGCGGTTTCAGAGGAGCTGTTCGTGGATTGCAACGGCGAGGGGTTCTTCCTGCTGGCCAAGTTCGCGCCGATCCTGGGGGAGATCAGGGAAAGAAATCCGCTATTTCTAAGGAAGACTGCGGAGTTGGTGAACCGGTATTCGGCTGCTACGCTGCGCTACGAGGCGGTGCTCAAGAACCTGGAAGCCCGGCGCAAGAGCCTGCCGGCCGGGCCTGAGGCGCAGGAATAGTTTTTTTTGAATCGGGACGGTGAAATCTCTTGTCGAATCTGGTACGAAGGAGCATGATGGAAGCGATCTGAGGATCATCAGCTCGCGGGAGGTTTCCTATGAAGCGTTTTGTAGCCCTGTTGGTTATGGCTCTTGGCATGACCGCGATGGCGGCCAGCGCAGCCAGTTCGGCCAAGATCAATGGCTGGATTTCCGACTCAATGTGTGGCGCCAAGCACCTTGGCACCAATCCCGAGTGCGTGAAGAAATGCATCGAGGGCGGCAAGGCCCCGGTGTTTGTGGACGAGGCCAAGAAGGCGGTTTGGAGCATCGACAACCCGGAGGCGGTGAAGGACTTCTACGGAGACCATGTCACCGTGACCGCGACGACCGACCAGGCGAAGAAGAGCGTCCACATTGTCTCGGTCACCGAGGTCAAATAGAGCGCAAGCAGTTTAGGCCTTCGACCGGACTCGCCACAGGGGCGAATCTCTGCTATTGTCGTATCCGATACTCCCGCCAGACCCGGTTTGCTGGTCGATAGGGGGTAGAAGGGAATATACCCGAAACAAACCATGGCACGAGCAATCTGGAATGGCAAAGTCATTGCCGAAAGCGAAAAGACGCAGACGGTCGAGGGGAATGTCTACTTTCCCGAGTCGAGTCTCAAGCGGGAGTATTTTCGGCCAAGCAGCACGATCTCTCTGGATCCAAACAAGGGCCAGGCCCGCTATATGAACCTGCTGATCGACGGGCAGGATAACCCGGACGCGGCCTGGTACTATCCCGATCCCAACCCTGTTGCGCGCAAGCTGAGGGGCTACGTTGGCTTCTGGCGGGGCGTGGAAGTGGAAGAATAGCCGGAGAGAGTCCAAGGCCCAGGCGGCGAGGGGAAGATCCTGCAGGGGAAGGCTTTTTCTTCCGCTGCTGGGATGCTAATCCGCCTTCCGCCTCAAGAGGCAACATCTTTCAGCGCGCAAGAAAGTTCTGTGATGGCCACTGGGCAGCGTGGATGTGTGGAGTGGGTCAGTTTGAATCTGGGGTGCGGGGCGAACTGAGATTTTCGCACTTGTTCTGATCGTCTGCCGGCTTTTCAGTCTCGCGCTGTTTCTCCCGAATCGCCCATGCAAGCTCAGGTCTGGACGAACCATTCCCGCGTTTCTCCATCTCTGCAGAAATGCCGCGATAATGGTAATACTCTCGCTGCCGGGATGTGATTTTGAAGCACATGTAAGTTAGTCTAGCTCCAATCGAGCTCGATGCAAGAGTCGAAATCCTGACCCACTACCTGGATGTGAGCTTCGGCGGGTCGTGTGATAAAGTTGCGCCATGGGATTCAAGGGTTTGGCCACATGGACGGTTGTGCTGTTGGCTATCGGGCAGGCGTCCGCGGCAGTTCCCTCCAAGGCAGCCAATCCCGCGGGCGCGGATCGGCAGACCCCGGCCCATTCAACTGCTTCTGACGCCGTGCCGGCAAGTGCCGCCAGCGCAAGCCCGGGAAGCGAGAGCGAGGCGAGCGTCCCGGAGCCGCAGCACATCACCATCACCAACCCTCCTCCGGCGGCGCCAGCGCCATCGACCTGGCGAGAGCAAGTCGCATGGGGAGCCAACCTGGTGCTCGTCATCCTGGGATATGCCGGCATCATGATGGCCCTCTCTCTGCTCAAGAAGATTGACCGCCAGACAGCATACGCGGAAACAGCAGCCGATGCTGCTGCTACCGCTGCTCAAGCCGCATTGTTGAATGCTCAAGCCGTGGTGCATTCGGAAAGGCCCTGGATTCTAGTAACGGTCGAGCCATCCAGGAGCATAGAAAACAGTTTTACCGTCGTGGCCACGAATCGAGGCCGCACCCCGGCCAGAATCATCTCAACGATGGAACAGACCAGAATTGCGACCGACGAGAAGCATCTTCCCCTCAAGCCGGAGTACAAAAATGAGAAGGCAGACGCTCCGCTCGTCCCGATCATTCTTCTTCCGGGTGAGTTCACGGCCATCCAGCCATTTTGCAGGGATGATGTGAAGGGGCTTTGCGACTCCGAGGAAAGATTCAAGCGTATCGAAACCTGGGAAGAAAAAGTCTTTCTATACGGAGAGATCCTCTACAAGGATTTGATTTCGCCGCCCGACAGTCAAGTGCATGCAACGAACTGGTGCTGCTGGTACATTCACGGACGGCAAAACAGCGGACTGGTCATGGCGGGGCCTCCGGAATACAACGCGCACACCTGAGCGGATGAGAGGAGTGACTGATATTGGCGGGCGCATGTTTCATGCAGCCATCATGGGTGCGTGAAGGCTGAAACGCCTGGTTTGCGGCTGAAGATTATCACTGTTGACGACAGCCTGCATGGCTATAATGATTCCCGACGCCGCATTGTCCAATGAAATCCATGAATCCCAACGCGAGTGCCAATCCGCCTGATGCGAGCTCTGAGCAGGCAGCGCCATCTGGCGGGAGAAGTTACAGCTATAACGAGTCCTTCTATCGATATATTGAAGCGGGATCTCTTCGTTCGGCGAGCGTCGTAGTTCCGCTGGTGCTTCGGGAATTGTCGCCATCCAGTGTTCTGGACGTGGGATGCGGTGCTGGCGCCTGGCTGGCGGAATACCGGAATCATGGGATTACAGATTATCTGGGCGTGGATGGCGCATATCTTCAGCAAAGTTCGCTGCTGATTTCTGCCGAGCATTTTCAGAGCCGGAACGCAGCGCAGCCATTTGAACTGGGACGCCGATTCGACATTGTCCAATGCCTGGAAGTGGGGGAACACGTGCCCGAGGCCTCTTCCGATACTTTGATTGAAAATCTAGTGAGGCACGGAGACAAGGTTCTGTTTTCCGCCGCCACCCCAGGACAAGGGGGCGAAAACCACATCAATGAACAGACATACGAATTCTGGCGCCGGCTGTTTGCCAAGCACGGTTATAAACCCTTCGATCTGTTTCGCCGCATGATCGAGGGCGTTGCGGAAGTTGAATCGTGGTATCGCTACAATATGGTTTTATTTATTGCGGAGACGGCCCTGCCAGCACTATCTCCTGAGCTATTGCGTTCCGGTTTGCGTGATGGCCAGGCAATACCAGCCATGACTTCGCAGCCTTTCAGGATCAGAGCGCGCATACTCTCGTTGCTGCCGATGCGGTGTGTGTCGAAGATCGCACTCGCGAAACACAGAATTGTCACCGCATACCGTTCGTTGAGGGGTAGATAAATGATTTCCAAATTGGCGGCCGGGGATGTTCAGGCTAGCGTCGCGCCTGCGTCTCAATCTTATCCACGCGTTTCCTGCCCCCGGCTCACGATTGTGGTTCCTTGTTACAACGAAGAGCCGGCGCTGGAGGAGACTTGTTCGCGCCTTGGCGCCCTGCTCGAGGAACTTAGCCGGGAGGCGCTGATCGCCGAACCCTCCATCTATTTTGTTGATGATGGTTCAGTGGATAACACGTGGAGTGTCATCGAGCGCCTTTCAAGGGAAGACGCCCGCATTCACGGATTGAAGCTATCCCGGAACTTCGGTCAACAGGGCGCAATTCTTGCGGGTTTGCTTACGGTTCCCGGCGACGTGCTGATCAGCCTCGACGCCGATCTTCAGGATGATCCGGCGGCGATGGGGGAGATGATACGCGCTTACGCTGGCGGCGCCGAGATTGTATACGGCATCCGGCGCAGCCGGCAGAAAGACAGCCCTTTCAAGCGCACGACAGCCGAAGGGTATTACCGGCTGCTTCAGAGAATGGGCGTGCAGATGGTATTCAATCACGCAGATTTTCGCCTGCTGAGCCGGCGTGTGGTGGAAGTTCTGCGGAATTACAAGGAAACGAGCCTGCTGCTGAGAGGCTTGATTCCGCAACTTGGGTTCAATTCCGCGTTTGTCTACTACGACCGGAATGTCCGCTGCGCGGGAGAATCCAAATATCCACTCTCGAAGATGATTGCCCTGGCGGTGACTGGGATTACCTCTTTCACCGAGATACCGTTGAAGATCATCACGATTCTCGGCATGTTTGTTTCCTTATTCAGCTTTGGTTTGGCCGCGTGGGCATTGGTGATCAAGTTTATTTCGCCCGAGGCAGTCCCCGGATGGGCTTCGATCGTGATTCCGCTTTATATGCTGGGAGGAATTCAGCTGCTCTGTCTGGGAGTCATCGGACAATACCTGGCGAAGGTTTACTCGGAAGTGAAGGCCAGGCCTCGATTTATTGTCGAGAAGAGCGTGTAGATGTCAGTTGGCAGGAACCGAGTTTCGGGGCGACGTGAATTCAGGCAGACAAAGCCGGCGGATCTTCTATTTTTCCGCAGGGTTTCCGCTTGCGGCACGAACAAAGACCACGGCGTTGTTGTCGGAGTAGACGATCTTCCACTCGTGCAAGAGCGGAAGGACGCGCGCCATCGGGGATTGACGGCTCAAGAGGCAGAAACTGATTCCGTATTTCTGAAGAAGCGCATTCGGGTCGCTCTGCAGCGCTTTCCAACTATTGAATTCGCCGAGAACGCCTGACCACTCGAAAACATCACCCCGGCCATCGACGAATACCGAGTGCTCAGGCGCCGCCCAGATCAGGTAGCCTCCAAAACCGTACTCGTTCAGCATGGGTCCGGAAAGATGGCTTGCCTTGATAAACTGCACCGCCTTTACCGGATTCTGGCTCTCCACCTGTTTTTCCAGATTCGCGCTGCCAGGGAAGGCCAGAAAAATCACCAGCAGAGACGCACCGATCATCACAGCATTGGGCCAGATGCGGTCCTTCTTCGCGTCATATCCCTCCCATGAATTGGAGAGCTGACGGGATAGGATGGGCGCGGCCAAAATGCCGAAGACAATGAGCATCCTGGTATGGCTGACGGCCAGCCAGGTGCCCATCATTAGCAGAAGCAGTTCATCGAAAAACAACTCGGAGCGGCGGATGGCTACCAGAAGGAAACTGCAAAGAAGTACGGCCAGAAGCGCGATGCCGCGCTCCTCGGTCATGTTGAGAGGCGCCCACTCCTCGACGTTCACCATCTGAATATGCATATTCAGCATGGCGTCGAAGGGGTAGAGAATCTGTTTGACGCCGGCCGGGTTCAAGAACAGCGCCGCCACGGAGAGAAGCAAAGTCAGCATCAAGATCTTGCGGCAGCCGGCGTCCCAGCGGCGCGATGCCAGGGAACCGATCTGGAAGTCGAAAAAGGAAGCAAAGAGGAAGATGCCTGCCACAAGGATTCCGAGGACGAAGGAGCCGTGGCAATTGATCCAGAGCGTGAAAAGAGCGGGCAGCCAGAAGAACCACCGGGGATTGCGCGTGCGCCCAAGGTGAATCAGGAGCAACTCGGCGATCAGCAGAAGATAGCCAATCATCTGTGGCCGGATTGCAAAGCCGATGGTGCCGAAGAGCCAGATCAGCATCGCTCCCACAAAAGCCACTTTGAGATTGCCGGAATAAAGAGAGCAAAGGGCATATCCGGCGATGACAAAAGCGCTGGTGAAGAAGCAGAACCAGAACATCAGGCCAGAGAAGCCGCCGCATTGATAGGCGCCGTAGATAAACACCTGCGAGAGCCACTCCTGCGGCACCGAGGCATGATGGTTTGTAGTATAGGAAAAAATGTCGGTGAGAGGGATGGCGTGGGTGGTCCAGATGAGCTGACCCATCTTGAGTTGCCACCACATATCGGGGTCATCGAAACGCGCCCGGACGGTCAGCACGGCCAGCACGGCCAAAAGCACGGCCAGCATGACAGGAAAGGAGAAAATCCTCCGCAGGATTCGAAGGAGCGCTGAATCACCCATATTCTGATTAGCCGGAGATGCCGTACTCAAGCAGACTCCACATCGCGTTCCCGGATGTTCTGCTCAAAGCCAGCATCGGGTTCGGCAAGCCTGATCAAGCGATGCAGATAGGCCCGGGAGATGCAGAGGCTGCGTGCAGCCAGCGTTTTGTTTCCGTTGTTCTCTCGAACGGCCGTCACAGCCAGCTTAACCTTATAGTCGCGCAACTGCCTTTCAAAGGAGCCCGCGGGATGGTAATCGCTGATGTCGACGATGTCGTCGATGTCGCCGAGCTCGATATCGGTCTCTTCGAGGCTTACGCTCAGGTCCTCGGCGCGGACAATCTTTCCCGGCGCAATGACGATGGCTCTCTGGATGACGTTTTCCAGTTCGCGCACATTGCCGGGCCAGCGATGCGCCTGAAGCAGGGCCAGCGCCTCGGCATCAATATCATCCATTGGCTTCTGGAACAACTGCCCATAGTGGCGCAGGAAGTGCATGGCAATCCGGGGAATGTCGTCGGGATGTTCCTGAAGCGCCGGCGATTCAATCCGCATGACGTTGATGCGGTAATAAAGATCCTGGCGGAATTTTCCCTCGGAGACCAGCTTGGCCAGATCCTGGTGCGTGGCGAAGATCAGGCGCGCCCGCAGGGGGATGAGCTTGGTGCTGCCCAGGCGGCAGAACTCCATCTGCTGTAGAACGCGCAGGAGCTTGACCTGAGTGAACAGGCTCAGGTCGCCGATCTCATCGAGGAAGAGCGTGCCGTCAGCCGCCTGTTCGAAGTAGCCTTCGCGAGCGCCAACGGTGCCAGTGTAGGCGCCCTTTTCATGGCCGAACAACTCAGCCTCAATCAGCGTTTCAGGAATGGCTCCGCAGGAAACAGCGACAAACGGACGGTCGGTGCGGGAGCCGAGGTCGTGGATGGCGCGGGCGATCAATTCCTTGCCGGTTCCGCTCTCACCCGTCACGAGGACCGAGGCATTGAGATTGGTCACGCGATGGATGAGCTGATAAACATGCTGCATCTGCGGACTGGATCCGATCAGATGGTCGCAATTGGCGGGCGCGTCCAACTGCTGCTGCACGGTCTGCAGTTGCTGCCGCAGCGTGGAGTTCTCGTACGCGCGGCTGAGCATGGTCTTGAGATCGCGAATGGAAGGTGGTCTGCGGCAATAGCCGAAGGCGCCGGTCCGAACCAGTTCAAAGGCTGTCGAGCGGAGGCCGTCGTCGGCCATCACCACGGCGGGGACCTGGGTTGCGATCAGGCGCTGGGTGCAACCGATGCGCTCCTGGAGCGAGTCGTGATTCGAATGCAGATCGAGAATCATGACATCGCAGTCGCCGGCGGCACGCAAGACATTCATGCCATCCTCATCCGGCTGCAAGAGGACCTCGAATTCCTTTCCGAGAGCGGAGGAAAGCAGGGTATGCAGCGTATTGTCTTCCGAATATAGCCCGATCTTAATCATCGCTGGACCCGCTCCTTATCTGTTGACTGCCACGCCGCGTTCAAGGAGAACAGCGAAGAAGCAGAGAACGTCATCCCACTCCGAGGCGCCGATGGCCACCCTGTGCCTGAATGCCGCCACCGAGGTGACAGATTCCCTCCACAGCAAAGCCTCAACAACTCCATCAGCATTTCGCGACTCAGACCAACCATATTAGCGATGTATGGAAGCCGTGTCGAGGTTACTGTGGTAATTTTCTTCTGGCTGCTGGCCGCTCGTGAATCCATGGTCGGGGAGGAAGAAATGCCGTGAAGAGATCCCCTGGCAGGAGTCCTGCCGGGCACATTGCCATGCAATAGAACATCCTCATTCCCCTTTATTTCCGCATGGATTTCGATGGAGGTCCGTGTTGTGAGGAGGCGCGAGAGGCCGAACCGGCGGAGGTTCCGCAAACTGGATGGAAACCTGTTCATACTCTTTTAGTGTACCTGAAAAGCCGTCTGATGGTAACATTATATAAGGTACTTAATGTTTTGGCACCCCCAAGAAGTATCCATATTGTTACTACTCCGAAGGCGGATTTGCTTCCCCAAGCACCCTCAAGTGGTCGCCAAAGCACCGATTTTGAGGGTGTATACGTGTCGCTTCACTGGGGAGGTGGCCAGTAAACACCCGTGTACACCGGAGGCGGAAGCGGGCCGTAAACTATTCAGAATCTGGGAAGTTTCGGTCTTTTTTGGTTTGGTTACAGAATTGCAACATAGATTTCGCAGTCGTAGTAGTGAAGTTGTCTCCGAACGCGGGAGGGAAAGGGGAGCAGGGTATGCATTCGGTTGCCTGGTGGCCAACGCTCATTGTGCTCGCTGTTGCGGCATACACCGATCTGCGCACCCAGCGCATCCCCAACTGGCTGGTGTTTCCTTTCCTGTTTGCGGGGATATTGGCCGCTCCGTTGCGCCATGACTGGCCTGGCGTCCACCAGAGCATATGGCATGGCCTGGGCCAGAGCCTATCCGGCATGGCGATAGGCCTGCTGATCTTCGGCCTGCTTTTCTGGATGGGTGGCATGGGAGCCGGAGACGTAAAGCTGATGGCGGCGGTCGGGGCCTGGATTGGTCCGGCCCAGTTGTCCATCGCGCTGGTCGTCACAGCCATGGCCGGTGGACTTATGGTTCTCGGCTGGGCAGTTTGTGGCGGATTTTTGAAGGAGCTTTTCACGGGCGCTGGTGATTTGCTCTTTGGCTGGAAGCGGCGCGGAATGCATGGCGACCCGGAGTTGGTTCTGTCCAACCCCATGAAGCGCAAGATCTCCTACGCTCCGGCCATCGCCATCGGAACCTTGATGTCATTTTTCGCAAGTTGAGTGATTTGGAGTAGTATCATGTCAAACTGGCAATCAACATATCAGCATTCAGTCAACCCACGGGGAAAGTTGCACGCGGCAGGGGGCAGCAATCCAGTGAACTCAGAATCTCAGCAGTATCTTGATGATCAATACCCGGACTCGCTTGGCGCAGATGTTTTGTCGATAGCGCTTATCGGCCCGGACGAGGATCGCCGCAAGGCGGCCGCCAGTGCTCTTGCCGGATGCCAGGGTGGCGAAGTGCGGGAGTTTTCGAGCTATCCGCCCAGTCTCGACGATGTGCCCAGACTCCTGGAGCAGCATTACGATGTGATCATCATCGACCTGGATGCTCAGCCCGAATATGCCCTGGAACTGGTAGAAAGCATCTGCGCGAACGGCACGGCGACGGTCATGGTCTATTCGATGAAGACCGATTCGGAGCTGCTGGTTCGCTGCATGCGCGCGGGCGCTCGCGAGTTCCTGACTCTTCCCTTTGCGCAGAACACGATGGCCGAAGCACTGGTCCGGGCTTCGGCGCGGCGTCCGGCGCCGCGCGCGCCAAAGAAGACGGGCGGCAGGCTGCTGGCGTTTCTGGGCGCCAAGGGCGGGGACGGCGTAACCACGCTGGCCTGCAATTTTGCAGTATCCCTGGCGCAGGAGTCGAGCGAAAGCACGCTTCTGATCGATCTGGATCTTCCGTTGGGAGACGCCGCGCTGAATCTGGGAATTTCTGCCGAATACTCGACCATAAACGCTCTTCAGAATGCCAGCCGGCTGGACACCAGTTTTCTCTCGAAGCTGCTGGTCAAGCACAGCTCGGGAGTTTCGGTGCTTGCGGCTCCGGGCAAATTTCCCCAATTTGATGCTTCTGATGAAGCTATCGACAGACTGGTTGCCGTGGCGCGGCAGGACTTTGACAATGTGGTCATCGATATGGGGTCCAGACTCGATCTGACGGGGACGAGTCTGTTCAAGGATGGCTCCTCGATCTACCTGGTCATTCAGGCGAGCATAGCTGGACTGCGCAACTCAAACCGCCTGATCTCGCAGTACTTCACCACTGGGGTGCCCAAACTGGAAATCGTGCTCAACCGGTTTGAGCATCGCACGCTGGGCGTTGCCGAGGACCAGATCACGAAGGCGCTCACACGGCCGGCCCAGTGGAAGATTCCCAACGATTATGCCGCGGTGCGGCGGATGCAGACCACCGCTATACCGCTGGCGCTTGAAGACTCCCCGATTTCGCGGCTGATCCGGCAGATGGCCCGGTCCGCCTGTGGGCTGCCTCCAGTTCAGGAGAAGAGAACAGGCTTCAGCCTGAAGAGCCTGAGCCGGAGCCTTTCGTCGAAAATCTCCACTCCCGATGAGGCGCCGGCACTGACGCAGCTCGGGTTGGAGTCCGTGCAGGAGAATGAGGCTGCGACCGACGAGACTCGGCCTGAAGCCACGGTGCAGAAGGCGGTTCGTGCTGATCGATACGCGCGCGCTGTGCCTGAGCCAGAAGCGGAGACGGAGCCGAGGCCGATGGAGGCCGCAGACCGCGAAGCGAGGCAGAGCGTCAGCGCGCCAAGCAGGCAGGGCGGGCTTGAAACGCGCACCTACAAGGGGTCTACCTATGTCAAGGGCGCAGATGGCGAATGGCATCTGCAGCAAACTGAGCCCAAAGCCGTAGAGAGGGTGGCAGAGAGAGTCGTAGAAAGAGCCGTAGAGAGAGTTCCAGAGAGAGCCGTAGAGAGAGTCGTGGAGCGGGAGACTCCGGTCATCGCCTGGTCGACGCCGGCTCCGATTGCTTACGGCACAGCGCTCAGCACCACGCAGTTGAGGGCCATGGCGTCGGTTCCGGGCTCCTTTGTCTACACTCCTTCCGTGGGCGAGATGCTTCCCGCAGGAGTTCATACGCTCTCAGTGGACTTTACGCCGGGGGATACTGCGGGTTACACGACGGCACAGGCCACGGTCCTGCTCACGGTCACCAAGGCGACGCCCAGTATTACGTGGGCTGAACCTGCTCCGATTGTTTACGGCACTTCGCTCGGCGCTGCGCAACTGAATGCCGCGGCATCGGTTCGGGGAAGATTCGTCTATGATCCTGCCGAGGGCGAGGTATTGACAGCGGGGATGCAGACGCTTCGAGTGACCTTTACTCCGGCGGACGCCGCAGGCTGCACGAAGGCGGAAGCAAGCGTGCCGCTTGCGGTCACCAGGGCAGCGTCAATCATCACCTGGCCGAAGCCCGCTTCGGTTGTCTACGGGACAGCTCTCAGCGCCGAGCAGTTGAATGCCACGGCATCGGTTCCGGGGAGATTCTCCTACGCTCCCGCCGCAGGCGAGGTGCTGACAGCCGGGGTTCATTCGCTTTCGGCCGCCTTCACTCCGGCGGATAGCGAAAACTACGCCACGGCGCAGGCCACAGTGTCGTTCACGGTCACCAAAGCGACACCGATCCTCACCTGGCGGAAGCCGGCTTCGATTGCATATGGCACTGCGCTGGGCAATGCACAGTTAAATGCCACGGCATCGGTTCCGGGGAAATTCGCCTACATTCCACCGGTAGGCGCGGTGCTGGCGGCGGGAACCCATACTCCGTCAGTGACCTTCACTCCGACCGACAGCACGGACTATGCGACAGTGCAGGCCGCCGTGTCGCTTACGGTTACCAAGGCAGTATCGAGCATTACGTGGCCGGCGCCCGCACCGATCATATACGGCACCGCGCTCAGCGCGGCCCAGTTGAATGCCACGGCATCGGTTCCGGGGAGATTCGTCTACACTCCTGACGCAGGCGAAGTGCTGGCGGCGGGAACGCACACGCTCTCGGTGAGCTTTACTCCGACGGATAGCACGGATTGCGCTGCGGTGCAGGCCACGGCCTCGCTCACCGTGACCCAGGCAAAGCCAACGACGATCACCTGGCCAGTTCCTGCTCCCATTTCCTATGGCACGGCGCTCAATGGCATGCAACTGAATGCCACGGCGCCAATACCGGGAAGATTTGCTTACACTCCTGGCGCGGGCGAGGTGCTGGCGGCGGGAACGCAGACGCTTTCAGTAACCTTCACTCCGGCGGACGCCAACATTCCGCAGGCTCAGGCTTCCGTGGAACTGATGGTCACGAAGGCTGCGCCGGCCATCAAGTGGGCGGCGCCGGCCACGATTTCCTATGGCACGGCGCTCAGCGCGGCGCAGCTCAATGCCACGTCATTGGTGCCGGGGACGTTTGTTTACAATCCGGCGGCGGGCGAAGTGCTGGCAGCGGGAACGCATACACTGTCGGTGACGTTCACTCCGAAGAACACAGCGAACGAAGCGGTGACGGAGGCCGAGGTTACGCTCACTGTTGCCAAGGCGACGCCGATCATCACCTGGCAGACGCCAGCGGCGATTCCTTATGGCAGCTTGCTGAGCGCCGCGCAGCTGAATGCCTCGGCCCTGGTTCCGGGAAGTTTCGTCTACACTCCCGCGGCAGGCACCGTGCTTGCAGCAGGGAGGCAGACGCTTTCGGTGACATTTGCTCCTACGGACACGGTGGACTACACTACGGCGCAAGCCAGCGTGCCACTTATGGTGGAAGGCTTGCCGAACATCGCTTCGCTCATGCCGGCGGGGGGCGATGGGGATGCGGACCATACAAATCCGGCGGACGCGAAGGAGGGGGCGTTAGAAGGTAGCAGCACCCCCACCGAGCAGCGTAGACTTGAAACGCGCACTTACAAAGGTGCTACCTATGAGAAGGGAGCCGATGGCCAATGGTACCTCCAGAAGAAATAGAAAAAGAGCAACCCACAACTCTACCCGCGGATTTTGGCGAATGGGATAATGGGGAGGATACTGCGGATCAATCAGCCGCCTCTAGCGCTGTGGAGAGCTTTCACGGTACAAGCGCCGCATCCAAGCCGCCGGTGAAAGCCGCGGCTGCGCGGGTTGCTGTATTGCCTGTGGCGAGTCATGGCTCCGCGCGGTCGCAGGCAGCGGCCTACGCGAATGTTGAGCAGGTTTATCAGCCTCAATCCCAAGTGGGGAGTTCGAAGTATGGAGAAACCGAGGGCGCTGGCAAGGGCAAGAAGAAGGCGGCGTTCCTAGCCATCGGCGGGGTTGCGGTTCTGCTGATCGCCGGATCGCTGGGCTATATGAAGATGCGGCCGAAGACGGTCACGCCGAATCATCCGGCTGGGTCGCAGACAACGATGGCGAACATGGAAAAGCCGACGGCGGCGACACAGACGACGACCGCCGATGAGTCGCAAGCCGCCAATCCGCAGACGGCGACGCCGGCCGAGCAAGCGGTTCCGCTCCGCGCGCAGTCGGATGCGATGAAAAAGCAGCTGAATGCACCATCGCGAATCTCAAGCGACCTCAAGGCGCTGACAGGAAGGGAAGCTCCGCCATCTTCTGATTTTGGCGCGGGGAGCGTGGAAGGCATGGGCGGCAGTGGCAGTGTCTTCAGCGGACAGAGCGGACCAAGGGTGAAGGTTGAGGCCGCCAAGAAGGTGAGCATCTCGGCAGGCGTTGCGGTCGGGTTGGTGATTCAGAAGACGACGCCTGTATATCCGCCGCTTGCCAAGGCTGCTCATGTCTCTGGCACGGTGGTGATTCAAGCCACGATTTCCAAGAACGGCGGGGTGGGGAATCTGCGGGTTGTCAGTGGACCGGCGATGTTGCGTCAGTCCGCTCTGGATGCCGTGAAGAACTGGCGCTTCAGGCCATATTTGCTTGACGGTGAACCGGTCGAAGTCGACACCGCCGTGAACGTGACATTTGCGTTGGCTCAGTGACACTCCCTCTAGCTTTTTCACGCTTTTTGTGGGCAGGGGAAATGCGGGCACGTGGATAGGTATCCTCTGCCGATGAAAGGTAAAACGTGGAACTGCCGAATCTGGAAAAGTACAAGGCGGAAATACACCGGACTCTGATTTCCAAGTTGGATCTGGAGAAACTGTCACGCGCCAATTCCAGCCAGGCGCGCCAGGCAGTGGCCGGCATTGTGAAGGAGATCATTGCCGACCAGCGTGTGCCGCTTAACTTCGACGAGCAGGAAAAGATTCAGGCGGATCTGCTCGACGAAGTCTTTGGCCTTGGTCCTCTGGAACCCTTGCTGAGGGATCCGAAGATCTCCGATATCCTGGTGAATAACAAGGACCATGTCTTTATTGAGAAAGGCGGGCTGCTGCAGAGGGTTGATACGACGTTTCGCGACGATCGCCACCTGCTGCAGATCATCGACCGCATCGTATCGCGCGTGGGCCGCAGAGTGGATGAGTCGTCGCCGATGGTCGATGCGCGACTTGCCGACGGCTCCCGCGTCAATGCCATCATTCCACCGCTGGCGCTCGATGGGCCGTCCCTTTCCATCCGGCGTTTTGGCACAGGCCCCCTGGCCGCCAATCAACTGGTTCAGCTAAAGAGTGTTTCCCCGGAAATGATGGAGGTGCTTGCCTCCGCAGTGAAGGCGCGCATCAGCATTCTTATCGCGGGGGGCACAGGCGCCGGCAAGACGACGTTCCTGAACATCCTTTCGCAATACATTCCGCGCAACGAGCGTCTCGTCACGATCGAAGACGCGGCAGAACTCCGCTTGGCGCAGGAGAACATCGTGCGCCTGGAAACCCGTCCGCCGAACATCGAAGGGCAGGGCGCGATCAAGCAGCGTCAACTGCTGATCAACTGCCTCCGTATGCGCCCCGACCGCATTATCATGGGCGAGGTGCGTGGAGAAGAAGCCTTCGACATGTTGCAGGCGATGAATACCGGACACGAAGGCTCGATGACGACGATTCACGCCAACACTCCCCGCGATGCCATTTCCAGACTCGAATCGATGGTCGAGATGGGGAATATGAACATGTCGGAGAAATCCCTCCGCCAGCAGATAGCCTCTGCCATCACGATTGTGGTTCAGGCCGCCCGCATGAGCGATGGCACGCGCAAAGTGACCAGCATCTCCGAGATCACCGGCATGGAAGAGAGCGTCATCAGCATGCAGGAGATATTTACCTTCATCAAGAAAGGGATTGGGCCCGATGGCAAGGTCATCGGAGTATTCCAGCCAACACGTATCCGTCCGAGGTTCCTCGAGAAGCTCCGCGTCTCGGGCATTGTCCTGCCGCCGGCCCTTTTCGAGCGCGAGACACTAGTTAACTGAGCAGAGGGGGGCAGATATGGGATTGATCATCGGTCTGGTGTTCATAGGCGTTTTTGCGGTTGTCGCTCTGGTGATGATCGCCTTCGGAGGCCAGGCTTCTCAGCAGGCAAAACAGGTTCATGACACGCTCGATTCAGCCCTGGCCACGGACACCCCGGTAGAGCGCAGTCAGATCGTCAATCTGCGCAAGAACGACGAGTTCAGCAGCATCCCATGGCTTAATCAAAAGCTGCTCAAGTTCGAATTAGCGCCGCGTCTTCAGAACCTGCTCTATCAGGCGGATCTCACTTGGACCACCGGGCAGTTGCTCACCATTTGCGGAGTCTTCCTTGTGATCGGGGCTGCCTTGGTCTTCTGGCGGGTCGGGTCCATTCCCCTGGCATTGCTGGTTGGGTTGGCATGCAGCGCCGCGCCGTTTGGCCTGGTGGTATTCAAACGCAGGAGGAGACTCGACAAGTTTCAAGAGGGGCTGCCGGAAGCACTGGATTTGATGGTTAGCGCTCTGCGCGCCGGGCATAGTCTTGTCGCTGCGATGGGTTCGGTGGCTCGCGAATGCGCCGATCCTGTGGGCTGCGAATTCAAGACGTGTTTCGAGGAGCAAAACTATGGCCTTGAGATCAAGACAGCCCTGGACAACACGATCAATCGTGTTCCCCTTCAGGACTTACGCATTGTGGCAACCGCGATCATGATCCAGAAGGAGAGCGGAGGAAACCTGGCGGAGGTTCTTGACAAGACCTCTCATGTAATCCGCGAGCGGTTTCGGCTCAAGCGGCAGGTTGCGACTCACACAGCTCAGGGGCGGATGACAGGCATGGTGCTTACGCTTCTCCCTGTAGTTCTGGGATTGGCGTTATATGCTGTCGATCCCACGATGATGAGCATCCTCTGGACGACCGAAGTTGGCGTCAAGTTGCTCTGGGTATCTGGCTGCATGATTGTTGTTGGCGGCTTGATCATTCGCAAAATCGTCAACGTGGACGTTTAAGGGTGATCTATGGGATATGCGATTACTGCTTTTTTTGTTGTATTTCTGCTGGTCGTCAGCGGTGGTTTGCTTCTGTTCTATCGCGAAGCGATGTTTCAGCGGATCTCCGATGTGATCAATCCGCGCCCCAAGCAGAAATCGCTGTTGAGCGCCATTCAGCAAACGGGCATTTCGATCGGCGGCGTGGTCGAGCATTTTGAGAATGTTCTGCCGAAAAGCCAGGCCGAGGTCTCTGCTACCCAGCAGAAGCTTCAGCACGCCGGATTTCGCAACGAGTCTGCGGTCAGGATCTTTTCCGGTTCGAAAGTGTTGGTTCCCCTTGCGCTTTGTCTCCTGTGTCTGGTAACAGGGCTAGGGCGCTTCGGCGCGTTTTTTGTATATATTCTGGCCCTGGGATTGGGCTTTCTGGTGCCTGACTTCTGGTTGGATAGACGGACCAAGAGACGCCAGAGCCGTATCCGGCGGGGCTTGCCAGACGTGCTCGATCTGCTGGTGATCTGTATCGAAGCCGGACTGAGCCTGGACCAGGCAACGGCACGGACTTCGGTGGAATTGAAAAAGGCCCAGCCGGAACTGTGCGACGAGTTATACATTGTCGTGCTGGAGCAACGGGCCGGGCGCCCTCGCGCCGATGCCTGGAAGCATTTGGCGGAACGCACAGGCGTTGACGCTGTGCGCAATCTCACCACAATGCTGGTTCAGGCAGAACAGTTTGGAACAAGCATAGCGAAGACACTGCGTGTTCATAGCGACACGCTTAGAACCCAGCGTGTGCAGCAGGTGGAGGAGGCAGCGGCCAAGACCACGATCAAGCTGCTCTTCCCGCTTGTATTCTTCATCTTTCCGTCGCTTTTTGTTGTGACTTTGGGGCCGGCGTTTATCTCCATCATTGCATCGTTCAAGGCTCTCAATCAATGAGGGAAGGAGGGACCGATATGCAGAATGGCACGATCATTCAAGTTGTTGCCGGGGTGCTGTTTGTTATCGTTCTGGTGGTTTTGATCCAGCGCCGGCGCACGCGGGTCAGGTAGTCCGCATAGCGCAGGTGTTCCGGCGGCGTTATGGAATTGTATGCGCTTGCAGGACGGTCAGTGCTTTTCGAACCAGGGATCTCGCCGCATTGGCGCCCGGTGTCAGCCATGTTCCGCTCAGGCCGGGGAGCGAATCAAGCAAGATGCTGTAAGAAAGAGGAGCTGCTATGGGTAGTACGACGCTTATTCAAGTTGTTGCCGGAGTGCTGTTTGTGGTTATTCTCATTGTCTTGATCCAACGCCGTCGCACAAAGGTCAAGTAGCGCGGGTCTCACGGTGATGGAGCAATTTCAGGATTGGTGCAATGGGTACCAAATGGCTCCTTGCTCTCATGGATTCCCGGCGAAGGGTGTCTGTTGCCGGGTGGAATGGGAAGCCGCGTTGCAGGGTGTTCGCCACGCCAAGCTAATCCTGAAATTGCTCTAGAGAGGCTGTGAAGGCGGACGAGTATCGCTGGCCGGCTCGATCATCTTGCTGGCCGGGGCATCGCCAATAGGGCGATGAATATGTCTCTGTGTTCTACCCCAGCAGCGGGTAAGTTGAAGTGCGCCCTTGCGAGGCCTTTGGGCAAGGGCGATCGGCTTCTGCCGCGCCATGAAGGACGGGGGGGGGCTGGTGCGGCGATCACCGAGAGAGGATTTGTCGATGGGTATTTTTGACGGAAGAGGGTAAATTGGCAACTTGGACGCAGGGATAACAAACGGTTGCCGGATCCTCGCTGGAGGCCGGAGGTTCAATGGAATTACAACGACTTTGCGCATACAACCAGACCCGCGAATGCTTTCTCGGCCTGGAGGTTTCTGCCGCGGATATTTCATACGCGGGCCTCAAGGAACTGCTCGGGAAGCTGGTGCTCAAGTCTGGCGAGGGCCTCTGGATGGCGCCGTTCAGAGGAATTCCCGAGACGAACATGCGGGACCCTCTCGATCTGATTTATCTGGACGAGGATTGCCGAGTTATTGAAGTTGTCGAGTCGTTTCCCACATTCCGTGTCACTCCAACTAGTCCTCAGGCCGCGAGTGTTCTGGCACTGCCAACGCACTCGATTTATTCGTCGCAATCTCAACAGGGCGACCAGCTGGTGCTGTGCGTGGCCGAAGAGATGCAGCGCCGCCTGGAGAGGTTTTCCAGCTCAAGCGGCATTGCGGGTACAGCGCAGAACGCGGCTGTTCTGAGGGCAAGACCGCTTTGGAGCGGCGGGCCCGGTGTCGCGGAAATGGGGAATCGCTCCGGGGAGGACAACTCCAAGTCTGAGCAGTCCTATGAGATGGACCTGGTGGAACCGGGAATGAATGGCGTCAAGCCGCCGAAGAGCTGGCTGGAGCGCTGGTGGTCTCCGGATCCGGGGAAGGCCCCGGATATGAGAAAAGCTTCGCGCGAGATGTCGCCCGGTGTCGCTGCATATTACTGGACAGGCGCCGCGCCAAAGGCCCATTCGGTCAAGGATATCAGTTCTGCAGGATTGTATGTGGTGACGGAGGAACGCTGGTATCCGGGCACCCTGATTCTGATGACGCTTCAAGCGGAAGGAGGCGGGGAAGGAGGCGTCGAGCATTCGATCGCCGTGCACTCAAGGGCCGTCCGCTGGGGCAATGACGGCGTTGGCCTCCAGTTCATCTTGCAAGAGGCTCCGGCTGCAAGCAAAGGGCCTAATCCTCTGACTCATGGAGTAAACAAGGATGAACTCGATCAATTCCTGGCGCAGTTACGGAAGGCCAAACGCTAAGCGCCGGCGTGGCACGCGCTGAACAATGCTGTTTTTCAATGACAAGGAGCCATGACCAGAGCAGAATGGACACTCTATCTTGCTGGCCGATGCAGCTAACGTATTGCGATTTCGATCAATGGCTAATTGGACGTCGAGTCTGGCCGTGTGAGCTTCCGAGACAAGGAGCAGGAGTACCAGGTCTTTGACGGCGTAATTTCGTACCTTGCAGGTTCGTGGTCTCCTACCCTTTCGCCGGTAATCACAAGAAGCAGGTCCCTCGACTTCCCACCCGAGCGACGAAAAGCTGTCGCCGAAGACCCCGGTCTCGCTGCGCTTCGCACAGGATGACAGAGGATAGGGCACGGAGAACGGTACAACTTCAAACGGTCAAAGCCCTGAACGTGAAGCACTCGATCAAGCTATTCTTCACTCTTGGCCCAAGGCTTCTCGAGCGAACGCTCAGTTCCTGTAGCGGCTTCGCATTGACGCTCGACGGAAGTAATGAAAATGCGCTAACAATGCTAAATTCTCAAATTACAGCACCGGCTGAAGATTTCTTTTTTATTCTAATTTCGCCATTTTACTATTATAGATGGTATCATTCTGCCTAGAATTGCATTGTGGGATAATTTCGGCTGTTTGGAGCGAACAGAAGCGAAGGCTCAAGACAGCTCCTCGACGGGTTGCCGCGCCGGCATATGCAGGTTGTATCATTCACAGGGCGCAGCAAAACGCAATCGAGGATGATGGATTTGCGCCTTTTTTGGGTATGAGCCCCAGGGAGGGAGCGCGGTTTAGGGCAGCGAAATCAGGTAAAAGGCGCTGGATGAGATAGGAATCTGGGCCTTGAGTGCAGGAATAGGGATTTGACATGCGGCTTTTGAGGGAATTTCACAAGTGGCAAGGGCTTTGCACGGGGGCAGGAAGATGAAGATATTGCGCGGATTGAATCGTGCAGCAGCTCCAGACAGAGGGGGCAACGGAATGCCGCCCATCGGTGAAAGGCTTTGTGCGTACCTTCATTCAGGCGATGGGGGACAATCGCTGGTCGAGTTTGCGCTTGTACTGCCGATGCTGCTGATCCTGGTGTTCGGTGTGTGTTCGGCCGGCATGGCCATGATCGTCTACGAGCAACTTGGGGAAGCAGCGTTTGCCGGTGTACAGGCAATTTCAGATAACCAGGGGGTTTTAGTCAGTGGATCCCAAGTCGACCTGTGCGCACAGGCTTATACCGCAGTTACTACCGTCTTGTCGGCGCCGTCCTGGTCGAAGGCGAATCAGAATAAGATAACGTACTCTGCGTCGTTTGCGAACACGGTAGGCACGACGACTACGACAACGCCGGTCCCGGCTTCTACCGGGTCGTTTTCATGCCAGACGCTCAGCAGCGATTTGGGGTCGAATTCGCAAGCGACGCTTACGCTCAGCTATCCGTTCACGTGGCTGCCATTTTATGGAACGAACTTTGGGACAATCACCATGACGAGGCAACAATCAATATTAGCGCAGTGAGAGGAGTAGTCCAATGAAGATGCACACAAGGTCTTTTATGCGCGGATTTCTAAACGAAGAGCGCGGTCAGACCATGGTGTTCGTGGCGTTGGGGATGACGGCCTTTCTCGGGATTTCCGGGGTTGCAGTCGACCTTGGCCATGCCTATTTTGCCCGGCAGCAACTGGTGGCGTCGACGCAGGCGGCTGCTTTGTCTGGAGCAGTGGCCCTGCCCGACACCACCGCCGCTTCGGATGCAGTGGATCACTACAGTTCCATAACGGGGGGCTTGAACACCAGTGCGAGCCTGCAAAATGCGCAAATAATAACTAAGACCCCCACGTGCCTAGCCTCGATTACGAACGAGTTTGGCGTTCCCTGCCTGGGCGCGGGGTCGGGTTACAACGTGATGGAGGTTACGCAGCAAGCGCAGGTTCCGACGGGGTTTGCACGGATCTTCGGTGTCCCCTATTTCAATATTTCGGCGACTGCGTACGCTTCCACGGGCGGAAAATATCTTCCGGTGAATATCGCAGTCATCATCGATACCACGGGGTCCATGAATGACAATGACTCCAACTGCGGCCACTCACAACTCACTTGCGCGCTCAACGGGCTCGAGGTGATGCTGAGATCTCTCCCCTCGACTGCGGATGCTCCGGTTGCTCTATTCACGTTTCCGAACGTGACGGCCTCTTCGGCCGGAGGCGATATCAGCTGCGGCAGTGTCACGTCCACGTGGTACACGACCCCCAAACTGGATACGACCTACGGTCCAACCGGGAGCAACCCGACCTACGAGATTGTGCCCTTCAGCAGCGATTACCGCACATCCAACTCAGCGAAAACACTGAACGCCAGTTCTGATCTTGTAAAGGCGGCCGGCCAAATCTCGGCCGCGCCCTCGAATACAACAACGAAAGCCGGTTGTTTAAAAGTGCCAGGCGGTCCGGATACGTGGACCGACCTTCCAGGAGCGATTACCGCGGCGCAATCGGCTCTGGTTGCAGAGAATGTGCTTCATCCCGTGGCCAACGGCCAGAGTGTGATTGTCATCCTTACGGACGGCAATATCAATGGCTCAGATCAGTACCACTATGCAAATTCTAGCTTTCCGGATATGTTTACCGATTCGACGCTTAAGGACGACGGTGTTTATCCATCCGGCGTCGGTGGCTGCGGGCAGTCTGTCCAGCAGGCCGCGGTTGCGAAGGGCAGTGCACTCCAGACTTCGGTGTTCGTAATTGCCTACGGTGCGCTGACGAAAGGGGTGTGGAATCCGAATGGCAAGAACTTAAGCGGTATTTCATATGATGATCTACAAACCGTAGTATCTTCCAGTAATTGCCCATCCGACCAGGATGCATTTTTTGTCGCTTTTAAAACGCATGGCAGTTTGACTTCAACTGCCAATGTAAGTACCGAACCGAACAAGAGTCCCTGCCAGGTGACACAGGACATGGCATCAACTTTCGACCCGAATTATCCGAAGAGGGTGTATTTCTATTCCGACAGCCAAGGGGTTACGGGCTCGACCGCATGCTCGTCGGCGAACGCTTCCAACGTGACGAGCTTGAGCCAGATATTCCAGGCGATCACATCGACTTTCAGCGCTCCGCGGCTGATCCCCATCAGTAAGACATAGAGCGCGCGAAACAGCACGAAGTATGCATCCCGGCAGGTCCACAGACTGGACTGGCCGGGATGTGTTTTTCTATAGCAAATTCAGAATTACCGTGCGGTTCGGATCAATGTGCAGGGCGCCGTTTTCCGGAGGAAAAAGGCACTTGGCCGCATCAACTCAATCCACACCAATTGGAGAACCTCTCTAGTCAAAAACTTCGGGAATGATCAAGAGCACTTCGACCTTGACATCCTGTCCATTCTGAGTTGCCGGCCTGAATTGCCACTGGGCGAGAGAGTTGAGCACGAACTGCGCTTGCGCGAACTGTGGCGGGAAGGCGATCGACAGCCCCTCGAAGCGGCCAGCCTGATTTACAAAGCCATGGACCATAAGCGCATCGGCATCGATTGAGCCGGGAGCGATGTTGGGCCGCACGATGCTGAAGGGCCAGGGCGCTTCGATGTGCTCGACGCTGCCTTGGCTGGAGCGCGGGAGCGAGTACTGCAGGATCCAGCTCTTTGCCAAGCCCATGTGAAGGTAGACGGTATAGGACATCCTGCCATTCCATAACTCGGCGGTCTCCGGATATTTCTCGACCAATGAGGAGCCTATCACCACGGCTCCGAACTGGCCCTCTTTCGGCCTCGTAATATGGACAGTCGAAAACTGGCCGCCTTGTCCGAAAGCAACCTTGGAGCCCTGACCTGCGCCGCCTGCGTCTGAGGGGTTTCCCGCGCGCTGGCTCGATCCGGATCCAGCGGTCTTGCCGGGCTCGTTTCCACGCCCCTGGCCTGCCTGGGAGGAGTTTTTGGCCTGTCCCTGCGTAAGCGATCCATGCGAATTTGAGGAGGCCGACAGGTTCCCCGGAGGCAACGTGACGACTCCATTCGCCATGCGTGTATCGGAGAGCGACATGATGGTGGCCGAAGTTGATTTTGCGGAACCCGCGGCGGTGGTAATGGGAGCCGGAGGCGTTGGCTTTGGCCCCTGAAGAACAATTGGCGAGGTCGTACGGGGAAGAAGAAGGGGCTGGTTCATGGAGGGCAGCTTGGCAGCGGGAATGGCGACGTTCGCCAGAAGCACTTCATCGTTGGGCTTCTGCATGGAAGGCTTCACGTCGGCAACGGGCGGCTTCTGCGGCAAAGGCGCGATGATCGTCTTGGCAGGAGAATTCGCTGCATTCCAAATCACAACCGAGGGCAAGGGAATTTCAACGGGTAATGTCAGAGGCTTGGGGAGATCGGGCTGCACCAGCGTCTGGTGCGCAGGCCGGGCCTCAGCAACCTGCTGCAGAAGCGGCTGCTGCGCCTCAGAGCTACCGCTGGGCGCAGGCGCATGGGTCCTGGCATGCAAGCTGCTATCCGCAACCGCGCTGGCGGCGGCCTGCTCCATCTCGGGATACAAAGATTGCAATTCCAGATGACGCACAGTGAACCGCTCGGCGAGAACCGGGGTCTTCACCTTCGGCGCGGACATGACCCCAAACAGCAGCAGTGCGAGAACCGCGCCATGCGCGATGACGGAAACCGCGAAAGAATACGGTTTCTTATTCAGCTCCGGTTGCGCCGAGAAGAGCGTTATTGTAGGGGAGGACCTCATGAGTGGATAAGTTTTTCCTTCGCGAGTCAGGATCTTTTCGCACTGGAGGTCGCATCTCAGGCATTCTCAGGCTGCTGAACACTGAAAAAGACCCTATTGTCCTCTTTGATAGTTCAATTATAATCTCTCCAGATTCATTCATGGCAGGGCTTCGGCCCATGACTCTCTTGATACCTTCTGTTCATGCAACGGCTATTCCTGTCGTTTCCATGAGGCTTCACGGTAATACACTGAACACGCATTTTGAACTTGTCTGGCAATCTGCCTGCTCAACGCTCGTTTCGGCGTAGAATCGAAATGTGTTTTCTTGAGGGCAGCAATTGCCACAAGGGATAGAAAGGCCGAACTGGCAAGGTGGCCAGTTCAAACAGGCTTCCAAATGAACCGAAGACTACTGACGGTCCTTCTTGTTGCGTTCTTCATTGCGGCCATATGTACCTTCCTGGTCTATCGGCTGGTGAGCAACCGCGTGACGGCGGCACAGCCAGTGCCTACGACGAGCGTGGTCGCAGCCAAGACGGACATCAAGCTGGGAACCATTCTCACCGCGGATAACCTGACGACGATCGGGATCACTGGAATCGTTCCCAAAGGCGTCATTCTTGATAAAGACAAAAGCAATGTTCTTGGGCGCGGTGTTATTTCAGACCTTTATGCCGGGGAGCCTGTTTTGGATAGCCGTCTTGCCGCACCAGGTTCCGGCGGCGGATTGGCGCCAAAGATTCCCCTGGGTATGAGAGCCTGCGCGGTCAGAGTCGATGATGCGGCGGATGTCTCCGGGTTTGTCACACCGGATATGCGCGTGGATGTTCTTATCTCCGGCACGCCTCCCGGCACGACAAACGTCACGGAAGGCACAGTAGCGAGAACGATTCTTCAGAATATCCAAGTCTTATCGGCGGGCACTGAATATCAGAAGGATGCGGAAGGTAAAGCGAAACAGGTGGGAGTAGTTAACCTGTTGGTGACCCCGGAGCAGGCTGAAACCCTGAACCTGGCCACCAATCAAGCGAAGATCCAACTGGTCCTGCGCAACCCGCTGGATACGAAGATTTCTCCGGTTGCCGGCACGGCCACAAGCAATCTTTTTGCGGACCCGAATGCCGCTCCGGTAAAGCAGCAGCCGCATCGGGTTGCTGCTCCGAGGGCCGCCGCGCCGCAGGCGTTTTCCATTGAGGTGATAAACGGTTCGAAACAGAGTCAAGAAAAATTTGCTTCTCCCGGGGGACATCAGTGAGAGCGAAGAGTGGTATTGCCATAGCATGTATCAGCGTATTTTCTCTAGTCCTCTGCGTCGGCGCACGGCTGCAGGCTCAAACCCCACCGCCATCGTCTCAACCGGCTGGCGCTTCCAGTCAGGACTCGGCGAATGATCTCTCAGTAGCAGTGGGCAAGACGGTGCTGGTCGACTGTGCGTGGCCGATCAAGCGGATTGCCAACAACCTGAGCGAGGTCGCCGATGTCCATCCGACGAGTCCGACGGAGATCATGATACAGGGCAAGGCCCCTGGTGAAACCAGCCTGATTGTGTGGGACACTCACGGCGGCCGTCAGTTTTTCAACGTGTCGGTGCGCGCCAACACGTATGCATTGAACGACAGTCTGGACGGAGTGCGCCGCGAACTGCGGACGGAGCTTCCCGGACAGCCGCTGAAGGTTACCTTCGACAACGGATCAGTCTTCCTTCGCGGAACGGTCAAGAATCTCGAGAGTTCCACGCGTGCGGTCAAGATTGCCTCCACAGCCGGAAAAGTCGTCAACTTGCTGAATGTCGAGGTGCCGCCTTCCGAGCCGCAGATTCTGCTCAAGGTGCGCTTCCTCAGCGTCGATCGTGAGAAGGAAAAACAGCTTGGCATCAATGTTTACAGCACCGGTCTAGGAAACACGATCGGTTCAGTTTCAACGGGACAGTTCAGCCAGCCATCGGTTACTGCTACCGGCTCTACTGCTTCGGTGACCGCGAGTAATCTGAATCTGTTTGCCTTCTATCCCGGCTTGAACGTGGGTGCAACTATCGAGGCTTTGGAGTCCAAGAGTGCGAGCCAGGTTCTGGCTGAGCCCAATGTGCTGGCAATCAACGGCAAACAGGCCAGTTTCCTGGCTGGAGGAGAGTATCCCTATCCCATGGTCCAGGGCGGCTCGGGCGGTTCGGGAGCGTCGATTTCGATCGCTTTCAAGGAGTATGGCGTTCGCCTGAATTTCATACCCACGATCACGCCCCGCGGAACGATTCGGCTCCAAGTAGCTCCCGAAGTAAGCGCACTGGATTTCGGCCACGCCGTTGAGGTTTCGGGATTCGAAGAGCCCGCCATTACCTCGCGGAAGGTGAATACCGAGGTCGAGTTGGCCGACGGTCAGAGCTTCGTTATCGGCGGACTGCTGGACAACACAGAGACGGAAGCTTTCCAGAAGATACCCTTCCTGGGAGACATCCCGATTCTTGGCAAGTTTTTCCAATCGATGCAGAGGACCAAGGACAACACAGAGCTAATCGTGATTGTGACGCCGGAGATTGTGGCTCCCATCCCGGCAGGAGCGCCGCTACCTGCGCTGAAGTACCCGGCAAAGTTCTTGCCGCCTAACTCCGGCATACCCATGAATACTCCTGATGCCAAGACGGCCGAGAATACTTTGGCTCCGGCACAGGAGAGTATACCTGTGGAGAAGCTGATTGATAGTATGAAACCCGAGACGCAACTGCAGACGGGAGACAACGTCAGCATAGGCGGAGCGGTGCCAAGTGCTGCAGCAGCGGCCGCGGCCACCATAGCACCGTAACATTAGTGATGTTTCCGGCTGTTCCTTGGACAGCCGGAAACATGTCAGAGTCGTTGTACAGAGCGTGGCGGGTGGCAGGCGAAAGGATCTGAGACAACCAGATGAAGCTCTTCAGCTGGATACTGTCGAGGATGCGGAGTTGCCACTTATTGCGCCGCGGAAGCTCGCGAGATATACATCTACAGGTTTCAAACCTGACGCGTAATACAGTGCTTGCTACTTACATGGAAGTTGCCGACAGCGGTGCAAAGCGCAATAAGGGGCTTCTGGGGCGCGAGAGTCTCTTTCCGGGGGAGGGCCTGTGGATTATCCCCTGTGAAGCCGTGCACACCTTCTGGATGCGTTTTCCGATTGACCTGGTTTATCTGGACAGCAAAAAGCGAATCAGAAAACTCAGGGGCGAGGTACGTCCGTGGCGGTTGTCGGCCTGTATCTCGGCGCACTCTGTCCTTGAACTTCCTTCAGGCACGATTCGCGACACGCGGACTGAACCCGGAGATACACTCGAGTTCTCGGCTGCTTCCTTGACCGATGACAAATCCGGCGCATAGACCCGCCCCTATAGCGGTTCTCCAATTGCAATACGCCGAAACCGATGCTGCCAAGTGGCTTTTTCCTTGAGAAAAATCCACTTGGCATCCTGCATTCTGTAAAGAGCAGAATCGAAAACACAGTAGCCGCAAAGCAGAGCCCGCACCACCACCGGCGAGGCATAGGCCGACATGCCGCGACCATCCTTTTCGTTGGAAGACGCGTAGATCGCATCCATATCCAGCACGTTTACCACATCCGCCAGAGAATCCTAAGCCGTGGCGCGCTGCTGGGTGCGTGCGCCAAGGCGGATGCTGATCACCTTGGAGACGCCGGGCTCCTGCATCGTAACGCCGTAAATCAGGTCGCCGGTCTGCATCATGCGGCGGGAGTGGGTGACGATGAGGAACTGCGTCTCCTTGCTCATCGAATGCAGGAGGTCGGCCAGGCGGCCAATGTTGGTCTCGTCCAACGCCGCATCGACTTCGTCGAGCGCGCAGAAGGGGCTGGGCTGGAACTGGAAGATGCCCATCAGCAGGGCCAGCGCAGTGAGCGACTTCTCTCCGCCCGAGAGCAGCAGCACGTTCTGCTGCTTCTTGCCCGGAGGCGAAGCGACGATGTCCAAACCGCTTTCGGCCTGGTTCTCGACGTCGGTGAGGCGCAGAAAAGCCTGTCCGCCATGGAAGAGCCGCGAAAAGACCTGGCCAAAGTTCTCGTTAATCCGCGCGAAGGCCTCGTCGAACTTCGTACGCGAAATCTGATCGATCTCCTTGATGGTTTCCTCGGTGTTCTCGATGGATTCCTGGAGATCCTTGCGCTGCGTTTCCAGGAAGCCGTGACGCCCGGCGCTCTCCTTGTACTCGTCGAGGGCCATCATGTTCACCGGGCCCATCTGCTCGATGCGCTCGCGCAGCGTGTGGCAGGTCTCGTCTTCGGCAGCCAGTTCCTCGCCGGCCAGGCGCACGATCTGGTCGTCGGCGCGCAGTTCGGCAGCTTCGACGTTGACCTCGGCTAGGCAGCTTGCTTCCAGATATTCCAGATCGGCGCGCAGCTTGGCCACTTCGCTTGAACGGGTGGCGCGGTCCTCACGCAACTGATCCAGCGCGGCCCGCCCGGTCTTGAGTTCGGTTTCCATGGTGGCGAGCTGTTGGCGGAGGGAATGCGCCTGGGCGACCAGAGTCTGCGCCAAGGCCAGCGCCTCGGTGCGCGCGGCGGCCAGTTCCTGCTCGCGCTGGGCCAGTTCCGCGCTTTCGCGGATGCGCTGCTCGCGTTCCGCCGTGGCCGCAGCGCGCTGTTGATCGAGCGAAAGTACACGGCGCTCCAGGTCGGCGTGGAGCCGGTCGATGCGCTGGAAGGCTGCCTCGGCGCCGCGCCGCCGCTCCTCCAAGCCTGCCAACTCCGCAGTGACCTTTGCCGCTTCCTGTTGCAAGCCTTCGCGCTTCTGCCGCATCAATGCCAGTTGGGTCTGCAACTCCTCGATAGCAGCCTCGGCGGTCTTGTTTTCGGCCTCCAGGCGGAGCATCTCCTCGCGCTTCTCGTCGATGCCGGCTTTCTTGGCTTCGCGCGCCTCCTTGTTGCGGGCGGCCTGCGCCGTCCACTCTTCGAGACGCCGCTGAATGCGCTGCGTCTCAGCTTCCATATGCCTGAGCGCCGCGCCCTGGTCGGCGGAATCACGCTCTGCCAGCCGCCGCTGCTCATTGCACGCCTCCAGTTTCGCGGCCATCTCTTCGATGGCCTGCGTGAGCGCCGCTGCATCAGATTCCGCTTGCTTCAGTTCCGTCGCCAGCTTGTCCAGCCGGCCTTCTGCTTCGCGCAACTGGCGCTTCAAGGCTAATGGCCCCTGACTGGCAGGCTTGCCGCCGGTCACCGTGGCATTGTGGAAACACTCGCCCTCCGGCGTGAGGAAGAAGGCGTAGGTATACTGCGCGGCCAAACGCGGCGCTTCGGCAGGGTCTTCGACGAGGTAGCTGTACTTGAGCTTGGGCAGAATCGACTCCAGCGACCGCCCAAAACCGTTCAGCACCCGGATTGAGTCCTTGAGCGGGGTAAGGCCGGGGGCGCTGATCGGGTCGTTGATTTCCTTGAAAAGTCCGGCCTGCTCAGCTGGATGGATGAGGAAAGTGGCGCGGCCATCCACGCCGGATTTGAGCAACTGAACGCCTTTTTCGGCAGCCCCCCAACTTTCCACCACTACATAATTGAGTTCCTCGCGCAGGAACTCGTCAACTACGGCCTCATGCGCGCCGCTGACTTCCAGAAAGTCAGCCAGAGTGCCCATTGGCGCCATGTCCTGGGCCAGCGCGCCCGGCTTCAGGAGCTGGCGCACCGTGTCAGTGGAGTAGCCGTGGGTGCGAATCAGTGATTGCAGAGCATCGCGACGTCCGGCCAGAGTCGCCTGTTCGCTGCGCAACTGGTTGGCGCTGGCGCGCATTGCGTTTTCTTCCGCCCGGCGTGCTTGCACGGACTCGCGCAGGGCCGCAATCTCGCTTTCGAGGCGCTTCAGCGTCTCCGCCGCGGAGTCAAAGCGCAGTTTGGTTTCTCCGCTGCGCGCGCCCAGGCTTTCAAGCTCCGTTTGCGCCGGGCCCATTTCGGTTTCCAGACGCTTGGCCTCGCGCTCCAGTGCAGCCAGGCTCTCTTCCCACTGCGCCGTGTTGTTGCGGGCGTTGCCGGACTGCGTCAGCAGATGCATGGCTTGGCGGCGGTCTATCTCCAGTTGCCGCTCCGCTGCAAAGACTTCTTCAGCCGCCGCGCGCGCCTCCTGCTGGTGAGCCTCCACTTGCTGGCGAAAGGCCTTGGCCTCGCCGGCCGCTGTCTCAAGAAAGCTGTGTTGCTGGGTGCGCTCTTCGGAGATCGAAGCCAGTTGGGCCCGTGTCTGCTCCAGCTCGACGCCGGCCGCCGCGATGCGCTTCTCGAGCTCGACGATGCGCTCGGCGTTGGCGCTTTGGTGCGCCGCGGCGCGCTCGCGCTCGACGGCCGAAGTGTTGGCCCGGTTCTGGGCTTCCTGGCCCTCGCTGTCGAGCCGGTAGCCCTGCTCGGTAAGTGCGTGCTGACTGGCTTCAGCCGTCTCAATCTGCGCCACCGATGCTTTAATCTTCTCTGTCAACGCGGCGATCTCGGCATTCAGCCTTGCCTGATCGGCATCCATCATGGTCATGCGGCTGGCCAGCACAACGCGCAGACGACCGCGCAGCTCGTTGCGGACGGTCGAGAAGCGCTCGGCCTTCGACGCCTGCCGCTTCAAGCTGTTCATCTGCCGCGTGACTTCTTCAAAAACATCGTCCACGCGCGACAGATTCTGCTTGGCGCTTTCAAGACGCAGCTCGGCCAGCCGCTTCTTGTTCTTGAAACGCGTAATCCCGGCCGCCTCTTCGATGATGGCCCGCCGTTCATAGGGCTTGGAGCTGAGCAACTGCCCGATGCGCTCCTGACCGATGATGGCGTAGCTTTCCGGCCCCAGGCCCGTGCCCATGAAGATATCCTGAATGTCGCGCAGCCGGCAGAGCTTGCCGTTCAGAAGGTACTCGCTTTCGCCGGTGCGGAAGAGGCGCCGGGTAATCACGATTTCGCCTTTTTGCGGCGTTTGATGGAACTTGCGGCGGCGAATCTTGAGCACCACGGCCTGTGGACCTTCGCCGCTGGAGATCGTTTGCGGCTGGTTCGAGCCTATGTCCTGCCCGTCTTCATCGAGCGGCTGGCCGGGCTGCTCGTTGGCGATGATCTCCTCGGCTTCAGCGGCTCGCTGGCGGCGCAGATCGTCTTCGTCCCAGTCGGCGGGGCCGTCGTGCTCCACCACCACCTGCGGTTCCACGGGCACAGGACCCTCGTAAACCTCGGGATCGACCATGGTCAGTGTCACTTCGGCCATGCCCTGCGGCTTGCGGTCACGGGTTCCGGCAAAGATCACGTCCTGCATGTGCGTGCCGCGCAAGGTTTTAGCGCTCTGCTCGCCCAAGACCCAGGTCACCCCGTCGAGGATGTTCGACTTGCCGCACCCGTTCGGCCCCACCACCACGGCAACGCCTGTTCCCGCTACGGTTAATTCCGTGCGGTCGCAAAAGCTCTTGAAGCCGAGGATATGGATTTTCTTTAGTTTCAGCATTTTCACTCCGGGTGGTTGGGGCGTTTCTTTAACTTCATTGGTTCAAACGGGCAACCCGCTGCCAACAGCATAGCGCAGCGGAAAATACGGTTCTCCTTCTACAAACTCTACGGAGCCTGGGGGGCAGGGTCAACCGCATGGGGAAGGGTTTTTGTGGATAAGGGAGGCCGGAATTCCTGTTCTTTTGGAATGCCCAGAAAGTGGTGCGGAATTGAGAAAAACTAAGGAATTAGGGAGTATTTTTGCACAGGCGCAGGCGAACAATCAGGCGCCAGCCTTTTCCCGGTACGTCAGCAGGTCCTCGTCTGTAACATCTTTTGGCGGCACGAGTTTGTAGTGCTTCTCTGAATAGACGCCTACTCCATCTGTATCCTGCGCAAATTCAAACAAAGCGATAACATTCTCTGCCATGAACTGAGCGGCGATAGGGCGGCAAATCAAAGTTGGGTAGCGATTGGCACAGACTGCGAGATCCTGCTCAATTTGAACGATCCCCAGCTTGTCAGTCCCGCCTTTTGCCTGAACTGGGATGACGTAGTGTGCGCCCTTCTTATCCAATCCGACGTATATTTCATCCGTCTCGACCTGCCCCATCTGAGGAACTGTAGTCCGAAGATGATTTTGAAGCGAATAACAAGTCAATCCTGTGAATATATCGATAAGGCGGTTATAGCGCACTTTCGCGAGCAAGGCCTGTTCGTCCGCAAAAGCGTACTTTGCCACAATACCTGGAGTTGAGTCAGGCACTTTGGTTAAGGTCATCATGGAGTTTGGCACAAGTGGCTTGTCCTCAACCAGTGCAAACTTGTATTTTCCCCTGCCCGTCGGGCGGATGATCCAGCATTCGCCATTTCTGGCAGTTCCTTGAATGCTATCGGGCAACGCCGCCCGGTAGCGAAAGCTGTAAACGATGTCGCCTAGATTGAGTGGAAGCGTAATCTTCAGGAGTTTTGAGAATGCCTCGAATTCGGCCCGTGCGAATTCCACCTCGCGCATTCCCTTTTTGTATTTACTCTTGAAGATACTGGCCATTAAGGCCGAATACCGGTTTTCCTTTTCAGCGTTCTTCGTTTCAGCCATCTCTCACTTTCCCTTCTTCGCTGTTCCCGGCCAGCGTAGCAACAGAACTTCCTCCCGGAGCTGCTCTCCAGTGGCAGTCGCGAGACGTGTGCGAAACAGATCAATTCCTGTGACTTCATATCCAAGAGACGCAGCTATATCGGCCAGTATATTCCCCGTGCGAATCATTACTCGGAGATAGGAAGCCTGATCTCCTACAACGTATGCAAGTTGAGCGCCGGGCCTCAGAACCTTACGCAGGTCGGCCAAGTGCCGGTGCATACCGCCAAAATAGAGAGTAGTCAGCCTGCTGTACAAGCGTTCGAAACCAGAAGTCTTGTGCAACTCGATTCGACGTTCCTCGATTGCTTCGGCAATCCTCTGAATCTCACCAAATCCTTTAACTAACTGATCGTCAGTATCTGACTTATAGACGCTGCGGGTGTTGGAACGAACCAGATGATGCTTTACCGATCTCAGGTCCTCCTTGCTCTTCGTGAATCCCAGCAATACCGATTCGAGCCGTGTTGTTCGGGTGTAATCCTTTTCGTTTGGATATGGAGGAGAGGTTATTACTGCATCCACAGAGTTGGGCGCGAGGACGGCGGATGTGTTCCGCGAATCCGCGCTGTAAACAGTTGCCTCGCCGAAGGTTCTGTCAGGGAGGCTTGCGATGTCCTGCGCCATTGCAGCTACGCGCCTAAGCCAGGCCGCCACCACGGGCGCATCTTTTTTCGGTTTTCCCACGCCGACCTCTGGTCCAAAATGGAGATTGCTAATATCCGAGACAATGGCCTTTGCCAGAGCCAATCTCTCGTGAGCAGCAAATCGCTCGTCGGATTGCTCTTGAAGAGCTTCTAGTAGTACCAGTGTCTTGTGCAGGGGAAGCGGACTTATGGAGTTAGCCAGGATTAGTTTTCCGGCTTCATCGGTCAGCTTCCTTAGTCCCAACGTGGCGATTTTGCCTGGAAAGAGCGGGAGGTCATCAAAATCCAGGATTCCATCCTTTGCGAGAATCCCCTCTGCGGCATCGGCGACTTTCTCTGCGTGCTTTAGCAGTGCTCCTGGTTGCGGCTTCCAATCAACCTTGGTGTTTGATGCAAACCATGGCATCGGATTGGCTTCAAGTCCGACTGAGTGAATTCCCAGCCGCTTGCATTCTACGAGAGTTGTGCCAGTGCCGCAGAACGGGTCCAAAACGCAACTGCCTTTCGGCAGATTAAAACGCTCGATGTAATCACGAACGAGATGCGGGGGAAAGGACAGAACAAACCTGTACCAATCATGAATTGCGCGGTCTTCGACCTTAACCCGATTATTCTCCGAGAAGGCCTCGCGCGTTGCGATCGGCTCGTTCAAATCGTCCGAAAACGTTGTTTGAATAGCCAAAGCGTTGGATGTCAATGTGTCTCCCCGTCCCCCGATTATACGGCCTTGACCGGATCGCCACACCGCACTTGGATGCTCCAGTGTCCGCTCCTGTAAAGTTGGAAGAGTACCCTGCATTGTTTGTGCTGTTGCTCTTGTGCCACGGGCTCTTTTCCTTTGACGACTCCCTCCAATCCGGACGAACTGGCTGAGCTGCTGTGCTCGGTCTTTGGGTTTGCCGGCTTCCGGGCGAATCAGGAGGCGGTTTGCCGCGCGGCCATTGCGGGGCGGGACCTGTTGCTGGTGATGCCGACCGGCTTTGGCAAGTCGCTGTGCTACCAGTTGCCGGCGATTGCTCTGGGGGGAACTGCGCTGGTGATTTCGCCGCTGATTGCGCTGATGGAAGACCAGGCGGCCAAGCTGACGGCGCTGGGCCTCAGGGTGGGGCGGATTCACTCCGGGCTGGACCGGGCGCAAGCGCGGCAGACCTGCGTGGACTACTTGCAGGGAAACCTGCAATTCCTCTTCATTGCGCCGGAGCGGCTGCGGGTGCCGGGTTTTGGCGAGATGCTGGCCAAGCGCAAGCCATCTCTCATCGCCATCGATGAAGCGCATTGCATCTCGCAGTGGGGACATGACTTCCGGCCGGATTACCGGATGATCGGACAGTACCTGCCGGCGCTGAGACCCGCGCCGGTGGTGGCGCTGACGGCCACGGCCACGCCTGCCGTGCAGGCCGACATCCTGGAGCAAC
>Ga0255354_1000093_pt1 | contig 51884 bp, 43 predicted proteins | sample HBST50metaG_FD_189942 | JGI IMG/M metagenome (GOLD analysis project Ga0255354, IMG submission 189942) | Peat soil microbial communities from Stordalen Mire, Sweden - H.B.S.T50 | ecosystem: Environmental > Terrestrial > Soil > Wetlands > Peat | place: Sweden: Norrbotten County, Stordalen Mire...
GGGGTAGGCTTCTCGTGGTTGAGGGGCATGGGGTCCAAATTCACGGGAAAGCTCAGCCCGTCGTAGGATAGGCGGACGCCGTCCGGCAGCTCGCGATTGGTCGCTTCGTGGCCCAGTTCGTGGGCAATGTGGGTAAACCAGGTCTGGCGGGCTCCCATGCGCAGGGCCCAGCCCAGCGCCTGCTTTACGGTGGCGTGGCTGGGATGCGGCTCCTGGCGCAGGGCGGAGATGATCAGGTTGTCCAACCCCTCCAGCAGCGCAAAACTCGATTCGGGAATGGCGCTCACGTCGGTGAGGTAGGCGGTGCGGCCAAAGCGGAAGCCGAAAATTTTCATCGTCCCGTGCAGCAGCGGGATACGGATGAATTCGACGCCGTGGACCGTGGTGCGCTCCTCGAGCGGCAAGAGGCGCACGCGGGCGCGGTTGGGGTAGGTGGCGTGGGGCGAAAAGGTGTAGTCGAAGACCCGCTCCAGGACCGCCGTGGTTTCTGGCGAGGCATAGAGCGGGATGGGGCCGTTCTCGCGACAGGTGAGAAAACTGAGAGGGCGCAGATCGTCCAGCCCCAGGATGTGGTCGGCGTGAGCATGGGTGTAGAAGATCGCATCAATGCCCTTGAGCCGGTTGCGCAAGGCCTGCTCGCGGAAGTCGGGGCCGGTGTCGATGACGACGAAACGCTCACGCCCGTCCTGGCCCGGATCGCGCCAGGTGAGCAGTACGGAAGGCCGCAGCCGGCGGTCGCGCGGGTCAGCGGAGGTGCAGACCGCGCAGTCGCAGCCGAGCGTGGGAACCCCCATCGAGGTTCCCGTTCCAAGAAATGTGAGCTGTCCGTCCATGCGCAGGATTTAGCGCGCTCCGTGCGGAGGCGGAGGCTGAGGCGGCTGCATGCCCTGCAGGGTAATCATGCTGGTCAGTTCCAGGAAAGCCATCCGCGCATCGAACAGCACTGCCTGCAACGCACGGTCCTCGGCCTCGTTCAGATTGCCGCGCGTCTTTTCCGCCAGCACACCCAGCAAATCGATGGTGTTGCGCGCGCCCAGAATGTCCACCCGCGGACGCTGACCCTCCTGAGCGCCTGCGCCCATCTGGATCATTGCGGAGACATAGAACTGCTGCACCAGGTGCTCGAAGGTGATGGGAGGCTGCGCGCCGACCGCGGGATTCTGCGCCCGGACCAGGTCTTCCAGCCTCTGCGCCGAGGCGTCGTAGGCCATCTTCTGTTCGCGGCTTTCATCTGCCGTGGGCACGGGCGGCATCTCAGGGCCCTGATCCTGAGCCTCTGCCGCAGCAACGGGTTCCGGCTCGGGTTTGGGTTCGGTGACGACCAGCCGCGGACCGGCTCCCGGCTCGGCTGGCTCCGATGGAGCTGCCGGCTGGTTCTCCTGGTCTTCATCCCCCTTGAATTTGCGACGGTCAATGACTTCGAACTTCGGTGTATCGCTCATGATTTTCAGGCATCCAATCTGTCGTTGTGGCTCGCTGGATCGCTGGCTTGCCGGTCCAGTTCAAGGCTAGGTGGTGTGGCCAATATGAGGGCAGTGCCCGTGGCCGTTCCGGCGGTGTAGGTGAAAAGTCGTTGGGGTGGTCCGGGGTCCCCGGCGACGGGTCCTTGTCGCTGGGGTGGTAATTCAGCTTCGCCGCGAATCATGCCCAATGCAAAGCGCCGGTGGCCCGTCTTCAGCGGCAGCTCGGCGGCGCTGGTGATTTGCCCGGCTGCCGCGGCCGGGCCGGCGGTGGGACTTTCAAAGGTCAATTCCGCGCCGGGAGCGGGCAAAGGCCCGGTGAGTTCCAGCGCCCGCAGATGGCGGTGTACTGCGCCACGGGAGCGGATGCGCTCCACGATCTCCTGGCCCAGGTAGCAGCCTTTGCTAAAGTGCAGGGCGCGCATTTGCGAGGTTTCCTGGGGCAGGTCGCGCTCGGCAATGTCGATGCCGTAGGCGGGAATCCCCTCGGCAACGCGGAAAGCCTCTAGAGTGGCAGCTCCCACCGGGGTAGCTCCGGCTTCCGTCAGCGCCTTCCAAAAGGCCGGAATCTCTTCCGTGTTTACCCAAAGCTCGTAGTGCGACGCCAGCACGCCAAAGGCCCGAACCACGCGCAGGGCGGCTCCGTTCCAGGGGACGCGGATGCTGGTGAGCGGCTCCGCCGGCGCGGGCAGACCGAGCCGGGCCAGTACTTCGGCGGCTTGCGGGCCGGACAATCCCAGCGCCGAGGCCTCCGTCAGGGGCGCAAGTTCCACGTCGTCCATGATGATGAAATGGTCCAGATGGGCCAGCAGCCGGTCGTACTGGTCGGCGGCAATCTCGAGTTCCAGCCGGTCCGATTGCCCTCCGTTGCCCTCCCGCCACACGTGCAGGTCGCCCTGGATGCGGCCCTGGGCGTTCAGAACAAGATTCCATGCGCCCGCGCCTGCAGGCAGGTCGTTCACCATATTGGTGACCATGCCGCTCAGCCAGCGAAAGCGGTCTTCGCCGCGCACTTCCACGCGCCGCAGCCAGCCCAGGTCGTGCACGGCCGCTCCGGAGAGCAGCGCCTCTGTTTCCTTCTCCGGCGCGTCCAACTGGTGTGGGGTCAGGATGCCCTGCCAAGCCGTCAACTGCGGAGGCGCGGGGGATTGACACAGCAGCGCCGCAAGAGGAGTCGCGGCAGCTCCGGCAGGCAAATCGTTGTCCGCGGGGAGGCTGTCCGGGGTGGCTTGGGAGTGGACTGTTTCACTCATAGGGGAGTTTTTCCGCCGGTTCGGCGCAGATTTCCAGTGAAAAGGGCACGCCGGACCGCATCCTGATTATAGCCTTGGAAGAAGATGCGGCTGCCGGAGCCGACAGCCACAAACCGCGCAGACGGAGCCGAAGGAGAGTCGATGAGGGAGCAGTACGCAGGGTTGGGCAAGGGGTGGCGCGGATGGATTCTGGCTGCGGCCGTAGGTTTGGCCGCTCTGGGAGCGTCGGCGCAGCAGCAGGCAGCGGCCCCGCAGGCCAAGACGCCCGACCAGACCCCCGTCCCATCCCAGGGCGCAAACAAGACAGAGACCCGCATCACCCCCGAACAGGCGAAGCAGCTCTTCGGCCTGGTCGATGAGCTGATCAAGTTCTCCTCCAGCGAAACCGGGCTGCCCATCAAGAGCGACGTCAAGCGCCAGCTTACCTCCCGCACGGAAGTGGAGAGCTATTTGAAGAAGAAGTTTGAGGAAGACCAGAGCGCCAAGCGCATGCAGGAGGGCGAAATTGTCCTCAAAAAATTTGGCCTCCTCGACCGCGATTTCTCGCTCAAGCCCTTTCTGCTGGCGCTCCTCAAGGAGCAGATCGAGGCCTACTACGACTCGAAGACCAAGACCGTCTACATGCTGGACTGGATAGGCATCGAGGAGCAGAAGCCGGTGCTGGCTCATGAGCTGACCCACGCGCTCCAGGATCAGCACTCCGACCTGGAGAAGTGGAACGACCAAACTCCCGACGAGGTTTCTCACAACTTCCGCGAGGACACCGACCACCTGGCCCGCGACGAGATGGACACCGCGCGCGAGGCGGTCGTGGAGGGCCAGGCCACCGCCGTCATGATGGACTACATCCTCAAGCCGATGGGAAAGAGCCTTATCAAGGACCCGGAGGTTCTGGACCTGGTCAAGCAGCAGATGAACGGAACGGAGAATTCCCCGGTCCTGGCGCGCGCGCCGCTCCTGCTCTCCGAGTCGCTTCTATTTCCTTATCGCGAGGGCCTCAGCTTCGAACAGGACATCTGGATGGACAAGGGGCAGACCGCGGCCTTTGCCGGGGCCATGGACCGCCCGCCCACCTCTTCCTGGGAGATCATCAACCCGCTGGAGTATGAGAAGAAGCATGTTCCTGCCGTCCCGCTTCTGCCCGATATTCACCCCCTGGTGGACAAGCTCTACAAGCCCTACGACATCGGCCAGATCGGCCAGTTGGACCTGCACATCCTCGCAGAGCTTTATGGTGGCGACGAAGCGGCCCGCGACCTGACCCCGGCCTGGAACGGCGGTATTTACTGGGCCGGTCAGCAGCTGAGCGCCAAAACTCCGGCCCAGCGCGCCAGCACCAGCTCCATCGCCATCTTCTATCTCTCGGATTGGAAGAACGAGGCTTCCGCACGGAATTTTGCGGCGCTTTACTCGAAGGAACTCGGCCACAAATACTCCGGCCTCCAGCACGACGTGGCGGCCGAAGCCTCCGCGTCCTCCGCAATCCCCGCCGGACAAACGGAACAGGTCTACTCCACCGCCGAGGGGCCGGTGGTGATTACCACCCGCGGCAAACTGGTCTTTGTCGCCGAGAGTTTCGACCTTCCTTTGGCCCGCAAGCTCACCGCTCTCGTCCTGGACGCGCAGGGCACCGTCGAATTGAAGATGGCGGGTGTGGGCGCTCCAAGTCGCGACTCGCAAGCCCCCGACTCACAGACATTGGAGCCGCTCACCTCCAGCCTGGTCCGCTTCTTCTCAAGCTGCGGCGTAATGAAGGCGGCGGTCGAGGCCGGAGTCAGGAGCTCCGTCCCGACGAGGTAAGAAGGTTCCGGATCGGATGGTTTCGTACCATTGAATCCGTGGTTTCCCAGGTGCCCAAAAGCGAGGCACCTGGGGCACCCATTTTCTGTGGTTGTTCTTACTTCTCCCGGTACCTGAGGCACCCGCCGGAGTCGATCAGGCCGGTTGCTTGTTGGCCAGGTACTCTTCCGCCAGTACGGCCACCAGCACGGCGGTGGGGATGGAAACCATGGCGCCAACCACGCCCTCGAACTCGGAGCCGAGCAGCAGGGCAACGAAGATGGCCAGGCCCGGTAGCCCCACCCGATTCCTCATGATGCGTGGGGTTAAATACGAGTTTTCGAGTTGCAGATAAATAAAGTAAAAGATCGCCACGCCAATCACGCGGCCCCAGGAGTCGACCGCCGCCACCAGCAGAGCCAGCGCCACGCACACAGCGGCGCCCAGCACCGGGACGATGTTGAGCAATCCCGTCAGCACCCCGAGCGCATACGCATAGCGCACGCCTAGTGAGAGATAAACGATGGTGCTGGCCACGCCAAGGATGATCATCAGGCTTCCTTGGCCCACCAGCCATTTTCCCATCCGGATCTCGGCCCGATGCAGCGTCTTGTCCAGCCTGTCGCGGCTTTCTGGTGGGAAAAACGAGAGGAACCAGCAATAGGCGCGGTCGCCCTCCAGAATGAAATAGATGGTCATCACAAAGCCCGCGATCACGGTGAACAGATCGCCGGCCCAGTTCCCGATGGAAACCAGAACGTAAGTCGCCGCCCCGCTGGCGAAATCCTGAATCCGCGTACTGATCTCATCGGTATTCAGTTGGTCGGCGAAGGGAACGTGATTGAGCCTCTCGATCAGCCCGGGCAACCGCGCCGGCATCTCCCGGCCAAACCCCTGCAGATCGCGGATCACCGGGGGCAGCGCCAGAAACCCGAAGGCCGTCAGCGCTCCGGCCACAGCCACCAGCAGGACAAGAATCGCACGGCCTTTGAAGGGCTGCCACCGACCCAGATGGAGTTCTGAAACACGATTCACCAGCGGCGTCAGCACCACGGCGAACAGCGCGCTGACATACAGCAGCACCAGAACATCGCGAACCATCCACGCCAGATAACCAGCCAGGGCTAGCGTGAAAGCGAAGACAATGTCCTTGCGAAGATCGCCGCCTTTACCGAACAACTGGTTCATGCGCGGGCTCCCAAAAGATGCGGGTGAGGGTAGGCAAGCAGCCGGATTGGATGGGAACGCGAACGGCGCAGAGGAGAATCCCCTGCGCCGTTCCACACTGGGCTTCATCGACCGGCCCTGACTTCATCCCGTTCCTACTTGGATATGTGAATAACCAGAAGGAATGTCGCATCCTGCTCCAGTTGAACGCTCTTGTCCGTGCTGGTCAGCTTGGCGCTGCATTCGGGGCCGCCTTGCGGCTCCAGTTTGATCTTGGGCAATCCCAGGGTGGTTCCCGGACGCACGGTGTGAGGCGTGCCACCAGGATTCAACTTTGCATCCAGACCATTCGAGGCCTCGATGTTATCGGTGATTTTCCGTGCGCCGCCGGCTATCTTGGTCGGCTGATCATCGTGCATCCTTCTCAATTCATCCGCAGGCGCCAAAACAGCAACCACCCTCATCTCGATCGCCTGCTTGGCGTGCCCGTTGCAGTCGGCATGATCGAAGATCAGGGATAGTTCCGCCTTGCCGGAAGTCTTTGTCGTGGTGGACGAGAGTACCTTGGCGTACACCGGAGCATCTGTCTCCAGGTTGCATCCGGGAAAGGACAGTCCATTGGCTACCTTGAACCAGATTTCCTTGCCGGGCTTCAAATGGCCCGAGTCCAGCATCCCAATCGACTTGACTGCCAGGGTTGCACCGAGCGGAATTTCAGTGGCTACCATCGCAGGGCAGGAAGCCGCTGGGGCGGGTGTGGATGGGCCGGCTGCAGTCTGGCCGAAGACGGCGACCGCCGGAAATGCCAGCATCGCGGCGACCTGAGCAATCCGTGGGAGGCGGCAGAATGAACGTTGGACGGCAAGCATAGATTTCTTCTCCAAACGGCGACTTTGAAACAACAGAAGTATACACGATTGGATGGTAACGATCCCATGACCTACAACCGGCCACATCCTCCGTCTTTCGCCTTTTTCGTGCCCATCGATGGAGACCCATCGGCTGTGAGGCGGCAAACTCGGCGAGCCTGCCCCCAGCCAATTCTACTGTCCGTCTGCCAACACCAGAATGAGTAGCGTTCCCGCCGCCAGTTGGATGCTGCGTTCGGAACTGCTGAGCAAGGCGCTGCATCTGGGCCCGCCCTGCGGCTCCAGCTTCACCTTCTTCATGCCCACCACGATTCCCGGCCGCACCGTGCCCGGCGGGCCTCCGGGGTTCAGCTGCGCATCCATGCCGTCCATTTCCGCAGCGGGGACGCTGATCTGCCGCCCGCGCCCCGACGCCATCGCGTCATGCAGACTGCCTGACTCGTTCTGGGGCCACACCACTCCCACGATGCGCATCTTGAATTCCTGCTTCGCGTGCCCTGCGCAGTCGGCGTGGTCAATCGTCAGCCCCAGTTGGGATGAGTTGGGATTCTTGTTTGAAGAGGCGACCGTGATGTGTGCATAGACCGTCGCATCGGCATCCAGCGTGCACCCAGGAGAATTCTCTTCGCTGGGCATCTTGAGCCAGATTTCCTTGCCCGGCTTCAAGCGGCCGGAGTCCAGCAATCCCGTTACCTTCACACGCAGAGTCTGATTGAAAGGAATATCCGTAACGGCCATCGGCGGGCAGGCGTCCTCATCGGCCGCCGCCTGGACGGCCGTTGCAGGCGGCGGGCCGGCGGATAAATCTGTTGTCGCTTGCCCCAAGGCTGCGGCAGCCGGAAAAGCCAGCAGGACAGTTACTCGTGCGAGCCGGCGGAACGAACAAAACCTATCGTGCATGGAGCCTCACTCCAACAGCGGTATCGATCGGAAAACTTCCCGGTTCCACGGCCGATTCTTTACGCCGCATCTCAAGAAAAAAGACGGGACGGACGCCCCAGGTCCCGATGGCGAGACCTGGGATTCCTCTTGGCTGTTCTTATTTTGCCGCGGGCACAACCAGCAGGAGTTCTGACCCTGTCCCCAACTGAATGCTGCGCTCCGTGCTGATCATTCTGGCGCTGCATCCCGGTCCGCCTTGCGGCTCCAGTTTTACCTTGGGAATGCCCACCACGATTCCGGGACGCACCGTATGCGGAGGACCTCCAGGATTGAGTTCCAAATCCAGGCCATTTGTGCCCGCCATCGTATCGTCGATATTCCGTCCACGCCCGCCTACTTCAGTAGGCATGGCGTCGTGCATGTGGCCACGCTCGTCGGGAGGTCCCACCAGCCCGATGAGCCTCATTTTCAACTCCTGCTTGGCGTGGCCCGTACAATCGGCGCGGTCGAAGACCAGCGATAACTCCGACGCATTGGGGTTCTTCGACGAAGAGGCCGACGTCACGTGCGCATAGACGACGACATCCTGCTCCAGCGTGCAGCCCGGATAGGCCATTCCCTTGACTACTGAGAACCAGACTTCCTTACCCGGCTTCAGATGCCCCGAGTCCAGCGTCCCAGTCACCTTGACTTGAAGCACCTGGTTGATTGGATGATCTGCGTCGGCGACGTGGGGGCAGGGAGCCGGCGCGGACTCACCGGTCGGCGCGGCCATCGCAGGGGTGGATGGAGCGGCAGGGGCTTGACCGAATGCGGAGACCGCTGGGAATGCCAGAATCACAGCGATTCCGGCCATCCGTGGGAGCCAGCAAAAAGTTCGAAGTGCATTGTGCATAAAGCTTCCTCCAAACACCATTCACAAAATAAGTCGGGAGTATACGCTCCCGGCACGGCATATGCCCCGCGCACTGACTTGGATGGGTGTTTGAGAGATCGAGTTAGGCGGAAATAAAAGATATTTGCTTCCACCGCCGATCCATTGCGCGGCGCTTCAAGAAACCTGCTTCGCAAGGGAGCCCGCAACTTACTGGTCGTTGCCCCCCAGGATTGACCCCATAATCCCGCCCAGCAGTGCCCCGCCGACCGCAGGTCCCGCCATCTGCCGCCCCTCGGTGTGGGGCAGGTACTCGCTGATCTGGTGCGCCAGCCGCGAAATGGGCAGCGTTTGCAGCCACACCGAGCCTGGCCCTCGCAGCTCGGCCAGAAAGATACCATCTCCGCCGAAGATCATGTTCTTGATTCCCGGAACCATGGTGATCTGGAACCCTACCGAAGCCTGAAACGCGCCCACGTGGCCCGGATGCACGCGCAGCAGCTCGCCCGGCGCAAGGTTTTTCTGGATCAGCTCGCCGGACAGTTCCAGCCAGGCGGTTCCCTGGCCGCCCACCCGCTGCAGCACAAAGCCGTCGCCGCCAAAGATGCCCGCGCCCAGAGACTGCTGGAAACCGATGCCGATGGTGACCTGCGGCGTGGCGCACAGAAACCCGTGCCGGTGCACCATGTACTCCGCGCCCGGCGTCAGTTCGACTGGCACAATGTGCCCCGGAACCTTGGTGGCAAAGGCTACTTCGCCGGGATACTGCATGGCCCGGTACTCGGTCATGAAGAGGCTGCCGCCGCCGGCCACCCGCTTGAGTACGCCGAACAGCCCTCCGCCTCCGCCCATCTGGGTGTGGGTGGTCATCTGGATGGAAGCGGTCATCCACGAGAGCTCGCCGCTCTCAGAAAACACGCTGTCGTTGGGGTCAAGCTGCACTTCCAGTACGGGCATTGTTGTGCCCTGAATCCGCGTCTGCATGGCCTGGGGCCTCCTGTCAGCACCCAGTGTACCCGGCCCGCGCAGAGTGTCGTCCAGCCGAAGGACCTGTGTCTGCAGAACAGGTCCTTCGACTGGACGAACTTCGTATAAACCGCTCTACTGGTACGAATCGTCCCGATGAATGACAAACTCGGGATAGGCTCCGCCGCCCAGCTCGTGCAGGTCCATCCCGATGCGCTCTCCGTCCGCATCCACGCGGAAGGGAACCAGCCGGTTGAGAGCCCAGAAGAGCAGGTAGACCACCGGAAACACCAGACCCAGAAGAGTGGCGATGCCGACCAGTTGCGCCACCAGTTGACCGGGTCCTCCGGCGAAGAGGCCCACGGCCAGCAGACCCCAAAGTCCACCCGCCGCATGAACGGTGATGGCGCCGGAAGGGTCGTCGATGGAGAGAGCCAGCTCCATCAGCTCTACCAGTAGCGGCGTGCCGATGCCCGCAACCAGGCCCACGAACAGGGCAGTGCCGGGCGTGACCAGCCCCGCGCAGGCGCTCGAGGCCACCAGGCCAGCCAGCCATCCGTTGGCGCAAAGGCTGGCGTCGGGCTTGCCGAAGCGGACGCGGGTGACAGTAAAGGTGGCCGCCAGGGCTGCCGAGGCCATCAGAATCGTATTGATCGCGGTCACCGCCAGAGCCGAGGGAGCCGCATGGAGCCAGATCACCGCACCGGCCACGTTCCACGCCAGCCAGCCCACCAGCGCTATCAGGCAGCCGAAGAGCACATACACGGCATTGTGGCCGGGCATGGCGGTGGCCAGGCCCTCCTTGGGGAACTTGCCCTTGCGGGGCCCGGCGATCCAGACCACCGCCAGCGCGCTCAGGCCGCCCAGCGTATGCACCGTGGCCGCTCCGCCGCCGTCCAGGAAGCCCGCGCCCAGCCCGAAATTCACGCCCAGTTGGGCCAGCCAGCCTCCGCCCCAGATCCAATGCGCCGTGAGAGGAAAGACCAGGGCGGCGAGAACGGCGCCCACCGCGCAGCCGGCCGGGAGCCGCCAGCGGTCCGCTCCCGAGCCCCAAGGAATGATCGCGGCCAGCGCCACGGCCAGAAACTCAAAGAGGATCGTGAGTTGCGCCAGAGGCGGAGTTGCACCCAGCCCGCCCAGCAGAAGAGGCGCCGCGCCGGCCCAGTTCCAGTATTTGCCCGCAAGCTGAAAATTCCAGCCTGCGCCGCCGGGGGTGCCCGCGAGCGCCGCGCCCACCAGGGCAAAAACCAGCACCGCGACGGCCAGGATGGCCACGCTGCCCAGCAGAGACTGCGCGGCCGAACGCGAACGGCCCAACCCTGTATTGATGAGAGCCACTCCGCCAATCGCCAGGGGCGCCAAAAGGAGAAGTGCAAGAGTCAGGGCAAAGGAGGATTCTGAAAGGATAGGAGTCATGGGCGCCGGCTCCCGCGCGCTTCCATGTGACCGCGCACCGCAACCGCCAGTCCCATGGCTTCAACCGCCAGTCCGCAGACCACAAAGGCTGCTCTTGGGGCCGATGCTGGAAACAAGAGCAGCGCTGCAATGGAGAGAAAGAATCCGGCTGGCATCGCCAGCAGTCCGGCGTATTTCATGGCTCTCTTCCCTTTCAGGCGTTCTGCCCGCGGAGATTGACTTCCACTCGATGGACGGCCACACGCCGGACATAGAGTCCGCATTGCGGGATGATTTTTGACAGAGGGCAACCGATTGAGACGCCTTTAAGAATTCTAAAGCATCTTATTGTTACGCTCGGGCGAAGCGGTTCCGAATAGGTATCTTCCACGCCGCGATGCTGCTTGTTTGTTCTTCCCCATGCTCTTATTCCTTGCCTGGAGGTCTTTCTGATGAATCTTCTGAACCGTCTGGTGGCGCACCCCTTGGGAGCGTTTGCCGCACTTCTGCTGGCCGCCTTCCTTGAGGCTTACGGGGACTCGTTCTTTCAGGTTGGCATGCACCGTTCGTCGGGAGCGAACCGGTTGCTGCCAATTTTGTTGGGCACGGTGGTGCTGGCCTTGTACGGGACGGTGGTGAATCTCCCGAGGTGGGACTTTGGGAAGCTGCTGGGGGTCTACGTGGTGCTGTTCTTCCTGATGGCGCAAGTGCAGAACAAACTCCGCTTTGGCCAGTCGCCCACTCCCCCCATCTACCTTGGCGGAGTACTGATTGTGAGCGGCGGTTTGGTGATCGCATTCTGGAAAAACTGAAATGTTTAATTTTGGACTGGCGCAGTCCGGAATCGACGTGATACTTTGTGGGAGTCATCCCATTCTCTGGTACGGAAGCCCCCAGAGAAGCAGAGGACATTTGCTTGCGCGGTTCCTTATCACAATAAGTTCTGCTTTCAACGGATTACAGTACGGTACAGAACGAAGAATTTTTTCAGAATTCGACCTTCTCCGGCTGTTACAACCTTCCCATCGGCTGCTATATTGGTCTTTCGGGGTCTTTTACCTCTTCGCTGATTTTTGCCTGAAAACAAATGTTAACCACACATTGTGTGACCGCCAGCACAGCGGCCGCATCTAAGAGCCGTCCACACAGGGAAAATATACATGGCGCAGATATTCGACCGCAGCTCCAATGCTTTGGCTCGCATGAGCCTGGTTTTGGCGGGGCTGATTGTGATCGGCCTGGGAGTCACGCTGAATGAGTTGCAGCGCTCTCCGTGGGTCACGCGGCAGGGCCAGCGGCCGGATCAGCCCGTGCCCTTCAGCCACAAGCACCACGTGCAGGGATTGGGCATTCAGTGCCAGTACTGTCATACGACGGTGGAAAAGTCGAGCTACGCCGGAATCCCGCCCACCAAGACCTGCATGAACTGCCACGCCCAGATCTGGACCAACGCTCAGCTGCTGGAGCCGGTGCGCACCAGTTGGGCGACCGGCCAGTCGCTGGTGTGGACCAAGGTGCACGACCTTCCCGACTACGTCTACTTCAGCCACGAGATTCACGTGAACAAGGGCCTGGGCTGCGCAAGTTGCCACGGCCGCGTGGACCAGATGCCGCTGATGTACGCGCAGAACACGCTGCAAATGGAATGGTGCCTGGACTGCCATCGCAACCCGGCCAAAAATCTGCGCCCTACCACCGAGATCTACAACATGGCCTGGGAGAAGCCCTCAGAGGACCGGCCGGTGTGGTGCGCGGTGGGCGGAGAGGCGCAGGGAACTCCAACGGCGCAGAGCGTGAATTGCGTGACCAAAGACCCGGCGCAGAACGGCGTCGAGGTGGCTTCGTTGCAGATGCCCTCGCTGGGCGCGCCTGGCACGGCTCCGCTGATCGGCCATAGCTCGATCGCACCGTCTTTCGAGTACAAGAAATTCACCAGCCAGGACGAGTTGGGCCACTTCCTGGTGGACCACTACAAGATTCGCACCCCCAAGGATCTGGCCAGTTGCGAGGTCTGCCACCGATGAGCGGACAAAGGATTGGGCAAGCGATGAACGGGAACGAGAAGCCTGTGGAAAACACGGTGGAAAATGACCGGAACGGCTCCAGCGCTGCCACGCCGATGACGCTGGCTGCGGTGCGCCAAGAGCTGAAGGCCGCGAAGGGCAAAAGATATTGGCGGTCTGTGGATGAGCTGGCCGGCACGCCGGAGTTTGAGGCTGCGGTGGAGAAGGAGTTTCCCGGCTCGGCGCAGGAGTGGGTCGATCCGGTTTCGCGGCGCGGGTTTATGAAGCTGATGGGCGCGTCCCTGGCGCTCGCGGGCCTTGCCGGTTGCACCAAGCAGCCCGACGAGCCAATCTATCCCTACGTCAAGCAGCCCGAAGACCTGATTCTGGGCAAGCCGAATTACTTTGCCACGGCGATGCCTTCGGCCACAGGCGCCGTACCCCTGCTGGTGAAGGCCGACCAGTACCGCCCCATCAAGATCGACGGCAATCCCGAGCACGCGTACAACCAGGGCTCGTCGGACGTTTTTTCGCAGGGCTCGCTGCTGGACCTTTACGATCCTGACCGCTCGCAGCACGTGACCTATCGCGGCGAGAACCGGGAGTGGGCGGAGTTTGCGCAGGAGCTGCGGTTGAAGGCGGCGGCGAGTAAGGACGGGACGGGGATTTATTTCTTGAGCGAGACCATTACTTCGCCGACCCTGGCGAGGCAGTGGAAAGCGGTGCAGGCGGCTTACCCCAAGGCGACGCTGGTGCAGTACGACCCGGCAGTTGCGGGGACGGCGCTTGCGAGTGGCTTGAGTGTTCAATACGATCTGCGCGAGGCGGATGTGATTGTCTCGCTGGATGCGGATTTCCTTTCTGGCGCCGGCTTCCCCGGTTTCCACAAGCTGGTCCGCGAGTACGCGGGCCGGCGCAAATCGCCGGAGAAGCTGAATAGGCTTTACTCCATCGAGAGCACGCCGACGACGACTGGTCTTAAGGCCGAGCATCGTTTGGGCCTGCGAGCCAGCGAGATTCCAGCGTTCGCGGCGGAGTTGGCGAAGGCTGTTGGCGTGGCTGGCGTCGAGGCTCCAGCTTACGCGTGGACCGATGAGCAGAAGAAGTTCTTGGATGCGCTGGCCAAGGATTTGAAGGCGCACACCGGCAAGAGCGTGGTGATTCCGGGGCTTTATCAGGATGCGTCGGTAGTTGCCTTGGCTGCGACTATCAACAACGCGCTTGGAAATTCCAAGTTGGCGGCATTTGGCTCCGCTTCTGCGGACTTGCCGCGAGAGTCAGATCAGACTGCTGATTTGAAGGATCTGGTCGCCGATCTGAATGCGGGCAAGGTTGATTGGCTGGTGATTCTCAACGCGAATCCTATCTATGCCGCGCCCGCCGATCTGAACTTTGCTTCGGCCTTCGACAAGGCAAAGATCGTCGCGCATCTTGGCTCGCACCTCGATGAGACCGGACAGATTGCGCACTGGCATATTCCGGCGGCGCACTTCCTGGAATCTTGGTCAGATGCGCGGGCGTATGACGGAACGGTTTCGATTGTGCAGCCGCTGATTGATCCGCTCTATGGCGGCAAGACGGCGCACCATGTCTTTCAGGCACTTTTGAATGAACCGGGTTTGAGTCCGTACGACGCGGTACGCGAAACCTGGAAGCCTGCGATCAAGGGCGACTTCGAGGCGGGCTGGCGCAAGGCGCTACATCAGGGTTGGATCGAAGGCACGGCGTTTGAGACCGGACCGATTGCCATAGCGGGATATTCCGGGTTTGGCGGAAAGGTTCCCGCTCCTTCGCCGAAGGACGCGATCGAAATCATCTTCCGCCCCGACCCGAATGTGTATGACGGCCGTTGGTCGAATGTCGGCTGGCTGCAGGAACTCCCCAAGCCCATCACCAACCTGAGTTGGGATAATGCCGCCATCGTTTCCGGCGCGACGCTGACCAGGCTCGGCCTCGAAGAGGACGATATCGTCGAGCTAACTGTCGCCGGGCGCAAAGTCAAGGCCCCGGTGATTGTCGCTCCCGGCCATCCCGATAACTCCGTCACCGTGCACTTAGGCTATGGACGCCAGTTTGCCGGGCGCGTGGGCTCGGGCGCGGGCTTTAACGCCTATCTGATTCGTACCGCGGCTTCCCCGTTTTACGCTGTGGGCACAATCAAAAAGGTGGAGGGCAAGTGGGGCACCGCGATTACCAAGAGCCATTTCCAGGACCATCGCGGCAAGGCCTTTGGCCAGCAGGGCACCGGCAACAACTCGCTTGAAGCCGACGAAGCTATCAACGAGCGCGGCATCATTCGATACGCCACTCTGGCCGAGTTCAAGGCCAACCCTGGCTTCGCCAACGAGGGCGAGGGCCACGAGAAGACCGACAAGAGCGTCACCCTCTTCCCTAACTGGGAGTACAAGGAAAATGCCTGGGGCATGTCCATCGACATGAACAGCTGCACCGGCTGCAATGCGTGCATCGTGGGCTGTTATGCCGAGAACAATATCCCCGTGGTGGGCAAGCAACAGGTGCGCATCGGCCGCAACATGCAGTGGTTGCGCATCGATACCTACTTCGAGGGAGATCTGGCTGCGCCGCGCGCCCACTTCCAACCCATGGCCTGCCAACACTGCGAAAATGCGCCCTGCGAACAGGTTTGCCCGGTGGGCGCCACGGTGCATTCACCCGAAGGCCTGAACACCATGGTCTACAACCGCTGCGTGGGCACCCGCTACTGCTCCAACAACTGCCCCTACAAGGTGCGGCGCTTCAACTTCCTGCTCTATTCCGATTACGAGACGGAGAGCCTGAAGCTGATGCGCAATCCCGATGTCTCGGTTCGCAGCCGCGGCGTGATGGAGAAGTGCAGCTACTGCGTGCAGCGGATTTCCGCAGCCAAGATCGATGCCGACAAGGAGAACAGGGCGGTACGCGACGGCGAGATTGTGACCGCCTGCCAGCAGGCCTGCCCCGCGTCGGCCATCAGCTTCGGCAACCTCAACGACAAGCAGAGCAAGGTGGCCAGGCTGCAAGCCGATGAGCGCAGCTACCAGGTGCTCGCCGATCTGAATACCCGTCCGCGCACCAAGTATGTGGCCGCGGTGTTGAATCCGAACTCCGAATTACAAGACGCTCCGGTGGAACACGCGCCGGTGAAGGGGTAGCGAGTCAGCAGGTCAGCGAGTTAGCAAGTCAGCAAGTCAGCGAGTCAGTAAGTCAGCAAGTTAGCGCATAAGCGGAGCCAGGATGGCAACCAGCGAACTGAAAAACAACCCGAAGCTCGATCCCGCGACCGGCGAGTATCGCGTCATTGCGCCCGGCCAGACCTTTCGGTCCATCACCGAGAAGATCTCGCGCATCGTGCTCACGCCGCACACGCCGCTGGGCTGGCTGGCCCTGTTTGGCGTGGGCGGCGCGCTGGCCACGGTGTTGCTGGTGGCTCTCACCTGGCTGGTTTTCAAGGGCGTCGGCATCTGGGCCATCACCCAGCCGGTGGCCTGGGGCTTCGCCATCATCAACTTCGTCTGGTGGATCGGCATTGGCCACGCCGGTACGCTGATCTCGGCTATCCTGCTGCTGTTCAAGCAGGGCTGGCGCAACTCCATCAACCGCTTTGCCGAGGCCATGACCATCTTCGCGGTGGTCTGCGCCGGCATGTTCCCGCTGATCCACGTGGGGCGTCCCTGGCTGGCTTACTGGATGCTGCCCGTTCCCCTCACCATGAACGTGTGGCCGCAGTTCCGCTCGCCGCTGATGTGGGACGTCTTCGCGGTCTCCACCTACGCCACCATCTCCGTGGTCTTCTGGTACATCGGCATGGTTCCCGACTTCGGAACCATGCGCGACCGCTCGCAGAACAAGGCGGCGCAGTATCTCTTCGGACTGGCGTCGCTGGGCTGGCGCGGGTCGGTGCGCCACTGGGCGCGCTATGAAACCGCCTCGCTGCTGCTGGCCGGGCTGGCCACGCCGCTGGTGCTCTCGGTGCACACGGTCATCAGCTTCGACTTTGCGGTCGCGGTTCTGGCCGGCTGGCACACCACCATCTTCCCGCCTTATTTTGTGGCTGGCGCCATTTACTCGGGCTTCGCCATGGTGCTTACGCTGGCCATTCCGCTGCGCAAGTTCTACCACCTTGAAGCGCTGGTCACCGATCGCCACATCGACAACATGGGCAAGGTGATGCTGGCCACCGGCTTTATTGTGGCTTACGGCTACGGCATGGAAGTCTTCATGGCTTGGTACTCGGCCTCGCACTGGGAAGCCTTCATGATGTGGAACCGCATGTTCGGGCCGATGGGCTGGTCCTACTGGGTGCTGATCACCTGCAACCTGGCGATTCCGCTGACCACGCTCTGGTCGCGCAAGCTGCGCACCTCGATTCCGTTCATGTTCTTCATCTCGATTGTGGTCAACATCGGCATGTGGTTTGAGCGCTTCGTCATTGTTGTCACCAGCCTCTACCGCGACTTTCTGCCCTCCGCGTGGGGCACCTACCGCGCCACCAAGTGGGATTACATGACTTATGTGGGCACGCTGGGATTGTTCACGGCGCTCTTCCTGCTGTTTGTGCGTTTCCTGCCCATGATTCCCATGTCTGAAATTCGCACCATGCTGCCGGGGGCCAAGATTACTCCCAAAGAAACAGCGGAGGTGGGTGACTAATGCCTGCACGCGAAGGAACCTACGGCCTGCTGGCCGAATTCGATACGCCGGGCGACCTAGTGAGGGCCGCCCAGCAGGCGCGCCAGGACGGCTGGCGGCGCATGGATTGCTACACGCCCTATCCGGTAGAAGAGGCGGCCGAGGCCATCGGTTTCCATCGCAACAAGGTGCCGCTGATTACGCTGATCGGCGGGGTGATGGGACTGGCCGCCATGTTTCTCTTCGAGACCTGGGTCTCGGTGTGGGCCTATCCGCTGAACATCGGCGGGCGTCCGCTCTACTCCTGGCCGGCATTCATCGTGCCCGCCTACGAGTGGACCATTCTCTTCGCCGGTCTCTCCGCGGCCTTCGGCATGTTGGCGCTGAACGGGCTGCCGGCTCTCTATCATCCGCTTTTTAACGCGCCCAACTTCCGCGACGGCGCGACGACCGACAAGTTTTTCCTGTGCCTTGAGGCGCTGGACCCCAAGTTCGACCTGCTGGAAGCCAAGGCCTATCTCCACAGCTTTCAGCCGGTCTCAGTGGTGGAGGTGGAGTACTGATGCAAGCGCAGCTTTCAGCTTTCAGCTCTCAGCCTTCAGCTTACGGCGCAGCGCGGCGGCTTGCGCGCAGCGGCATTGCAACCGCCGGTCTTGCGGCGATGATGCTCCTTGCCGGCTGCCGCCAGGACATGCAAAACCAGCCCAAGCTGATTCCGCAGCGCGGGTCGGAGATGTTTGCCGACCATCGCGGCGCGCGCCCGCAAGTGGTGAACACTGTGGCCCGCGGCCAACTGCGCGAGGACAGCTACTTCTACACCGGCGTGGTGCAGGGCGCAAACGGCTATCGCGAAGAGCAGAACCTGATGCCTTTTCCGGTGACTCTCGATGTGCTCAAGCGCGGCGAGGAGCGCTTCAATATCTATTGCACGCCCTGCCATTCGCGGGTCGGCAACGGCCTCGGAGCTATCGTCGAGCGAGGTTACAAACCGGCCGCCAATCTTCACGACCAGGTCCGGCTCGCACAGCCTGTCAGCCACTACTTCTACGTGATGACGCACGGCTACGGCGCCATGCCGGATTACTCGACGCAGCTGACCCCGGTGGATCGCTGGGCGGTGGCGGCTTATATACGCGCATTGCAGTTGAGTCAGGCTGCGAAAGTTGAGGACGTTCCCACCGGCGCGCAGGTGGAAAACCTGAAAGACCTTGCGGCAAGGCAAGGACACCCCGAATTTGCCCAGCCCTGGACGCTGCCCTCAACGGCGGTCCAGGCCTACGCGCACGACGCAAGCCAGGGAACTCCGGCAATGGCTCCGGCCAATCCCGCTGACCCAGCCATCAAGATTCCCGCAAGCAAACCGGCCCCCGCGGCCGCCAGGTAAGGACATACGGAATGGCACACGAGACGCACGCCAGAACGCTTCCCGCAGATTTGAGCGCGCCGGCCTTTGTCGGCGAATGGAAGACGCGCGCGCTGGTCGTTGGAATCGTTTTTTCAGTGATCGCCGCCGCCTTGGCCGTCGCCGATCACTCGCAGGACCACCTGTTGCGCGGCTGGCTGCTGGGCCTGATGCTCACCTTCGGCTTCTCCGTGGGCGGGCTGGCCCTGCTGATGCTGCAGTATCTTTCCGGCGGCAAGTGGGGACTGCTGCTGCGCCGGCCTCTGGAAGCCATGAGCCGCACCCTGCCCCTGGTCTTTCTTTACTGGGTGGTGATTGCGCTCTCGCTCAAGAAGCTCTACCTTTGGGCCGCGGTGGACGACGTCAGCGCCGCGCTCAAGTCGGGATGGATCAACGAGGTCCAGGCCCACGCCATTGAATTCAAGCGGCCCATGCTCAACCCCACGGCCTTCATCGCGGTGAGCCTGCTCTGCTTCGCCATTTGGGGCCTCTATACCTGGCGCCTGAATGTTCTTGGACTCGAACGAGATGCGGCTTCCCCCGCGACCACGCCCGAGTGGATCAAGCGATTTGAAAACATAAGTGGCCACGGCATCCTGGTGTATTCGATCACCATGTCCGCCGCCGCCATCTATTGGGTCATGTCGCTTGATCCCACGTGGTACTCATCGGTCTATGGACTGCTCTTTCTCGTCGGTCAGGCCTATTCCGTGCTGGCGCTTTCGATCATCGTTGTGGTTTCGCTCTCTAAAGCAGAGCCCTTCCGCACCATTCTGCGCCAGACCGAACAGCACGACCTGGGCAAGTTCACCTTCGCCTTCGTCATGCTCAATATCTATCTCGCCTTCTCGCAGTTTCTCATCATCTGGTCGGGAAACCTGCCGGAAGAGATTCCCTGGTACCAGGACCGCTTCATGGGCGGCTGGGGCGTCATCATCACCCTCGATTTCATCTTCCATTGGCTGATTCCGTTCACTCTGCTGCTCTCCCGCGATCTGAAGCGCAACAAGAAGCGGCTGGTGCGCGTCTGCCAGTGGATGGTCTTTGCCAAGGCCTTCGATCTCTTCTGGCTGATTGAGCCGAACTTCAAGGATGCAGCGCGCAACCTGCACTTCAGCTGGGGAATTCTGGAGTACATCGCCGTGCCGGTTGCCATGACAGCCTTCTGGGTGGCTTTCTTCTGCACGCGCCTCCAGTCCCGGCCTCTGGTGCAGACCAACGATCCGCATGTGGCGGAGATTCTGGAGCCTGAGCATGCCCATGCATGATCCAAACGACAAAGACAAACTCGATATGGACCACGAACTGGGCCACGACTTGAGCCACGAGCCCGTAAAAATCGATGCGTCGAAGGGCTTTGAACAGACAGATGTGCGCATCTCCGGCATCGTGGTCTTTCTTACTGCTCTGGCCATCTTCGTCGCCGTGGCCGGAGTGCTGGCTTACGGCATTGGCAAGGTGATCAACGCGCACATGGCCAAGGAAGACGGGCCGCGGAGCAAGTGGGCCTCGACGGTGGACGTGCGTCCGCTGGGCAGCATGCCCTCCAGCCCCGAGATGCAGAACAAACTGGCAGAGATGACCCAGCGCTTTCCTACTCCGCGCCTGCAGACCGACGACGGCAACCAGGACATCGCCGACCTGCACGCCCGCGAGGATTTGCTGCTGGATAACTACACGTGGACCGACCGCGCGCAGGGCAAGGTGAGGATTCCCATCGATCACGCCATGGAGTTGCTTGCCCAGCGCGGATTGCCGGTGGCGCCCAAGGTGGAGCACGCTCCGCTGTTGACGGGAGACTACGAGCCGGAGGTGGCTTTGCCTTTGACCAGCGGGTTTGCGCGCACCGGCTACGAACAGGACCAGACCGCGGCGCGGAAGGTTGAGGCCGGAGGACAAAAGTAGAGTGCGGGTGAGTGAATGCAGCCTCCCACATCTGGCACGATAAGAATGCGCCGCGGGCAGGCCAAACAACATCAATTAAAGTACACGACTCCAACGCAGAAGCAGTTTCTTCAGCGATTTAGCTCGGGCCAAAGGTTGCAGCAGCACGAGACAAGAAAGAAGGCATCATGCAGAGCGCAGGCAGAATGCGGAAAGACTGGCGATACGCGGCACGATTTGCTGCCGCGGCGCTGGCGCTCGGTGCGGCGATGCTGGCCCCGTCCCTCCTGGCCCAGGTCTCCCGGTACGACGAGAAGCAAATGGCCCCTGTCAGCGACAAGCCGCCGGCGATTCTGGACAAGGTGGGCATCGCGCAGCGCCTCAACGAGCAACTGCCGCTCAACCTGACCTTTACCGACGACCAGGGCAAGCAGGTGCAGCTGGCCAGTTACTTTGGCAAGCGTCCCGCGATTCTGGCGCTGGTGTACTATCAGTGCCCCATGCTTTGCTCGGAAGAGCTGAACGGGCTAACCGGCGCCCTGCAAATGGTCAATTTCGTTCCCGGCCGGGACTTCGACGTGATCGTGGTCAGCATCGATCCGAGCGAGGGCACCGATCTGGCCGCGGCCAAGAAGCGCATTTACCTCAAGCGCTACGGCCACCCTGAGACGGCTGCCGGATGGCATTTCATGACCGGCACGCAGGAGAACATCGATGTGCTGACCAAGGCGGTGGGATTTGGCTATATAAAGATTCCCGGACCTGACGGGAAGCTCACCCAGTTTGCCCACGCCAGTTCCATCCAGATTGTAACTCCCGAGGGCAAGCTGGCCCAGTATTACATGGGCGTCGAGTACTCGCCCAAGGATCTGCGCCTGGGCCTGGTCGAGGCCTCGGCCAATCGCATCGGCTCGCCGGTGGATAACATTCTGACTTACTGCTATCACTACGATCCGCAGACCAACAAGCACTCCCTTATCGTTGCCCGGGTTGTTCAGTTGGGAGGGCTCGTCACATTCTGCACTCTGGGTGGATTCATGCTGGTGATGTTCCGCAGGGACAGCCGGCACGACGACCCGCCGGAAACAGGAACGACAGGTAAAAAGGTGAACGGATAACTGCATGAGCCCAGTACTCTGGCAATATCTCGTCAAGTGGTTGACGTATTTCGCGCTATTTCCGCCCGAGGCGTCGAAGATTGCGCCGCAGATGGATGCGCTCTATTTCTTCATGGTGCTGGTGAGCCTGATCGGGCTGACGGTGGTGGTTCTGCTGGTGGTCAGCTTCTCCATCCTCTATAGCAAGAAGCGCCATCCGGTGGCCGAGCAGATCGAGGGATCGACGCTGCTTGAAGCCACCTGGACCATCATTCCCCTGGGCCTTTTCCTGGTCATGTTCGTGTGGGGCGCACTGATCTACTTCCGCGTCTTTACGCCGCCGGCCAACGCCATGAACATTTACGTGGTGGGCAAGCAGTGGATGTGGAAGGCCGAGCATCCCGGCGGGCAGCACGAGATCAACTCGCTGCACGTGCCCATGGGCCGCGCCGTACAGTTGACCCTCATCTCGCAGGATGTCTTCCACAGCTTCTCCATTCCCGCTTTCCGCGTAAAACGCGAGGCGATTCCCGGCCGTTATACGACGGTCTGGTTTGAAGCCACCAAGGTCGGAACCTATCATCTCTTCTGCACGCAGTATTGCGGCACGGCCCACTCGCAGATGATTGGCGACATTGTGGTGCTGACGCCAGAGGACTACAGGAAGTGGCTGGCCAACTCCACCAGCGGCGCATCGCTGGCGCAGAACGGGGAGCGGCTCTTCGCCAGCCTCAGTTGCGCGGCCTGCCACAATACGCGTCCCGATGCGCGCGGCCCCTCGCTGGCCAACGTCTACGGCGCCAAGCTGCCGCTGGCGAGTGGCGGCACTGTTACGGCCGACGACGCCTATCTGCGCGAGGCAATCCTCAATCCCTCGCAGCATGTAACCCAGGGCTATGCGCCCATCATGCCGACTTACCAGGGACAGATCAGTGAAGAAGGCATCATCGCGCTGGTCGAATACATCAAGAACCTCAACTCCGACTACCGCATCCAGCAGACCACCAACACCACCGATCTGCTGCCCGAAGGCGAGGCCGCGCCGGCGTCCGCACCGAAACCCGCGCCTGCGGCCCCAGAAAGGTTGAAGCCATGAGCGACACCATCGTCAGCCTTCCCGATCAGTCGACGGCCCGCATCCCCAAAGACAATTTCATCACCAGGGAGAACGGTCTTCTTAGTTGGCTGCTGACCAGCGACCACAAGCGGATTGCGATTCTCTACCTGATCTCGTTGAGCTTCTTCTTCTTTATCGGAGGCGCCCTGGCGGGGCTCATCCGCCTGGAACTGCTCACGCCGCAATCCGACCTGATGGCCACCGACACCTATAACAAGGTGTTCACCATGCACGGCGTCATCATGGTCTTCTTCTTCCTGGTGCCGTCGGTGCCGGCCACGCTGGGCAACTTCCTTATCCCCCTGATGATCGGGGCCAAGGACCTGGCGCTGCCCAAGGTCAACCTGCTCAGTTGGTATCTCTACGTTGCGGGCGGCCTGCTCACCCTCTACACCATGGCCACCGGCGGCGTGGACACGGGCTGGACCTTCACCACTCCGCTCTCCACGCACTACGTGAACACCAACGTGCTCACCACCGGACTGGCCGTCTTCATTGCCGGCTTCAGCTCCATCTTTACAGGGCTCAACTTCATCGTCACCATCCACAAGATGCGCGCGCCGGGCATGACCTGGTTCCGATTGCCGCTGTTTGTCTGGGCTCACTATGCGGCCAGCATCCTGATGGTTCTGGCCACGCCGGTGGTGGCCATCGCCATTGTTCTGGTGGCTCTGGAACGCACCATCGGTATCGGCATCTTCGACCCCACCAAGGGCGGCGATCCGCTGCTCTTCCAGCACCTGTTCTGGTTCTACTCGCACCCCGCCGTCTACATCATGATTCTGCCCGGCATGGGCGTGATCTCCGAGGTAATCTCCACCTTCAGCCGCAAGCGCGTCTTCGGCTACACGGCGGTCGCGTTCTCCTCGGTGGCCATCGCGGTTTTCGGCTTCTTTGTCTGGGCCCACCACATGTTCATCATGGGCATCTCCAGCTACGCAGTGCTGGTCTTCTCGCTGCTCACCATGCTGGTCGCGGTGCCCTCGGCCATCAAGATATTCAACTGGACCTTCACGCTTTATAAAGGTTCCATCACCTTCGAGACGCCCATGCTCTACGCCTTCGGCTTCATGGGCCTGTTCACCATCGGGGGCATGACCGGCGTCTTTCTCGGCACCTCCGGCACGGACATTCATCTAACCGAGACGTACTTCATCGTGGCCCACTTCCACTTCGTCATGGTGGGCGGCATGTTGATGGCCTTCCTCGCCGGCCTTCATTTCTGGTGGCCCAAGATCACCGGGCGCATGTATCCGGAAAAGATTTCGCAGATGGCGGCGGTGGTCACCTTCATCGGATTCAACTTCACCTTCTTCCCGCAGTTCATCCTGGGGACGCTGGGCATGCCGCGGCGCTACGCCGCCTATCCGCCGGAGTTCCAGGTTCTGAACGTCTTCTCCACCGCCGGGGCCACCATCCTGGGCGTGGGCTATCTGCTTCCGGTGCTCTACCTGGTCTGGTCGCTCAAGTACGGTGCGATCGCCGGCGACAATCCCTGGCAGGCCACCGGTCTTGAATGGCAGACCCAGTCGCCGCCCCTCACCGAGAACTTTGTGAAGATGCCCATTATGGACCACGAAGCCTACGACTACGAGTGGCTCGAACAGCAGACAGAGCAGCGCGAGAAAGAGGTGGCCAGTGCCGGATAGCCCCGTGATTTCCCAAAGCGCCGCGGCGGTCGCTCACTCCGCTAGCCATGACGAGTCGGCGCACCCGCCCTATCTGCGCCATCACTTCGAGTCCGTTGAGCAGCAGGCCGACGCCACCAACTTTGCCATGTGGCTCTTCCTGCTCACGGAAGTCATGTTCTTCGGTGGGCTGTTTACCGCCTATCTGATCTATCGCAACTGGTACTATCCGGCCTTTGTGGCCGCCTCGCATCAGTTGAGCATTCCGTTGGGCGGCTTGAATACGCTGCTGCTCATTACCTCAAGCTTCACCATGGCCATGGGCGTCTGGTGCGCTGAAACCCGGCGCAAAAACGGCCTGGTGCTGTGTCTGAGCCTCACCTTCATCCTCGGCCTGGGCTTCCTCGGCATCAAGAGCATCGAGTACCGGGAGAAGTTCGAGAAGCACCACGTTCCCAGCTACCACTACAGTCTGAACTCGTTTCTCAATCCGGACTCCGACCCTGCCGCCAAGGCCGCGGGCGACAAGCCTCTGCCTCTCGACGTGGCGCGCCACACCGAAGTTTATTTCTCTCTCTACTTCGCCATGACCGGCATGCACGCGCTGCACATGATCATCGGCATTGCGATCCTGGGATTCATGATCTTCCGCGCTCGCGCCGGGGCCTATACCTCCGGCCACATCACCTTTGTTGAGAACTTCGGCCTTTACTGGCACTTCGTCGACATCATCTGGATCTTCCTGTTCCCGCTGCTCTATCTCATCAGCAGGCATTGAGGACACACGCCATGAGCGAAACCCAAGAACACGCGCACCACATCGTCAGCCCCAAGGTCTACGTAGTCATTTTCTTCGCCCTGCTGGTCGGCACCGCGACCACTGTCTGGGCCTCGTATGTGGATCTTGGTATCTGGAACCCCATCATCGCCCTGGCCATTGCCTGCACCAAGGCCACTTTGGTGGTTCTCTTCTTCATGCATGTGAAATACGCCACCAAGCTGACCAAGCTCACCATCTTCTGCGGCGGCTTCCTGTTTCTGACCCTCATTGGCATGACCCTGGCGGACTACATCACCCGCGCCTGGGGACAGTGGTAAGAAGGCAGTGAACAGTGGACAGTTTATGGCGGCTGCTGAGCGATAAGGTCTTGCGTGAGGGGCTGCCCGTTGCGGCGGTCCTTTTTGTTGGTCAAAGCAGAGGTGCAATGGCAGTTATAGCTGACGCCGAATGAAATCCGCCTCCGACCTTCCGCAGATTCCTGAAGAGCTAGCCCGCCTGGCCAGCCAGCCCCGCGTGCAGGTGCGCCGTGCAGGCCCGCCGCTCAAAGGCGGCCGGTGCGTTGTCTACTGGATGCAGCGCGCCCAACGCATCGTGGACAATCCGGCGCTCGACGTTGCCATCGCAGCAGGAAATCTTCTCGGCCTTCCGGTGGTGGTCTACTTCTCGGTCATTTCAAATTACCCCAACGCGAATCTGCGGCACTACCACTTCCTGGCCCAGGGCTTGCGCGACGTGGCCGAAGACGCAGCTGCGCGCGGAGTGGGCTTTGTGGTGCGGCGTCCTCCCGATAATTCTCTCGATGCGTTTCTGGCCGAAGTTGGGGCTGCACTGCTGATCGGCGACGAGAACGCAGCCCGCGAGCCGGTGCGCTGGCGCAAGGTGCTCGCGCGGCGGCTCAAGCTGCCTTTCTGGACGGTGGACGCCGACGTGGTGGTTCCCTCGGCAGTCTTCAACCGCAGCTTTGTCCTTCTGCATCATTTTCGTCCGCACCTGAAAAAACAGTTGCCAACCTATCTGGTCGCTCCGCCGAAGTTGGACCCCATCTACCCGTGGAAGCCAACAAAAAACCCGGCGAGCTATCCGCTTACTGAAGACATTACTGCTGGCTTCACCAGACTCGACCGCACCATAGGACCGGTGGAGAGTTTTACCGGAGGGACGCACGCAGCGCTCCGGCGGCTGAAGGAATTCGTCAACCTGGAACTGAAGGATTACGATGAAACGCGCAACCACCCCGAGGTGCGCGGGACTAGCCGCCTCTCTCCTTACCTGCACTTCGGCAACATCGGACCGGTCACCATTGCCCTTGCCGTCGAAGAAGCAGTTCGTCAGGGCAAAGCCCCCGCCAGCGCGGCAGAGAGATTTCTGGAGCAACTCATTGGCTGGCGCGAACTGGCGGTGCTCTTTGTGCGCCATGAGCTGAATTACGATAACTGGGAGTGCGCAGCGCCGTGGGCGAAGAAGACGCTTGTGGAGCACGCCGGGGACCCGCGCCCGTACCGTTACTCTCTCCGTCAACTGGAGCGCGCCGAGACCGCAGACGAACTGTGGAACGCGGCGCAGCGGGAGATGGTTCTGACCGGCTGGATGCACAACTACATGAGGATGTATTGGGCCAAGAAAATCCTCGAATGGGCGCCGGAGCCGGCCACGGCTTTTGACTGGGGGGTGACTCTGAACGACCGCTACGAGTTGGACGGCCGCGATCCGAACGGCTATGCGGGAATTGCCTGGGCGATTGTGGGTCGGCACGACCGCCCCTGGTTCAACCGCCCCGTCTTCGGGCTGGTGCGGTCCATGATGGCAGGGTCAACGGCCAAGAAGTTCGACTCCTCCCGCTACATTCGCCAGAACAGCCTCCCTGGGGAAAATCCACTCTTGTGAACTCGCGGCGAGGAGCCAGTACCGCATTCGCCACCCCCCTCTCACCGACTGTCCCATTTCCGGACTATAATCGCAATCAATTTCAATCCCGGAAACTGCGTGTTTTGCACGTCAAAATCCATTGGATTCCGCTGAAGCCCCCGCCAATGATGACTGAGAGGGGATGCTGGAATCGCATCGCGGGCGCGTGTGAACACTTGGTCTCTTGATCGGCTTTACGGTAAGCCTGCCCTTGGCGGCAGGACGGCAAAGGGCGCTTCTCTCCGGCCCGGCAGCGGAAACTGCGCCCGAAGGGCAAGCTGGCTGCTCGCCTTGTTGGCCTTTGCAGTCCTTGCGGTCCCAGCTTCCCACACCCAGGCAAGAGTACTGGCGTCGTCAGGCAAAACGCCCCTGCAACAGATCCATCGTCCGCCGCGCGTCCTTAATGCGGAGCGGTTTCTCGCCCAGAGGGGCTGGAAACCTGGGCAAACGCAGCCCGGAGTAGGCGCCGCGCATCTCCGCGGTCGCGCGACTTCCGCCGCCTCGCAACCTCGTTCTCAAGGCCAGACACAGTCGACCACATCCTGGCAGCCTCTTGGCCCTGCCGCTGTCCAGTCTCTGAATATTGGCCTGGTCTCGGGCCGCGTCTCCGCGCTGGCGCTGGACCCCTCCGACCCGACCGGGAACGTTCTTTACGTGGGAACCAGCGGCGGCGGGGTCTGGCAGACCTCGAATGCGGGAACGTCTAATCCTGCCAACATTACGTTTCTGCCGCTCACCGATAGCTTGTCCAGCTTGAGCAACCTCCGTGACGCTTCGATCAGCATCGGCGCGCTGAGCGTGCAGCCGGGTGGGACCTGCTCCTCGACGGGCGGAACGGGCGCGATCCTGGCCGGCACGGGAGACCCGAACGATGCACTTGATTCTTACTACGGCGCCGGAATGCTGCGTTATGCCCCGGTGAATGGCGTCTGCACCTGGCAACTGGTCCAATCGACCTCGGACGTGGAAGACAACCTGGGCGCGCAGGACTACAGTTTTCTCGGCGAGGGTTTCTCCGGGTTTGCCTGGAGCACGGACAAGCCTCAGTTTGTTGTGGCCGCGGTCTCCCAGGCGTATGAAGGCACCCTGGTGAATGCGGTCTGGCCCACGCTCAGTTACGAGGGCTTGTACTACTCCACCGACTCGGGCGCAAGCTGGCACCTGGCCACCATTACGGACGGCAACGGGATGGACGTGCAGGGCCCCCTGGACGCCTTTGCTTCTCCCGATGGCAACGCGACGACCTCGGTGGTGTGGAATCGAGTCCGGCATCTTTTTGTCGCGGCGGTGCGCTTCCACGGCTACTACCAATCCAGCGACGGGGTGACCTGGACGCGGATGGCCGCGCAGCCGGGGGCGAATCTGAATTTGATCGCTGGCCTCTGTCCAACGAATCCCGGGAGCACCGGTTCCCCGGCTTGCCCCATCTTCCGCGGAACCCTGGCCGTGAATCCGATGACCGGCGATACCTTTGCCTGGACGGTGGACGGCTACAACCAGGACCAGGGGCTATGGCTGGACCAGTGCGGGGCGAGCGCCGGAGTCTGCGGCAACCAGACCATCAAATTTGCCCAGCAATTGAGCACGGCGGCCCTGCAGACCGGCACACAGTCGGAATCGGCGACTATTCTGAACGGCGATTACACCCTGGCGCTGGCGGCGGTTCCTTCCGGGCAGGAGACTCTGCTGCTGGCCGGGACCGACGATCTGTGGTCGTGCAGCGTCACCGACAGCGCCTCGCCGGGCTGCACCTGGCGCAACACCACCAACATCGCCCAGCCTCCCTGTTCGGCCGGGGTGGGCGAGTACCAGCACGCCCTGGCCTGGAATCCGGCCAATCCGCAGGAGATTTTTATCGGCACGGACAGCGGCCTCTGGCGCTCGACCGATGGGATTGGCGAGACCGGCTCGGTCTGTTCCACCTCCGACGCCAGCCACTTTCAGAATCTCAACGGGGGCCTGGGCTCGCTGGCCGAGGTGGAAAGCATCTCCCAGGTGGGCGCCACTCCCTACACCATGATGGCCGGGCTGGGAGAGAACGGGACCGCGGGGGTCAAAAGCAGTTCCATGTTGCAGACGCCCTGGCCTGAAATCCTGGGCGGCGAGGGCGGACCGGTCCAGATCGACCCCGGAAACAGCGCCAACTGGTATGTGAACAACCAGGCGGGAGTGTCGATTCACCTCTGTTCGCAACAAAGTCCCTGCACCCCGGACTCGTTCGGCACCTCTCCGGTGGTCACCGACGCCGATGTGGGCGGGGATGGCCTCACCATGACCACGCCGGCGCCCTTTCTGGTGGACGCCCTGGACCCGACGCAATTGCTGATCGGGACCTGCCGCGTCTGGCGCGGTCCGGCCGACGGCGGGAGCTGGAGCGGCGGAAACGCCCTCAGTCCCTTCCTCGATGGCATCTCCGGGGCGTCCTATTGCGACGGAAATGCCCTGATCCGTTCCATGGCCGCGATGGCGCTGCCCGGAGGAAAGGAAGCGGTCTATGTCGGCATGTATGGCTCACTGGACGGCGGCGCCACGCTTCCCGGCCACGTTCTGTCGGCAACCATCGATTCCTCCAGCAGTACGGTTCCGGTGTGGACGGACCTGACCCTGAACCCGATTTCGGGCGACAGCTTGCCGATGAACGCCTTCGGGATGGACATCTCCAGCATCGTCATCGACTCCCGCGACGCGACCGGCAATACGGTGTATGTGACGGTCGAGGGCATCGAGAGCCCTTCAGAAGAGGTGCGGACGGTCTACCGTTCGATCGACGGCGGAGCGCACTGGGCCTCCATCATGTCCAACCTTCCCGTGGCTCCCGCCAACAGTCTGGTGGTGGACCCCCTGGACCCGAACACGGTTTACGTGGCCACCGACGACGGAGTCTATTCCACGCAGTCGATTGCCTCCTGCGCGCAGGCTTCGGGAAGCGCTCCCACCAGTTGCTGGTCTGCTTTTGGAGGCGGGCTGCCTTATGCGCCGGTGACGGAACTGAGCGCCAGTCCGGCGTCCTCCTCCATCAAGGTGCTGGTTGCGGCCACCTACGGCCGCGGCATCTGGATGACCCCGCTGTTGACCGCCAGCGAGGGCTCGACGACGCTCACCGCATCTCCCGCATCGCTCACCTTCGGCAGCGAGGCAGAGGGAACCACCAGCAATGCGCAGACGGTGGTGCTAACCAACGCGGGCGCCAACCCACTGCTGATCACCTCAATTAACGCCAGCGGGGACTTTGCCGAAACCGACAGCGAAACCGCCAAATGCCTCGGGCAAGCAGTGATGAGCGGCGCCAACTGTTCCATGGAGGTCACGTTTGCGCCCACCCAGACCGGTTCTCGCACCGGGGTGGTGACCATCGGCGGCAACATGACCGGGGGAGACGTGACCGTCGCGCTCAGCGGGACCGGGACGCCTCCGGTTGTGGTCACCATCAGTCCCACCACCCTGGATTTTGACGCCTGGCCGGTCAACTCCACATCGACCAATCTTCAGCTCACGGTCGAGAATACGGGCACGGTCGCTGTGTCCATCACCGGGGTCACGGTGACCGCGCCGTTTGTCCTGGCTAGCAGCACCTGCACCGGATCGCTGGCCCCGCCCAGCACTTCGCCCACCGCCCCGCCGGCGGCCTGCCAGATGGAAGTGGCCTTTGCGCCCACCCAGGCCGGAGCGGCCACCGGAACGCTGACCTTTGCCGATAGCGCCAATACGCTGACGGTGGCGTTGAGCGGCTCCGGTCAATCCTTGCCCACCGACAATCTTTCTTCCAGCTCGCTCACCTTCCCCGGAACCGTGGACGGGCAACTCTCAGCCGCGCTGGTGATCACCTTGACCAACAACGGAGATTTGCCTCTGGAAGGAATCTCCATCCCGCCGCTGAGCGGGGTCTTTCAGAGCTCGAACAAATGCACGACCCAGCTTGCAGCCCACTCCAGTTGCGAGATCGGAGTGGTCTTTGCTCCTGTCCAGGCTGGAAACCAGACGGGAACACTCACCATCACCGATGCGCTCCGAACCCAGACTGTGGCTCTGGCTGGTACCGGCCTGCTTCCGCCGGCATTTGGGGTCAGCCCCTCCTCTTTGACTTTTGCGGCGCAGACAGTCGGCCAGGCCAGTGCGGCCCAGACGCTGACGGTCAGCAACACCGGAGGAGCCCCGATGGCCAATATCGGCTTCGCGATCACCGGCCAATCCGCCAGTGAATTCTCCTGCGGTAGCGCCATCTGCAGCGCCACCAATTGCGGCGCCACGCTGGCCAACGGGTCGAGTTGCACGGTGCAGGTGGTTTTCACTCCCTCGATAGCGGGCGGGGCGGCGGCCGCGCTGGTGATTTCTTCGTCGAGCCCCGGAGTTGCGGCGACGAGCGTGCCACTGACCGGCGCGGGCCAGTCTTCGACTGGCCTGAGCGTACAGCCCGCGCAGTTGAGCTTTTCCGTTGTTGCTCCCGGCCAATCCAGCGCGGCGCAGACAGTCACCGTCACCAACTCCGCCAAGGTCGCTGCCAACTCGCTGGCGCTCCTGGCCACGGCTCCCTTCGCTCTGGTCAACAACACTTGCACTGTCAGCCTGGGAGCCGGAGCCAGTTGCACGGTGGGGGTGGTCTTCTCGCCCGCGGTCAACGGTTCCTTCACTGGCACATTGACCGTTGCCTCGTCGTTGCAGTCCGCCCCCACCAGTGTCCCGCTCAGCGGGATGGGCGGAACTCCAGGCTCGGTTCTTGTTGAGCCCTCGTTCTTGAACTTTCCGCAGACCGGGGTGGGCACGGTTGGCAGTCCCCAGACGGTCACCCTCACCAACTCGGTCGGTACAGGCAGCCTGAGCGGCTTTTCACTTGCGGTCAGCACTGGCTTCCGGCTGGTCAACAACACCTGCCCCTCCACGCTTGCCCCCCAGGCCAGTTGCACGGCTGGAGTTGAGTTTGCACCCACCAGCGCGGGCGCACTGACCGGCACTCTGACGGTGATCGACAGTCAGATGGCCGCTGGGCAGACGGCGCCGCTTACGGGAACCGGATTCGATTTCACCATTGCGGTTTCCGGCTCGTCCAGCCAGACCGTTGCCAACAGCCAGACCGCCAGCTACACCCTGGCCATCGCCCTGCTGAACCAGACCCAGGGTGCGGCGATGAGCCTCACCTGCGGCACAGCGTCGTTTCCTGCCTACGCGGCCTGCGCCTTCAACCCTTCCGCCAATCCGCAGATTCCCGCAACGGCCAGCGGCAGCGTGACAGTCCAGATCCTCACCGGGCAAAGCACGAGTTCGGCCAGCGCCACTCACCCGTCCGGATGGCGATTGCTTCCCCTGGCCTGCGGCTTCCTGCTGCTCCCGCTCGCCCTCGGGCGGCGGCGCAGATTGCTCACGATGGTTGCGGTGCTGGCGATTCTGGCCTCCGGCGTCTCCAGTTGCACCTCCTCCGGCGGCATGTTGAACGGAGGCACACCCAAATCCGGCTCCGGCATTACCCCGGCCGGGACGTACACCATTACCGTCAACGCGCTCTCGAACGGCGTCACGCACCCGGTGACTCTTACGCTGACCGTCGACTGACCTGGCTCAGGCAGGAGGCAAACTGAAACCGGCTATACTCAATCTTCGGAGTTTTGCCGGAAGGGCTCACTGCGGGAACTGTTCCAGGCGCCCGCCCGGAGATGGGGAAGAACAGCGAATGACCGCCAAAGTTACCGTGGAAGAAGTGGAGCGCGTGGCCGAACTGGCCCATCTGGAGCTTGCGCCGGAAGAGACCCCGCGCATGCTGAAGGATTTGAACGCCATCCTGGACTATGTGGCCGAGTTGAACGAGTTGGATACCACCGGAGTGGTTCCGCTGGCGCAGATCAGCGAACTGGAAGAGACGGCTGGCGCGGGTGTCTTGCGCCCCGATCTGCCGCTGCCCTCGCTCGATCGCGCTGCCGTGATGTCCCAAGCCCCAGAGACCGATCAGGTCTTTTTCAAGGTTCCCAAAGTGATTGAGCGCTAAGCGCTGTTCCGGACCGGTTTTTTGGTGGTCCACCAAGCCGCTGCCAGACTGGAAACAGGTTGTGGAAGAAAGGCTGTCAGGAGGCCGGAATGCCACCTGACAGGCCAAAGAGAGGAAAGCTCGATTGTCCAGCGAAGCCAAACCTGCTGAAAGCTACGTTGAAAAGCCGAAAACCCTGGCCGTCTTGCGCGCCGAGATTGCCGCGGGCCACACTCGGGCTACGGATCTTGCCGCCAGCTACTTTGAGCGCATTGCCAGCGTGAATCCGCGGCTCAATGTGTATCTGAGCCTGACCCGCGAGCGCGCTCTCGAACAGGCCGCACGCGTGGACGATGCCGTCGCCAGGGGCAATCCCCTCGGCCCCCTGGCCGGCATCCCGATTGGCATCAAGGACACGCTGGTCATGAAGGGCGCTCCCGCTACGGCGGGCTCGAAGATTCTTGAAGGGTACAAGCCCCCTTATGACGCCACTTCCGTCGCCAAACTCGAGGCGGCAGGCGCGGTGCTCCTGGGCAAGCTGAACTGCGACGAGTTCGCCATGGGCGGCTCGAACGAGAACTCGGCCTACGGGCCGGTGCTGAACCCCGTGGATACGGAGCGGGTTCCGGGAGGCTCCAGCGGCGGCTCGGCAGCGGCGGTGGCGGCCAACATGGCCGTGGCCACGCTGGGCTCCGACACCGGCGGCTCCATCCGCCAGCCGGCCAGCTTTTGCGGGGTAGTGGGTGTGCTGCCCACTTATGGGCGCGTGTCGCGCTATGGACTGATCGCCTTTGCCTCCTCGCTGGACCGCGTCGGTCCCTTCGCCGGCAATGTGCGCGACGCTGCCACGCTGCTGGGCGTCATTGCTGGCCACGATCCCAAGGACGCCACCAGTTCTCCTGCGCCGGTCCCCGATTATGCCGCCGAAAGCGACAAGCGGGCCGAGGGCCTGCGCATCGGCGTCCCGGCAGAGTACTTCGGCGAAGGGCTCGATCCGGAGGTGCGCGCAGCCATCGAAAAGGGCATCGATGCGCTCAAGGCTGCCGGTTGCACCGTGAAGCCCGTCTCGCTGCCCTACACCAAATACGCCATTCCCACCTACTACCTGGTGGCCACCGCCGAGGCCAGCGCCAATCTGGCTCGCTTCGACGGCGTGCGCTATGGCTACCGTTCGCCAAACTCGGAAACTCTGGCCGACCTGTACAGCAACTCTCGCGACGAGGGCTTCGGCGCCGAGGTCAAGCGCCGCATCCTGCTCGGCACCTATGCGCTTTCTGCCGGCTACTACGAGGCTTACTACCGCAAGGCGCAGCAGGTCCGCCGCCTGCTGGCCGAAGAGTTTCTCCGTGCCTTTGCCGAGGTGGATGCGATCGTCACCCCGACCTCTCCCATCCCGGCTTTCAAGCTGGGCGAAAAGTCCGACGACCCGCTGGCCATGTATTTGGCAGATGTCTACACGGTCACGGCGAGCCTGGCCGGCATCTGCGGCGTGAATGTGCAGTGCGGCAAAACTTCCGCGGGTCTGCCGGTGGGCATGCAGGTTCTCGCCGGCCATCTGAACGAAAGCACGGCCTTCCGCGTGGCGCGCGCCGTGGAGGATGCACAGCTTTAGGACTTTGACCGCGGGCTGTTTTATGAACAGTGGGCGCCTCGGGTCCGAACTCTTGGACCTGGGAAACCACAACACGTAGTCACAAAAAACGAAATCACGCGGTCAGAAGCTCAAGGAGTAAGCGGAATGAGCAAGGGCGCAAGGATTTGGGTTTTGGCTTTGGCGGCGGTTCTTGCCACCGCTCCGTCACTTTCGGCGGCTCGCAAGCCGCATGTTGTAGTTCTGGGCGCGGCCCGGCGCGTGCATTACTCCAAGGTTGGCGACCCGGCCGGCGCGGCGGCGGGCGAAGAAGAACTGAAGATTCGCGCTCTCATGGTGGACGGAGCCCTCAAGGAGTGGACTACCGGCGACGCCCATGACGTGACCGACCGCAGCTTTGTGGTGCGCCGCGTCCTCCGGCTCAACGATTCCTTGCCCGGCGACAAGCCCACAGCCGGCGACAAGCATTGGGTGTGGCAGCGCGGCCCCTGGCTGCTGGTGGATCGCGTCACCGGCCACGTCGTTGCCCTCAAGCTGCCCGACTACGATCCCGCCGTCAGTCAGGTGAGTTGGTTCCGCGACTATGCAGCCTATTGCGGCGTTACCTCGAGCGGCAAGAGCCTCTACGCCGTGGTGGCGCAGGTGGCGGCGCGCAAGCCGGTCCTGGCCAAAAAGATGTCGGCCTTCGACCCGGAGAGCCACCCCGACCCGGCCTGCGCCCCTGCCGAGTGGCAGCGCGAGCCTCTGCGCATCAGCTTCCATCCAGCCGGCAAGGATCAGGCGAGTTTCGACATCGTTCCCGGTTCGGCGGTGCTGGTCGAGGACGCGGGAGACGAGCCGGAGACGCCTGCGGCGGCTGCGGAAGGCAAGCAGAAATAGCAAGCCAGCGAGTCAGCAAGTCAGCGAGTCGGCAAGTCAGCGAAAGACTTGTGTTTCCGCTGCTCGACAAATGCAGGTCCTTCGCTGAATCGAGACGGGTTCGCGATCCCTCAATACTTCTCTTTGACCGACTCGGCGTAGCTCTGCCAAAGCGCGGCCAGAGCCTTCCACTGCCCGTCGGAGGGGCTCTCCTGGGTGGATTCCGTGCGGGTGACGAAGTAGAGCGCGGGAATGCCGATGGAGGGCTGCGCCTGCATGTATTTCCACCACTCCTTCAGGTTGGTGGAGGAGGCGTTGTCGGTGTCCACCAGCGGCCAGCCGGAGATTTTGGCGATGCGCGCCCGCAACTGCATCATGGTGGGAACTTCACGCGCTCCATACCAGATGTCGTTGAGCCGGATCAGGTCGGAGGACTCGCGGAACAAGGCGTTGACGGTCTGGGTCTCGACCATCGCGTCGGGTTTTGCCTTGTGCGCCTCGCTCCACAGAATCCACTGGAAGCGGCGCACAAACTCGATGCCCGTGGCCGTACCGGTCAGCGGCAACCCGGGCGCGGCGGGTGCGCCCACCCAGTCCTCTTTGAAGCCGTCGACCCCGATCTCCTCCACCAGTTGGCGAATGCGCGGGCGCAGGTAGCTTTCATACTCCGGCTTGCCCACGTCGGCGCCCATGCACTTGCCCTCGACCATCATGCAGAGCGCCTCCGGCAGTCCGTCGGCCTGCGCCACTGGAACCCACAGCACCACATGGCGGCCCTTGGCGTGTTGCGCTTCCACAAAGCCCTTCATGTCCGGCCATTTTTCCGGATCGACTTCGAAGGTTCCGTAGGCTTTCTGCCACTTGTCGTCGATGACTACAGTTCCCACCGGCAGTCCGCGTTCTTCGAGCTTTGCCAGCCATTTCTCGTAGTTGGCCTGCGTGGCCAGCTTGTTTGCCGAGCCGCCCTGGGGGATTGATTCCACCGTCTGCTCCGCCCAGCCGCAGAAGACAGGCAGGTGGTGCCACAGTACGTCCTTGGCTCCCGATTCGGTCGAGAAGCCCTTCTTGTCCAGCCAGCCGGTGTACCCGGTCAACGCGTCGAGCGGGTCGTAGGCAAAGTTGATCGCCAGCACGGGCGAGGCAAACTCGCCGTCGATGGCGCGGTACCCCATGTAATCCACAAAGAAGGAAGCGCCCGCATAGCGCAGCCCGGTGTATTCCAGGGCAGGGAACTGGTAGTCGCCGGGCTTGGCGCCGATGCCGATGCCCGTCCAGGTCTTGTCCATGTGGAAGGCCAGAAACAGCGGCGGCGGTGCAAACAGTCCGGTCATGCGCTCGGGGCGGAAGTCGTCCTCCGAATCCGGCTGGCGGCCCACGCTGAATCCCATGATCTGCGGCATCGCAATGTCGAATTCGTACTGGTTGGCGTGGTTGGGATTGGGAGCAAAGTAGCGGTCGGCATTGATCGCCGCGTCCCAGCTGAAGCCCGCCGTTGTGCCGTTGTCCCAGCGGTTGGAGACGCCGTTGGAGAGAAAATAGCTGCGTCCCAGCTTGCCGTGGCCGGTGGCAAACTGCTGAAACTCGATGTGATCGGGAAAGAAGCGCCACTCGAACCGGCGGCCCGTCCACAGGTCGCTGGTGGCCTTGGCGTTCAGTTCGTACGTGCCGCCCGTCTTCGTCAGCGCGTATTCCACGCCGGAAAGATGCTCCTGCTGGGAACTGGAAGCCAGCCCGGCCACCACCGGAACCACGAAGACCGTCTGGCCGTCGCGCTCAATCCGCAGCCGGGGAGGATTGCCCGCCTCGACCGCAACCGAATATTGCGGAAGGTCGACAAACTTGGCCGGTTCCGGAGCCTGCGCGAAGCCCAACAGCGTTGCCGCGGCCAACAGCAGGAAAGCAGGCAGAGAACGGCATATCGATTTTGCCATGGAGTGTCCCCGGAAGGTAGATGGGAGGCATTCTAGGCGTCTTAAAGACAGGCTGTCTATCGGCGGGTCTGCTTGAACAGCTGCCAGAGCGCCCAGATCAGAAAGGCCTCGCCCAGGGCAAACGGAATCAGCAGAAGTGAGGTGAGAGAAAAATTCGGCATCGGATGAACTCCTTTCGCTGCTTTTCCCCGGCGAGAGCGCGCCGCCCTGGCGGCGCGCACGAAGAGAAAGCATCGACAGTTCCATCGGAAACCGGCGGGGATAAGGAAGGAGCAGGCAACCCGTAAGGGCTTTATAAATACCGGGGAAAGCCCGGCAAGAGCCGCCGGCGCATCCCACTGCCAGGAATCCCGCGCGCGATGCGCCTTGACACGCAACAGGCCGCGCGTATCTTATCTTCGTTAGGCATTCTTTTGGAATCCGTCAGGAAATGAGCACGGGAGAACCGTGTTGCCTCCTGGTTTGGGTTTCTGGAGAGGGCCGTGTCGAACAGGAAACAGACGGCGGTTGGGTCTAAAGTAGGTATGCGGACGCGGAACTGGACTCCAGGTTCCGGCGAACGGCAGCCAGACCCTCCTTCCAGTGCCTGGACCGGGACGATTCGGCGGTCTGGGCCAGTCCGGAGCAGTCTGGACCATTCCCGGAGACAAATCTATTCTCGGGCGCCCGGCAAAACGCCGGGTATGCCTGTGCCCTGAAGGCGCCGGATTTGCGCCGCCAGGGGCGAGCAAAGGATGAGCGTGGCAACGAGTTTCGCAGTGTTGATTCTGATGCAGGCAGCCGGAGGCGGGAGCAGCCTTCCGATGCTTCTGCCCCTGTTGTTGATCCCGGTTCTTTACCTGGTGATGATCCGCCCGCAGCAGAAGCGGCAAAAACAGTGGCAGGCGATGCTGGCCGACATCAAGGCCGGCGACCGCGTGACCACCGCCGGAGGCATTCGCGGCGTCATCATCTCCATCAAGGACGATGTAATCATCATGCGCGTGGCGCCGGATAACATCAAAATGGAAGTGGCCAAAAGCGCCATTGCCTCGGTGACCACCCAGGACAGCTCTTCGGCCTCTTGAGGTCTTACGGGCTTTTTCAAGTTTATGACTGGCTTTTCGCGATTTGGACTAGAGAAACGGGACGATGAAGAAGAATCTCAAAGGTAAAATTGCCCTCATTATTGCGGTCCTGCTGGTTTGCGTCTACGGCATCGTTGGGGTGCCCTCGGGTGTAACTGGCAAGGCCCTGACCGAGGCTGTGAGCAAACGCATTCACCTTGGCTTGGATCTGCGCGGCGGCGCCCATCTCATTCTGCAGGTTGTGGTGTCGGAAGCGATCAGCGCGGAGACAGACAACACGGTGGGACGCATTCAGCAGGATCTGAAAACGGCCAACCTGAGCTTCTCGCAGGTCTACAAGCCGGATCCGGCCAACAAGCCGCAGCTGATTCGGGTGGAAGGCACGTCCACGGCCAAGGCCGGCGACGTCCGCTCCGCTCTCGAAGCCAAGTACTCGAACGAATACGATATTTCCGGCGGTGGGGCCGACTCCAGCTTTACCGTCACCATGAAGCCTACGGTGGTAACGGCCCTCAACAAGAAGACCGTTCAGCAGGCCATCGAGACTATCCGCGACCGCGTGGACACCCTCGGCGTCAGCGAACCCGTCATTCAGGAATACGGCCTGGGCGACAACCAGATTCTGGTTGAACTGCCTGGCATCGACGACCTGGACCGGGTGAAGACCATCATTCAGTCCACCGCCCGGCTTGAGATTCACGCCGTCGCCGGCGGTCCCTTCAAGGACGACCAGGAAGCCGCAGCGAGTGTGGGCGGAACGGTTCCGACCGACGAAATGCTGGCGCACGGCTCCGGCACGGTGGGCAACGGTTCCGACTCCGACAGCGTCTATGTGGTGCGGCGCATCTCGGTGGTGGCCGGCAGCGACTTCCGCTCCGCCGATCCCGGCACCGACCAGAACGGCCGCCGCAACGTTCGCTTCACTCTGACCAACGAGGCCGGCGACCGCTTCTACGACTACACCAGCAAGAACGTGGGCCAGAGCATGGCCGTGGTCATGGGTGGCCGCGTGCGTGAGGTTGCCACCATCCAGAGCGCCATTCGCGACTCTGGCGAAATTACCGGCAGCTTCTCTCCCGACGAAGTCGAGATCCTCTCCAAGATGTTGCGCACCGGCGCGTTGCCGGCCTCGCTCAACTATCTGGACAACGAAACCGTGGGCGCATCCCTGGGCGCAGATTCCATCAAGCAGGGCGTGACCGCTGCGGTTGTCGGGGTTCTGGTGGTCATGGCCTTCATGCTCATGTACTACCGCGGCTCGGGCATCAACGCCGATCTGGCGCTCTTCCTCAACTTGGTGATTCTGCTCGGCTTCATGGGCTTCTCCGAGGCTACGCTGACCCTCCCCGGTATCGCCGGAGTCATTTTGACAATAGGTATGGGCGTGGACTCCAACGTGCTGATCTTCGAGCGAATACGTGAAGAGGTGCGCGCTGGCAAAGCGCCGTCGGCGGCGGTTGACCAGGGCTTTGCCCATGCATGGGTCACCATCGTTGACACCCACGTCACCACCATCGTCTCGGCAGCCATTCTGTTCGTCTTCGGTAGCGGCCCGGTGAAGGGCTTTGCCACCACCCTGACCTTCGGCCTTCTGGCCAACCTGTTCACCGCGGTCTTCGTCTCGCGGGTCATCTTCGATGCCCACTTGAACAAGTTGGAGCCAGGCGAAATGGTGTCCATCTAGACCCGGAAGCAACGGTCGACGAGCGGCAAGGGAAAACATTGAACGCTGGAGCCTCCAGGGAGGCTCCAGACCACAGGAAGGCAGAAAACCAGTGGAATTGTTTCGCAATGTAAATGTGGATTGGCTGGGAAAGAAATGGTACTTCCTCGGCTTTTCATTGATCTTCAGCGTGGCCGGCATTGTTTCGATGGGCATGCATTGGGCGAGCATTGGCAGCCCCGTGCCCCTCGGCGTGGACTTCCGCGGCGGCACGCAGGTGCAGGTGCAGTTTACGCAGACCCCGGATTTGAACAAGATTCGTCAGGCCACCGAGGCAGTCGGCATCAAGGATGCCAGCGTCCAGGTCTTCGATGTGGCCTCCAACAACGAGGTGCTCATCAGCCTGCCGGAGCAGCAGAACGAGTCCACGCTCGACAGCGGCCGCCAGCAAATCGTCGATGCGCTTCACAACCATTACGGCAATCCCTTCACCGTGCGCAACACCTCGGTGGTGGGGCCCACGGTGGGCAAGCAGCTTGAGCGGCAGGCCCTGCTGGCCACGCTTTACTCGATGGCCGGGATGCTGGTCTATCTCTGGTTCCGCTTTCAGTTGATTTACGGCGTGGCCGCGGTGGTTGCCTGCTTCCACGACACCCTGATCACGGTTGGCGCCTTTGCCCTGACCAACCAGGAAATCAGCCTGACCGTCATTGCGGCCATCCTGACGCTGGTTGGCTACTCCATGAACGACACCATCGTGGTCTTCGACCGCATCCGGGAGAACCTCCGCCTCAGCCGGCGCGAAGCCCTGCCCGAAGTGGTCAACCGCGCCATCAACCAGACCCTGAGCAGAACCGTGCTCACCTCTGGACTTACCTTCCTGACTGTGCTCTCGCTGTATGTTTTCGGTGGCCAGGTATTAAGGGGCTTTTCATTCGCGCTGGTGATAGGTATTCTTATCGGTACATACTCATCCATCGCAGTAGCGGCGCCCATGCTTGTGGCTTATCAGGAATGGAGCGCCAAACGGGGCAATGCCGTGGCTCTGCCGGCGGCAAAACGCACCAGAGTCTAGGGCTTCAGCGCATTTCACGCGCTTTGCAGATGCGACTAGTCTGCGAAACTTTGTTCTGATGATCAATCTGGAACAGTGAAATACGCTAATTGTGGTATCGTTTCGATGCCGGGAACATTTCAGCTTTTCCCGGTGTCTAATTAGAGGTAAGCAAACACCCGATTCGAGGCTGGCCATGTTTGAAGATTCCACGTTTGAATCCGGAGGCAGGATCAAGAGCAAGAGCAAGTATTGGATGATGGTGACGTTTATCACCAATGGCTCCATCATTCTGCTCCTGATCCTCATTCCGCTGATCTATCCCGAGGCGCTGCCCAAGGCCGCCATGCAGATGGCCCTGGTAGCCCCGCCGCCGCCGCCACCTCCTCCGCCGCCGCCGGCGCCGGCCGAGGCAGTGCATGTGGTTCACGTGCAGTCGGAGATGATGAATAATCAGCTCACGGCGCCTACGCGTATTCCCCACGACATCAAAATGGTTAGCGAGAAGGAAGCCCCGCCGACCTCTAGCTTTGGCGTTGCCGGCATGGAAGGCTTGGGCGGCGGATCAGTTGGTGGCACGATGGGCGGCATCTTCACGGGTCAGTCCGCACCGAAGGTCAAGGCTGAAGCTCCCAAGAAGGTCAGTATTTCGGCTGGCGTTATGGTCGGCTTGCTGTTACAGAAGACGACGCCTATCTATCCCCCCATCGCCAAAGCCGCGCGCGTCTCCGGCACGGTGGTCCTTCAGGCCACCATCTCGAAGACCGGGGCAATCGAAAATCTTCACGTCGTCAGCGGTCCGGCTATGTTGCAGCAGGCCGCGATGGATGCCGTCAGGTCCTGGCGCTACAGACCCTACCTGCTCAACAACGAGCCGGTGGAAGTGGAGACTACGGTCAACGTGATCTTCACCCTGGGCGGATAAGGAAATCTCTGGCCCTTTCCGCTTCTCTTGGGCGAGGGCTTCACTTTTGAACCGAATGCGATACCCGCAAGAAATCGCATTCCAGCACCGCAAGGCAGTCGCAGTCCACAAGAAAACTCCTTAGGAGGAACGATTCAGTGATTCTCGCTCAGTTCGCACATTTCGCTTCGCACACTGCCGCCAATCTGGCATTCATCTTTGATGGTGAAGAGCAGACGGTCAGCTTTACTCCGCTTGGGTTGTGGAGCCACATGGGCAACCTCGCCCGTGCAGTCGCCGTGCTCCTCTTCATCGAGTCGATCTGGTCTTTGGCCGTGATGATCGACCGCTACATCTACTTCTCTGCCGCCCGCAAGCAGTCGCGCGAGTTCGCGCCCAAGGTTGCCGGCGCCCTGAAGGACAGCAAACTGGAAGAAGCGATCAAGATCGCCGATCGCAGCAAGAAGTCTCACCTCGCCGAGGTTGTGGTTGCCGGCCTGCAAGAGTTCCGCGCTTCCGCTGGTGCTCCCACTGAGCAGTCCATCGAGAGCTCGGGCCGCGCATTGGACCGTGCCGAAGCCATCGTTCACGCCAAGCTGAAGAGAGGCCTTGCGGTTCTGGCCACCATCGGCGCAACGGCTCCGTTCGTCGGCCTGTTCGGCACCGTCGTCGGCATTCTGAACGCCTTCCAGCAGATCGCCACCCAGAAGACTTCGGGCATCGGCGCGGTTGCCGGCGGCATTTCGGAAGCCCTGGTTACCACAGCCTTCGGACTGCTGGTTGCCATCCCTGCCGTGATGGCCTTCAACTACTTCACCGGTCGTGTCGAGTCGTTCGACGTGGAAATGGATAACTCCTCGAGCGAATTGATCGACTACTTCATCAAGCAGAGCCACAAGCGCTAAGCGAAGCGGCTGTCGGCAAGAGCGGGAAGCTAAGGATGGCGGGAGAGTGAAACATCTCTCTCCCGCCCTCCGGTTTCAACCGCAGGCCCGCCAGGTGGATCGCAAGCGTGCCGGAAGCCATCCGGACTAAAAATCACAGGCAACGGAGCCCAATCAATGGCAATCTCGGTTCGCAACGAAGGTAGTAAGGTCAGTTCCAACATCAACGTCACCCCCATGGTCGATGTGATGCTGGTTCTACTGATCATCTTCATGGTCATCACCCCCATGCTGCAGAACAAGGTGGCTGTCGATATGGCCAAGGTGGACAACCCCACCAACATGCCCGACGCCGACAAGGAAGACGCCATTGTCGTGGCGATCACTCGAGACGGCGGCGTGTTCCTCGGTCAGGACAAGGTCGCTACCAGTGAGCTTGGTGGCAAGGTTCGTGAGAAACTGTCGGACAAGCCTGGCAAGACCATCTTCATTCGTGCTGATGCGCGTGCGCAATTTCGGGCGGTTGAAGACGCCATCGACGCTGTGCGTACAGCAGGCGTGGAAGACGTAGGCTTGTTGACGCAGAAGCGCCAAGGCAACCTCGCGGGCGGCGAGTAGTTTTTGCACGAGCGCTGTATCTCTTAACGATTTGCAAAAAACGAGGAGCTTTAAGCGATGTCAATGACAACTGGGGGCGGGGGAAGCTACTCGTCCGACATCAACATGACGCCGATGATCGACATTCTTCTGGTGTTGCTGATCATCTTCATGGTCATCGTGCCGGTGACGCCGAAGGGCTTGGATGCGCTGGTGCCCCAGCCACCCAAGGACCCGCAAAAGCAATCGCAGCCCAATGACCGCACCATCGTGGTGCAGGTGCTACACGTGCCCGGTGGGGCCCCGCAGTACAAGATCAACGAAACACCTTACGCCAAGGCCGACCTGTTGCCCAGACTTACTGAGATCTATGCCAACCGTGCCGAACGCATCATGTTCGTCAAGGGGGACGACGATCTCAACTTCGCTTACGTGGCTGAGGTGATCGATATTGGTCGGGCCGCGAACGTGGATCACATCGGGTTGATGACGCCTCAGATTCTCGCCGGTCAATAGCACACTCTTCTGGAGCCGTTCTCTTCAATGGGATGCGGCGCGGGAAGGGGAGGTAGATTGCGCCTGTCTGTGCTATGCAGACAGGTGACGCATCGAGTTCAGGCTGGCTTTTTTGGGCTTGGGGTGTGGGGCGGATGTCGAACCCCGGTTTCCCAAAAGATTGCCAGCCCCGTCCGGAGGCGGTTCATCCGGACGGAAAGCTGGAGTACAATTTTCTCATCCTGGTTTCGGTTACTCCCGCCCGCGGCCAGCTGCACCAAGATTCCAGGCGCGCAACTGATAGGCACGACCTGAAGGAGAAGGATACGAACATGAATGGACCCGCACGTTTTACGGCGCTCGCGGTTGCCTTGGCCGGCATGGTGCTCTCCATGAGCGGGTGCAACCGCCTCGCCGCTCGTGACCAGTTGAACAAGGGAGTGGATGCGTACAAGAGCGCCCATTATGAAGAGGCGATCGGTCACTTCCAGAAGGCAACACAGCTCGACCCGAGCCTCCCCATGGCCAAAAGCTACCTGGCCACTGCGTTGGCCCAGAACGTTGTGCCCGGTCTGGATACGCCCGACAATATCAAGACCGCCCAACAGGCCATCGATATCTTCCAGGATGTTCTGGCCAGGGACCCGCACGATGTGAACAGCATGAAGCAGGTTGCTAGCATCTACTTCGGCATCAAGAAGTTGGATGATGCCAAAGTGTGGCAGAAGAAGGTGCTGGCCGAAGATCCGAAGGATCCCGAGGCTGCCTATACGGTCGGTGTGATCGACTGGACCCAGGCGCACGAGAATACCCTCAAGGCGCTGCTTCCTGCCGGGATCAACGACGACGGCGAGGGCAATGTCAAGGCTCCCAAAAAGGTCATGGAACCGCTCAAGGCGCAGAATGCCTCGCTGGTTGAAGAGGGATTGCAGTACCTCAACCAGGCGGTAGCCAACCGCGCAAACTATGACGATGCCATGGCGTACCTGAACCTGATCTACAGGCGCAAGGCAGACGTGGACTGGGGCAACGATTCAGCCCGCAAGGAAGACCTTGCCAAGGCTGAGGAATGGCGCACCAAGGCCATGGGAACCCGCAAGTCCAATGAAGAGAAGAAGGATAAGCAGCCGGGCGGCATCACCATGGATGCCAGCGGCAACCTGAAGTAGCTCCAGGCGCTTGTCGGCAATTGGAAACGGCCTCCGCACCTCGCGGAGGCCGTTTTTCTGTTTTTTGTGCTTCTCCGCTTATCACGTGAGGTGTGATTTGCTCCAGCATGGCTTTGCCCGTTTGGCGTTCAGATTCGTCGCCTTCTTTGCAGTCACTCTCGCCCTTTCTGCGTGCGGCGCAAAGGCCCAAACCGTCATTGGGGAGTTTCCCCACCCCGCCGCCTTCCAGGTGACCCAATCTCCGACCGGGTTCACCGCGCACAACGACTTTGAAGCGCTGGAGGTGACGGTGTGTGACGATTCACGGGTGCACGTTGTCGCCAGGTCGGCGCAGGCGCCTCCCGCGAACCAGCAGCAGCCCTGGATGCTCTCGCCGGCTCAGTCCTGCCCTGGCCGCCTCCTTCCAGTTCAGTGAAGCGGATGGCCAGGCCAAGCTCACGACTTCGCGCTTTAGGGTATCCTTGTCGGTTCAGCATGGCAGCCTGATCTTCGCGACCCAAAAGGGCGAGACCCTGCTACGTGAGAACGAGAGCCTTCCTCGCACCTACGATTCCGTGCCCGGTTCATCGCCTGCGCTCTATCAGGTTGCGGATCGCTTCTCTCCGGACGCCACCGAGGCCATTTACGGCCTCGGGCAGCACCAGAGCGGCCTCTTCAACTATCGAGGCAGCTCCTTGGAACTGGGCCAGGAGAATACAGACGTCGCCATTCCACTTCTGCTCTCCAGCAAGGGCTACGGAATCCTGTGGAACACAGCCTCCCTCAGTTCCATGGACAACCGCTTTCCCCTCGATCTAAAGTTCACTTCAGCTGGGACAGGCGAGGTCGACTATTACGTCCTCTACGGCCCCTCCATGGACCGGATCATTCATGAGTACCGTTCCATGACCGGACATGTCCCGCTGTTTTCCGCGTGGGCCTACGGCTTCTTCCAGTCCAAGGACCGCTACACCTCCCAGGCCGAAATGCTGGAGATCGCCCACCAGTATCGCGCGCGTCACATCCCTCTCGACGGGCTGGTGCAGGACTGGTTCTGGTGGAAGCAAGGGGGGGAGGGCGACCCGGTCTTCAATTCCAACTACACCGACGTTCCCGCGGAACTCAAAGCCCTTCACGCCGAGCACGTCCACGCCATGATTTCGGTGTGGGGCATGATGGATTCGACTTCAGAGACCTTCCAGGAGATCCAACGCCGCGGTTTTGAGATTGCCGGAACGCACGTCTACGATCCGACCAACCCCGCCGCCCGCGACCTCTTCTGGAACCGCCTGGCGGGCAAGCTCTTCGCTCAGGGTTGGGATGCCTTCTGGCTAGACAGCGCGGAACCAGAGGAGTATTGGCCGCACGGGGGCGACGCCGTCCTGCGCTACAAGCAATTGCATATCGGCAGCGGTCTCCAATACACCAACATCTTTCCGTTGGGGCACACTGGCGGCGTCCAGGAGCACTGGAAGCAGACCAACCCGGAAAAGCGCGTCTTTCTCCTCACCCGCTCGGCCTTCCTCGGCCAGCAGCGCAACGGCGCCACGGTTTGGTCGGGCGATGTGTACAGCACGTGGTGGGCACTGCGCCACCAGGTGGCTGCCGGCCTGAACTTCGCCCTCTCCGGTTATCCCTACTGGACCACCGACATCGGCGGCTACCATCAGCCCTATGACGGCGCGGCCAACGATCCTGCCTACCAGGAACTCTATGCGCGCTGGTTCGAGTTCGGGGCCTTCTGCCCCATCTTCCGCACCCATGGGCATCGGGACCACAACGAGCTGTGGACCTACGACAGGGTCTATCCGACGCTGTTGACCTTCGACCGCTTGCGTTACCGGCTGCTGCCCTACATCTACTCGCAGGCGTGGAAGGTGACCAGCCAGGATTCCACCCTCCAGCGTCCGCTGGTCATGGACTTCCGCGAGGATCGCGCCACCTGGGAGATCGGCGACGAGTTCCTCTTCGGCCCGTCCATCCTGGTCAGCCCGGTGACCCGAGAACACGACACGCAGCGCACCGTCTATCTGCCCGCCGGGACCGATTGGTACGATTTCTGGACGGGGAACGGGCCAAAGGAGGCGTCGAAATGACTCAGGCAGCGCCCATCGAGCGAATTCCTCTGAACGTGCGCGCGGGCTCCATCCTGCCGCTCGGGCCGGCTGTCGAATACGTTGGGCAGGCAGCCGACCCCATCGAGCTGCGCGTCTATCCTGGCGCAAACGGCGACTTCGACCTTTATGAAGACGAGGGCGACAGCTATCGCTATGAACAGGGCGCGCATTCCGTCCTGCCTATCCACTGGGAGGACGCCACGCGAACCCTGACCATCGGCGCGCGGCAGGGAAGCTATGCGGGAATGGCTGCCGGACACACGTTCAACGTGGTGGTTGTGACTTCCGGTCACGGAGTTGGGATCGAACCGACCCAGACGCCGGACAAGACCATTCAGTACTCGGGAGCCAGGACGGTGGTGCGGTTTTAGAACCGGTTCTCGACTTCACGCGCTCTGGCGGGCGAAGTGCAAAATGGGGCCATTTTGGCATCGATTTTGCGGCTTTTTTGGCCAAAAATGGCCCAAAACGGCCAAAAATGGGCCAAAATCAATGGGTTCCAGTTACTCTTCAGTTAACTATGTAATTTTGTATAGTGCTCATTCTTTGCGACCTACGCGATTTTCGCAGGAGAAAAACTGATAATAAACGATAGGGGGGTGGGGCAAACGACGATTTCGGCTGGTTTTTTGGGCCGGAATCGATCTCCAAAGTCTCATTCCTAAAGACATTATGCGCGCATGGAGCTTAATTCTGCGCAAGGGAACCTACCCATGTTTGAAGCGAAGTAGCGGGCATCCAAGTAGTCATTCCCCGGTTCGGTATTCCGTTCTCTGCCGGCGGAACGGGACCGGAGTTGCAACGCTTTGTTTACCCATGCGGGGGAATTCGTCCTGGTTGTGCGGCTCCGTTGTAGTGGTATTTCCAGGTTTCGAGACCTGGGGCACCCGCCGCGTTCCTGAGTGGGGTAGACGGTGACAAAGGGTTCAGTGGTCTCACACCCTTCCCGCAAAAAGCGCGGGAAGGATGGGGCACCCATTTCAGGGGCGGGCCACCTGCCTTACTTGACGCGTGATCGCGGTCACATTATTATTCGGGGTAAATCTAAAATAATTCCTCGCAATCGTAAAGCAACTATTTAATCAGGTGGCTGGGATGGCGCTTCTCGATAGGGTCAAGTTCGATGGACCGTCTGATGTTCTGGTCTGGAAATGGCCACATGATTCGTTAAGTCTCGGAGCACAGGTGATCGTAAACGAGAGCCAGGAGGCCCTTTTCTACAAGGGTGGCCAAGCTCTCGATCTTTTCAGTCCCGGCACACATACACTGACAACGGCCAATCTTCCCTTCCTGCAGAGGCTGGTCAACCTTCCGTTTGGCGGGAAGACTCCCTTCTCCGCCGAAGTCTATTTCATAAATAAGTCTGTAGCCTTGGGCCAAGACTGGGGAACGAAGACCCCTTTCATGGTTCTTGATCCAAAATATAAAGTTTCCATTCCTCTTCGCGCTTATGGTCAGTTTGGACTGCGAGTGGTCAACTCCCGCGAGTTCGTGACCCAGCTTGCCGGCGCAAGCGGAGGTGGAACGAGGGGTAGTGTTCGAGCCGATCTTGACTCAAAGTTATTCGTTGCCCATATAACGGATTTCGAACACGAAAAGATAGTTAATGTAGCTGGGACTACAGCCAACGATACTGCGCGCAGCCTGCTTGAGTCACTCATCGTCACCTGCCTTCAACAATCTGTCGGCAGCCTGTTGACCGAGCAGAAGCTCTCGGTATTGGACTTGCCGTCGCAGGTGCTTGCGCTGAGTAAGGAAACACATGAAATTCTCCAATCCAACTTTCAGACTTTCGGCCTAGAACTCGTCAATTTTGTTCTTGAGAGCATCAATTTCGACAGCAACGATGAGAGTGTCAAGAGTTTGCGCTCGATGCTCGCAGAAGCAGCCCGTGTCAACGTTGTTGCTGAGGCATACAGCCTCAATAAGGAATTTTACCGAACTGATCGGCAGTTCGATGTTCTGCAGGGAGCGGCGGAAACCGGGGGTGCTGCAGGTTCCGTGATGGGCGCTGCGATGGGCATTGGAATGGGATTTGGCGTAGCTTCTCCTGCTGGCGCCCTAGCCAAAGAATCAATGGCCGGAACCGCTTTGAAGTGCGGCAAGTGTGGAGCGTCCGTAGCTCAAGCATCCAAGTTTTGCCCCTCCTGCGGAGAAAGTCTCCAACAGAACTCGATGTTATGTCCGGTGTGCTCGTCTCCTAATTCTAGCTCTTCAAAGTTTTGCTCGAATTGTGGAGCATCCTTGGCAGCGCGAAAATGCACCAAATGCGGCGCAGAACTACAGACTGGCTCGAAATTCTGCAATCAATGCGGGGAGAAAGCATGAAAGCGGATCCACGCATCAAGGGAGTTGCTATTCTCGCTGCCGCCGGTCTGCTGCTGACAGTCGTGGTTCTTTTCCTCTTTTACGGAATATCGGTGCCGTTGTCGAGGAGCGAAACGTTCGTATTTACAGCATGGTTCAGCGCTGCGCAAGTGCTTCTTCTGTTCTCCTCCCTGGTCTATACAGCGATTAAGGATGGTCATCCAGGGTCGGTGATTCCGGTCAATTCAGCAACGGTGATTGCCACCTTCATTTATAACGTGGCTGCCGTTCTAACCATACTGCTGTTCACATTGTATCTTTTTCCACGTTTTTCCAGCGCTCGCACCTATTACGTGATCTGCGTTGCCGAACTAGGTGTTGCCGCCGCATATTTGGTTCTACTTCAATTGGTTGCCGTCGCGCATAAGGTGGGCCACACGGAGGCATTGGAATCCAGGGCAACTATCGACGGCCTTGTCAGGATGTGCGACGCCATTTCCAGCAATGCCGCCAGTATCGGTTGGAAGCTGGATATGCGGCGCTGCATGGAGCAGATTCGTTTTTCAGAGGGGCTTCGGCGGGATACTACCTTGCCGTCTGAGGTAGCCCGGTTGCTGGAGGAGCTTGAAACCTTAACGAACATGGCTCCCGAGGAGCCAGCGGTTGGTGAGGCCAAAAAGCTGATAAGCGGCATCGAAGCGCTGGCAAGGCGCGGGAATTAGGGGATACGCGATTGAGTACTGCTGAGATTTGCCCTCAATGCGGCTGGACGTTTGATACCGAAGCGCTACGGGCAAACTCCTGTAAGAAATGCCGCTCGGCGCTCCTTATAACATCGGTCGCATACCTTGAAAAGTTTGATCGCCCGGCAATTCAAAAGTACATAGCTCACAATTCAGCGGTATTGAAGCGCGACCCCGATGAGCAAGATGCGCTGCTCAGCATGGGACTGTGCTATCTGCGGCTTGGGCTATACGAGATGTCTGAAAAGTTTCTTGGAAGACTGATTGATACTCACCCAGAGGCGGCATCGGGGTATTACTACAAGGCGATTGGATCTCTCAGGGGCAAGCGTCCCCGCATAGCGACGCTAAACGTGATTCGCGCAGCAGAGCAACTTTTGCTGACGGCTATCACGCTGGAACCCGAGAATGGGCGTCACGACATGATTCTGGCGGCAATGCGACACGATTACTACATAGTGAACGGTCTTCGGGTTCCCGAACCGCCACCCGCCGAACTAGTGGAGGAAGCGCAAGGCAAGCATCTCGACCGCAATGAAATTGCCCAAGGGCTGGCACTGATGAACATACCTGAATCCTCGCCCTTTAGTCCAGGAATTTTGGCAAAACAAACCTAACAACAGGAGGAACAAGTGGAACCAGATCGTGCAAGAATTGAGAAGTATTTCACCAGCAAGTTCCCCAAGTGGGCAATCTTTCTCATCGTCATCGGCGTCTTTATGCTGGCTGGACCGGTCGTTTTGAAGATCGTCGGTTTGTTAATGGTAGTGGGCGGCGGCTTTGCTATCTACAACTCGACGCAAGTGGCATCGGATGCGGAGATCGACGAGTGGACGCAAGAGGATCTGAAAAAGCTAAATAAGCGCTCACTCGATAAGTTGGGAATCGACGTTTCCGAGTTAAAAGGTGAAGGCGTTATCATTACCGGCCCGCGGTTGAGCAACCTGGGCGTGGCGAAGTTCGGCTTCCGGAAGGGTAAGGACAACGTCCTGCGCTTCACCCCGGTCAATTCAACCCTCATCAACTTCACACAGGATCAGCTCCTCGTCTACCGATGCGCGCTTAATCTTCTAACGGGCTTGCCCGTGAATGAAGCCACCGACGAGTATTTCTACCGCGACGTGGTTTCAGTCCAGACCGCTTCTGAGACGGCCAATGTTAGTCTAGCCGGAACCATACTCGAGGGAGTGCAATGCAACGCGGCAGAGACATTCAAGTTGACGACGTCTGGAGGAACCTCTGTGAGCATGGTGCTCAAGGATGACTCTCTTATTCAGAAGCTGGGCGGTGGCGAAATACCGACGACGACAGCCGAGCGCGCAATTCAGGCGATCAGGAAGATGCTGCGCGAAAAGAAGGTATCGCTCCGGGCAAAGCCATCCTTTTCCTGGCGGCTTGAAGGTGATTGACTGGAGGCATGAACCAGTCAGTGATTTCTTCTCCTATCGTTCGGCGGCGGCGCAGTTCTGCTGAGGTCGCGG
>Ga0255354_1000097_pt1 | contig 50808 bp, 35 predicted proteins | sample HBST50metaG_FD_189942 | JGI IMG/M metagenome (GOLD analysis project Ga0255354, IMG submission 189942) | Peat soil microbial communities from Stordalen Mire, Sweden - H.B.S.T50 | ecosystem: Environmental > Terrestrial > Soil > Wetlands > Peat | place: Sweden: Norrbotten County, Stordalen Mire...
CACCCACTCCCGCCAGATGTGCGAAACTAATGTGTTTGCAGACTGAGCCTTCACCGGCGCACTCTGTGGCAGGGGCAAGTCATGCCAATTCTTCGTTCCGCTTTTATCGCACTCTCTCACAATCGTCCATTGCGCCGTTTCTGTGAACACTCCCGGCTGGGAGCCCGCCTCAACTCGCGCTTCATCGCGGGCATGGCGCCCGACGACGCGTTGCGTGTAGCCGAAGAGGTCAACCGCCAGGGCATTGCCGTCACGCTCGACTCGCTGGGTGAAAGCGTCACCTCCGAGAGCGAGGCGCAGCGGGCCGCCGACATTTACCACAAATTGCTCGACGCCATCTCCGCCCGCGGCATCCAGGCCAACATCAGCGTCAAGCTCACGCAGATGGGTCTAGAGCAATCGCCCGATCTGGCCGAGTCCATCGCCACAAGCCTCGTCGAACGCGCCCGCGCTACGGAAAGCTTCGTCCGCATCGACATGGAAGACTCGAGTCTGACACAAGTCACGCTCGACATCGTGCGCCGCATCCACGCCCGCCCTGATCTGCGCGGCGCTGTCGGCGTCGTCATTCAGGCCTACCTCTTTCGTTCCCAGGCCGACGTGGAGCAGTTGCTCGCCGAAGGCATCCGCATCCGGCTATGCAAAGGCGCCTACAAAGAGCCTCCCGAAGTCGCTTATCCGCGCAAGGCAGACGTAGACGCAAACTTTCTCAAGCTCAGCCACATGCTTCTCGACAGCCCGATCTACCACGGCCTTGCGACCCACGACGAAGCCATCGTGGAGGCGGCAAAAGCCTACGCCGCATCGCAAGGTATCAACCGCGAAAAATTCGAGTTTCAGATGTTGTACGGGGTGCGCCGCGATCTACAGCGCAATCTTGTACGCGACGGTTACAAGGTGCGCGTCTACGTTCCTTTTGGAACGGAATGGTATCCCTACTTTATGCGCCGGCTGGCAGAACGCCCCGCCAACGTGCTCTTCCTGGCGCGAAATTTCTTCCGCTCCTGAGTCTCCGCCAGTTAGAGTTCATTCTGCGGAATCCTTCTTGCTCGCCAATTCGCGCTTGCGCAGCATCAAACACAGGCCGCACTGCTTGCACCGCCAGGGATAGAAGCCGAGCAACGAATAAATTCTCTTCTGCAAAAAGCCTTTGCGGAAGATGCGATGTACCTTATCGCTGCCGCACTCATCGCATAGCACGCGCTCATTCGCCGAGTTCGCCTCGACGATATTTACAGTCTTTACTTCAACAATTTTTCCAGCTTTCACCTCGCCAAAGCTTACGGCCAAGGCTCGCCGCGTCATTACTTCTGACATGCGTCAACTCCGGGGGAAACGCTTCGACTTGCTGGCTACACAATTCTCCCACCACCAGGATCGCGGCGCAGGTATTTCGATTCCTGGCTGGTATTCCTGGCAAATAGATGGGATCACCGGGGACTTGCGCCCGGGGAGACTTATTTTAATCTTATCCCGAAAATGGCTGTGCAAAAACGCCGCGGGATCAACTGTGATACTGGGGTAACTCACAAAGCAATAACATCAATAACTACGAACTCCCCACGCGATGCATCATTTCTAACATGCGTCGTCTTTCAATCGAACTCACGTGAGCGTGCCCAACCGTTCCAATCCACCGAGCGCCAGATCCGCAACCGCCTTCGCCAGTGTTACGGAAGCATTGAGCGATTCCGGGCGCTTGAGCCGAACGTGTTTTTTTATGGCGTACTCGCGAAAAAGGATGTCCACGTCGAACAAAATCTCCACATGGTCGCAGAGAAATCCGATGGGTTGCAGAATCAGCGCCTTCACGCCCTCGGCCGCAATCCGGTCGAGCGTCTCCTCCACGCTCGGCCCCAGCCACGGTCCGCCGCTCGCACCCTGGCTCTGAAATGCAAACCACCAGCGGGGAATTTCCGGCACGCGCGCGGCCACCAGTTCAGCCGTATGGCGCGCCTCTTCGGCGTAGGGATCGACGCCCTGCCCTGGCCACATACGCTTGCCGGCATCGGCGTCAGCCGCGGGCGCTTCCACCGTGCGCGTGGGAACACTGTGCGCGGTGAACAACACCGGCACCGGCCCGCCCACTTCCTTTGTCAGCTTGGCCAAAGCCGGCCGTAGCCGTTCAGCAAACGCGTCCGCAAGCAGTGGGTGCTGCGCCCATCCCGGCGTAAAGTCGATCCGCAAATCTCCCGCCTCGGCCTCAACCGCTCGCCGGTAAAGCCCCACGCTAGTGCGCGAGTTCTGCGGCGCCATGCAAATCACCGCAGCCTCTTCGATGCCGTCCGCGCGCATCTGCCGCACTACTTCAGGAATATAAGGCCGCCAGTTCCTCATGCCCACATACACAGGAACCGCCTGTCCCGCCGCGGCGAGTTCTGCCTCAACCAGCCGTGCCTGCGCAAACGTGATCTCGGTCAGCGGGCTATGACCGATCTGCGCATAGCGATGCTGAATCTCCTCCACCACCGCCTGCGGCAGCGGCCGCCCGCTCACCACGTTGCGCAGATATTCGGGAATCTGCTCGATCGTCTCCGGCGTCCCGTGCGCCAGTAACAAGACCGCCTGTTTAGCCACGCGCGTCCTCCAAGCGGAACTCGCGCACCATCCGCACCACGGCCTGCACATTCTCCACCGGCGTCTGCGGCACAATCCCGTGTCCCAGATTGAAGATGTGTCCCGGCCGCCCGTTTGCCGCGCGCAGAATCTCCTTCACGCGTTGCTCCAGCACATCCGGCGGTGCAAACAGCGTAATCGGATCCAGATTGCCCTGCACCGCATGTCCGTAACCCACGGCCCGCCATCCCTCGTCGAGCGGCTGCCGCCAATCCAGGCCAATCACATCGGCTCCCGTCTGCCCCATCTGATCGAGCAACCCAGCGGTTTCCACGCCAAAATAAATCACCGGCACGCCCATCGCCTGCACCGCGCGCACCAGCCGTTTTGACGCCTCGAAGGCATACGCGCGATAGTCGCTCAGCGATAGTGACCCGACCCAGCTATCGAAGATCTGAATCACATCCGCGCCCGCCTGCACCTGCTGCAGACAATACTCTGTCAGCACCGCAACCAACTTATCCAGAAGACTGCTCCATGCAATGGAATTGCCGTACATCAATTTCTTCGTCTCGATATAGTTCCGCGAGCCGCCGCCCTCAATCATGTAGCTGGCCAGCGTGTACGGTGCTCCGCAAAAGCCGATGATGCCCAGCCGGTCTCGAAAATGCGCAGCGACTCTCTCAATGGCCCGCGCCACGTAGCCCAATTCGCTCGCGCGATCCGTCCGCAGAGCGCGCACATCTTCAGCCGTTCGCACAGGATGGTGCACCACGGGCCCCTCGCCTGCCTGAAACTCGAAATCCAACCCCATCGGTTCCAGAGGCAGCAGCAGATCGGCAAAGATAATCGCTGCATCCACGCCCAGTTTCTCCGCGGCGGTGATGGTCACTTCGGCAGCTAGCTTAGGGTCCTTACAAATCTCCACCAGCGTGTGGTGCTTGCGCACGTCACGGTATTCCTGCATGTAGCGGCCGGCTTGCCGCAAAAACCAAACCGGCGTTCGGTCCACCGGCTTGCGCAGGCAGGCACGGATAAAACGGCTGCCGTCGAGAATCGTCTCAAGGGCTGCGGCAGGGGCCGGGCCTTGGTTAGTTGAGTCCATATCGATTGATTTTAACGGTCTCTGATTCGGTGGGGATAGTGATGAGAAATTGGTGTCCTCGAGACGGGGACAAGTTTGCTCGCAATCCTCTCAGCCCATCGTGAAAATGACATTGACAATTGTGTTGACGACGGTGGGGTCGCCCATCACCTCGAATGGACGATATACCCATTGGCGGACAGCATCCAGGGCAGGCTCGCGAAGTTCTGTTGGGCCGCTAATCACATCGAGCGTAGCCGGGTGTCCATCCTTTCCAATCGACACTTGAATTACCACCGTTCCTTGAATATTTCGCTCTTTTGCGCTTGCAGGATACTCTGGGACTTCGTGCCTTATTAGAAACGGCACAACCCCTCCTGCGCTCAATGAAATCGCACCTTTACTCAAGTCGACTGGAAGAGCCTCGGGAGGGGGCGCTAACCCTGGATTTAGAGTTTCGTTCAGGGGCTCCACAACGTCCAAGGTGAAATCCACCTTCGGTTTGTTGCCAAAGTAAACCTGCAATTCGCGCGCCAGATAATGACCCTGAAAGAGAATTACTTGGTTGTAGAGTATCTGGACGTAACTCCCGAGCGTGTTGATCCGCAATATGGGCTGAGCCGCGTCAAAACAGGACTTCGGAAAGAAGCTGTCGGGAACACTAACGTTTGCACGAAGCGGATAGTTCAGTGTCACACAATCGTACTTTTCTCTCTTGATCGACTCATTATGCTGTTTGAGCTTGAACTCTTTGAGCAGATCGTTTTCGAGCAAGGGTTGAATGAGGTTAGTGCGCAGCATCATTGCACTCGCGCTCGGCATTGCTTGCGAGCCAGTCCGAAACAATCCGTCGCCAGTTGCAAATTCGGCCTGAGCAAATTTTGTGCCAGAGAAGCTGCGCTTGTATTGCTTCTCGCTGATCCACCATTCCTCGTAGACCCCTTTATCTTCGACTTTGCCGTCGGAATCGTAGAAGGTGTAATTGCCACGAATATGCCAGGGCTTCACGTCAGATGAATTCAGGCCATTCTTGTCGTGGCCGAGAGAAAGTAATGCCGCGGGGTCCTTGGGCATCGGCACGGTAGGAACGTCCTGAGATGTTGCAGTGAGTAGTGACATCTGAATCAGGATCAAAGCGGAGAGGCATCTGCGAGAGATTGTCATCGGCCTGCCGTTGACTGGTATGTCAGAGATTTTGAACCAACCTCATTCTATTATTCATCGCGTACGGCTGCTGCCGCGGCTCATCTCCATCGAAATATCCTAAGCGACACCACAAACGGCACCGCGCACCACACCAGCAAAATCGCCAATGGCGCCATCATGTGGCCGAGTGGTATCCCCTGCAGCATGTTGCCGCGGATAGCGCTGATGGCAGCGGTGAGCGGAAGAGCCTGGACAAACGGCTGAAGGAACGCCGGGAAGCGCGACGGCGAGAAAAAGACTCCCGACATAATCCACATCGGCATCATGACCACATTCATCAGTCCGCTCACAGCCTCAATCGTTCGCGCGCGCGAGGCCACCAGCAATCCCAGCGCGGAAAACGTAAGCGAAGAGAGCACGCAGATCAGGAGCAGCTCGACGAGCCGACCGCGAAAAGGCACACCGAATACTACCCACGCAAAGCCCAGCAGCACCACAACCTCGATGGCGAGCATGATGAGCCGCGCAATCAGATAAGCCGCCAGGTATTGCCACCGCGGCATCGGCGAGGCCACCATGCGCTTCAGCAACTTCTTCGCCCGCGCGTCCACAATCGAGAATCCAAGGCCCCACATCGCCGATCCCATCAGATTCATCCCCAGCAGCCCGGGCACAAGAAAGTCGATATAGCGCGAGCCCGTCTCGTGCATCAGTTGATTCCCGGCCTCGACCGGATCATGCCGCCCCGCCGCAATCTGGATGTCGCGGTCGGCAATCATCCGCGCCGTTCGCGCATCGGGATTCGTATCGTCGTACCGGTACACGACGCTGTTTCCACTTCCGATGGCCAGCAACAAAATGTTTCCCGTCGCCAGGGCGCGTCCCCCCGCGGCTTCATCCATCTCGGTCGCTCGCAGCCCCTTGTCCGCAGCCAGCGCCTGCACCAGTTGTGGCGTGGTTGCACCCACGGGCAGCACATCCGCCGGACGGTTGCGGAACGCGATCCCCAATCCCAGCGCGAGCAATATCGGAAACACGAAAATCCAGAAGATCGCCTCCGGCTCGCGCAGCGTCAGCTTGAACCGCGTTACGGTGAGTTGATACAAGCTGCTAAGTTCGAGCCTATTCATCGCGCAGGTTCCTCCCCGTAAGGCGCACAAACACGTCCTCAAGCGTGGCCGAATGCGTGCGAAATTCACTCAAATGCAGCCCCTGCTCTTCGAGCGCCGCAAAAATCTGGGGTACCGCCGTGTGCAGCTCGCTCACCGAAAGTTGGTGCAACGCCTCATCCACCCGATGCGATTGCACGCCGGGAATGGCCTTCAGCATCTCCACATTTACGACGCCCTGCTCTCTCCCTGAACTGTCATCCTGAGCAGAGTTCACCGCGTTCTTTGCGGCAAGCGTAGTCGAAGCATCTGCGGTCGCTTTTAAGCCAACCGCAAACTCCACAATGTCCTCGCCGCCCACCATCGCGATCAGTTCCTTGGGCGTGCCCAGCGCAATCACGTGTCCATGATCCATAATTGCCACGCGATCGCACAGCCGCTCCGCCTCTTCCATGTAGTGCGTGGTCAGGATGATGGTGCGACCCGCCTGCTTCAGACGCTCCACCAGATCCCACACGTGACGCCGCGCCTGCGGATCGAGCCCCGTCGTCGGCTCGTCGAGAAATAGCAACTCCGGATCGCCCACCAGCGCCGTCGCCATGGCCACCCGCTGCTTTTGTCCGCCGCTCAGTCCGCCCACACGTGCCCGCCGCTTCTCCTCAAGTTGCGCCAGCGCAATGGCCTCATCCAACGTCATGCCGCGCCGGTAAAAGCTCCGGAACAGGCGCAACACTTCTTCCACGGTCAGCTTCTCGGGAAATTGCGTCTCCTGGAGTTGAATCCCGATCAACTGTCGCAACTCGTTGGCGTCCTGCTGCCAATTCCGCCCCAGCAGCTCGACAGAGCCCGCATCCGGCGTCGTCAACCCCTCGCAAATCTCGATGGTCGTAGTCTTCCCTGCACCGTTCGGCCCCAGCAGCCCAAAGCACTCGCCTGCACCAACCTCCAGGTCGATGCCGTCGACGGCGCGCACATCGCCAAAGGCTTTATGGAGCCCGCGAATGCGCACGGCAGCGTTGCCCGCATTCCCCAGCGCCCCGTCGGGATCTGCGTCCACGCGATCTCTCACTCTCTCCACCACCTCAGACTAACCTCTCCGGTGTTTCTGCGAATGCAACGCAGGTCTGAACCAGCATCTCATCACGCTGTTACATTCTGAGTCGATTTTGACGCATTTTTCACTCTTTTGCGGCGCTCCGGTACTAGGGTGGTTCCCATCGGCTCGCTGACTTACGAAGCGGCTTACAATGTTTTCAAACTCACTGCAGCTTAATTCCTCGCGCGAGGTGTACTGTGACCGCTCCTGCTCTGCCCGATCTCGGACCGGAAGGATCCCTCAAAACTCTGAGGACCGCCGCCGGCTCCCATGCCCTGGCGCACACCTTCCTCGACAACCTCTTCTTCGTGCAGGGCCGGTCGCGCGACCGCGCCACCTTCAACGACCTCTACATGGCTCTCGCGCACACCGTCCGCGATCGCCTGGTCGAGCGCTGGATTCAGACCGTCCTCAATTACCGTGCACAGGACGTCCGTGTCGTCTGCTACCTCTCTGCTGAGTTCCTTACCGGTCCGCACCTCGCCAACAATCTCATCAATCTCGGGATCTACGAAGAAACCGAGGAAGCCATGCGCAAGCTCGGTCTCGATCTCGAGACGCTCATCGAGCAGGAAGCCGAACCGGGCCTTGGCAATGGCGGCCTCGGCCGCCTCGCCGCGTGTTTCATGGATTCCCTCGCCACGCTCGATATTCCCGCCATCGGCTATGGCATTCGTTACGAGTACGGCATCTTCGACCAGGAGATTCGCGACGGCTGGCAGGTTGAAAACACAGACAAGTGGCTCCGTCTCGGCAATCCTTGGGCGCTGGAGCGCCCCGAAGACGCCTTCGAAGTCAAATTCGGCGGCCATACCGAGCGCTACAGCGATGGAAAGGGCGGCTTCAAGGTCCGCTGGAATCCGGCGAAGCTGGTGCGCGGCATCCCCAACGATACGCCCATTCTCGGCTACCGCACCAACACCGCGAACACCCTGCGCCTTTGGTCCGCTCAAGCCGTCGAATCATTCAACATTGAAAGCTTCAACACCGGTGATTTCTTCGCCGCCGTCCGCGACAAGGTCAACTCCGAAAATATCTCCAAGATTCTCTACCCCAACGACGAGCAGATCCAGGGCAAGCAGTTGCGTTTGGAACAGCAGTTCTTCTTCGTCTCCTGCTCCCTGCAACACATCGTCAAGATCCAGCAAACCGCGCAACGCCCGCTTGCTGACCTGCACCGGGCCTTTTCCATCCAGATGAACGACACCCATCCGGCCATCGCGGTCGCCGAGTTGATGCGCCTCCTCGTCGACGAAAACTCCATGAACTGGGATACGGCCTGGCGCGTCACCACGCAAACGCTCTCCTACACCAACCACACGCTGATGCCCGAAGCTCTTGAAAAGTGGCCCGTCAGCCTCTTCGGTGCTCTGCTCCCGCGCCACATGGAAATCATCGAAGAGATCAACCGCCGCCACCTCGACGATGTCCGCTCTCGCTATCCTGGCGACGAAGCCCGCGTCCGCCGTCTCTCCATCATCGACGACATTGGCGAGCGCTTTGTGCGCATGGCCCACCTCGCCACGCTCGGCAGCCATGCCGTCAACGGCGTCGCAGCCCTCCATTCAGAGTTGCTCAAATCCAGCGTCCTGCGCGATTTTTACGAGCTCACCCCGGAGAAGTTCTCCAACAAGACCAATGGCGTCACACCGCGCCGCTGGATGGTGCTCAGCAACCCGCGCCTGGCGCATTTGCTCACTGCGCGTCTCGGGCCCAGTTGGATTCACGATCTTGAAAAACTGCGCAAACTCGAGCCCTTGGTCGACGACGCGGAATTCACGCGCGAGTGGCGCGCCATCAAGCACCACAACAAGCAGCGGCTCGCTGCCTATATCTACCAGTCCCTTGACATCGCCGTCGACCCCGATTCCCTGTTTGACGTTCTCGTCAAGCGCATCCACGAGTACAAGCGCCAGCACCTCAAGGTGCTCCACATCCTCGCTCTCTACAAGCGCATCCAGCATAATCCCGACATCGTCATGCAGCCGCGCACCTTCATCTTCGGCGGCAAGGCAGCTCCCGGCTATCACATGGCCAAGCTCATCATCAAACTCATCCACTCCGTCGCCACCGTCATTCACGCCGACCCCGTGGTCCGCGACCGCTTGAGAATTGTGTTCCTGCCCAACTTCAACGTGACGCTTGGCCAGCGCGTTTATCCCGCCGCCGACCTCTCAGAGCAAATCTCTCTCGCCGGCCTTGAAGCCTCCGGCACCGGCAACATGAAGTTCGCCATGAATGGCGCTCTCACCGTGGGAACCCTCGACGGCGCCAACATCGAAATCCGCGAGGAGGTCGGCGCCGACAACTTCTTCCTTTTCGGTCTCACCGCTCAGGAAGCCGGACAGAAAAGAGCCGAAGGCTACAACCCGCGTTCCATATACCAGTCCAACAACCACCTGCGCGAGATCGTCGACTCCCTCTCTGCCGGCGAGTTCTCGCACGGCGACCGGCGTCTTTTCGCCCCGCTGGTGCATTCCCTTCTTAACGGCGACCCCTACATGCTCTTCGCCGACTACCAGTCCTACATCGATTGTCAGGATGAAATCGATCAGGTCTTCAAGGATGCCGATCGCTGGACGCGCATGTCGATTCTCAACGTCGCGCGCATCGGTAAATTCTCTTCCGATCGTGCCATTCGCGACTACTGCGCCGACATCTGGAAGACCTGGCCCGTGAAGATCGAGATCTAATCGCGCATCCCGCCTGTGTCCAGCCTGGATACACTCCCTGGCTGCCCGATTGGGTGGCACGCCCGTGCCGTATCGAAAGTGGACACTACGTTGCTCCCACCGCACCGGGCGCAGGCACGCCCCCTAATCAACGCGCCTTCAAAGAGATCAGCCAGGCTTGACCGCAGCTTTGTGGAGCTTTTGCGCCCATCTTCTGCATCGTACGGGTGATGGCATGACCCTTTAGATTGGGCTAGAATCCGTAACCAAGGTAATACCCATCCATTATCCGTAAGAGGCTGACGCATGCCGAATAAACCGCGGGTTGGCATCGCACTGTTCATCGCATCCGTAGCCTTTCTTGCGCCTGTTCTGGCCTCTGCTTATCTCGCGTGGTGGGAAAGTTGCGCGACGGAAAAGGCGCTCAGCCTCAACAACGCTCAAGACATCCTGCGCCGCAGTGAAGAGACCTCAAGCCAGTTCAAGGATGCGGCGCAGAGACTGACGCAAGCTGACCTCCCGCCATGCTCACCGCAGGACCTCAAGCTCATGCGACAGGTCGATCTTGGATCCAGCTATATGAAAGCGGTCGGCCGCGTCGCGCACGACACCCTGCTTTGCACCTCGCAGGGAGTCACAAATCCCGTTTTTCTTGGCAAGCCGGATCTGGTGACCGAGCACGGTGTCTCGACATACTTCCAAAAAAACCTGGCGGCCCAACCTTCGCATCCGCTTGACGTCATCGCCGTCGGCGGATTCGCGATGATCGTTGACCCGAACCTGGCCTTCGACATTTCCACCGAGGGTCCGGACGTCGAGCTTGCCGTATTCGTTCCATCCGCACCCAATCACGATCTTGTGGCCGCACAGGGCCAGAACTTTCTTTCCGAATGGTTTGAACCGATTGATCCAGGATCCCAGTCCACAATTCTGAACAATGGATGCCTGGTCTCCAGGGTCCGCTCTGCGCAGTGGGACCTCGCCGTTGTGGTGGCCACGCCACAGAGTTATATCTACCGGCGCGTTGGCCGTTTCGCCGTCTTCTTCATCCCCATCGGCGTTCTCTGCGGCGCCATCCTTTGCCTATCGGTCAGCCTTCTTACGCGCATGCACTCCTCGTTTCCCACCATGCTCCGTCGCGCCCTCAAGGACGGGAGTTTGTACGTCCTGTATCAGCCGGTTGTGGAGTTGGAAACACGCCGCGTTATTGGCGCCGAAGCCCTGGTTCGCTGGAGAAGCCGCTCTGCCGACATGCGCCCCGATTACTTCATTCCTCAGGCTGAACAGTGCGGCATGATCCAACTCATTACGGCGCGGGTCCTCGAATTGGTCGCGCGCGATCTGCCACGGTTCCTCAAGATAGATCCCGAGTTCTGCGTCGCCGTCAACTTTTCCGCGGCAGACCTTAGCGACAACCGCACCGTAGATGCCATGGAACAGTTCCTTCGCGTCTCCGGGGCACGCCCCGAAAACGTCGAGATCGAGGCCACGGAGCGCGCCTTCCTCCAGAGTCCAGAGACCGCGGAGATCCTCGATGCGCTGCGCGCCCAGGGATTCAGTGTGGCCATCGACGACTTCGGTACCGGCTACTCCAGCCTTTCGTGCCTCCAGTCTCTCTCCCTCGACACCCTCAAAATCGATCGCACCTTCGTTGAAACGATCAATACCGACGGCGCCACCAGCCAGGTCGTACTGCACATCATCGAAATGGCCCACTCGCTGCACCTGGAGATGGTTGCTGAGGGCGTGGAGACCGAACCGCAGGCACACTACCTTTTGAACCACGGGGTTCGCTATGCCCAGGGATGGCATTTTGGCCGACCCATGGACATCGGCCATCTCTGCGAGCAGATCCACGTAACCGCGGCCTACGAAGAAGTCGCCTGCATCTGAGTCCCGCGCCCGCTGAGCGCCGGGGACAGCACGTACGATGAGGGTGCCCCCGGTCCCTCGCCCTTGGGGACCGGGGATAGCACCACTTACGATCTTGTTTCTTTCCAGGGCTCGAATTCACAGCCTACTAAAAAACACAATCGAGAGGCTCGCTTTGAAAGGGCACGGATTTATCCGTGCCGATAAGGCCTACAGAATGGCCCGGCTTCAGCCGCTGAGGGATGCTTTTCGCTATACTTCGTTCTCGCTTCGAACTTTTTCAGCAAGCTGTTGAGTCGTGCCGAAAAGGTCCCAAACTAGCCGTGGGCTCCAGCCCCTGGGGGAGCGCTTTTTCCAATGGACTCATTACCGCCCGCTTGCCTGGCAAGGTGCGCGGCCAACGCTCTGTGTTTTCAAAATCTTGCGAGGCTGGAACCCGCACAAACTTGCCCGTGCCCCATCCTTCGCGCGGCCTTTTGCGCCAAGGGTGGGAACCCACAGAGACCCGCTCGCCTCGCTTCCGGGTACACTAGAACCATGGCGGAGATTCATCGCAGAAAAACCCCCACCGTAAAAATTGGCCATGTGCGCGTTGGCTGGGAGGTCCCGGTTCTCGTCCAGTCGATGACCAACACCGACACGGCCGACGTGCAGTCCACCATTGAACAGGTTGCAGCCCTCGCCCTTGCCGGCTCTGAGATTGTGCGCGTCACCGTCAACAACGAGGACGCCGCCGCCGCCGTGCCGCACATCGTCGAAGGTCTCGAGAAGCGCGGCCTCCGCGTGCCCATCGTCGGCGACTTCCACTACAACGGCCACATCCTGCTCAAGAAATATCCCGCCACGGCCCGCGCTCTTGCCAAGTACCGCATCAACCCCGGCAATGCGTCCATCGGCCGCAAAGACGACAACAACTTCCGCACCATGGTCGAGTGCGCAGTCGAGAATCACAAGCCCGTGCGCATCGGCGTCAACTGGGGTTCGCTCGATCAATCGCTGCTCACGCGCATGATGGACGAGAACAGCAAAAAGTCCGAGCCGCTGCCCGCCCGCGACGTGATGATCGAAGCCATGATCGCCAGCGCCCTCGAGTCCGCCGCCGCCGCGGAGCACTACGGCCTTGGCCACGACATGATCATCCTCTCCGCCAAGGTGAGCGGCGTGCGCGATCTGCTCGATGTCTACACCAAACTGGCCGCGCGCTGCGATTACGCGCTCCACCTCGGCCTCACCGAAGCCGGAATGGGCTCGAAGGGCCTGATCGCCTCAACTGCCGGCCTCGCACCGCTCTTGCTCGCGGGCATTGGCGATACGATTCGCGTCAGCCTCACTCCCAAGCCCAACGGCGACCGCACAGAAGAGGTGCTGGCCGCGCAGCAGATTTTGCAATCGCTCTCCATCCGCAGCTTCATGCCCCAGGTCACAAGCTGTCCCGGTTGCGGCCGCACCACAAGCACGTATTTCCAGGAACTCGCCGAGCAGATTCAGAGCTACCTCCGCACCTCCATGCCCGAGTGGCGCAAGAAGTATCCCGGCGTCGAGGAGCTAAAGCTCGCCGTGATGGGCTGCGTAGTCAATGGCCCCGGCGAGTCGAAGCACGCCAACCTCGGCATCAGCCTGCCCGGTACCTTCGAAGACCCCGTCGCGCCCGTCTACATCGATGGCAAGCTCTCCACCACCCTCCGCGGCGACACCATCGTCGCCGAATTCAAGCAGATCCTGGACAACTACGTAGAGAGCCACTACGGCCAAGCCGCGAAGAGCGGCGAACTAGTCAGCGTCCGCTGAGCCGCAGTTGCCTTTCGCGCCTTCCCCTCAATACGATGAGGGTGCCCCCGGTCCCTCGCCGTTGGGGACCGGGGAAAGCACAACCTTCAGCGATCAGGCCTTGTATCAGGACGCGGCTTTCAGCCGCGTCGCAAAGGCCCCCGAAATGTGGCGGGCTTTAGCCCCGAGAGTCGCTTCTCCAGGCGATGCTTCTCCGGCGTACAATTCTTTGGCATGAAAGCAAGTGCGATCCTGTTTGCGCTTACGCTCCTTGTCCCGCCGACATCATCCCCGCAGACGTCCGCTAACCCCAGCTCCAACCAACTCCACCAGATTCAAATCTCCGCGGATGTTGCGCAGAAACTTCTCATCCACAAGGCCGAGCTTCAGTGCCCTAAGTTGGCGATGCCCCCGCGCTTTACAGCCACGGTGGTCGTGGCATTTGAGCTTGATCGAGAAGGGACTGTTCGCTATCCCTCCGTAGTCTCCGGCCCGCCCCTCCTCAGGACGCCCGTCCTTAATGCCGTTCGCAATTACAAATACAAGCCGTATCTGTTGAACGGCAAAGCAGTCGACGTGGAAACAACCGTCCCTGTCAGCGTGGACACTTACCGCGACTGTCCGAATCACGAATGGTAGCGTTGTGACGCGTCGCACTGCGCCATTCGTCCATCTCTATTCGAATCCTTCCATGGCGCTCCGTAACAGAATCTGCGCAACTCTACTTACGCTCGTGCCGACGCTCGCCTTCGCCGCTAAACCTAAGCCCTGCGTTACCGCCGATCAGGCCGCGCAAATGCTCAACAAAGACGTTTGCATCTCCGCGCATATCTATGATGTAGTGCGGCTTCCGGACGGCACACGCTTCCTCGATGTGTGCTCCCCGCAGATCACGGACGATAAATGCCGCTTCACCGTCGTCAGCTATCGGGAAGATCACATCGAGGTCGGTGAACTCAAGAAGTACCGCGACATGGACGTCGAGATTCGCGGCATCGTGCAGCCCATGCACGGCCGGGCCGGCATGGTCCTGAGCCACGCGAGGCAGTTCCACGGCGGCCCGCCGAAGTTCAGGCCGAACCCGCTGCTGGCGCGCGGCTTCGACGCGGAGCAGGAACGCCCGCCGGTCAACGATCCCAACCTGCGCAGCCAGGGCGGACGTCGCGCCTTTATGAACACCAGGGATCAGGAGACGCTGCCGGGGAAGTAGTTCCAGTTACCCCGATGCCGGAAAGCGCCTTCAGCCATGCAAAACACGCCTGAACAGCCGCTTTTAAGGGCGGCAATAGCCTGTTTAACGTTCTCTTGGGAAATTCTCTATGAACCTTTGCAATTATTTGGTCAATTTCACGGTTCCACTCACCAATTGATTGCTCAATTTCAAGGTATTCCCCTCCAAAAATCGCAACCTTACGTGCGAACATTCCGGGGGCGCGCCGCACCTCCCAAGCGAACATTTGAGGGGGTAAGCGCACCATCCAAACCAACATTTAGCCTGATTCTGCACCACTTAGCGTTACATCCCCACCCCAGAATCAAAAGAATGCAGAAACCGCCGTCCGGTTCACGGCGCCTGCGCCTCGTAATACGGCGGAGCGAACCGCGCCCCGTACCAGAGAATCCAGCAGGCGACAAACAACGAAACCAGCGTCGCGCCCAGACCGATGCTCAAGGTCGAGTGATCGCTGATGGCGCCGATGATCTGCGGTGAGAAGGTGTCGCCGAAGGCGTGGATACAGAAGAGATTAATGGAGATAGCCGTAGCACGCACAGCTCCCTGCACCGAGTTCACGATGGCCGCATTGAGCGGACCGGTATTGACGAAGATGAAGAACTCGGCGCAAAAGAGCGCAGGAATCGTGGTCGAGTGCGGCCCAAAGAAAACCAGAACCCCGAAGGGAATAGTGAAAACCACGCTCCAGAACGAAACGAGGTAGAGCGCGCGATGGTCGGTACGTTGCCAGCGGTGCGCAATCCAGCCGCCAACGAGAGTGCCGCCAATGCCGTCAATAACAGTAATGGCGCCGACCACGAGGCTGGCATTGGCTACGGAAAGCCCGTTGACGCGGTGCAGGAACGTCGGCACCCAGGCCGAGATGCCACCCAGCGCAAAGGTAATCGCGGCTAGGCCAAACGTCGAGGTCAGGAACGCTGGATTCTTGAAGATGCGCAGGCGCGGCCGCGCGAAACGAATGCTCCCGAAGGTGAAGCTGATGGCCGCCACACCAAACGCGGTCAGGAATGCGTCCATCTTAACCAGGCGCAGACGCCGCTTGACGATGCGTTCGAGCGCAGCCCAGGAATCGATCCGCGGCGGCGGCACACCCCTGTAACGGTCCTTCCCACCGCGCTCCGGCTCGCGGCCCCATACGCCATAGAGTGCGGCAATAATCAATCCAGGAATGGCGCAGAGGAGAAAGGGCCTGCGCCATCCCCACAGGCTGCCCAGTTCCCCACCCGCCAGATAGCCGAGCGCCGCGCCCACGGGAATGGCCAGATAGAAGATGGAGAGGATGCGGTTGCGGTCGCGTTCCGGATAGAAATCTGCGAGCACGGCCGGGGCATAGATACCGAAGGTGGCCTCGCCTACGCCTACCAGCGCGCGCCGCGCGAAAAGGCCCCAGTAGGTGTGAACAAAGGCGGTGCCGAGAGTGGCCAGGCTCCAGAGAATCGCGCCCGTGATAATAAGCGGCTTGCGGCGAAGCCAGTCGCCCAACCAGCCGCTGGCCGGCGCAGCAAACATGTAGAAGAAAAACAAAGCCGTGGTGAGCCTGCCCATCATCTCGTCGGTGGCGTGGAACTCACTTTGGATAAGGGGCTGCGCGCCGTTAAGAATGTAGCGATCGAGATAGTTGAGCAGGTTGAGCGCAATGAGCAGCAGGACCGTGCCCAATGCTGGGCTTTTGTGGGGACGCATCTTTCTTAAGAAAGTTGGCAAGCGGCTCCGGTCTCAATGCAAAGCGTCGCGAAGACCAAGGAATATCACAAAGGCCGGGACCGAGGGAACAAGGGAGCAAGGGAGCGAGGGAACAAGGGAACAAGAAAACGGGGAGCGAGGGAGTAAGAGATTTCTTAGGGCCGGGAGGCCCTCTGTAGCGCCAGTCTGGAGACCGGCGCTACTATTTGCGGCTCAGTTCACGGGCGCGGCCAGCGCGCCTCGATGGTAGTGCCGATCCCGCCGCGCGGGCGGAATTCGCCTTTCACCACAGCCCACACCGGGTCGCAGGCCTTAACGACGTCTTCAAGGACCTGGTTGACGATATTCTCCTGAAAAATGCCCAGATTGCGGTAGCTGAACAGATACTCTTTGAGCGACTTCAATTCAAGACATCGCTCTTTTGGCATGTAGCGAATGGTGAGCACACCAAAGTCGGGCAAACCAGTTTTGGGGCAGACAGAAGTGATCTCGGGATCGGCGATCTGAATCTCGTAACCGGGGAACTGGTTTTGCCAGGTCTCTATGGGAGGAAAGTTGAAGTCAAGGCCGGCTTTTGCATGCTCTTCGGTGTAGCGGGGAGCGGTGGTCATGTGATTATTCTAGCGGGGTTTGCGGAGTTGGATGTGCTAACGACGCTACATCAGCACTCTACTTGGAGATTTCATTAATGTGAATCATAATTTCAACGATTCGACTCTTATATACTGGCTCTGGTTAAAGGCATGCCTGAAGCAAGAACGCAAATGAACCGCAGATGGCTTTGGATCGGTGCGGCAGTCGTCCTGATTGCCGTGTTTCTCACGGCGCGGTTCTTTCTACGGGACCGCCTCCCGGTGCGCGTGGCGCAAGTGGAGCACCAGCAGCTGCTCAACACCGTGAGCACCAACGGTAAGGTCGAGCCGATTACGAACTACCAGTTCTACAGCCCGCTTGCCACCACTGTGAAGGGCGTGTTTGCGCAGGAGGGCGACCTGGTGCACAGTGGCAAGCTGATTGTGACGTTGGATGATGTGGCAGCACGCGCCCAGGTGGCAAGCGCCGAGAGCGCAGTGAAAACGGCGCAGGCCGCGCTGGACGCCGCCACCCATAACGGCACGCAAGCCGAGCAGCAGGCATCCGCCGCGGAGATGGAGCAGGATCGGCTGGCGCGCGACCAGGCGCAACACGATTTGGACGCACTCACCAAGCTGGCCGCCACCGGAGCCGCTTCACCCGGCGAAGTAACGGCCGCGCGAGAGCGCCTGGAAACCGCGCAGGCCAGCCTGAATGCCGCGCAACAGAGTGCGCAACATCGCTACTCGCCCGGAGAGATTGCCCGCGCCCAAGCGTCACTGAACGACGCCCAGGCAGCATTGGCGTCGGCACAGCATATCGAAGCGCAAACCGCGTACTACGCACCGGTGACGGGAACCATCTACACCATGGACGCCGCGCCCTCGGAATTCGCAGAAACCGGAAAGCTGCTGATCGAGATGGCCGACCTGCATAACGAGCGCGTGCGCGCCTACTTTGACGAGCCCGATCTGGGCCGGCTGGCGATGGGACAGGCGGTGTCGATCCGATGGGATGCGAAGCCCAGCCGCGAATGGCACGGCCATATTGTGCGGCTTCCAGTAACGGTGGTGACCTATACCACGCGCAATGTGGGCGAGGTGCTGGTGGATCTGGACGGCACTGAAGACGACCTGCTGCCCGACACTAACGTGACTGTGACTGTAACCATCTCAAGCGAGCCGAATGCACTGAGCATGCCGCGTGAAGCGCTCCACGAACAGAGCGGAAAATATTTTGTCTACAAGGTCGTGGGCAATGAATTGCAGCGCGTCGCGGTCACCATCGGGCCTCCGACCGTAACCCAGGTGCCGATTCTCTCAGGCCTTCAGGAGGGCGACGTGGTCGCCACCGGAACCAGCAACGGACAGCCCCTGCAGGAGGGCGTACCGATCAAGGAAGTCCGGTGAAGCCGATTGCCAGAGCGGTTGCGCTGCTTTTGGCCTGCACGGCGATTGCCGCAGGCGCTATCGCTTTCGCGCAAATTCCCGCAGCCACACTGAAGCAAGCGGACGATGCTCTGCAAGCGGGCGAAGCAGACCGGGCGCTGAGCCTGCTGACGCCGCTGCCTGCTCAAGGACAAGGCGCGGCCGACGCGCAGAATCTGATCTGCCGCGTGCGCTTCACGTTGCAACAGTGGGACGCGGCGGTCACGGCGTGCGAACAGGCGGTGCGCTTGGACCCAGGCAGCTCTATCGATCACATGTGGCTGGGACGCGCACTTGGCGAAAAGGCCAGCCGTGCTTCGTTCCTTACGGCGTATTCGCTGGGCAAGCGGGTACGCGCGGAATTTGAGCAAGCGGTGCAGCTCGATCCGAGAAACGCAGGCGCGCTCTCCGATCTGGGCGTGTTTTACAAAGACGCGCCGGGCATTGTGGGCGGCGGAACGGACAAGGCTGAGGCGATTGCCGCGCAACTGGACAAGGTGAATCCCGCGAAGGCTTATGAGCTGCGAGGCAACATCGACGTTTTGCGCAAGGATTATGTGTCGGCCGAGCGCGACTTCAAGCAGGCCGTTGCGGTCAGCCCGCATCCCGCGGAGCAATGGACGATTTTGGCGAATTTCTATCGCAATCAGAAGCGATGGAACGATTTCGATGCCGCAATCCAAAGCTGCGTGAGCGCGGCCGCGCGCGACAGGAATTCTGGCGTAGGTCTCTATGATGGTGCAGGCATATTGATCGAAACCAGGCGCAATCCAGCACTGGCCGCAAAAATGCTGGAGGACTATCTTGCGGGCTCGTCGAAAAGCGAGGAGGCTCCTGCATTTATCGCACATGCTCGGCTGGGGCAACTGAAGCAGCACCTCGGCGATGCCGCCGGAGCAAAGCAGGAGTTTGCTGCGGCAGCGGCGATGGCGCGCGAATATAATCCGGCACAGACTTCAAAACCCTAGGATTGCGAACCTTGATGCAAGCATCGACCGTGAGAACCGCACACAAATCGCGCCACGCAGGGCTGCCGGTACTGGTAGCCACGGTTCTTGCCGCCGCTGCAGCCGCGGCGCCGGCGCAGGTGTCTCTGACGACGGTCGTGGAACTGGCGCAGAAGAACAGTGTGACAGTGCACTTGGCGCAGGCCGACGTGCAGAGGGCAACCGCGCAACTGGCGCAAAGCCGCGACGCCTTCATCCCGTCGCTCACGTTCGGTTCGGGTCTTCCGGCATTTCCGGAGGTTGGTTTTACGGGCTCCCTGCCCACCATCTGGGACAGCACCGTCCAGTCGCTGGTCTTCAGCATGCCGCAAATCCAATACATTCATGCGGCGCGCGCCGGGGTGCAGGCAGCGCAACTGGCATTGAAAGATGCACGCGAACAGGCGGCCCTCGATGCCTCGACAGCATACATCGAGCTGGACACAGTGAATCGCGAACTAGAAGCCGCGCGCACACAGGAGCAGGCTGCGGCGCGGCTCGTCGAGATCGAGCAGCAACGCGCGGAGGCCGGCGTAGATCCGCTAAGCACTCTCTTGCAGGCGCAACTGACGGCGGCGCAACTCAAGCTGAGCCGGCTGCATCTTGAAACACGCGCGGCAGTCCTCGCCAAACAACTGGCCACGCTCACCGGATTGCCCGTAGGTTCGATTTCTCCCGACCATGTGAGCATTCCCGAGATCCCGGCAGTGACAGGCGATCTGAAGCCGGTGCTGACGCCCGGGGTTGATTCGGCGCAGCAACTGGCGCTCTCAAGAGAACGCCAGGTGCAAGGCGACAAAGAACACCTGTGGCTGCTGCCTGAAATCGGCTTCGGCCTGCTTTACAACCGCAACACCACCCTGCTGAACGACATCAACAATTACTACAGGCAGCCGCTTCCCGCTAACAACTTCAGTACCGGGTTTTCCATCAAGGTTCCGATTTTCGATCCTGGGCTTCACGCCAAATTGCGCGCATCGGCTGCCGATGCGCTGCGCGCGCGAGTTGAGGCAGAACAGGCACAGCAACAGAACGATGTGCAGATAGTGCAATTGAGCGCGAGCCTCCGCGAACTGGATGCGCAGGCCGAAATTGCCAGCCTGAAGCAGCAGATTGCCGGCGAGCAACTGAAGAGCGTGCAGGCGCAAATGGAACTGGGCAACGGCGCGGGCAACGGGCCAGGCGCGCCGCCGCAACTTTCGCCCACCGCCGAGCAGCAGGCGCGCATCGACGAACGGCAAAAATACCAGGACGCGCTCGACGCGGGCCTGGACCTAAGCAAGGCACGCCTGAACCTGCTTAGGGCCCTTGGCCACATGCAGGACTGGCTCGACGAACTGCATCAGAAACCCTGATTCGGCTCAAGCGGAACCAAGTAAGGGAATAAGGGAGCGAGAGAGCAATGAAGCAAGAGAGCCTCTCATCGCGAACACGCGCTGATTCTGATGAAGTTACGACCTACATTGGCGCGCGTCAGGGTTGCAAAGATAGCCGCCAAACCTTCCCCGAATCCGTCTAGTCAATCATCGTGAATGGTAGAATTGAGGTGATGCCCATGCCACTGAAAACAATCTTCCTCAACCCTCCATCCTTTAAGAACTTCGACGGCGGCGCCAGTTCGCGCTGGCCGGCCACACGCGAGATCGAGTCCTACTGGTACCCGGTCTGGCTAACCTATCCGGCAGGCTTGCTCGAGGGTTCGCGTGTGCTCGACGCACCGCCCCACCACGTCTCCGCCGAGGAGACCATCGAAATCTGCAAGGGCTACGAGTTCCTCGTTCTCTTTACTTCAACGGTGGGATGGGAGGGCGACCAGCGGCTTGCGGAAACCATCAAGGCGGCGAATCCATCGATCCGCATCGCCTTTGTAGGACCGCCGGTGACCACCGACCCCGACCGCGCGTTGAATGAATGTGCGGCGCTGGACTTCATCTGCCGCCGCGAATTCGACTACTCGGTTGTGGAATACGCCAACGGCAAGCCGCTCAACGAAATTCTTGGCATCAGCTACAAGAAAGACGGCAAGGTCGTGCACAATCCCGACCGCCCGCAGATTGAAGACCTGGATGCCATGCCGTGGGCAACCAAGATCTACAAACGCGATATGGATGTGACGCGCTACAACGTGCCGTTCCTGCTGCATCCCTACATCGCACTCTATTCCACACGTGGTTGCCCGGCGCAGTGTACCTTCTGCCTGTGGCCGCAAACGCTCTCGGGCCACGCCTGGCGCAAGCGGTCAACCGATGATGTTGCAGCGGAGATGAAGTGGGCCAAGGAGAACTTCCCCGAAGTGAAGGAATTCTTCTTCGACGACGACACGTTCAACATCCAGAAGGTGCGGACCATTGAGCTTTGCGAGAAGCTGAAGCCGCTGGGCATCACTTGGAGCTGCACGTCGCGCGTCACCACCGATTACGACACGCTGAAGGCCATGCGCGAAGCCGGTTGCCGGCTGCTGATCGTCGGCTTCGAGTCCGGTGATCCGCAGATTCTCAAGAACGTGAAGAAGGGCGCGACCGTGGAGCGGGCGAGGGACTTCGCGCGCGACTGCCATTCTCTCGGTTTGACGATTCATGCCGATTTCATTCTCGGCCTGCCCGGCGAGACCAAACAATCCATCCGCAACACCATCAATTTTGCCAAAACTCTGGACTGCGAAACCATCCAGGTGTCGGTCGCGCACGCGTATCCCGGAACCGAGTTCTATGAGTACGCCGCGAAGAACGGCTTCATCACCAATGAGAAGATGGAGGACGGCGGCGGCCATCAAATGGCGCACATAGAGTATCCCGGCCTGCCCACCGACTACGTGATGGAGATGGTGCACCGCTTCTACGACGAGTACTACTTCCGCCCCAAGGCGGCGTTCCGCGTGGTGTGGAAGGCGATCGTCAACCGCGACCTGCCGCGGCTCTACGTCGAAGCCAAGTCGTTCCTAAAGTTGCGCGCGCAACGCAACCGGCAGGTAAAGGAATCGCGCAAGCAGCAGGCGCAGCCTCCCGCAGCCGCCGGCGCCGGCGCGTAAAACCGGCAACGAATTCATCAAGAGAGGGCGGCGCATTGCGCACGCCCTCATTTCTTTCGCCGTCCAACGGATGAGCTGACCGAACATGGTGCATCACTCACTGTCGCCGCGTCAATACCTGATTCTCGGCCTGGTCGCCGTCTCCGCTCCTCTGGGCGACAGTTGCCTGTCGCGCGGCATGGCCTCGATGCCGCCGATCACGCTGGCGCATCCGGCGTCGCTCATCGCCGCAGTCTTCACGCCCTGGATCGCACTGGGCATTACGCTGCTGATTGGCTTCTTCGCCAGCTATCTCACGGCGCTCTCATGGGCCGATCTCACTTTTGTTCTGCCGGCAACAGCCTTCGGCTACGTGATCATTGCGCTCCTGGCGCACTTCTGGCTGCACGAGACAATTTCGCTCGAGCGCTGGGCGGGCATTGTGCTCGTCACGCTCGGCGTGGGATTCGTCGCGCAAGGGCCCTCCCTCACCCAGCACCCCGCTCCTGACGCAGAATCCGCAGACCGGGAGCCGCTGGAATCGGAGGTCGAGACGCGATGACGATCACCTTGCCCGCCGTGCCACTGCCAGCAACCATCAATCCGTGGTTTTCAGCGGCGATGATTGCCGCAGTTGTGCTGACCTCGACGACTGGCGAAGTGCTGACCGCCGCAGCCATGAAGTCGATTGGCGACCTGGACGTGATTCGCGCGCACTCGGGCCTGAAAGGCGCGATCCGCGCCGTGCTTACCAGCCCTCTATTTTTCGTAGGAGTTTTCTTTCTGGCTCTGGCGTTTTTCTCGCTGCTCTTCGCGTTGAATCACCTGAACCTGAGCCTCGTTGGTCCTGCTTCGGCCTCGCTTACGCTGGTCACCAACGCCGTCGCCGGCAAAATCTTCCTCAAGGAAAATGTCGACCGGCGCCGATGGGCATCCGCGGTGCTGGTGTGCATTGGGGTGTATTTGCTGGCGCACTGAAAAGCTAGCAGCCTTCAGCTCATCCAAGGAACCTCATCAGCCCTTGTGGCTTCAGGTCCGGATTCAGGATTTTCCTGCGGTCTCCGAGCGCTGTGCATACCGCTTCTGCGGCCAAATGCCCGCTGCGTGCCGCGCTTTCCATCGTGGACGGCCACCCTGTCGAGATCCAATCGCCGGCCAGAACACAGTTTGGCCAAGGCGAGACGGAACCGGGCCGTGCCGCATCGATTCCCGGCGGCACGGTGAAAGTAGCGCGCACTTCCTTGACCATTGCAGCCTTTTCGAGTTTGGCCTCAGCCACAGCAGGAAAGAAATCTTTGAGCTCGCGCAGTGCCAAATCGATTGCCTCTTCGCGGCTGAGCGCAGCAAAACTGTGCGAGGCGCTCACAACAAGCTCGAGATAACTGCCCTTCCCGTTGCGGCCCGGCTGCAGGCGGCTCTTGTTGTACATCCAGTGAATCTCGCGGTCGAGTAAAACGGCGTGTTCGAGATCGGTAATCTCGCGGTCGAACCAGAGATGCACACTGCAGATTGGACCGTGCTCCTGGCGCTCGATCTGCTTGGCCAGGGTTTCGGCGCCCCTGGCGGGAGGCATGTGCGGCAGAAGCCTCGCCATCGCCTCAAACGGAAGCGCCAGCACCAGGTAATTGGCAAACAACGTACCGGCGCGGGTGTTCATCGACCACCCCGAGGTTTCTTCGTCCCACTTCGCGCTCTCCACGCCGAAATTGAATACCACGTCTCCGCCGCGTGCGCGCAGGAACTGCTCCGCTCCGGCGTAAAGCTCACTCAACGGCACTGAGCTCATGCCCATCGCGCCCGCCTGCGCCGAGTTCAGAAACAATTCACGGATCACCTTGGCTGCATAGGGCAGCGCAATCTCGTCCACGTCTGCATTCAGGGCGCTGGCAATCACCAGCCGCCAGAAGCGATCGATAGCGCCCTGCGTCTGCCCGTTCTGCCGCAGCCATGTGCCCAAGGTCTCGGCCGACTCCGCCGCGACGGGCCGCATAAACGCAGAAAAGGCGCGCATCAGAGCTTTCTTGTCTTCGCGCGTAAAAGCCTTGGCCCTGAGCAGACTGGGCAAACCGTGCAACGGAGCCGGCAGCCAGCTCGGTCCGAGCTCGGAGCGCCGCCCGCCCGGCTCGATCATAGTCATCGTGCGCGTCCAATGGATGCGATCGACCGCGCCGATGCGTCGATAAAAGCCAATCAGATTGGTGCAGCACCCGAAGAGCACGTGCTGGCAGTTGTCGATGACCTCGTCCACGCCGGGATGGCGATAGGAACTAGCCCGGCCGCCCAAGTAGCTGCGCCGCTCGATGAGTTGGACGCGGAGCCCGGCCTCGGCCAGCGCACAGGCCGCGCTCATCCCGGCCACGCCTCCGCCGACGACGATGACCGATTTTCCCGTGCCCGGCGGCAAATGGTTCCCTTTCCTGTTCATTCCCGCTGCGTGCCTCTCCTATGATCGCCGATCGCCGCGGGTTGCCGCAGCCTGGCAAGAGAAAGAAAAACTCAATTGTCCGGGTGGGATTCGCGAGCGAAGTGCGAGCGCCTCCTGCTGCAATGCCTGCTGCATGCAATGCATGGTGGGCAGTGAGAGACTCACATCGCCACGCAAGTTGCTAATTTTAATGTAGATAAGTTTCCAGTCGACGAGAGTATCCCCAAATATACCCCCAAAGAACAGGGGTTGGCGCTCTTCGCTCCAGATTTTGACCGCCAGATCACCGATGGGTTCCGGGGGCATTCCCCAGCGCTAGTGAAACGCGAAGCTGGGCACGGCGCTTGGGGAGATTGCTTGATACAGAGGTTGCGCCGGCCTCTGGCGGCTGCCGGTGTGACTCGTCTGATCATATTACGTTTTCGGGTAGGACTCGAACAGTCCCGCCTCATCCAACCCCTTGCGCAAATCCACATCGATTTTGTCACAAATATTGGAAAAAGCAAGGGCTACGTCACTTCTCCTTTGCCACTGACCACATCCTCTGAAATCGCTAAAATCGCGCGAATGGGCATCCCGGCGGTACAAAAGCGGTACATTTTCAAAAGCCCTCCATTACTATCTCCGCCCAATAGGGCGATGAGTGGGGAGCGTTCCTCAGCACGGCTCCTCATTGTCTCCAGAAAAACGATGCCGAGCGGGAGACCGGGATCGAACCGGCGACATTCAGCTTGGGAAGTTGGACGTAAATTGCAAACAAAGAACATAGCGGATTCTCGCACTCCCTTCTGGCGATTGGAAATACGGGATTTTCGATAATCTGCTTGGCAGAATCCTTAATGGAGTTCAAACGGAGTTCACTCGCACTACTCACCTTCCCAATTGCAGTCCCAGGGCTCGCCGACATCCGGAGGAGCGGGAACCAACCCAAGTTTTTAAGTTGTGAAAAAATGGTCCGGGAAGAGAGGATTTGAACCTCCGACCCCCTGGTCCCGAATCAGCAAACGATGTGCTAACTTGTTGATTCGTTTAGGTTGGTAGTGCGTCTAGTTGGACCTAAATGCATGGTTTTCGGCAGTTATTGGACCCAAGTTGGACCCAAGTTGTCTGCTGCCGTGTCCACCTCCGTATTTGGATCTCAATTGAAACTCGAACGCCCAAAGGCGTCACCACGGAAGAAGAACAAGCGAGTTCTCTCGCCCGAGGGGCTCGCTCGCGTCGCCGAGGCAGTCAAGCGACGCTGGGCGGCCGAGAAGAAGGCTGTCGCCAAGTAGACGCTACGACTGTTCGACAGGGAAAAGATGCATCATGGCTTGAAGTCGCCAATCAGGGCCAGATTGCGCAAGTCAAACGATCTTCTTCTTTGGCGAGCCGATCGCGACGGAAGGGAGGGAGGCCACACTTCTCTTCATCGCACGTCAGTAATCTGAGAAGACTACAGCAAAGATGTAATATATATATTGAGACCACGCCTGTGACTCTGGAACAAATCGTTCGTCGGTATTTTCCCCAAGCAGATCGAGCCTTCGTACAAGAGTCGGTTGCTCGACAGGTTGAGCGCACTCCCGAGTTGTACCTCGCTCCGTACTGCAACGATCCGCGTTCGATGGGAGGACGTTACGTCAATTCCGATCTCTTCAAAGAGACCTTCGCTGAATATAATGCGTCCAAGGAATCACGCGGACGATACAACGCTCCTGTGCACAACGCAGCAGCCGTGCTAGCCTCCGAGCAATTTCGCCGCGTCGTTTCCGACAACTGCGAACCATACCGCGATAGTGCGCTCTTCCTAGCGGGAGTTCCAGGCGCAGGCAAGTCCTCCTATGTGCTTCGTGCAAACAGCCCCTTCCCTAACAACCTGCGCGTCTTGTATGAAGGGCAACTCTCCAACGCCGACCAAGCTATATCCAAAATAAAGCAGGCAATTGAAGCGGGTTTAGCTGCGGAGATTACCATCGTTCATATTTCATCGGAACAGGCACTTCACAATACAATTCATCGCTTTCATCTCCAGGGACGTGGGGCGAGCATCGAAGCTATGGCCAGCATCCGGGGCAGACTTCCCGATAGTTTGCGCGCCGTTCATGAACGCTTTGGCAATGCAGTGAAACTACACATTATTGACAGAAGAGGTACACTGGATGCAGTTCTACTGCACGGCTGGCGCCATCTTCCAATACTCGAGTCTGAGGGGACTTATGAAGACATTAAACTCAAACTCGCCGAAAACCTTGAGCGAGGCTACCGATCCGGTGATATCAAGGAAGACGCCTACGAACAAGCCCTTGGAAAAGCCCCAAGGGATTTCACTCGACGAGTGGCAAGAGAACGCTCTCGCGGGTTTGAACGATAAGACAGAGCCCTTTCCGCCAGTATGGTAAATCGAGCGACCTCGCATTTGCAGACCCGAAAAAGATCTCGAGCATCAAGAGATGCAATCGTATCGAAACGCATACATTATCGTAGGGTAGCTGGGATTCGGCCATGGAGCGCCAAAGCAGCGCAGGGAATCAGGAATCATGACCTTACATTCGTTTGACGGATACCGATCCGAGTTCATACATTTAAGTTGTAGGACTCGAATCATCGGTCAAACGTATTTTCAACAACATGCAGGTCAGTTTCCCGCCTAAACCCTCAGTCCGTCAGAGGTGATTCTCGGCGCGACCTCTGCTGTGACAGAGTGCAAGCACCATACGAATCATAGAGTTACAGGTTGTTCTTGGGTCCAGAAAGGAGCGTTAAGTCCTTTATAGAGCATAAGGGGCAATCTATTGGACCTTGATTTGGACCCTCGTTTTTCAACGTCGGTCAAACCCAAACTCTCTATGGCCGCCATTGCTGGGTTGGCACTCGTCAATAGATCCACAGGCAAAGATGCAGCAGAACCCCCCAATAAGAAGTTCCGTCGGTGAGGGGTATGCGTGCGCGTCAGCGCAGAGGAGGCGATTGCGCGACATTTTGCATGGGAAGATGGCAGTCCATTGGAAACAAAGAACATAGAGTTTCTTGCATCTCGTTCTGGCGACTGAGAATACCGGCTTTTCAATCTTTTCCCTGTACACGGATCAAACGGAGTACAAATGGAGCACACGAATCTCCCTTTTGAGACTTCGCGTGCTTTCACTTCTGCTCTGCCGTCGCTTTCGACTCGCGTCGCCGCGCCTGATTCTCCAACTCCGAAGGTTCAACCGCGGCTATGCTTCAGAGCAGAATGCAGAGTTGTGGACCTGATCACCTCGCTCGGTAAGCCCGAAGGCAAGACGCTGGAGTTCAAACGCGATCTCTCGTCTCCGGACGGCGTGCTGAAGACCATCGTTGCATTTGCCAACACTTCTGGCCGCGTTGTGTGCTGGGAGCCGAAGATGTCACAAAGAGGGTCTGGCCCACCCGGCGAATCCAATCCAGACTCGACTCTCCCCCTTTGATGCAAAAAGAGGCCAATTCTCGAGCGTGAAACCTCCTTAAGGTTCCCTTAATTCTAGGTGGCATAGAATCCTGGAAGCTTATTCAATCTGGTTACCGTGGTTCTCAAGTGTTGCACGCGCGCGAACACGCCTCCATGAGGCACATCTCGCGGCAATCGCCGGATCACAGAAGGAATCGTTCACGCGCTGAGAGCAGGTGGGCGTGTTACATACTCGAGGATGTAGCACTCAATCTCCATCTGAAGTCAGTATCCAGATACACTGCGACGAATCCACCTGCCCAACTCCTGTCAGCACTGCCTTGAGGACAGAAGAAGTTTGCAGGGATTGCATCTGGCAAGGAGTGCATAGCGTTTTGAATGCTACGTTCAAGCCCGAAATGGCGCAAGCGCCCGTCAGGAAACCTGCTCTGCGGCGGATGCTGAGTTTCTTTGCGACCGGAAAGAACCAGCCGCTGCTGGCAGATAAGAGCAAGATCGATCGCTTATATAAGCGCCATCGAATACTGATCATGACGGCGATCACGCTCGGCTATGGCATTGCATACATGTGCCGCCTCGGTTTGTCGGTAGTGAAGAAGCCGCTGATTGACAATGGAATGTTCACGGCCGATCAACTGGGAACGATTGGCGCGTCGATCTTTTACGCATATGCATTCGGGAAGCTAGCCAATGGCTTTCTGGCAGACCATGCCAACATCAAGAGATTTCTGGCCTTTGGCGTGCTTATGTCGGCTCTGGCTAATATCCTCATGGGCTGGTCATCCGTTCTGTGGGTGTGGGTGGTTCTGTGGGCGCTGAATGGCTGGTTCCAGGGGTTCGGCGCCCCGGCCGGCGTTGTATCGATGTCCCAGTGGTTCAGCAACAGGGAGCGCGGCACTTATTACGGCATCTGGAGCACGGCCCACCCCATTGGCGAAGGGCTGACGTTTGCCCTGCTCTCCGTGCTGGTAAGTTGGTTTGGTTGGCGCGCTGGATTTCTCGGGCCGGGGATCATCTGCGTGGGCCTCGCCTTTGCGATGTATTTCTCGCTGGAAGACCGGCCTCAAACCATGGGATTGCCCCCGGTTGCGGACTGGAAGAACGACCATCCGACCCACGTCGAAGACATCACCCAAAAACCGAAAACCACTTGGCAGATGCAGATTTCGATTCTCGCCTATCCTTCGATCTGGATACTTGCCATTTCCTGCGCTGCCATGACCATGACGCGTTATGCCATGAACGATTGGGGAATGCTCTACTTGCAGGAGGCCAAGGGTTACTCGGGCGTCGAGGCGGGAGGCCTGCTGGCGCTGAAATCTCTGGCGGGGATGGCTGGGTCCGCATCCTACGGCTTCGTTTCAGATAAGTTGTTCGGTGCGCGACGCCCGCCAATGAATCTGGTCTGCGGTGTGCTCGAAATCCTCTCGCTGGTCGTCATGTTCGCGATTCCTCCAGGCCACCCACTGGTGATAACCGCAATGCTTCTCATTTTCGGGTACGCTATCACCGGTCTGATTACCTCACTGGGCGGTCTGTTCGCCGTAGATATCGCGCCCAAGAAAGCGGCCGGAGCGGCCATGGGCTTTATCGGCGTATTCAGCTATGTCGGCGCCGCCATACAGGAGCGCATCAGCGGCGTTCTCATCGGCAACGGAACTACATTTGTCCATGGCGTGAGGACATACGACTTTCACAGAGTCATCCTGTTTTGGCTGGGAACGTCGGTGTTTTCCCTGCTGCTGGCTACGTCCCTGTGGCGGGTTCGAGCAAACGACTGAAACTTAGGAGAAGCATCATGTCGAGTAATTCCAGATATGACGTAGTTATCATCGGTAACTACACAAAAGATACGATTATCTCGCCCGCCGGCACCCGCTACGTAGACGGTGGCGGCTTTAATTATGGCGCTCACGTGGCCGCAATGATGGGGCTGAAAACGGCTGCGGTCACCCGGCTCGCGCGCGAGGACCAGCGTGTTGTTGAAGCGCTTCTTCGCCTGGGCATCGCTGTATATCCAACTTATACCGATTACTCCACAATCATGGAGCTGTATTATCCGACCACGGATGTCGATATACGCACATTGACGGTTGCGCACACCGCCGGGGCGTTCATTCCGGAACAGGTTCGCCCGTTGCAAGCCGGGGCCTTCCTCATTAACTCTTCAATTCGCGGAGAAGTGGATCTGGATGTAATCAAGGCCCTGCGCGAAAAGGACGCCCTGCTCGTGGCCGATGTGCAGGGTTTCACCCGCATCGTCACTGCCAATGGAACTCTTAAGTACGATGAATGGAAAGAGAAAGAAGAAGTGCTCTCGTACATCGATATCCTGAAGACTGATGCCGTAGAGGCAGAGATGCTAACAGGCAAGAAAGATATTCATATTGCTGCGGCTGAGCTTGCGAGATGGGGTCCGAAGGAAGTGGTTCTCACCCATCGCGACGGGGTACTGGTTCTCGCTGACGGAGAATTCTTTGACGCACCCTTCCTGCCCGAAAAGCTGATCGGTCGCTCGGGACGCGGCGACACGTGCATCGCTTCGTATGCCTGCAGCAGATTGAACGCGGATGCCCAGCACGCAACCCTGTGGGCCGCGGCCGCCACCAGTCTCAAAATGGAAGCGGAAGGCCCCTTGAAGAGAACCGTCGAAGAGGTGCAGGAACTGATTGCCAGCGCGTATACGCTGACCCGGTAGACATATCGACAGATCCATGCGTTGAGGATTAGGAACTCGGAGCCTTCGTGCGCGATCTGCTTAGCTCAGGATCACTGCAGATTCAGCTCTGAACTCGCACGCCGAGCGGGTAGATGACGCGATGAGCCGAGAGTGGTGCACGATATGAGTGACGCGACAGCCTTTGGCGTGTTCCGGACAGAACTTGGGGGCAAAGGCATGCGTTCAAGATTGCACGGGATTCCTTGCTGCTTTCTCTTTGTGTCGCTGGCGATTTCATGGGCAGCGTTTCTGCCGGCACAGGTCGCGACGCCGGCAAACGGCGCACCCACGCAGGGGGCCGCCCCGATGCTGCCAACGGTGATTCATGGGCAGGTGGTTGATCCCTCGGGCGCGCGGATACCGGGCGCGACGATCACCGTTACTGATGCGGCAGGTGACAACGCAGCATCGGCGACTTCGGACGCATTGGGCAACTTTCAAGTGAAAAACCTGACACCGGGCGACTACCTCATTCAAGCTCACGCTGTGGGGTTTGCCCCATTTCAATCCACCACCATCACTGTCGCCGCAGGCCAGGCGATGCGCGTCAATATCGTGATGGCGGTTGCCGTTGCGCAGCAGAATATCGTGGTGAGCGACGAAACTCCCGAGGTGAATGTGGAAGCCGGGGGCAACGTGAGCGCAGTGGTGCTGAAAGGTAGCGACCTTGGTGCGCTCTCCGATGACCCTGATGAGTTGGCGAATGAGTTGGCGGCGCTGGCCGGCCCTTCGGCCGGACCCAATGGGGGAGAGATTTATATTGATGGGTTCAGCGGCGGCGAGTTGCCGCCGAAGACGGCGATACTGGAGATTCGCATCAACCAGAACCCGTTCTCGGCGGAGTTCGACCGTCTTGGATTTGGACGGACGGAGATCCTGACAAAGCCGGGAACGGATAAGACGCACGGCCAGTTCTATCTACAGGGCAATGACAATTCGTTCAATACCGGCAATCCGTTTACGACGAACATTCCTCCGTATCACAGCTACCAATTCAGCGGAACACTGAGCGGAGCGCTATCGAAATTTGCGTCCTACTTTCTGAGCGTAGAGAGCCGCGATCAGCAAAACGTGAATACGTGGCTGATTCCCGACGCGGTGCTGCCCAACAGCACGGGTCAATTTGTCGACAACCTGAATTATGGCGTGAGCCTGTTGAGCCCGCATATTCGCGACAATGCGTCGGCGCGGTTCGATTGGCAGATGGGCAAGAGAACCACCATGACTGCGCGCTACGGATTCTGGTACCAGAACGAAAAGGGCAATCTGTCCTCGGGACAACTGGCGAGTGCATCGACGCACGAGTCGAACTCCGATCATACGGTGCAGATCAGCAGCTCGACAATCTTTAACGATCATTTCATCAATGAGAGCCGGGCGCAGTTTGATAGGCACAATGAAAACCACTACCCCGACTCGGCGGATCGTTCGATCAGCGTTGCCGGAGATTTTGTGGGCGGCGGTTTTATCGGACAGGAAAGCCAGGACCACACCATTCAACTTGAGTTTCAGAACATCACTACTTTGACCCGCGGCAATCACGCCATCAGGTTTGGAACGCGGTTGCGAGATACGCGCGATGCCAATCTTACCAACGCCAGCTTCAACGGGAAGTTTGTTTTTTCGCCGGTCACGGTGGGGCCAACTACCTACGCCGCGAGCCAGGTCTACGAAATGATGGCCAACGGCCTGGTGTCGGGACATACTTTCAATAGTCTGGTCAGTCAGGGGATTGGGCCGTCGTCGGCGAGCTACGCTACCGGCAACGAATCAGCGCTCGCCAACGTTTTTGATCTTGCCTTCTTTGCGCAGGATGATGTGAAGATCAATCCGCGGCTGACGGTTTCAGGCGGATTGCGCTGGGAGGCGCAAAACCATATTGCCGATCACGACGACTGGGCGCCTCGCGCGGAGCTTGCTTTTGCGTTGGATGGCGTAAAGGGCAGGAAGACCAAGACCGTTCTTCGCGCCGGCTACGGATTCTTCTATGACCGGTTTGTAGCGCAAAACTTCCTTACGCTCAAGCACACAAACGAGCAGACGCAGATCGTTCTCAACAATCCTACGTGCACTTCGACGGCTACGTCACTCAACACGATCGACATGACGACCTGCTCGAGCGGTGTCGGAGCTGCCACCAGCAGCGCCGCGCCGGTGCAATATGAAATCGCGCCACATTTCCACGCTGACTATACAGAGCAGTTAGGCGCGAGTCTGGAAAGGCAGTTGCTGCCGGGCACCAGCGTAACCCTCACGTATCTACGCTCGTTTGGAATTCACCAGCCAGTGATCCGCAATGCCAACCAGGCCAGCGGAGGAACCCCGCAGAACGCTTCGCAGAATTACCTGTACGAGTTTTACGCCGAGGCTATATTCAAGCAGGACCAACTGATCGCCAATTTCAATACCAAGGCCAGTGCCAATCTTCAATTCAGCGGCTTCTACACGTTCTCTTCAGCTGACAGCAACGGCGCGGGCAGCAATGGCGTTTCGAATGCCTACAACCTTGACCAGGACTACGGTCGAGCCGGCTTCGTTTTGCGTCACGTGGCGTTCTTCATGGCCACATACAATGGACCTTGGGGCATAAGTTTCAATCCGTTCATCCTGGCTCAATCTGGCCGCCCATTCAACATCACGCTGGCCACCGATCCCTTGAACAACCTCTTCAACCAGCGGCCCACGTTCGCCACTTCGTCCACGCCAGTGGCCGACCAGGTAGAGACGCCCTATGGTCTTCTGGACTCTGCCCCACTCCCGGGAGAGAAACTCGTTCCGGTCAACTTAGGCAATAGTCCATCATCTGTTGCAGTGAACCTGCGGATCAGCCGCGCATTCGGTATCGGACCCAAACGGGCAGGCGCAAGTCCATCTGGCGGTGACGTGAACCCCCTGATGAATCTTCCGAGCAGCAACGCCGGACATCACCCCGAGCGCGGTCCTGGGGGCGGCGGCCTCGGTCCCGGAGGCTTCGCCAGCGGCGGTGGCGGAGCCCTTAGCGGGTCTGGCGGTTCGGGAGGTACTGAGCGCAAGTATTCGTTGCGTTTCAGCGTCCAGGCGCTCAACGTATTCAATAACATCAATTACGGAACGCCGGTGGGCACGCTCAATTCCCCTTATTTCAATCGCGCGACCAGCCTGGCCGGCGGCGCCTTCAGCGCAGGTTCTGCGGCGCGGCGCATCTTTGCGCAATGCGCGTTCTCATTTTGAACTGATGCGAACATTGCTAGCCCTATTACTGTTCACTTAATAGATTTTGTGGCATTCTGTACTGGAGGTACAGGAGGGCTACATTGGCGCGAACAGTTGCCGAACTTCCAGCCGGGGCGCGGATCACGGACTACATTAGCCTTGGCGTGATGAGTAAATCGTTTCCTGCTGGGGCGATTGAGAGGGTATTGGCGAGTACAGGCAGGGCCAGCCTTCGTCAGCGGGACCTGCCGGCGCACGTGGTGGTGTACTACGTGATTGCCCTGGCGCTGTACATGCAGTCATCGTATCGGGAAGTGTTGCGTTGTCTGCTGGAGGGCATCTTGTGGCTGCGCGATCCCTCAGCGCGGGTGCGAGTAGCGGGCAAATCGGGTATTTCTCAGGCGCGCACGAGACTAGGCTGGGAGCCGCTGCGACAGTTGCACGATGAGCTGGTCCAGCCGATTGCGGTTCGCGGCACATGCGGCGCCTGGTACCGGGGCTGGCGGCTGGTGAGTCTGGATGGCAGCACGTTGGAGGTGGCGGACGAGAAGGTCAACGAAGAAGCTTTCGGCCGTCCCGGAGCCAGTCGCGGTGCCAGCGCCTATCCGCAAATTCGCTTTGTGTCCTTGGTGGAGAACGGCACTCACGTGCTGTTTGGCAGTCAGATGGACAGCTATCGAACCGGCGAAATCACACTGGCCAAAACCGTGCTCCCGCGCCTTGGCAAGGGCATGTTATGTCTGGCAGATCGGAATTTCTTCGGCTTCGCGCTATGGCAGCAAGCGCAAGGAACGGGCGCAGACCTGCTGTGGCGGATGAAAAAGAACATGCGCTTGGCCTGTGAGAGCCGTCTCGCCGATGGCTCCTATTTGAGTCATGTGTATCCTTGCGAACGCGACTGGCGGCATAAAACCCACGGCATCGCGGTGCGAGTGATCGACTACCGGCTGGAGGGTATCGAGGGCGCCGAACCGATCTACCGGCTGGCGACCACCATCCTTAACCCCAACCAGGCTCCGGCCAGCGAACTGGCCGCCCTCTATCACGAGCGCTGGGAGATCGAAACCGCCTTCGACGAACTGAAGACGCATCTGCGCGGAGCGCGCATCGTGCTGCGCAGCAAGGCTCCCGATCTGGTGCGGCAGGAATTCTACGGTCTATTGATGGCTCACTTCGCCATCCGCGGCTTGATGCACGAAGCTGCCCTGAAAGCCAACGAGGATCCGGATCGGCTCTCGTTTCTTCACGCCGTACGCGTCGTCCGCCGCAAACTGGCCGTCTATCCCGCTATTCCCCCCTCGAAAGAAGAAGGCATTTCATGAGGCCGTTCTCCACGAAATCCTCCAGGAACGCGTCGTCTCCAGCCGCCTTCGGCGCAATCCCCGCGGCGTGAAACGCAAAATGAGCAACTTCCCCTTGCGTCCTCGCCACGCAGCGCCACTACCACCCATCGACATCGGTAATGCAATTAGGATTATTAAGTGAACAGTATTAGGGTTAGCGGGCCGCATCGAAACGCGGCCCGATTTGTTTGCAATCGCTTACAGTCAGCCAGCACAAATTGTTTTAGTGGCTCTTTGCCCTTGGCCAAAGACCTCCCAGGAACTGCGGCAGTTGCTTACCCGGTCGGAGGCTATTGAGAGGGCCTGACGGTCGAATTTCGCACAATCAGTTTGGGTTCCAGCAACAGATGCTTCGCCCTGCGTTTTTGCTTTTGCGCGATCAGAGAAAGTGCCAGGTTGGCGGCTTCCTCACCCTGTTCCTGGGCCGATTGATCGATGGTGCTGAGAGGAACCTCAAGATAGGACGACAAGCGCAGGTTTCCGCATCCGATTACTGCCATATCTTCTGGAACCCGCAGCTTATTTGCTAATAGGCAACGAATCGCTCCAACCGCTGTGAGGTCGTTGTAGCAGAAGACCGCGTCGGGACGCTTCTTCAGGCTGAGCAGGTTGCTCATTGCGCTATTTCCAATCTCAATGCCGGCCTCTTCAAGCCTGGAGCGGGTGGCCACAAGTTCCTGGCAAAAGGGAATATGATTCGCCGCCAGTGCCTGCTGATAGCCATTGAAGCGTCCCACCGAGGTACTGATTAGTTCGCCGCCGATGTGCGCGATGCGCTTGCAGCCCAAGTGGATGAGGTGCTCGGTCGCCATGCGTCCCGCCGCAATATCGTCGGTGCCCACAAAGTACGCGTCGAGTCCGGGCAGAAGCCGATCGAGCAGAACGTAGGGAATTCTCGATTTCACAATCGACTTGAAGCTGCTTGCGTCGTTCTGACAAGATGCAATCATCAGCGCATCAACACCTCTGGCCAGCAGGTGCTCTATCTGCTGGCATTCCAGTCCCGGTTCTTCCTCTGCCGAAGCGAGAATCAACTGATATGACTGCCTTCGCAGCGCGGCGCTCGCCCCTCTGGCAATCTCGGCAAAAAATGTGTGAACCAGATCGGGGACGATCAGGCCGATCGAATAACTCTTTCCCGAGGCCAGGCCGCGAGCCAGCATGTTGGGCTGGTAATTCAGCTCCTTGACTCTTCGCAGAACGCGCTTTCGAGTAGCTTCTCCCACATCCGGCTTGTTGCGGATAGCTTTCGAGACCGTAACCAGGGACACTCCCAAATCCCTGGCAATATCTTTCAGCCGAACTGCCATTGGGAGAGTCCTTTCACGCGCCGAAGGCTATACGTAAGCGCTAATGTAGCATAATCACCCATGCCGCACAGTCAACCGTAAAGCGCCACTTCTAAACTCGCCCCTCGGAGTTCTCGACAGAATTCAATACACGAAAACCGGTGGCGCCGCAAAAGCGCGTCAAGTTAGAATCGAGACCAACGGGCGATGCAAGCGAGGTAACTCTTCCCCCTGCCGACAGCAGACCGGCGCAACCAAGAAGCGATTACCGCCGGACTGATGCCGTCTCACTTACTCAACTCTGTGCCGTTGCTATCATCCCCGAGAGCGTCTACCCGCGCGTCATGGTTCCGTCCCAGGTGCTAGCCTTGGCGGGAATCTCCTTGTCTCGAAACCACGTCGACGTTACATTCTTGGTTTCGGTGTAGAAAATGAAGCCGTCGCGTCCCATGCAGTGAAGGTCGCCGAAGAACGATTGCTTGTGACCGGTAAAACCGAAGACTCCAAGCGGGACCGGAATGCCCACGTTAATGCCCACCATGCCACCGTCGGTGCGCCTGGCGAACTCGCGCGCAAAGTGGCCGCTCTCTGTGTAGATCACCGATCCGTTGGCAAAGCGGTTGTTATTCATTAGCTGAAGCCCTTCTTCGAAACTGTCCACGCGCTTGATGCAGAGCACCGGGCCGAATATCTCTTCGCGGCCGCACGCCATCTCCTCGGTTACATGGTCGAAGATCGTGGGACCGACAAAGAAGCCATCCTCGCACCCCTCCGGCACCTTCGGATTGCGTCCGTCAAGAACCAACTTGGCGCCCTCCTTGATCGCGGTCTCTATCCAGCCAAGAACAAATTCCTTATGCCCGCGATTGATGACCGGGCCCAAGCCGGTGCGCTTGTCGTAGGCAAGACCCAGATTGACCGCCTTTGCCATGCGCGTAACGGCTTCCACCAATTGGTCCGCGATGGCGTTCTCGACAACAATCACGGGCAGGGCCATGCAGCGCTCCCCTGCGCACCCGCAGAATGAGTTGATGATGCCCTGCGCCGCGCGCTCGATTACTGCATCCTTCAGCACCAGTGCGTGGTTCTTGGCCTCAGTGAGCGCCTGAACGCGTTTGCCGTTGCTTGCTGCGGTGGAGTAGATGTGCTTGCCAACGCTGGTCGAGCCAACGAATGTCACGCCCTTGATGTCAGGATGGCGGAGCAGAATTTCGGCTTCATTGCGGCTGGTAGTGATCACGTTCAGAACGCCGTCCGGCAGGCCAGCTTCCTTCCAGAGCTCAGTGATGCGCATGGCGGATTGGGGCGCGAAACTGGCCGCCTTCAGCACCATGCAGTTTCCAGTGACGATACAGATGGGCGCCATCCAGCCCTGTGGAATCATGGCCGGAAAATTCCACGGCGCAATCCCTGCGAACACGCCCAACGGCTCGCGAAACTGAACAGTATCGTAGCCTGAGGACACGTTCATCAACGATTCGCCCTTCATCATCTGCGGCGCGCCGCAGGCAAACTCCATCACCTCGATCGCCTTGAGCACATCGCCCATGGCTTCGTCCCATTTCTTACCGTTCTCCTGGGCGCACAGGCGCGTCAGTTCGTCCAGATGCTCATCCAGCAACTGCTTCATCTTGAAGAGCACCTGAGTGCGTTTGGTTACCGGGGTGTCGCGCCAGGCCGGGAACGCCTTCACAGCAGCGCGAATGGCATCTTCCACCTCTTCTGCCGTGCACTGCGGCGCATACGCGATCACGGCACCGGTCGAGGGGTCGTAGCATGGCATGTACTTGTCCGTCTTGGATACCCGCCAGGCGCCTCCTATGCCGCAACTGAGCCTCTTGGCGGGCAATCCGCTGATAGCTTCAGCCTTGGCATCGCTGGGAACGGAAAAGTAACGATCGGTGGTTACAGCGTCGATAACTGCGGTTAAAGTTGACATGATAATTCCTTTCCTTAGAAACCTGGTTAATTCGCCCTATCTCTGGACTATCGAACGATCTCTCCATGACGAATCGGCGTCGCCTTTTCCTTGATGTTCCGGCCAATGTCCATCCACCTATGCCGCGTATCCGGCCGGATAAGTCACTCCTTGTCGGGATTAGGCAGCATAACATCCCGGACTATCACGTTCATCTCCGCGCACGCTGCGATGAATCCTCGCAACGTGCGCCGCGTCGATCCGAAGGTATCAAACTCCTCATGGCTGAGTCCGTTCTCAGTGTAGGCGCGCTCAAAGTCGGGAAACTTGCTCAGCAGCGTGTCCACGATCTTCGCTTCCACCGGCTGGTCAATCCTTGGAATCACTTCGATGTCGCTGGCATTGTAGCGGCGCTGCCAGGCGCATGGCGGAGAGATCACTACGTCGCCGCCGATGAATTCGCTCCAGTGCATGTGATTGCGAAAGGCCGCTGAAAGAAGGCGCAGCCGGTAGCCGCGCTCGCGATAGATTTTGTACGCTTTTTTAAACACCGCGACGCCGGCCCACTCCAGATAGCCCGGATCAACGGAGAGGTTGTGCTTGTCGTGGAGGACCTTGAGCCAGTCGTCGAGGCGCCCGACCATCAACGTGCAAACGGGGCCCATCGTCGAAATATCGAGGCCTTCGGCCTCGCGGCGCTTCAGTCCGCGCTCTACGGCCTCCGCGACGGCAATGGCCTGGGGCAGCGTAAAACTTACCGTCGCATTGATGCTGATGCCTGCGTAAGTGGCCTCCTCGATGGCCACAATTCCCGCACGCGTGGCTGCGATTTTGACGATCATATTCGGAGCCAGGTTACTGAACCTGACGGTCTGCTTCAGCATGGCATCGGAGTTGCGATAGTTCCTAGGATCCGTCTGGATGGAAAGCCGGCCGTTGTGTCCGTGCTCCCGCTCGAAGATTGGCAGCAGTAGCTTGGCGGCGTTTGCCGACATTTCTTCCACGATCATCCACGCGATATCGTCTTCCGTTGCCCGTGGGCAGGTTTCTGCCAGCGCCAGAATGCGGCCCTTCCAAAACGCCATCTCCTGCTTGAGTACCGTGACCGCTATGGAGGGGTTGCAGGTGGCCCCCACCGCGCCGTTTTCGATCGAGTAAGTCAGCTCCTCGATGGCTGCCGAATCGTTCCACAGGCAAGTGGACGTGGTCTGCGTCATTTTGTGCAACGGGCTCTTATATTGGACTTGCGATTCTATCTGGGCCATGCATCTCTCCATTCATGTCTTGCGCTTTCTGATTTCATCGCCAAAGGGAATTCAATGATGCAGCTGAAACCACGATCACACATCAACATCCCATCATTTCAATCTGCGCGACCGGTGCGGCTTTTCTCGTTAGCGATGCACACGCCTTACCTCAAAACGAGTAAGCGGACCGAAGTCGTCCCGAGTGAACGCCAATGTGATCCAAGCATGTAGTTCAGGTAAAAGTAAACGACCGGAAAAGTGACAATCAATCCGAGCACAAACCCGATCAACCTTGCCTGCACCTTTCTCATTCCAGAGCAACGCTGCATGCCGTACTATTCACTCACTTTCTTCCGTTGGCCTTGTTAGATGCCGGTACTGTGGCCTCAAGGCCTTGAATAATTCCCTTAACTTCGCTCGCGTAAGTTCCGCTAGGCGCAAGCTGCAGATACTTTTTGTAGGCCTCAATGCAGCCAGGCGGGGCGATCATCCTGCCAGTTTTTGGGTCGGAGGTTACCTGCATGACAAGCGCTTGCCCCTTGATGTAGTAGACATTGGCCACGTTCGGGTCGATGGCAATGACCTTGTCTGCGGCCGCAGCCGCTGCGGCAAGATCGGCCGTCTGGTTGACGGAATCGTTTTCGCTTGCCGTGTAGAAAATGATGGCCTCGTTGACGTAATACCTCGCGGCATGGGTTGGATTCAATTTCGCTGCAGTTTCATATGCCGTTGCTGCATCCGGTATCTTCCCGGTGTTGGCCAACGCGTGTCCCATGTTGTTGTAGGTGGCTGCTTCAGTTTCCAGGTCCGGCTTGGCCGACGCACTATCTGTCTCAACAGATTTTCTGTACGCCGCTATCGCATCGTCGTACTTCTTGAGTCCAAAGTCGGCTTCTCCCAGCATGAACCAGAAGATGGATTCGGTGGGCCTTGCCGTGGTGGCCTGCGTCATATCGTCGGCGGCCTTTGCATAATCGGGCGGTGTGGCACTCATCGCGGCGCGCGCTTCTGCCGTCAAGGCATTCAAGTTCCTGATCACCGCGTTCTCGGCCAGGATGGCGGCGTTCTTTTTCCGGGACTCCTCCAGCAGCCTCTTATCATCGTCGCTCAACTTGTCGATGTATTCCTGCCGGCTCATGTCGAAGTTGACAATGGCGTCCTGCCCTGCAACCAGGGTCACGGGCTTTGAGAAATCAGCAGTCAATCCCTTGCGAAACAACACCAGAGTATAGGTTCCCGGCGTAATACCCTCGCCCCTGTAATTGCCCTCTTTATCCAGGTCAAAACTGTAGACATAGTTACTGCCCTTATCGATCTTTCCTTTGTCCTGAGTTAGTTTAACCGACCCGTTGGTCACAAGTATGCCCAACGGGTCGTTGGCGTTGCCGTGAACCGAGGCAGTTGCACTCTGCGCGCGCAAGGAGCCTGCCGCGAGAACAAGAATGAGCAGTATGCGAGATATGGATTGCAGGAACTTCATCGAATTGCTCCAGTCTTATGGCCAACTGTTTAAACCGCAACACTCTCACATTATCGGAGTGAAAGCCCGCGTTGGCGTGATCGCAGTCACTTCTTTCCGGTTGCCGCGTCGGCAACCTCCCGGAACTCGTCCCAACTGCACGCACTTGTCCCGCCGCCGCATGCCGGCAGTGTAACCACCTGACGCGCGGGAGGATTGGCTGCCGTCAACTCTTGCGCCTCGTGCATCTGGCGGAGTGTTTGCACGGTCACGGTTACCTTGACCCGGTAGGCGCCCTGTGGTGTCTGCCAAAGCTCGAAGGCAAGCTCCGTGCCCGGCGCGATATCATCGGCACGTCCATCGAGGTTCCAGTGCAGGCCAAGCAACGCCGAGATGGGTCCGATGTTTGTATCGTGACCCACCAGCAACACCAGTTTGTTCCGCGGCGCCCCGAGGGCCCCCGCAACTGCCTTGCCTTCAACTCCCTGTTGCAGCGTCCTGGTAATTGCATTCAGCATGTTGGACGCTTCCATCCTGGCCAGCGAAGGAGTGCGGTGCATGAGATCGAAGTAGATGCTGTGCAAGGTGATGAACTTGATCACCTCGGCTTCGTCTACCTTCCCCCATCCCACCGACTGCGAGGGCATGCCTTCGGTATATTCGAGTTGAAAATCTTCTGCGAAACTAGACGCCTGTGCAAGCGGGCCTTGAAGCGTCACAATATGGTCGCCTTTTCCCTTTACGGCTCCATTCTTGCCTTCCATCAAAGGGACTTCCGGCGGCCGGGCCGGCGTGCAATCCGCATCCAACTCGCACCCCAGCAGCACGCGATTCATCTGCTCCAGCAGTCCGTTATATGGCGAAGCCGGTAGCGCCGTTACTCGGGTTGAAAACTCTGCAAACACACGGCTCGATTCCGCGGAATCCATGGCTTCTGGCGGGGCATGAAAGAGAGGGTCGTTCTCTCCCTCGCCAAGAGAATGCATCGCAACTGCACAGTCTGGGAACAGGCCCGCGGCCAGAGCCTTGCCACTTTCCAGAGTGCGCTGGTCGGTGTCCGCCCAGATGTAGGTATCGGATGCTCCGGAGCAGCCCTGGGCGGCAAAGAGGCCCGCATTTGCCAGCGACGCGCGGTCGTAAGCGCCAAAGAGTTTCATCAACTCGAACCCGTGCGCGGTCAGGTATCCTGGCGGAACGCTCCAGGCGGGCCAGGGCTTTGAAGAATATGTGTTCAGGCGATCCACCGTCCATGTTGGCGACCGTACTCCGTGCCGGCTGACCACCACTACCAGCTTCAGCTTGTCCTGATTGGCGCTGTAGGAGCCTTTTCCAGCCGCAGTCTGAGCATTCAGTGCGGTCCAGGCAAACACGCACAAGGAGACCAGCAAAAGTGCCTTACAAAGTCTGATCACAAGAGTTCCTCAAGTAAGCAATGATGTTGAGCTGCCCTGCGTGTTTCACCGCAGGCGCGGTTTCAAATTGAGAGCCCGTCTCTGCGCAATGCGGAGATAAGCTGCGCTGACTCCGTCGCCTATAAGAAGGGGCACATGCCATCGCAATGGTATGTGCCCCAGCCAGGCTAGCCAGTTGGCGCATGATGCCTGGCATTAGTCGTGTCCAAAGACGTACCTGATGCCAGCGTCATAACTTGGCTTGTAAAACTCGCGCTGGTTTACAAATTGCGGGCTGCCCTGGTAATAACCGTACACTTCGTTGTTGAGATTGAGTACGGAGGCCTGGACGCTCAAGCCACGGAAGAAGCGATAGCTTGCCTGCACATCCGCTTGATAATGAGGCAACGTCCAGATGTCTCCGGACGGACCCTTTGGACCAAGGCCGCTTGGATCAGCGCCTGCGCCCGGAGCACTGATCGGTGAAATCCAGTTGTATGAGAAGACACTCGAGCCGTTATATGTAAGCCCAGCGCGCGCAGAGAAGCGCTTGGTGTCATAGGTCGGGCTCAAGTTCCACGTATTGTTAGGCTGGTCGATCAATCGCGGATGGTCGTTGCGAAGTGGAATGGACTTGATTTTTGACTGTTGGTAACCGTAGTTGGCGGTAATGCCAATTCCGGCGAGCACACCAGGAAGAAACGTCAGATGCTGTTGGTAGCTAAGTTCCACGCCATATAATCTGGAATTCGTGCCACTGATATATTGGGTAACCTCGGCTCCCCCAGTGTTGGTGCCGGAGGCTAAATCTTGCTCGATATTGGCGAGAGTCAACGGTGGAATAGAGCCAGGGGGCAGTGCGGCGAGGTTGGTTCCGATCGGAATTGTGAACAAAAGCTGAGGTGCGGTCAGCTGCTTGTAGAAGACACCCGCCTGGATCATTCCAATCGGTTTGAGAAAGTGCTCGTAGAGCACATCGTAATTGTTGGCGTGTTCGGCATGGAGGCTGGGATCTCCGACGGTAAACGATGGCGGATTAGCGCTTTCGTCATACGTGATGTAAGGAATCAACTGGTAGGGATCGGGACGGGCGATGCCCCTGCCATATACGATACGAAGCCCCTGATCGTCAGTGATCTTGTAGCGCATATTGATGTCCGGAAAGGCATCGAAATACGAGGGATTGTTGGTCACCACCGATGGCACGCCGCAACCGGTGTTCGTAGGCCCTCCGCATTGCGAGGCGCCCGCCGCATACAAAGTGACGTTGTGGCCATGCGTACGCATGGTCGTTTGCTCGAAACGCACTCCTGCCTGGACATGGAGCCTTGCCACATCGATGGTATTCATTACGTAGCCGGCTGAAACACGCTCGATGATGCCGAAGAGGTTTGGCCAGTTATCGAGGGCAGTTTTGTACCCATCTACATCTGCGGAAAAGTTGGTAAGCACAAAGTTCGTCGTCCTGTTGAAATCCGAGACAGGCCCGAATTTCCCTCCCATGAACTCGCCTTTGAAGTAGTCGGTGTTATTGAAATAGCCCTGCAAGGCGGCCATGGAGTAGGCGGCAACGCCGGGCGTGGAAGCTTTTGTTCCCCAGCCGTCGTAGACGGTTTCAGTTGCATCCTGGAGCTTATGAGCATTGCTGATTTTGAAGCCGGCCTCGATGATCCCAAAATGACCGTGGAACGTGTAGTTCTGTGAATCCGAGATCTCGCCTGTCAGGTTGAGCTGTGTGCTCAAGCCCTTGGGGTCGGGGTAGGTAATGTCTTTGAAGACGAAGTCGTTGGCGTTCTCAAGCGGCGAGGTGGCCCCGCTGCAAGCGCCGAACTGTGGGAAGAAGGTTGCGCCCTGGGGCCCGTAGTTACATTGCAGCGAGGGACCAATCCAGGCGAAGTCGGCCTTGGGGTTGCCGGCCGAATCCTGCTCAAATGAACGCGAGACCGCGGCTTCCCAGACCAGCCAGTTACTGGGATGAATCTCTCTCCCGCCCAGCATCAACGTGCCGATCGAAGCATTGGGGCGCTTGGACGAAGTATAGAACTTTGGACTCGGCGAGTTGGCTGAGGTGCTCGGATAAACCCCAGTGGTCGTCAGCGGGGTCGATACCGGCTCGTAATACCACTTGTCGCCCCAGTCCTTGAGCTGGCTGTAAAAGCCGCGGACGAAGATGCTGGAGACGTCATTGAACTTGTAGTCCGCGCTGCCGGAGTAACCATAGCGGTAGCGGTAATAGCGGTATTCGCGCATGGTGTTGTTATCGTAGAAGGGTTGCGCCATGGTAGAGAGCGGGTCGATTTGCGGTTGGTAGTTGTCAATGCCGCGGCCGTTGAAATCAAAAGCTACATTCCCCAGAACGCCGAGCTTCTTGCTTTTCAGGAGCCGCTCGCCAAAGGTTCCGCCCGAGGCCGCATTGTAACGGCCATTCAGGATGTTGGTGCGGCCGCCATTCAAAAAGACATTGATGGTGGGCTTTTCCTGGGCTTCCTTCACGGTAAGCTCGACGGAGCTTCCGATTCCTTCCGCGTCCATATTGGCCGATAGCGTCTTATTGATATCCACGTGCTCGACCATATCCGAGGGAATGATATCGAGACGGACCTGGCGAACCAGCGGCTCGGGGGACGGCACTGTAATGCCATCGATGGTGATATTGGTCAAGCGGGGTTCAGTACCGCGCACCTCAATGTATTCACCCTCGCCTTCCAGGCGCTGGAGCGACACGGAGGGGAGGCGGCCGATGGCGTCGGCGACGTTGGCATTGGGCAGGCTGACGATGACTTCCGCCGGCAGGATCTGCTGGATGTTGTCTGCCGCGCGTGACTCGTCGAGCGCTTCCATCTCTCCATGCGGGCGCTCCGCGGTGACCAGGATCTGCTCGATATTGCTTCCTACCGCAAGCTTGAGGTCGAGCTCGGCGGTTTTCCCCGCGACCAGTTCGACCTTGGTCTCCTGCGTCGCGAATCCGGCAGCGGAGAGCTTCACGGTATAGGAACCAGCCGGAACCATCGGAAAGGAGAACGCGCCCTGGTCGTCGGTGGACACGGTCACGCCAAGCGGCTCCAGCTCAAGCTGCGCGCCTTTCACAACCGAGCCGCCGGAATCCACAACCGTACCGGTAATCAGCCCCTTGCTACCCTCTCCTGCGGCAGCCTGGCCTGAAGCCGCTGCTGACAACAGCGACAGGCTCACAAGTGGTAGCAGCACGGCGAGGCCCAGCTTGTTCCAGCCTCTCCCTATCACTGACAAATGCGGGGCGCCTCTCCGCAAAGAGAAGAATCGCCCTGATGATTGAGTCGCGAATTGAAACCTGCGAAGAATATTCATTCTCTGGCCTCGATGGTCTTGGAATTAACGCGCTCGCTGGCTCGTTCGACAGTCTGCAAATGCGTTAGCGCTTAAGTGAAAGGAACATTAGACCGCTCATAACTGAGCTGTCAAGATCTTTTTACAACAAATGTGAAAGTATGCGGTTTCCTTCACTTTCAGTTAATGTCGCGCGAAACTCACTTACCGTTGCGGCTAACTTGTGTTGGCTTTATCAGGTCAGACTACGTCATCCGGCATAGAAACAGCGCCAGACGCGACGGCTCACTTGTTATATCCTCCGCGCCCGCGGTTGCGACATCGCTACGTCATACAAGGCGTTTACGCCACTATGCGCAAACACCATACTTGCAGGGCCGCCGGAAGATAGAACTCCATTTGCCGCCATAGATAGTTATTGACTCACAAGCGCAACAAACCTATTCCACCTAAATGGAGTAATCAATGCGCGCTAACTGCACCAGTATCATAAAGTGCGCCATGCTATCCACTATCAAGGCGTCACGACTTATGCATTCCTATCGCACTTACAGATAGCGACACAAGCCGGCGGGAAGCGTTCCAAGGCGAACTCTACACTGGGTTGTACTACCTCACTCTCTTTTGCCATGCGATCCATATCACATGATTGGCATGGCTGCCATTGCCAGGCGCACACGCGCCTGGGTCATTTGCGCCCCACCACCAGGATGGTGAAGCTATCCGGCACCATCGCCCCTTGTGGGTGACGGGACTTCGTGCTCGACGCGGGAGACGGCCCATATTCCGCAATGGCCAGGAAAATTCGATCGGTTTGCTCGTCGTAAGCCAGGGACGCCGCGCCTTTCGGCGTGGGCAGATCCTCAATCACCTTGTATCCGTTTGCCGCATCCACTACCGTCAGCGTGCCGCCGCCGTTGGAGCTGAATGCGAGCTGATGAGTGGCGCTGAAGCGTGCCGCGTCAGGGCTATCCCCGATCGCGGGCGAAGCGAGCTCTTTGCCTGTGTCCGCGTCTACGACATCCATCTTGTTGTTGTCGCAGACCGCAAAGAGGCGGCGGTTCTCAACGTCCAGGGCGAGCCCGGTGGGAGCCTCGCAGTTGGCCAGCTTCCAGGTTGCGACCACCGCTTTTGTGTGCACATCGAGACGGACGATGGAACTCGTGCTTTCGAGATTGTCGTATACCGATCCCTTGCCATCGGCCACAGGGAATTCAGGTTTGCCGGGAAGCGCGATCGTCGCGACCACGCGATTGGTGGCGGCATCGATCACGGTGGCAGTGCTGCTCTTGCCGTTGAATGCCCAAACCGTCTTGGTCAATGGGTCGAATGTAATTCCGTCCGGATTGTCGCCTGTGGCCACAGTCGTAACCGGCTTGAATGTATGCCGGTCGAAAACCATCACATCGTTGCTGAGCCCGTCGCTGATGTAACCGAATTGGCCTTCGGTGTCGAGCGCGACTCCGTGCGCGTTCTTCAGGCCCGTGATGGCGGCAACTTCCTTGCCCGTCGTGGTGTCCACGATTTCCACGCGCGTGCGATGCGTAACGTAGAGCAAATGCGTTGTGGGATCGTTGACCAGGTAATCCCATGATCCATTTCCGCCAATCTTCCAGTGATCCACTACCTGATAGGGTTCCTGGCTGAAAGCCAGGCTGCAAGTTAGAACACAAATGGAGGCTGGAATCACAAGTGCGATGGCACGAATAAAACGATGATGGAATAAGAAGAACATGATTGCTCCTGACGAGCCGAGTAGGTTTTCTGGCACCGAGCGATTATCAGGAGCCAACCTTAAGCAGCAATGAAGGTTTGATTAATTTATTGCGGGGAACGTTGCCGAGACCTCTGTTCCCCGTTCTAACTGGCTTTGAATCTTTATGTTTCCGTGGGCCCGCTCCACAATTGCTTTGCAGATCGCAAGGCCCAGTCCGGCGCCGCCGCTCTGCCGGCTGCGCGATGCATCGGCGCGGTAGAACCGCTCAAACACATGGGGCAGGTCGGACTCCGATATGCCCTCGCCCTGGTCCGTAACTCGCAACTCCGTGCCTGCGGCGCAGGCGCGCACTGAAACTGCCACAAAGCTCGCCGCCGGACTGTGTTGCAGAGCGTTGAGGAGGAGATTTGAAACCAGTACCCCGGCGTCGCCACTTTCCATGGCTACCCGGCTTGCAGCCTCGGCATTCACGTTAATCGTAGTTTTCTTCACTTGGGCAAGCGGCTGCAGGCGATTTGCGACAGACTTAACGACCGAAGATAGATCGATTTCCTGACCCGGTGCCTGCGGCGCCTCTTCAACGCGGGCCAGCGTCAACATCTGCTCAATTAGCCCTTGAATCCGCTGCATATCGGCGAGAAGCTCCTGAGCCCCCTCTTCATATTGCTCCGCGGTTCTCTTCCGCATCGTCAAAAGTTGCAGACTCGACTTGAGCAGAGCAACTGAAGTCTTGAGCTCGTGAGCGGCATCGCCGGTGAACTGGCGCTGGCGTTCGAAGGCGCGCTGCAAGCCCAAAAGGAGCCTCTTGATCGAATTGGCAATGGGCGCGAGTTCGCGCGCGCGGAGAACAGCCTCCGGAGGCGAAAAATCCCACGACTCCATTGAAACGCGCCTGGCGCTCTTGGCTAGTTCGTGCAAGGGCTTCATCAATGTGCGCAGAGATCCGATCAGCACAAATCCCGTGACGATCAGCAGAAATCCGGCTGCGGTGGCATAGTAACGGTATGCCTGCGTCGCTTCGTATTCAAGATCCTTAGTCGGCGTAGCGTAAAGGAGCGCAATTGGCTGCGCCCGGATCCCTGGGCTTTCCTGGTCCATCGAGCGCACACCTTCTTTGTGAAAGGCGCGGTAGACTTGGCCTTTCCACTCGAAGTTGAAGAAACCCGAAGCGTTGGAAGCGCGAATCGAAGCCAATACGTTTGGCGGCACCTGCTGAGAGCTGCCCACAATGCCGCTGGCCGTTGCTGCCACATAAATATCTTCGGCTTGAGGGGCTAATTCACTGACATCCAGGAAGAGGCTGCCGTAAGGATCGGCGCCATGCACGGCTCCCAACAGTGAATCCACTCGCCCGCGCAACATGACATCAAATCCCCGGCGCCGGCCATGCATCTCGTGGGTGGTTGCCACAATGGCGAAGGATGCCACGCATAGGAACTCCGCAACGAGGACTCCCCCGATCAACCTGCGCGTTAGCCAGTGCGTCTTCATATCAAGTCGTCCGGTTTTGCAAGTCTGTATCCGGAACCGCGTACCGTTTGCACCGTAGCCTCTATTCCTGTCGCACGCAGTTTCTTGCGCAGATTGGACATGTGTGCCTCAATTACGTTGGAATGGTGCTCCCAGGTAAAGTCGTAAAGATGCTCTAATATCTGCCTCTTCGAAACGATCACGCGGGGCCGGAACATTAGATATTCAAGGATCCGATACTCTGTTGGCGAGAGATCGATGAGCTTGCCGTCGCATCGTATTGTCTGTTCGACAGAGTTCACGCTGAGCCGGCCGACCTCGATCACGGGAGTTGGAACCCCTTTTCCGCGACGAATCAATGCCTTGGCTCGAGCAATCAACTCGCCAAGGTCGAAGGGCTTTGTCAGGTAATCGTCAGCGCCCGCGTTCAATAGCCCAATCACATATTTTCGTTCGTCACGCGCTGTAAGTACCAGAATCGGAGTCTTATCCCCGCGCGCCCGCAGGTTTTTCGTAATCGTGAGTCCGTCGATGCCGGGAAGCATCAGATCCAGCGAAATCAGATCGTAATTTCCGCTTTCCGCCATCGCCATGCCGTCGTGACCATTATGCGCACAGTCCACAGCAAACCCCGGCCCCTCGCGCAGCGCGACCGCTATGTTCTCGGCAAGTCGAATTTCGTCTTCAACTACGAGCACGCGCATGGGCTTTATTTACCTGGCTCATTCCCGATCAAAACTGTATTTGGCCCGAAGGACAGCGGAAGTCTAGCACAATGCGCCATGTCACCGTCGTTTTGGCCACGCGCGGCCATCTTCATCCAGCGCATAAGAAGCTCTATTTACAAAGCAATCTACTTGTCGGTTCCGGTTGTCTCGATCGGCTCCTGCGCACTCAGATATTGGGCGTTCCGCTACTGTCGCCATTTCTGGCGGCGGAATGCGTGCGATCATGCACCATCATTTTTCTAGTCTGCGCGCAATTTGCTTAAGGAAGTCTTAAGGATGCGCAGGTAGAGTGGATTCTCTAGTTGATGGATCGGAAATGACTCATTCCTTCTTTATTCAGCCATTAACAAATCGGCGGACGCATCCAAATCGACTCAAAGTGCACACGTGTGCACCTACCGCGCGCCGCCGCATGACCTCGACTAATTCCCTCTCACTTTCTCAGCGCCCTCTTCGCGATGGTATTGCGGGACTATGTGACGGCTGCAAGGAAAAGGGTTCGTTTGCGCCGATAGTGAAGAGACAAAAGGCCGCTTTTAGCTCGACAGCGCAGGAACGAACGGTTTCGGTTCTCGAAAGAAGGGGCTGGGAGCAAGCGGCTGGAAGCTGGAAGCTGTTTTCGGGAGAGCAAGCATGAAGACGCGGCGCATGACGATGGCCCAGGCGTTGATCCAGTTCCTGAAGGCGCAGTACGTGGAGCGGGATGGACGCGAGCATGCATTTTTTGCGGGCGTGCTGGGGATTTTTGGGCACGGCAACGTGGCGGGGATCGGGCAGGCGTTGCAGCAGAACCCCGATTTCAAGTACATCCTGGTGCGCAACGAGCAGGCGGGCGTGCACATGGCCGCGGGATTTGCCAAGGCGAGCAACCGGCTGCGGACGTTTGCCTGCACGTCGTCGATCGGGCCGGGCGCGACGAACATGATCACGGGCGCGGCTCTGGCAACCATCAACCGGCTGCCGGTGCTGCTCTTGCCCGGCGA
>Ga0255354_1000098_pt1 | contig 50628 bp, 32 predicted proteins | sample HBST50metaG_FD_189942 | JGI IMG/M metagenome (GOLD analysis project Ga0255354, IMG submission 189942) | Peat soil microbial communities from Stordalen Mire, Sweden - H.B.S.T50 | ecosystem: Environmental > Terrestrial > Soil > Wetlands > Peat | place: Sweden: Norrbotten County, Stordalen Mire...
CTGCCCCGCCTTGAGAAGTTCGTCAAGGAATACGACATCCGCATCGCGATCCACAACCACGGACCCGAGGACAAGCTCTGGCCTTCGCCGCTGGACATTCTCAAGTCGCTCAAAGGAATCGATCCCCGCATCGGCTGCTGCATCGATGTGGGTCATACCGTGCGTGCGGGAGCGGATGTGGTGCAGGCGATTCGCGAAGTTGGCCCGCGGCTTTTCAACGTCCACATGAAGGACCTCAGCGACTTCACCAATAAGGAGAGCCAGGTGGCCGTGGGCGAGGGCCTCATGCCGGTGAACGAGATTTTTGCCGCTCTTGATAGCATCGGCTATAAGGGCTTCGTCGATCTCGAGTACGAGATCCACGGCGACGATCCGATGCCGGGTGCGATCGCCAGCATCGCTTATATGCGGGGCGTTCTCGCCGGCATGGGGAGCCGTTGACGCAAGTGCGGAGTTTATCTCAAGGGGCAGGGATGAAGTTGAACGCTCTGTCGGTGGAGGCGCATCCTGCGCGCATGGAGCGTGTCCGCGAACCCATTCGCGCGCATTCGCGCCCCGCAATGGGAACCCTCTTCACGGTCTACCTGCACGCTCCCGGCGAAGCGCGGGAACTGGAAGTTCTTCAGGCGGTCTTCGATGAGATTGATCGCGTGGAAAGAACTTTCAGCCGCTTTCTTCCCTCAAGCGAGATCGCGCGCATCAACCGCGAAGCCGGGCAGGGTTCGATCGTTACTGACCCCGAGGTCTTTCATCTGCTCGAGTATGCAAAGGATCTGAGCGGAAAGACGGAAGGCGCCTTCGACATTACCATTGGCCGCCTGACGCGCGCGTGGGGATTCGCCGAGCGCAAGCGCGTTATTCCCTCGTCCGATGCGCTTGAAGCCGCCGAAGCCGCAGTGGGCTGGAGGCATCTGCAACTCAATGCGCAGTGGCGCACCGTCGAGTTTCTCAAGCCCGGCATGGAACTGGACCTGGGAGCGATCGCTAAAGGCTATGCGGTCGATTGTGTCCTCGATCTTCTCCGATCTCTTGCGGTTCAAGCCATGATTGACGCCGGCTCCAGCAGCATCGCGGCGAACGGGGATTTCTTCTCGCGGGCGCGGCCCGTTTGCGTTGCCGATCCAGCTTCCGCCGATGAACTTCTGTGCGAGGTGCTGTTGGGTGATCGCGCTTTGTCCACCTCGGGAGTCAAAGAGCAAAGTTTTACCAGGGACGGGCGTGTCTACAGTCATTTGCTCGATCCCGCATCGCACCAGCGCGAGCAGGATTCTCATCCTCTTCAAGTGTTGCAAACGACCGTGCTGGCGCCCGATTCCAGACTGGCGGATGGGCTGTCTACGGCCCTGTTTCTGCTTGGCCCGCGTCGTGGCGAGGCGGTTATGGAACAGTTCCCGGAGTGCTCGGTATTCTGGGCTTGCCGCGGAGACAAAGGCGATTTCTGCGCCAGCATCCGCTGGCCTCAAACAGAGTCATCAACAAAGTAAGGAAGGTCATGGAAAGACGTGAGTTCATCGGAATGGCCGCGGCCGGACTCGGCGCTTTGACGCTGGGCATGAGAGGCTGCGGATCGCCGCAGGCAGTTGCTCCCAGCGATTGGGTCCACCTCGGTATCATCGGAGTCGGCGGCCGCGGACAGCATATGATGCGCATGATGCTGCGCGTTCCCGGCGTGCGCATCGCGGGTTTGTGCGACGTCTACGAATCCCGGATTGCCGAAGGCCGCAAAGTGACCGGCGAGCAGACCCCGGCTTACTCCGATTACCGCAAGCTGCTTGAGGCGCGCGACATCGACGCCGTCATGGTCGCCACACCGCTCTCTCTTCATGCCGAGCATGTGATCGCCGCTCTCGACAGCGGCCGGGCGGTATACGGCGAGAAGAGCATGGGACGCACGCTCGACGATTGCAATCGTATCCGGGACGCCGTCCGCCGCACGGGAAAGATGTTGCAGGTTGGTCTGCAATACACCTATGCGCCGTGGTATACGGAAGCGCAGAAGCGCATTCAGGCAGGAAGCATCGGGCAGATCACGCAGGTTTACTCCTACTGGCACCGTAACAGCAACTGGCGGCGTCCGCTGCCTCCGGGAACGGGAGCGGAAATCGAAAGACTTCTGAATTGGCGTCTCTACCGCGAGTGGTCTGGAGGCTTGCTGGCCGAACTCGGTTCGCACCAGATCAGCTTTGCCAACACGCTCTTCGGCGCCATGCCTGATTCGGCGATGGCTTCCGGCGGCGTCGATTATTGGAAAGACGGACGGGAGATCGAAGACAACGTTCATGCGATTCTCCGCTACCCCGGCGGACAGACGCTCCAGGCCAGCTTCATCACCACCAACCGTCTGGACGGAGCGCAAGAGCGCATCTTCGGTACCGGCGGCAGCATCGTGCTCACGCACACGGAGGCGATCTATTATCAGGAACCGTGGTATCCCAACTCCGCCGTGCCGCCGGAGATGACGATTGGGCACAGACTTGTCACCGGGCCGACCTACAGCGCAGAACAGCCCTATACCGGCAAGGGCGAAACGCCCCTCAAAGGTGAAGCCAGTAATGCCGATTTGCTGGCCTGCCGGGAGTTCATCGACTGCATTCGCACCCATCGCAGGCCGGTGGCCGACGTGGATCTCGGATGGAGCGAGGCAGTCACCGTGTCCTTGTGCAACCACGCGCTGGAGACGGGACGCAATATCAAGCTCGCGGATTTTCTCGCCGGAACCGCCTGAAACGCCGCTGCCTCGGATGGGGATAGTAACTACCCGCTAACTCTTTTATGTCGCTCAACGATTTTGTTCTTCTGGAGGGTTTTACGATGCAAGTTGGGATGCGTATGGCCAGCGCGCTCATTTTGAGTGGATGTTTGCTCGGATTCGCCGCCTCCGTTCACGCCAGCTCCCTGACCGTCAAAACCGGGCAGGGCAAGGTGCATGGCAAAGCCACCGACGATGGGAAGGTCAAGGCCTTTCTCGGGCTGCCCTACGCTGCGCCGCCGGTGGGCGATCTTCGCTGGAAGGCGCCCGCGCCTCCCGCCACGTGGAAGGATGTGCGCGACGCAACGCAGTTCGCGCATCGTTGCGCGCAATGGCAGATTTGGAGCGATTATCTCTTTCTCGATCCCGGACCAAGCGAAGATTGTCTCTATCTGAATGTGTATGCGCTCACGGACGCCAAAGCGACAAGCAAGCTGCCCGTCATGGTCTGGATTCATGGGGGCGGATATACGGCTGGTGCAAGCTCGGAGCCGCGGTATACCGACTCCGCGCTTGTCTCCAAAGGCGTAGTCCTGGTGACGATCAACTACCGGCTGGGCGTCTTCGGCTTTCTGGCCACGAAGGAACTTGCGAATGAGGGCCACGCCGGCAACTACGGCCTGATGGACATGGTGGCCGCGCTGCGGTGGGTAAAGCAGAACATCGCCGGCTTTGGCGGCGATGCGGGCAACGTGACGATCTTCGGCGAGAGCGCCGGATCCTTTGCCGTAGGCACGCTGATGGCCGCGCCCGATGCGCGCGGACTTTTCCACAAAGCGATCGGCGAAAGCGGCGCAGCCTTCAGCAACGGTCTTTTGATATCCACGCTGACCGAGCGCGCCAAGCGCGATCAGGAATGGGTCGATTCGCTCGGAGTGAAGAACCTGGCCGAACTGCGCGCGCTGCCCACTGCCAAGCTGATCGAGGCCGCCTCGAAGAAGCAAGTCGGCTGGTTTTCGCCACTCATCGACGGGCGGTTCCTGCCCGAGAGCGTTCCCGCGATCTATGTCGCCGGCAAACAGGCACGTGTGCCGGCCATCATCGGCTGGAATCTCGACGAGAGGACAGGCACGCTGTCGAAGGGCATGACGGCGGAGAAGTGGAAGGTCTTCGCAGCCGAGCATTATGGAAAGCGGGCGGGAGAGTTCCTGGTGGCATTTCCGGGCAAGAGCGACGAAGAGTCCGTGCAATCGGCGGACGCTTACACCACCGACGCTTTCATTGCCTTGAGCGCGTGGAAGTGGGCGGAGGCGCAGTCGCAGACCGGAGGAGCGCCGGTATACCGATACCGCTTCGATCTGCCCGCGACGCCCAGCGAGATGCATCCCGAAGGAAGATATGCCTTCCACTCGGACGAACTTGAATACGTCTTTGGAACATTGGACGTGAGGCGTGGTGCCACCTGGCGCCCAGAAGACCGTACGCTGAGCGAGCAGATCGTGAGCTACTGGACGAACTTTGCCCGTACGGGCGACCCGAACGGCAAAGGCCTTCCGCACTGGCCGCGCTATGACACAGAAAAGCAACTGATCCACTTGGACAGTACTATCACCTCGGGGCCTGATACGCTGCGCCCGCAGTTCGAGTTTTTGCTCAACTGAATGCCGGCATTTTCTCTGGTGAAGTCCGCGCGGCGAGCTGTCTATGGGGCGAGCCTATTCCCACGATTTGTGTTTGAGGATCCTCACTGATGAAAGCGGAGTCACCTCCTCGATGACGTGGCAGCGCGCCCGGTCGCTGGGAAGCTGCCGCATTCACGAGGCAACGCCAGGCGGCCAATGGAAGATCATGACCGTTCTGGGAGTCATGAGATCAAGAGTGTTCCAGAGCTTCTTCGCTCCGATAACGGCCCGGAGTTTGTGGCCAGGGATCTGCGCAAATGGCTGGCCGCAGCCGGCGCCAAGACACTGTATATCGAACCAGGTTCTCCGTGGGAGCTTTCTCTATTATTCAAATCTCTTGATGGGGGAATTCACTGCGACTAATGGAAGAGGGAAGAGTATAACATTCGCCTTGAACGATATCATTACGGGTATGAATTTCTCGATCGCCATTATCACCGCGCTGATCGGGTGGGCTGTGCTTGAATATTTTCGGAAAAAACTTTAGGGTTTCATGCTGCGGTCGAAGTGATTCGATCCATCGTTCACGCGGCCATTTGGCTTATATCCAAGTGAATATCGGGGCGTCTGTACTGGTCCAGAGTTTTTCTTGAACATAAAGTCGCTCGTAGATCACTGGATTTACCTTGCTACCGGACTATCGAACCTTAGGCATGTCCGAAATCGACCATGAGCGGCCCGGAGAACTTGTCAATCTCTAGCCGGTCATTTGCGCGAGCGCAAAAATATTTTACCCCAGTTCACGATGGCCCGTGTCTGAAACTGCCACTCCGGCTTCACGTTGAGATTGAGCTGTGCGGTTTCAATCTCGATCTGCCCGTTGCGGAATGGTAGTACCAGACCCTCTTCTGGAGTGCCAGGCAATTCGCGGGGAAAAAAGCAGAGGCCGTGGGTTCGAGCCCCGTCGTCCCTTCCATTCATTCCAAAAAACTTAGGAGTGTTTGGCAATCAAAGTGACAGTAAAATCTGGGCACGATATGGGCACAATAAACCCGCTACCGAGCATAGGCGCACCGGCCGATCCAAAAAACCGATCAGAACCTTGGCGTTCAGCGCTCCCGAGAAGACCTTCCAACGCATCTGGCACTTGTTGGTGACCGTCGAGATCGCGCTGAGTTTCTCGCGCCGCGCGTTGGCATGAACGACGGGAGTCTGCCCTTTGGGCAACGTAGCCGCGGCCGCGCACGTCGTCCGAGTGCAGGCCGGTTTCGTCGCCCCACTGAATCTCGGCGCCCTCGGCTTTGGCCTTGGCTGCGATCTTCGGATACTCCTCGTTGAGCCACTTGCCCACAGCTATTATGGGCCGGATCAGTAGTGCCCTGGATCAGTGCCCGGCGATTTCAATCACGCTGCTATCCTGACCACTCCATGCCTCCGCTCCTGTGTGTGTGAGCTTTTGCGCTGCATCGTCCCAGCGAAGGTGAGTGATGCGGCCGCCGCCCTTTTCGTAGTCGTACGTCCGGCCATCGTCCGCAAAGAGCGTGAAGGTGGCGTCAGCGCCGGGGTAGATGCGAATATGTTCGATAGGCTGTGGCTGCTCGGCGCTGTCCACCTTCGCGCCAAGCGGAAGAATCGAGCCGGCGCGCACAAACAGCGGTATGGTATCTATCGGTGCGGAAACAATGATGCTCTGCCCGCCGCGCACGCGCTCGCTGGTCCAGTAGTTGTACCAGTTCGCGCCCGCGGGCAGATAGACGCTGCGGCTCGTCGCTCCGTGTTCGGTCACCGGAGCCACAAGCAGCGCGGGGCCGAACATATATTCGTCGCGCAGATCCACGGTCTTCGGATCGGCTGGAAAATCGAGCGGCAGAGCGCGCATGAACGGAGCACCCGTCCTCCATGTGTTGTAGGCGAGCGAGTAAATGTAAGGCATCAACTCGTAGCGTAGGCGGAGGTACTTCTCAAGGATCGGCTCAGCCTGCCGTCCGTACGACCACACCTCGTTTTCCTTGCGGCTGCCATGCGTGCGGAAGATGGGCAGGAAAGTCGCATACTCGAACCAGCGCGTATAGAGCTCGGGGTAATCGTCATAGCCGCCTACGTTGGCGCGGGCGTCGGAAGGATCCAGCAGCGGCGCGTGTGCCGGATGGTGCTCGGCCGGCAGATACTGCCAGCCGCCCGTATCGTTCGACCAGTACGCGATTCCCGAGGCGGTGAAGTTGAGCCCGGTGGGAATCTGGCGCCGGAAGGTATCCCACGTCGGCGCAATGTCAGAAGACCAGAAGATCGTGCCGTTACGCTGCGCGCCTAGATATGCGTCGCGCGAGAGCACCAGCGCGCGCCGGCCTGGCTCGTCCTTGCGAAAACCGTTGTAAAGCGCCGCAGTGTGGAAGAGCGGATAGGCGTTGAAGAATGCGGTACCGGGGCCGATGTGGAAGTAGGCTCCGTTCGGAGGCAGATCGGGCTCTGTCTCGTCGGCCCAGAGCGAATCGAAGCCGCGATTGAGAATGTTCTCTCTGACGATCTTCCAGTACCATGCAGCCGCATCGGGATTCGTGGTGTCGATGTCCGAGCCGGCGCGGTCGTAGGGAAGTCCATCGATGGGAGTTCCGTCCGCCTTGTGGATGAACCATCCGTTATGGAGCAGTTCGCTGTAGTAACGGTCGCCGGGCACAAACCGAGGCCAGATGCTGATCATCGTCTCAAAGCCGAGCTTGTGCAGTTGGTCGTTCATGGCCGCCGGATCGGGCCAGTTCTTCGGATCGAAGTCGAACTGGCCCATCTTCGTGTAATAGAACCAGTCGACGACCAGCACACCTGCGGGCAGATGGCGTTCATGATAACCTCGCGCCACATTCAGCACTTCATCCTGGCTCGCATAACGCTGCTTGCACTGGATGTACCCGTACGCGGCTTTGGGCAGCAGAGGTGTTGATCCGGTCAGCAGACGATAGCCCGCATAGATTTCATCCGGCGTATCGCTCGCGATGACAAAAAACGAAACGCGGTCTCCTGCCTGCGATGTCCAGCGCGTCTGCTCGTTGAAGCCCAGTTCCACGGTGGTCTTCGAGGGGTTGTCCCAGACCAGGCCGTAGCCTTTGTTGGTGATGAGGAAAGGCACGCATGTGCTTTGCCCCGCCGGAGCAAGATAATCGTTCCAGCAGCGGATCACATGGCCGCGCAGGTCGAGAAATCCCTCCTGATTCTGGCCCAGGCCGTAGTAATGCTCGTCGTCGGGAGAGGCAAAGGTTGCGCCAACAACGAACGACTGCGGGTCGCTGGAACGGCGATCCTGCGCGAGTTCGGCCGTGCCGTCTTTCTGATTCGGAACAGCCTGTTGCCAGCCGGTGAGTTCGAGAAGCGTCTTCCCCGAGGGCGTGCGCAGCGTAATGTGCGCGCCGGGCGCCGAGCCTCCGAAGTATTTGCCGATATCGACTTGCGTCTGCAGCGGAGGGGCGGCAGAAGGCCTGTTCTTCTCAACAGATGCGACGATGCGCGGCGAACTGTAAAGATCGGCCTCGTCACTTTGGCTGGCGGTCCAGCCTGCGGACTCGGGCGATGCGGCGAATCCGTATCCGGGAGCGGCGAGCGCCGGATTCGGATTCAAGCTGATGGTTACGCGCAGAATATTCGCGGCATACGGTTCGAGAACAATGGTTTCTCCGCCGCGATCGAGTTGCAGCCGCTGGCTGCTGGTTTGTGCTGAAGCTGAGGCGTTCAGGAATATCATTCCAGCAAGGATAGGAATAGTTATCTTAAGCTTCCGCATGAAACCCTCCGGAAAAATGGCCGTAGTAGCGAGGCCTTCGTCGTACTGTATCCATCCAGTTTAAAGTCTCAGCCAGATCAAGGCGGCTCGTCCGGCTGACTGGCTGGCCAACCTGAGGTGTCGCAGAGTGCCGCGCGCCGGCCAGGCACTCTGCGAATTGCTTAGGCAAGATAAGCCTTCAGCGTCACTCCGTACTCGGGAATTCCTGAGATAGATTCGGGCACTTTGATGGTCAGGCCGCTCTCCGTCTGCTTCCAAACGGCAGTCTGTTGCGCCCCGAGCACCTCGACCTTTGCAATTTTGCCTGGCGAAGTCTTACTCGAAAGTCCGAGTGCTTCAACGGTCATCTCCTGGCTGGGAAGCCCAAGGATGATGGCATAAATCACACGGTTATCCTTGGTCCGCGTGAATCGCACATCTTTGGCTCCCAGACTGGCAACAGAGTCGCCGTGAAATGCACCGGCCGAAACCATGTTGGGGCCTTCGCCGAAGATCTTCCAGGGGCGAGTAGCATAGATCGCCTCCGAGTTGACGCTCATCCACGCGGTGATTTTGTCAAGAACTGCAATCTCCTTGGAGTCATTGGTTCCATCCGGCCTTCCCGGTATGTTGAGCACGAAAACTCCGTTTTTGCTGACGGTGTCGATGAGCCAGTGAACTACACTGCGCGGATGCAGATATCCACCGAATTCGCCGGGCTGGTCATAAAGACCTCGATCATAGTGCCAGCTTCCGATGCAGGTTTCCGACTGCCAGACGTGCGGTGTGATTTCATTGGTAAGGCCGCGCTCGTAATCGGCGACAACAGCTTTGACCAGGTGAGCCGGCACATTCTTGATGTTGGCGACGACATCCACTTTGCCGCCCCGGTTGAGAAGACTGCGGTTGTAAAAGTAGGAGGCAATGTTCATTCCCGCCCAGCCAAGAGGGAACATGGAATTGTCGAAATAGAGGATGTCTGGATCGTGCTGGTCGATGAGATCACGTGTCCTGTCGTAGAAGTGCTTTACATAGGAAAGATCCGGCAGGGCATCGGCAGGGTGCTTGGGTCCATATAGCATTTGAGGATCGAGTCCCTGCCACCACTCCTGCTGGCCTTGACGCTGCGTGAGTCCGCCATCGTACGGCACCCCGGCGCATGGCCCCTGCTTATCAGCTCCATGCGAGGGCGCGAACCACCACCAGTTTCTGGCCTGATGAACCGTAACGCCAAATCGGAGCCCCCGATCCCTAGCCAACTTTGCCCAAGTTCCAACTACATCGCGGTGTGGCCCGATTCTTTTGGCGTTCCACGGCTGATATTTCGAGTCCCAGCAATCAAAGCCATCATGGTGATTCGCGAGAGCGAAGAAGAAGCGAGCACCCGCTTTCTTATACCGGTCGATAAGCTCATCCGGATTCCAGTTCAGAAGTGTCCATTGAGGACACAAATCCTTGTACCCAAAGCGGGATGGGTGTCCGTAGTGCTCAAGGTGGTATTTGTACTGCTCCGAATCTTCCAGGTACATGTTCCGCGCGTACCAGTCACCCTTTTCTGGAACGCACTGCGGACTCCAGTGAGCCCAAATTCCAAACTTGGCATCCTGATACCATTCCGGAGCTTCGTACTGCAAAAGAGAGTCCCAGTTCGCTTCATACGGGCCAGTGCCAGCGAGTCCCGGTATAGGCGAGTTCATGGAAACTCCATCCCAGGAATCGGCGATGCCGGGCAACTTTTCCGGAGCACCCCAGCCGCCAATTTGCGAGGCCGCGGGATCGAGTTTCTGCGTTACAATTCGATCGCCAGAGATCACCGAGAATGTTCTCTCGGATTCTAGAAGCGCACAGAAACCGGCATAGTCCAGGTTCTCAGTTTCGTGTGCGCCCGCTAACAACGGCTTTGGCCACCCTTTTGTCGCCACCGCTGCGGTTGCGGCGGCTCCCAGAATCTTGCAGAAATCCCGACGATGCATAGTCGTATCACCCTCCGTGAGTTTCGCATTACGCGACGCTAATACTATCAATCGTTCATGCCGAAGTAGTCAACGATAAAGTCAACGGAAATGAAGAGCGCGCGGAATCGCCCGTCTCTGCTTCATCTTTGCCGTAATTATCATGGTGCCGGTTTGATCGGTGCAAGGCCCGGTGTCGAGCGTGCAGAACGATAGCGCGCACGGGCGCCGCTGGTAAGGCGCCGTAGCAGGCTACTGGCTACGGCGCTTTCGCGCTTCTTTCTTATGCTCACTACGCTCAACGGGAGACGGTATTCGTATGTCGTTATTGCGTTTGCCTCCCGGGTGGTTGCGGAGGCTCGAAGCACGAACCACGATGGAAGGTTGAACCAGTTTCGTTTTCAGGCCGGTTTGAGAGCGGCTCTGCGCTAGTTTCAATGCCATAGCTGCCGCAGTCTTGCCGATTTTTGCACTGCCCTGATCGACAGAGGAGAGGGGAACGCGCAAGAAGTCAGAATAAGCCAGATTTCCGCAGCCCACGACGGCTACGTCATCCGGGATTCGCAACCCAGCGTCCAGAATAGCTCGCATTGCGCCAAGCGCCACCGGATCGTTAAAGCAGAATATGCCGTCAGGCCTAGGTCTGGTTGAGAGAAGGCGCCGGGCAGCTTCATATCCGCCCTTTTCTCCGCGGTGGTCCCCTGACGTGCCGATCGTAACAATATGATCTGGCAGAGGCGCCATCTTATGGGCCGCGAGAGCTTCTTTGTAGCCCTTCAACCTCCCAAAAGCTGTACTGACTTCGGGACCCCTAATGTGTGCAATCCGTTTGCAACCTTGCTCGATCAGATGCGACGTCGCCAGAAGGCCAACAACTCGATCGTCGACGCCAACGAAGTTTGCAGGCAATTCCTGGAAGCGGCGGTCGAGAAGAATGTATGGGATCCCTTGGTCTTCGATTTGCCTGAAACTCTCAGTTGTAGACTGTGCGGATGCGACAATCATCACGTCGACCCGGCGAGCGAGCAATTGCTGGATTTCCTTCTGCTCAAGCTCCGGCTCTTCATCGGAACTGGCGATGAGCATCCCGTACCCCTGCCCTCGAATTCCAGTGGACATGGCTTTCGCAACATTGGCAAAAAAAGGGTGTAGGAGATCCGGAACGATCAATCCCATGGTCCATGTGCGGCCGGTGATCAGCGCGCGGGCCGCGTAGTTGGGCTGGTAGTTGAGTTCCTTCATCCGCTCCAGAACTCGTTTTTTGGTGCGCTCGCTGATGTCGGGATGATTTCGGAGCACCTTTGACACGGTAACGACCGACAATCCCAAATCGCGCGCAATGTCTTTAAGTGTTGCTGCCATCGCTGTCCATGCCTTTAACGCTTATACGTAAGGAGAGTATAGACGACAGCAAGCTTATTCGTGCGCGGCAAACAGTGGTTCTGTGTGTCTTCCGCCCATCGCGGGCTCCAGCAGCCGGGCGACTGCTCTGGTCTGGCTTGACATTGCAGGTGCAGGAATCGTAAGCTCTTTCTGAATCAGTTACCGTTAACTGAAACGGGCCAAAAGGATGTGATTCCATGCATGCACGCGCACGGTGGGTAGCTGCAGCCGACGCAGTTGACTCCGAACTTGTGCCTCAACGCCGGCTTTATACGGGCGCTATGATGCCCGCGATTGGCCTGGGCACGTTCGGTTCAGACCATATCCCCCATCATGCTGTCGCAGAAGCGGTCAAAGAGGCAACCGCGGTTGGCTATCGCCATTTTGACTGCGCATCGGTCTATGGGAATGAGGCGCATATCGGCAGTTCGTTCCGTGAACTCTTCGCTTCCGGGCTGGTTCGTGAAGAGATTTGGGTGACATCCAAGCTCTGGAATGACAAGCACCGTGAGCACGATGTGATCTCTTCATGCCAGAAATCGCTCTCTGATCTTGGTCTCGAATATCTGAATATGTACCTCGTGCACTGGCCATTTCCCAATCACCATCCCAAGGGTTGCGATGTGAGTGCGCGTAGCCCCAATGCACAGCCCTACATACATGAGAACTATATGCGGACCTGGCGCAAGATGGAGGAACTTGTCGATCGCGGCCTGGTTCGGCACATTGGGACCTCGAATATGACGATCCCCAAATTACGACTGCTATTGCGGGATGCGCGAATCAAGCCCGCCGTGAATGAGATGGAAATACATCCTCACTTTCAGCAGACGGAGCTATTTCAATTCCTCTGCGAGAATGGCATTCAGCCCGTCGCATTTTCTCCGATCGGATCCCCGGCGCGGCCCGAGCGTGACAGATCCGCTGATGACACTTCGCCAACGGAGGATCCCGTCATTGTCGAGATTGCCCGAAATCATGGAGTACACCCGGCTGTCATCTGCATTAAATGGGCCATTCAGCGTGGGCAAACGCCAATCCCATTTTCGGTACAAAGAAGGAACTTCTTGAGCAATCTGCAGGGAGCTGTAACAGATCCCTTGACATCGCAGGAGATGAAGGCGATTGCGGTGATCGACCGCAATTGCCGATTGATCAAAGGCCAGGTGTTTCTCTGGAAAGAAGGCCAATCCTGGGAAGATCTCTGGGATATGCGCGGAGAAATCACCCCCGCATAAACCGTCGCGAGCGGCGGACCTATGCGAGAAAGTGTTCGTGGCAGGTCGATTGCGTGAGGAGACAATATTCATGACGACAATGCAGGCAGCATATTTACCGGGGAACAGCACGGTGGAATTGCGGGAGGTTCCCATTCCTTCGCCGGGGCATGGCGAGGTTCTTCTTCGCGTCGAAGCGTCTACCATTTGCGGCTCCGACATTCGGTGCATTTACCATGAGCACCTCGGTAAAGGGCCGGAAGGCTATCAAGGGGTCATTGCCGGTCATGAGCCGGCAGGACAGGTTGTCGAGGCCGGCCCTGGATGTCGAAAATTCAGAGCAGGTGATCGGGCCATCGTGTATCACATTTCAGGCTGCGGGATATGCAACGACTGTCGCAGGGGCTACATGATCTCGTGCACCAGTCCGGAGTATCGGCGGGCGTATGGGTGGCAGAGAGATGGAGGTATGGCTGAGTACATGATCGCCGAGGAGAAGGATCTCATTTACCTTCCCGATCAACTTACTTATGCCGACGGAGCTCAGGTCGCCTGCGGTTTTGGTACGGTTTACGAAGGACTCCAGAAGATCGGAATATGCGGGAATGATGCGGTGCTTATCACGGGGCTCGGTCCGGTCGGTTTGGCGGCGGGCGCGCTCTCGCGCAAACTTGGAGCGCAGAAGATCATCGGGATCGATGCGATGCCAGAGCGGCTTGAGTTAGCAAATAAGCTGGGACTCTGCGATTTGGTGCTACGCGCCGGCCCGGAAAACGTCTCCGAGGTGCTCGATGTGACGAACGGCCGCGGCGTCGAGAGAGCCATAGAGTGTTCTGCGAATCCGCAAGCACGTGCCGTTGCGATACGCGCCACGCGTAAATGGGGAAAAATCGCAATGGTAGGTGAGGGCGGCTCAGTCAGTTTGAATCCCTCCCCGGATATCATTCACGATCAAAAGACCATCTACGGTTCCTGGGTAACTTCAACGTGGCTGATGGAGGAACTCGTCGAACATCTCGTGCGCTGGGAACTGCACCCCGAGGACATCATCACGCACCGATTCAAGTTGGACCAAGCTGGAGATGCCTATTCATTGATGGCCTCCGGACATTGTGGAAAAGTCGCAGTCTGCCCGGGAGAGAAGTAGTATGTCAATGGCATTGTTGCCTGCAGAATCTTCAGCGGATGGCTCTGGACCCTTGATTCCTCAAGGCAGGAAAACTGTATTTGTACTGGTCACCGGCCTATTTTTCTTGTGGGGCATACCGAACAACCTGAACGATGTTCTTATCCGGCAGTTCATGAAGTCGTTCGAAATCTCCCGCCTGCAGGCGGGGCTGGTCCAGTCTGCCTTCTACTTTGGATACTTCTTGATGTCGGTGCCGGCAGCGGTGTTTATGCGTCGATACGGGTATAAGAAAGGGCTGCTGGTCGGTCTTGTTTCGTATGCAATTGGGACGTTTATCTTCCTCCCCGCGGCTCTCAACAAGAGCTACGTGCTGTTCCTGCTGGCGCTATTTGTGATCGCAAGTGGGCTCGGATTTCTTGAAACAGGTTCGAATCCACTCATCGCCCACCTTGGCTCCCCGAACTCTTCGGTCCGCCGACTGAATCTCGCCCAAGCCTTCAATCCGCTCGGATCAATCACTGGGGTTCTGGTCGGAACCATTTTCATCTTCTCGGGAATCGAGTTGAGTGCGCCCCAGGTTCTCCAATTAAAGGCCCGGGGGGCATATGAATCCTACCTTCAGACTGAAACATTAAGAGTAGTCACGCCATACCTGGTGCTCGGATTGCTGGTCATCCTCTGGGGAATCCTGCTGCTTCGCACACCGTTTCCTGAGGTCGATAACGCCTCCGAAAACGCCACCGGATCATCGGGGGGGCGGTATTCCGATTTGCTTGCCTATCCGCATTTTCTCCTGGCGGTGCTCACACAGTTCTGCTATGTGGGGGCCCAGGTTGGCACCTGGAGCTACTTCATCCAGTATGCGCAGGATTACACCAGCCTTCCGGAGAAAACGGCCGGCTTCTTGTTGACGGGAACCCTTGTGGGATTTGCGGTTGGGCGGTTCGCCTCAAGCCAACTGATGCGCGTTTTCCAACCTGCAAGATTGATGACAGCTTTCGCGTTGACGAACGTTGTTCTGGTAGGGATTGCGGTAGCGTGGCCGGGTTGGATTGGCATGTGCTCGATTTTTCTTACCAGTTTCTTCATGTCTTTGATGTTCCCGACGATTTTTGCTTTGGGCCTGCGGGGACTGGGAGCGAACTCCAAACCGGCTTCTTCGTTAATCGTGATGGCGATTATCGGTGGCGCGGTGTTCACGCCGTTGATGGGGGTGGCGTACCAGTTATCACACAGCATGGCTATCGCGATGGTCGTGCCACTGATCTGTTATCTCTTCGTAGCCCTTTATGCAGGTTGGGGCTGCACGCTTCCTCCATTCGTGAAGGCAACTGAAAGCGTTGACAATTGAGAGGGCTCGAATGGCTGGTACAAGGAAACTGCGCGAATGGGAAATGACTCTAAGAGAGAGGGTGGCAGCCTTTGGCCATCGAAACTGGATCGTAGTCGCGGATGCTGCGTACCCATTGCAGTCTCGTAACGGGGTGGAAACCGTAGTTTCCAGCGCAGGCCACATCGACGTGGTGAAGGCGGCGCTCACGGCCATCCATGCGGCGAAGCACGTTCGGCCGATCGTCTACATGGATATTGAACTCGACTTCGTTGCGGAATCTGATGCGCCTGGAATATCGAAACTTCGCAAAGAACTGCAGGCGTGTTTCGATCAAGCAGCGGTATTCCGAATGCCGCACGATGAGATCATCGCAAAACTCGATCAAACCGGAAGCATATTTGAGGTTCTCGTCGTGAAATCTTCCATCACCCTCCCTTATACCTCGGTCTTTCTGGAGTTGGACTGCGGGTATTGGGATGAAGCTGCGGAGCAGCGTTTGAAGAAGATGATGCGAGCCAACAGCTGATTCGGTCGGCTTAGCTGTGCGTCTAGGGCCTTCACGCTCGTAATGCGGCCAATCTTCGGGGTGGCCGTTGGGCTTCGTGCGCGATGGGCACTTCTCCGCGTATGCGCAGAATCTGCTTTTTTCGGATAGACCGGGTTCCCACAGCATCGTCAGATTTTCCGCTTGACAATTCAATTTCAACGGTGCTCAAATGTTGTTGCCGTAAAAGTTATCGTTAACTGTATCGGCTACGGAATCGTAGACTGAGCGCGAACCGAGGGCATTCACCGGAACACCAGCGCTTGGCCTGCCTGTCACAGATCTACCGTGCGCCGGTCATCGAGGACAGAAAAAGGGAAGCCAAATCACTTGTAGGGAGGTAGTAGAAATGCAGCACGGCTTGATGAAGTACGCAAAACAAAAGGCATGGAAGGCGCTCGGAGGCTTCGCGTTGTCTGTATTGTGCGCGTTCTCTGCAGGTGTCTCCTGGTCACAGGCGACGCAACAATTCACCGGACACGTTCTTGACCCCACCGGGGCAGTTATTCCAGGGGCTCAAGTGGTTGTCCACAATCAGGCGACTGGCGTAGACACTAAGACTTACACCACAGGTAGCGGCGACTATACGGTCACATACCTGATCCCCGGAACCTACGATATAACGGTTTCCAAGGGAGGGTTCTCGGCTGCAAAGAAAACCGACATTCTGCTTAACGTCGACCAGACCTCAACGATCGATTTCCAATTGAGCGTGGGAGCCGCAAGCCAAGTCATTACCGTGGACGCAAGCGAAACTCAAATCGAACTCTCCAAGGCTGACAACGGCGAGATCATCGACAACGAGCGCATTCAGGAAGCGCCTCTGGATGGGCGCAACCCCTATATGCTCTTCAGCCTCAGCCCAGGCACGCACGACTTCTCGAGCGCACAATACCCGCGCCCATTCGACAACGTGACCGGCAACCAGCTTGTGAATGGCTCGTTCCAGGCGAGTCAGCAGAATATTGACGGCGCCAGCAACGAGGCAGCCGATCTAGGCAGAGCGGCCTTTGTGCCTTCCGTGGATGTCGTTGGGGAATACAAGATCGTGATGAACGCGTACGACGCCTCCTATGGACACTCTGGAGGGTCGGCGGTCGATCTGTCATTGAAATCCGGCAGCAACAAGTTCCATGGCACCGCAGACTATTACGCCCGCCGTCAATGGCTTGACACTTATGATTACCAAACCAAATACAACAAACAACCAAAAGTCTCGCATAGGCGCAGTCAAGAGAGCTTCGTGGTGGACGGACCGGTTGTGATTCCGCACCTGATCAACGGAAAGAACAAATTATTCTTCATCGCCAGCTATGAGAGAATGAGGGATATCCTGCCCAACCCGTCCGCCAACACATACTCCATTCCGAACTCGGACTGGGTCACTGGCGACTTCAGCACAGCCGAATACTGGAACTCCACGACAAACAGCCTGCAACCACTGACGATTTATGATCCGCTCACGCCGCTGCATACTGTTGTCGATCCAAATGATGGATTGCAGAAGCAAGCGCATGACGCATTCCCTGGCAACAAGATTCCCGGCGACCGGATCGATCAAGTTGCAAAGAACGTTCTGGCGTATTTAAGCTACCTGACACCGAACGCCACTCCAGGCGCGGGTTATGCTCCCTACACCAACAACTACGTAGTCCATCAAGTGGAAAACGATCTCTGGACGAATACAATGGTCAAGGTCGACTACAACGCGAGCGATGCGAACAGGTTCTCGTTTCGCTGGGCTCATCAAGGTCGCCAAGCCAATGACTTCTGGAATACGTGCGTTCCCTTCGCGGACCCAGCCAATTCGAACGGCATAGGCACTCAGCCAAAAACTGAAACCGGCACGGCTCAATGGACGCACGTTTTCAAGCCGAACCTCCTGTTGAACGTAAACACATCCGTGATGGTCTACACCAACGAGGCTCTCGAGGGTGACAGCTTCGCTTATAACATGGTAGAAAAGCTGGGATTTGCCTCCGCCTTCTTCAACCAAATCCAGAGTACTAACCGCTTCCTGAACATCAAATCCACCGGCCTTCCCCACGCGGCGGACTTTGTTGACTTCGGCCCGAATTGGCTCGGATTTTCTGGCGACCGGCACGCTCTCGATTTCCTACCCACGGTAACCTATATCAAAGGCGCTCACACCATCCGCGCGGGAGTCAACATTGACTTCTACCAGTGGATGGTTCCAATCGGAGGCAATGCCGATAACTTCCAGTTCAAACCGAATTTCAGCAGCGAATTTGAGACCTATGACTCCAACACTAATACAGCGAACAATGAGGATGCGTCTGGTTACTCCAGCGGCATGTCCATCGCCTCGTTGTTGCTTGGGTACCCGGACAACGGTTCTGTAAACTGGACCGATTATCCGTTCTGGTCCCAGCACTACTTCGCGCCGTGGGTCCAGGATGATTGGAAAATCACGAAGAAGCTGACTCTGAATCTCGGCTTGCGCTGGGACTTCGCCACGCCAGAGGTTGAGCGCCATAACAAGATGAACGGGATATTTGATCAAACTGCTTCGTATCAGATTTCCTCGATGGGGGGATCGAACTATCAGGGCGGCCTGACATTTGCCGGTGTCAACGGCCAGCCCAGGGGCGCATACCGCATGAACAAGCTGCAAATTCAGCCGCGCTTCGGCTTTGCCTACGCGATTTCGGACAAAATGTCGCTGCGCGGCGGAATCGGAGAAAACTACCTGAACGTTCAGGAGACGAACGGTTCAGATGGCTTCAGCAGTACGACCAGTTATACGAACTCGCTCAACAACGGACTTACGCCCTACACGGCCGGGCCGGGGCCGTACGGAACCTACCCGGACCCGAACGCACTGGGCCTCAAAAACCCCATTGCGGTGATACCTAAGCCAAGCGGATCGTCCCTCGGCTATTTGCAGGACCTCGGCAAGTCATTTTCATTCCTCAACCCGAACTACCACTTCCCCTCTTTCTGGTCCTGGAGTCTGACTTACGAAATAGCCCCCACGAGACGCGATGCATTCTCGGTTAGCTATATTGGCAATCGGGTTCCAGACAACCCTGAAAACAATAACATCAACCAAATCTCGCCCCAGTGGAACGCGCAGTGCGACATTGAGCGCGGCGGCAAATCGAGCAACTGCTACAACGTTGCCAACCCATACCAGGGTAAATCTGATTTCGCCGGCGGGGACTATTACAGCCCCGATACCATTTCCGGGTCGTATAAAACCCGTCCGTATCCTCAGTTCGAAGATATTACCGAGAACGGAGCCACCAACGACGGAAAGAATTGGTACAACGCCTTCGAGGCGGTTGGATCGCATCAGCTTTCCGGAAGCCTGTCGCTGCATGCAACGTACACACATGCAAAGTCGGAATCTTCCGGGTATTGGGTTCCCGGCAACAATACATGGGGCCCTCCCGGCACCAACCCCTCAACCGGGTGGGTGGATCAACTCAACCATGTTTTTGCGCGGGAGGTAAGCACGTTCGCCGATGTCAAGCACGCGGTGACCCTCTCTGGAGTCGCCATCTTGCCGTTCGGCAGGAACCGGTTGCTGCTTTCGAATGTAAACAGGTTTGTGGATGAGATCGTCAACGGTTGGGAGGTCACCCCGATCTACACGTACTACAGCGGGTTTGCGTGGCGCCCTCAGGACTCCGGTGGAAGCAACTCGACGTTCTATGACCATGCGGGAAACTGGGAGATGGCTTCCGGCGAGGCTATCAATAAGTCAATGGGAGTTAGCCACACCGTTCTGCCTCCAGATGGTTCTCACAGTTACAGCAGAATTCGTGGCGTGACGCCTTGCGTCGGTTACAAAACTGTCGTCACAACTGATGGCATAACCTCCATGGTGCCCCTCGCGAGCCCCGCGGCAGTTGCAGCCGGGTGCGCTGCCAACATTTATGACGTCAGCAAGATACAATTCTTCAGGACGGCGGATAGCTATGCGGTGGGACGACAAAATATCGATTTTGGCGTCCGTCAACCAGGCGCATACAAACTCGACATCGCAGCTTCCAAGAATTTCAGCATTCCCGAGGCATCCAAGATTTATCTCGGGGATCAGGCGAAGCTGCAAATTCGTGTCGATTTCCTCAATGCATTCAATCACGCGAATTGGGACGAAAGCTATAACACCGACCCAACCGACGATAGCTTCGGAACCATCAAGAAGGGACCCAGTGGGCCAAACAACGAACCGCGGTATCTCCAATTGTCAGGTAAGTTAACCTGGTAGTGAGAATGGCCGGGCCCTTATAAAAAAGGGTCCGGCCCTTTCTTCCTCCTGCTCGGACCAGAAGGCCCATTCTATACTGATTCCATGGCACGAAATAGCCCGCGTAAGTGCGATGAGGCGCTACGTGGCTATCAAGTTCGCATCGATTTTATCTTTATGTTTCTCAGGGGGAAGTGCAGCCCATGATTAGCTCGGTACTGAGGCAGTTCCTACTCTTGCCCGTTGGTCTCCTTACGATCTCTTCAGTGCAAACCCTCCACGCCCAATCGCAACGGGATTCATCCCGGCTCGTTCTTGTGAACATCAAGAACGCAACGGGTCCAGTTGATCGCTTCTTTGATCTGTCCGTCGGCTCGGACTATCCTGGCACGCTGATTCGCGAGGACAGCCAGACGCAGCTGAAACTTGCGACAGACGAACTAGGGTTTCGCTACCTGAGGTTTCATGCGATCTTCCACGATGTGTTAGGCACTGTGAAGATCGAAAACGGCAAAACAACTTATAACTGGTCGAAGATTGACCAACTCTATGACGATTTACTGGCGCGCCATATCAAACCATTCGTTGAACTCGGCTTCACGCCGAAGGCGCTTGCCTCATCTCAAAACAGCATATTCTACTGGAGCGGCAACACATCGCACCCGAAACTCGAAGGCTGGCATGACCTCATTTGGGCTTTTATTCGGCATATTGAAGCGCGCTACGGTAAAGATGAGGTGCGTACATGGTTTTTCGAGGTCTGGAATGAGCCCAACCTCTCCGGGTTCTGGGAAGGAGCGGATCAGAAGGCATACTTTGAGCTTTACGATCTGACCGCGAAGACCATCAAGTCTATTGACCCGGATCTGCGAGTCGGGGGGCCAAGCACTGCCGGAGCGGCATGGGTGCCCGAGTTTCTTACGCATGTAAAGCAGAGCGGCGTTGGAGTTGACTTCGTGACAACGCACACCTATGGCGTTCAAGGAGGCTTTCTCGATGAAGAAGGGAAGTCGGATACAAAGCTTGATCCATCTCCCGAAGCGATTATCGGTGACGTGCGGCGCGTTCGCGAGCAGATTTCGGCTTCGCCGTTTCCGGGCCTTGCGCTCTATTTCTCCGAATGGAGCACAAGCTACACGCCGCGTGACTCTGTGCATGATTCGTACATAAGCGCTCCATACATTCTGACCAAGCTCAAAGCCATTGAGGGGCTGGCGCAGGGCATGAGCTACTGGACTTATACCGACCTCTTTGAGGAACCAGGTCCGCCTACAGCTCCGTTTCAAGGTGGATTCGGTCTCCTGAACCCGCAGGGGATTCGTAAACCGGCATACTTTGCTTACAAGTATCTTCATGCTCTCCAGGGTGAAACCCTCACAACAAGCGATCCTCAGGCGATGTTATCTACAAAAGATGGGGATTTCACCGCCGTGATCTGGGACTTCGAGCAGCCGGACCAGAAGGTGAGCAATCGATCCTTCTACACCAAAGTCATTCCGGCACACCCGTTAGCACCGGTGCGATTCCAGGTTACGCATCTTGCTCCGAACGCAACTTACCGGCTGGAGGTACATCGGACAGGCTATGGTGCGAACGATGCCTATACGGCTTACATCGGGATGGGCTCTCCTAAAAATTTGACCGAGGAACAGATTGCGCAACTGAACGAGCTTACGCGAGACCTACCAGAGACAGACAAGACGATGCGAAGCGGACCCACGGGCACGGTTGAGTTTACCGTGCCGATGAACAGTAACGACATCGTGCTCGTCAAGCTGAACCGCGGTAAGGAGGGAAATTGAAAGATTGGGAATTCAATATGTTGCTTACAGAAGAGTCCATAAGCAAGATCATCTGTCCAGCGCGCCATCGGGGCGGAGGTAGTATGTTACTTAAGAAGTTAGCTCTTCCACTTATTTTTGTGTGCATCTTGAGTGCTGCGTCTGTGGCTCAAGATGCATCTACACACGCCAACTGGCCAGGACCTGGGCAACTCTTCGTCGGTACCTGTTATCAGCCTGTTGATCGCTCCCCTGAGCAGATTGATGGTGATATTGCGATCATGAAGCGTGCCGGGTTCAATGTTGTGCGCATGGGAGATCTATCTTGGGATTCATTCGAGCCGTCGCAAGGGAAATTTGACTTTGAGTGGTTTGACAAGATCATGGACAAGATGCAGGCCAACGGCATCCGAGTGATTCTGGATATACCGGGCACACCCGCGCCAGTCTGGCTGCATCGCAGGTACCTTGGGGTCGATATTGTGGACCAGAATGGCGCCCGTCGTCCACCGGCGGAGCGATACATGGATGATATTGGCGATCCGGATTACGCGCGCGAGGCCGGAATCCTCGCGGGCGCATTGATGAAGCGCTATGCACATCATCCCGCAGTCATTGCTGTCGGCTATGACAATGAAATCGGCAACGGGTTCATGTCGTACTCCGAGGCCGACCGGCAGCGGTTTATCACCTGGCTCAAAGAAAAGTACAAAACCATCGACGAGCTCAACAAAGCCTGGGCGACACAACGATGGTCACGCCGGCTGAATAGCTTCGAGGACGTGGATTTGCCTCTCGCGAACGGACCTGGCCCTTCCGAGCGCTATTTGGATCTCCATCGTTATTGGTCTGACGTTGCAATTGCGCGGCTCAAAGAACTGGATGCGATTCGCCGCAGCAATATGCCAAGCACGCCGGCGATTTCGAATCTGTGGGACACCGCTCCGAGGCGAGGTTTTGATTATCTCAGCAGCTATAAGTCGTATGTCTCTTATGGAACTGAAGGCTTCTACCCGAGCGACCCGATCAGTGGCGCACTTGGCGCGCTGATGACGAAAGGCGATTTGGCCACGCCGATGTGGTTCAATGAGTTTGTCGCGGGCGGTGGAGGCTACTACGGAACGCCCGGCCGAAGCCGTATGTATGCTTACCTGGGACTCATGATGGGAGCGCAAGGGTTTCTTGCATGGACGTTCAATAGTCATCTGGGCGGAGAAGAGCAGGCGCTCTTTGGGCTGGTAGACCACGATGGCGCTCCTTCTTGGAAGGTCGATGAATTCGCGCGCATTGCCGCGGAGTTCCGGCAGTTTTCGCAGTTAGGATTTCCGCGTTACACGCACCCTGAAGTCGCCATTGCCTATTCCTTCGACTCCTTTGTCGATTCACATCCGAATGGTCCGTCCAATACAACGCTTCAATACTTCAAGTTTTCGTATACAGAGCAGGTGCAAGGAGCTTTCGAACCGTTCTTCCGCGAGAACATCGACACTGCCATCATCAATATCGGACACGACATCCTTTCGCCTTACAAACTGGTTGTTGTGCCGGCCGATTATGTGATGGATGACGCCTCCGCGAAGGCGCTTCGGGATTACGTGAGCGGCGGAGGCACTGTCCTGATGACGGCGTTCTCGGCCAAAGTTGACGAGCATGGGCAGTGGTTCGATACTCCATTACCGGGAAGGTTAAGCGACGTATTCGGGCTGCGAACTTCGCAGTTTTATCAGCAGGATGAGATGCCGGAATTTGAATTGGGAGGCAAGACTGTGAAGGCGAGCATCGGATTCTACGAGGTTCTGGAACCGCAGACTGCACAAACGCTCGCGACATTTTCAAATATCCCCGGTCATCCTCCCGCGGTAACAGTGAATCGATACGGCAAAGGACAGGCTATTTACTTAGCGGCGCCCGCGCAACCCTCGCTTATCGGCCCGATTATTCGCAGCCTCTATGAGCCGCTGGGAATACATCCTGGTCCGAAAACACCGGAGGGGGTCTACGCGCGGGTGGTCAATGGCCGTACGCTCTATGTGAATACGACAGGCGAGGAGAAGGACGTCGCTGTCGGCATGAAAGCGCATGGAGTCCTCTCGCACCAGTCCTACGATGGCGAAATGAAGCTCGGCCCATACCAGGCCGAGCTTGTGGAATAGCGTTGCCGCGTTTGGCGGCAGGAGTAAGGATTGTGACTATGCGACTAAGCGGATGTATGAAATCATTTCTTTATTTCATTTTGGTTCTAGCTTTGATTGCGCTCAAAGCAAGTGCACAGGCGGATTATCCGTTCCGCGATCCGAAGCTCAGCGACGATGAGCGCATTGCCGATTTACTGAAGCGTTTGACGCTCGATGAAAAGGTCGAGCTTATGAATGGCCATCCCAAGATTCCGCGTCTGAATCTTGTTTTTTCCGACGAGGCGGAAGGCTTGCACGGACTCGCGTTAGGCGGCCCTGGTATGTGGGGGCCGCACGGTCTCCAGCCCCTGCCCACCACGACCTTTCCGCAGGAAAAGGGCTTGGGCGAAACATGGGATCCAGCGCTGATGAAGAAGATCGGCGCGCTCGAGGGGGAAGAGGCGCGTTACTACTACCAGAACCCGATCTTCGATTTCGGCGGAATCGTGGTGCGGGCGCCCAACACCGACCTGAGCCGTGATCCGCGCTGGGGCCGCACAGAGGAGTCGATGGGCGAAGACCCCTACCTTGTCGGCACGATGGCGGTTGCATTCATCCACGGATTGCAAGGCCCCGATTCCAAGCACTGGCAGGCGGCTTCACTAATGAAGCACTTCCTGGCCAACGAAAACGAAAATGGCCGCTCCTATACTTCGTCCGATTTCGATGAGCGCCTCTTCCGCGAGTATTATTCTGTCCCATTCCGCATGGGCTTTGAGCAAGGCGGCTCCCGTGCCGTGATGGCAGCCTACAACTCCTGGAACGGCACGCCGATGATGATACATCCCATCCTGAAAAGCGTGGTGGTCAATCAATGGGGCAACGACGGCCTGATCTGCACCGACGGGGGCGCTCTGGGACTGCTGATTACCGACCACAAGAGCTTTCCCGACAAAGAACACGGCTCCGCGGCAGCGGTCAAGGCCGGCATCAATCGATTTCTTGATGAGTACAAACCCGATCTGACGAAAGCACTCAAAGACGGCCTGCTGACTGAAGCCGATATGGACGCTTCGCTGAAGAATATGCTTCGCCTTCATCTTCGGCTGGGTGAGATGGACCCTTACGGAGTCGATCCCTACGCGAAGATTGGACGCGAGACGAATGGTATGCTTCCCCCATGGGACCGCGCCTCAAGCAGAGAACTTGTGCGTCAGGCAACTGCCGAGTCGATAGTTCTGCTCAAAAACGAAAATAAAACGCTTCCGCTAGATTGCGAAAAACTCAAAACCATCGCCGTAATCGGTCCGTGGACCAATGAGGTTCTGCTTGACTGGTATAGCGGCACGCCTCCATATCGCGTAAGCATCGTGGAGGGCATCAAGGACGCCGCGAAAGGGGCAAAGGTGATCTATACCGATGGCTCCAATTTGGCGGAAGCGCAGACTCTGGCGCGCAAGGCGGATGTGGCCATCGTCGTGGTTGGCAACCATCCTACCTGCAACGCCGGATGGGACCAGTGCCCAGTCCCTTCGAATGGCAAAGAGGACGTAGACCGCAAGACGATCGTTCTCGAACAGGAAGACCTGGTCAAGAAGATCTTTGCCGTCAACCCGCATACCGTAGAGGTGCTCCGCTCAAGCTTTCCGTACGCGATTACCTGGAGTCAGCACAACCTTTCCGCCATTGTGCACATGACCCACAACAGCGAAGAAGAAGGGCACGGGCTCGCCGACGTGCTTTTCGGTGACTACTCGCCGGCCGGCCGCTTGAACCAGACTTGGCCCACAGGTGATGCGCAATTGCCACCCATGATGGATTACGATATCCGTCACGGCCGCACCTATATGTATGCGAAGGAAAAGCCGCTCTACGCTTTTGGTTACGGCCTCAGCTATACCAGCTTTACGTATGAAAGCCTGAGCCTCAGCGCACTCAGCGCGACTGCCGAAGGCAAGATCGCGGTCACTGTGAAGGTTAAGAATACGGGCGCGCGCGCTAGTGACGAAGTCGTGCAGATGTATGTGCAGCACCTCGGCTCCGGCGTCGAGCGTCCGCACATCGAACTCAAGGGATTCGAGCGAGTTTATATCGAGCCGGGCGCAGAGAAGAACGTTGTCTTCGAGCTCAGGCCGCGTGACCTGGCATATTGGGACACTGCGCGTCAAGCATGGCGTATCGAAAAGGAGCCGGTACGCATACTCGCTGGAGGGTCAAGTGATGAACTGCCGGTTCAGGCGATTCTTCAGGTCGAGGCAACTGGCGACTACAAACCGTAGTGCTATGCGATCCGGCCCAGACTCGCATGCACTGGGATGAAGCCGCACTGCACCATCTGTTGGATTCCTCGGAGCGAAGATGATACTGTGATTTCGCAGCCGAGCGTCATTGAATTTCCGAAAGGTAGCGGGCCAACTATGAATCGCAGATCGTTTCTTGCAGGCGGACTCTCCATATTCGCGCTGGCTCGCATGGCTAATGCATTGGAAGACTCGCAGTTTTTTGAGGGACAAGTTCCAAACGGTCCCTTCCTGCCATTCTGGGAGTCCCTCAAGTCCTATCATTGCCCGGATTGGTTTCGCGATGCGAAGTTCGGGATCTGGGCGCATTGGAGCCCGCAGTGTGTCCCCGAACAGGGCGACTGGTATGCGCGGAATATGTACATTCAAGGTTCGCGCCAATACGAGTCACATGTCAAGCAATACGGGCACCCGTCGCAGTTCGGATACAAGGACATTTGCCATCTGTGGAAGGCGGAGAGATGGGACCCCGACGCGCTTGTCAAGTTGTACAAGCGGGCAGGTGCGGAATATCTTGTCTCTCTGGCTACTCATCATGACAACTTTGATTGCTGGAATTCGAAGCACCAGATTTGGAATGCCGTGAACGTCGGCCCAAAGCGCGACATCGTTGGGACTTGGGCGAAGGTGGCGCGCGCGAACGGACTGCGCTTCGGAGTGAGCTATCATGGAACCCCGCATCGCACCTGGGATGAGTTTCTCCCGGTCCGCTACAAGAGCGATGCGACAGGGCCGTTGGCTGGAGTTCCGTACGACGGAATGCAGACGATTGCCGACGGCAAAGGCAAGTGGTGGGAGGGAATGGATCCCCAGTTAATCAACGGAAAGCCCCATAAAAAGAACACGCCATGTCCGGAGTTTGTTCAGCAGTTCTTGCTTCGCGTCCAGGATGTGATCGACAGTTATAGTCCGGATATCCTCAACTTCGACGATGGAGCAAAATTCACATTTGACGATGGCGGGACCGGCGCTCCGGACTTGAAGGTATGGTTAGGTATCCCGGACCTTGCGCCCCAGATTATGGCTTACTACTACAACAAGAATATTCAGACTCACTCGGGGCGTCTGGAAGGCGTGGTGGATCTGAAAGAGGTTGAAGAGCCTATCTGGGGTACGCTGACTCGTGACTTCGAAGGGAGCCTGACAGACACCCTGCAAGAGAACCCATGGCAGACGGAGGCATGCATCGGAGGTTGGCACTATAGCCGCGAGATTTTCGAGAACCATGCTTACCAGAAGGCGTCGTTGATGATTCCACTCCTGGTTGATATCGTCAGCAAGAATGGGAACCTGCTTTTGAGTATTCCCTTGCCCGGCCACGGAGAGCCTGACAGCGACGAACTCGCCTTTCTGGATGAGGTTGCTCAGTGGCAGCAGATAAATAATGAGGCAATTAAAGGTACTCGTCCCTGGAAAGTTTTTGGAGAAGGACCGTCGACCGAGGTCAAAAACATTCCAGCCTATCAACTTTCCAGATACAAATTCGATCATACGGACATACGCTTCACAACCAAAGGAGATGTTTTGTACGCATTCGCGCTGGGTTGGCCATCGGATAGACGGGTGTTGATCAAATCACTCGCAAGCACTGCACCGCACTACGAGCGTCAGATCCGCAAGGTGGAATTGCTCGGGGCGAAGAGCGAGGTCGGTTGGACGCGAAGGCAAGATGGACTTAGTATCCGGGTCCCGCAAGATCCACCATGCCATTACGCCTATTGTTTCAAGATATTGCCGGCCTGACTTGACGCGTTGCCTGGGTCAAAGTGGCCCCTCTATACTCGACTTCTGAAATAGGTGTCCATGAACCACGCGGCTTGCGGTTCGAGGAGTGAATGAACATATTCCACCATTTGTATGGCGCGGCTCATCGGTCAGGAATCCTGGCCGACGTATGCGCGGTTGCATTGGCCGTCTCGCAACCTCTTTGGTCTGCTTCGTGCGTTGGTCCCGCGCAGTTGGAGGCGCGAGTCCACTCTCACCCGGATGCCGAGGCCTACGCAGCTTTGGGCGTTTGGTTTGGTGAGAACCGCAAATCCGAATGCGCTGCTCAGGCCTTTCAAGCTGGACTCAAACTGGACCCCAACTCGCCTCATCTCCCTTATCTCCTTGGATTGAGTCTCTACACTGCCGGAAAGCTGGAGGAGTCCGTTGCCCCCCTTCGGCATTCGGTTGAGCAACATCCCAAAGAAGAAAAGGCGCATCTCTTGCTTGCCTCAGCTTTAGCCGGACTGGGCCGCAGTGAGGAGGCATTCGTCGAGTGGCAAACGGCGCTCAGGATCGATCCCAACTCCAAGATGGCGTTGGATGGAATTGCCAAGATACTTCTCGCAGCCGGAGACAATGAGTCCGTCATTGCCCAGCTTTCAAGCATGCAACTCGATGAGAACCTTACACTCGATCTGGCTATTGCCTACGGAAGATCGGGGCAACTTGACAACGCTGCCAGCACGCTGAACCGAGGGCTGAAGATCTACCCCAACTCAACGGCGCTAACATCGTCGCTCGTGTCCGTCTACGTCAAACAGGTGCGCCGCGAAGAGGCCGAAAAGATTGCAGAGCAACTGGCCCGGCGCAATCCCCGCGATATCGAGGCCCAGCGCGTTTATCTGAGTGTGCTGGTCTTCAATGCGGAAAACCAGGCCGCCGTGCCCCTGGCTCGCAAACTTCTTGCACAGGCCCCACACGATGCAGATTTTCTCTATTTGAACGGAGTGCTGGAACGTACTGCCGACGACTTTACCGCCGCGCGTAAGCACCTCGAGGAAGCGGCAAAGCTCGATCCCAACCGCTACAGTACTCACTACAACCTCGGTTACACCTTGGAGCAGCTTCAAGACAACGCAGGCGCCAAAGAGCAGTTGCAAAAGGCGATCGAGCTAGACTCGACTGAGCCTGAAAGCTACTTCGAACTGGCCAAGGTTCTGCACAAGCTGGGCGAAACCGACGCGGCGCAACAGCAGCTGGTTCTCTACCAGAAACAACTGAAGGATAAATCCGACCACACCATCGCGGCGCAAAAGTCCACACAGGCCGCGGAAGCAGTGCGGACGGGCGACAAGCAAAAGGCCGCCACTCTCTACCGGGAAGCGATCGCCGTTCTGCCTGACAACGCCGGACTGCACTATCAGTTGGCACAGGTCTTGAGCGACCTCAACGACATTGAAGGCGAACGAACCGCACTCGAACAAGCTGTAAAGCTTGATCCCAACTTTGCCCTCGCTCAATTTCAGCTCGGCATCCTGGACACTCGCAATGGCGACGCTGGCGGCGCCGAGCAGCAGTTCCGGCTAGCTATCAATGCCTCTCCCGGCTATGTGCAGGCATGGATTGCTCTGGCCGCTACATTGGCCACGGAGTCCCGCATTCCCGACGCACTGCAAGCCGTGGATAGCGCACTCAAGATCGCTCCAGATAACAGCGAAGCACTTGAACTCCGCAAGAAACTGGCTGGCGGTCAGGCGCAACGCTAACATGGGCGACACAGCCTTTTCTGGAGGATGGTAGCAGTCATGAGCAGCAATCCATCTGGGCTTTTGACCCGCCGCGAACTGCTGCGGACCATTCCTGCCGCCGTCCTGAGTTCTCTGTTCTCCAGCAAGCTCAGAGCTGCGCCTGGTTCGGCAAAGTCTCTCCCGCCCTTCTCGCGCTTCGTAGACGTTGCGCATGCCGCCGGCTTGACTGAGCCTACTGTCTGTGGTGAGCAGGACAGCTTCACCTATATTGTCGAGTCCATGGCAACCGGCTGTGCTTTCTTCGACTACGACAACGACGGATGGATGGACATCTTCATCCTCAGCAGCCGGAGACTTGAGAACACGCCCCCCAGTGCCACTAATCGCCTCTACAGGAACAACCGCGACGGCACATTCACTGACGTCACCGTCAAAGCCGGCTTGGTCGATATCGGATGGGCGCAGGGCGTTTGCGTTGGAGACTACAACAACGACGGTTTTGAGGATCTGTTTCTCACCTATTACGGCCAGAATCGTCTCTATCGCAACAACGGCGATGGCTCCTTCACCAATGTGACCGAGAAGGCCGGCCTGCTTCATCCCAAGCCGCGCTTCAGCAGTGGATGCACGTTTGTGGATTACAACCGTGACGGCCTGCTTGACCTCTTTGTCGCCAACTATCTGGAGATCGACCTGACCACCGCGCCCACGCCATCGCTCTCGGTGGTCAACTGCAACTATGAAAACGTGCCGGTCAACTGCGGTCCCAACGGTCTGGCCAAGGCGCAAAACTATCTTTACCGCAACAATGGCGACGGCACCTTTGCAGACGTGTCGAAGGAGTCCGGGGTGGGCGGCTTTCGCGGTTCGTACTGCCTGACTGCGACCAGCTTCGACGCTGATGAGGACGGATGGCCTGATATTTTCGTTGCTTGCGACTCCTCACCATCCTTATTGCTGATGAACAACCATGACGGGACCTTTCGTGAAGAGGCCTTGATTCGCGGCATTGCGCTCAGCGCCGACGGTCGTCAGATGAGCGGCATGGGTGTTGGCGTTGGCGATTACAATCTCGACGGGCACACCGACCTGGTTAAGACCCACTTCATCGATCAAGCCACTGGCATTTATTGCAGCGATGGCAAGGGCAACTTCGACGACGCAACGATTCAGGCCGGTCTCAACAACGAGACGCGCTATAGCTGCTTCGGCGCGGGCCTGGTCGACTTTGATAACGACGGATACCCTGACATCCTCATCACCACAGGATCCGTCTATCCTGAACTGGATCGCGTCTTGCCCAAGTACGCTTTACGCACTCCCCGCGTTCTCTTTCGCAATCGGGGCGATGGCACTTTCGTCGAGATGGGCGCGGAGGCCGGTCCCGGTATCGTCGCTCGTCACTGCGGCCGCGGCGTTGCCTTTGGCGACTTCGACAACGACGGCGATATGGATGTCTTAATCATGAACGTCAATGAGCCGCCGTCGCTGTTGCGCAACGACGCTCCTGCCGGCAACCGCTGGATCAAGATCCGTCTTGAGGGAGTGAGAAGCAACCGCAGCGCCATCGGGGCGCGCGTTTTGGCCCGCTACGGCGGCAAGGTGCAGGCGCAGGAGGTACTGAGTCAATCCGGTTATCTTTCCGCCAGCGATCCCCGTCTCCACTTCGGCCTCGGCGCTGCGACAACCGCCGACATTGAGATTCATTGGCCTCTTGGGCTTGTCGAGAAGTACACTACACTTGCCGCCGGTCAGCTTGTCACCATCCGGGAAGGTGTAGGCATCGTAAAGAGAATTTCATGGTAGTTGCAAGTAGCGAATTCAGAGAAGTCACGGGGCATCCGTTGGACGGGCAGCCGTGATGATCCAGCGCGGACTTCTGCGGTGGTCCTTCCCCTCGCACCGGGCATCCGGGCCGCGAGCGGCTTCTCGCAACGTGTTCGGGCTTGCCGACAGGATGGGTGAAAACGATTTCGCCGCGGTGTGGCGTTCGGCGTCTGGAAAGAAGGAATCGGTCATGCTCACAAGAATGGAGGAAACATTCATGTTCACGAAGTTTGAGATTTGCGTTGCCTTGTTAATCTCCTTGTTTGTGCCGGTCGCGGCACAGGTTCCCGCGGCACCGCACTCTCCCTCGCTGTTGCTGGGAGCGGCCTGGTATCCGGAGCAGTGGCCGGAGTCGCGCTGGGAGGCAGACTTGTCGCTGATGGAAGCGGCGCATATTCATCTTGTCCGCGTAGGCGAGTTTGCGTGGAGCAGCATGGAGCCGCGCGAGGGCGACTATGAACTTGATTGGCTCGCTCGTGCCGTGCGCGCGGCTGAACGGCACCACATAGCCGTCGTCATCGGCACTCCCAGCGCCGCCCCTCCCGCCTGGCTGACCACCAAATATCCCGAGACGCTTCGCACTATGGCGGATGGGCGCAAGGATGGCCATGGGAACCGCGCGCAGTTCGACTGGTCCAATCCCAAGTACCGCGAACTGGCCGCGGGGATCGCGGCCAAGCTAGCCGAGCGCTTCGGACACGATGCAAACGTGATCGGCTGGCAGATCGATAACGAGTACGGCAACGAAAGTTATGGCGACGAGACTCGGGCACAGTTTCAGCAATGGCTGCGTGCGAAATACAAGACGCTTGAAAACTTGAATGCGCGGTGGACAACGACCTACTGGAGCGAGAGTTATCAGGATTGGGCGCAGATACCGATTCAGGAGGGCTACGGAAATCCCGGCCTGCTTTTGAATTGGAAGGAGTTTGTCAGCGATACCTGGCGCAGTTATCAGCGCAACCAGATCGACGCCATTCGCGCCCACGCCGATCCCCGGCAAAAGATCACGACCAACATGATGGGATGGTTCGATGCCTTTGACCATTACACCGTTGCCCAGGATTTGGACTTTGCATCTTGGGATAACTACGTCGGCTCGGGCCATCTCGACCCGGTTCATGCAGGAGCCACGCACGATCTTACGCGAGGTTTTCTCAGAAAGAACTTCTGGGTGATGGAGACTCAGCCTGGCTCGGTGAACTGGTCCGCCAATAACAACATGCTCGACAAAGGCGAGGTACGCGCCATGGCCTGGAACGATGTTGGCCACGGCGCGGATGCGGTCGAGTTCTGGCAATGGCGCAGCGCATTGAACGGACAGGAGCAGTATCACGGGGTACTGGTTGGAGCCGACGGAACTCCGGTTCCGCTCTACGACGAAGCAAAGCAGATCGGAGCTGAGTTTGAAAAAGCGGCTCCGGCACTGGACGGCACAACGATCGACTCTCAGGTTGCGATCCTGCAGGACTACGAGAGCCGCTGGGCGATCAACTGGCAGCACCACAACAGCGCCTTCGACCCAGTGAATGCCCTCACCGGTTACTATGCTTCGTTGCGCGCCCTTGCCAGGTCAGTGGACATCGTGGCGGACACTGCGCCGCTTGGCCGGTACAAGCTGGTCGTGGCGCCGGCGCTGAACTTGCTGACGCCTGAGGCTGCCAAGAATCTTGAGGCATATGTGCGCGGCGGCGGCCACTTGGTCTTGACGCAGCGCTCGGCAATGAAGGATGAAGACAATAGCTTGTATCCACAGCGGCAGCCTGGGCCACTGGCGGAACTGTTGGGCGCACGCGTCGAACAATGGTATGCGCTCGACAAGCCGGTACCCATTGACGGTGAATGGGGCGCCGGCGAGGACCGCATATGGGCGGAGCAACTGAGTGTAAGTTCGCCGGAGACCAAGACGATCATGCGCTATGGCAAAAGCAACGGATGGCTGGACGGTCAGCCGGCAGTGGTGACGCGCTCAGTCGACCAAGGCAGCATCACCTATATCGGCGCTGGACTGGATGGAGCGACCATGAAGGCCGCGGCCAAGTGGATGATGAGCGAAGCAGGTCTCAATCCAATCATGAGCGATCTGCCGGACGACATTGATCTGGCCATTCGTTCCGACAACGGCAAGCGGGTCTTCATCTTCACCAACTACGGAGTCTCACCGCGCACCATCGCGCTTCCCAGCCCGATGGAAGATGTGCTGATGGGAGGAACGGTTTCAAGCGTCACGCTTCCGCAGTATGGGGTAGTGGTCCTGCGTTGAGTGCTACACAAGGCCATCAGTGAGGCTCGATTGCTGCGTTCGAATCACGGGCGGCCAGGGTAGTGTGCAGAGTGTTTCTCATTCCGTACAACCCTGGCCGTTGGCCCGCTGGCAAGGTTCTGAGCGCACAATCAAATCCGCAATCAGGCCATGCGCCCGCAACTTCTCGCGCTTCTAACCCGACAGTCGCTTCTCCGTGGCCAATGCCAGAGAGTCACAGCCCAGAGCAAGTTGCGATCATCACTATCTGCAACTGTAGTAGGACTTTGGCGATGAGGGCATCAGCGACTAATCACTTATCCAGTGCCGATTTCTGCAGGACCTTCGGAATAAGTCACTGGCTGATGGACGCTCCGTCTCCTTCGGCCTGATTCCTCACCGCGATGCCATATTCAGTCTCGTCCGAGCGAAGAAGGACCTTCAACGTAGGATTTGCGATCCAGTTATAGAGCAGGCCCAGGAAGAGCAAAGCAGCAAAAATGGTCGCCAAGATAAATCCGGCCCGCAAGCCTCCAAAGAGGTCGCTGACAACGCCCATAGCCAGCGGTCCCAGGGCTGCTCCCAGGCAGGTGAAAAAGAGCAAAACCCCGGCGACTGCGCCGTGCTCGGCCTTTGGAAAGCAGCTAATTCCCTTCGAGTTGAGTGTCGGATAGATAACCGACATGAACACGCCGGAAAGGGCCAGAAGATAGACGGTCGCGTTTGCTCCGCCGAGCATCGCGCCGGAAAAACAGGTGAGGATTGCGCCGCTAAAGAGAACAAGAACGGTTGTCCAGTTCCAACGCGTCGTCACCCATGCGCCTAAGAAGCGTCCTGCTGCGCGCAAGATGAAGAAGATCGAGATCACGTAGGCTGCCATGAATGCTGACGAGGGTTTGTGGTCTTTGAGATAGGTCGGCAGCCATACATAAATGGCGCACTCCACAGCAACGTAGAGAAAACAGGCGAGGGAAAAGGCAAGCGCAAAAGGATTTCTGAGCAAGCGTAGGGTGCGGCGCAGATTGATCGGTTCCTCGGATCGCCGGGCGGTATGCGGGTAGCGCACGAAAGACGCGATGATGATCAGCAGAACGCAAAGAGAGCCGGCAATTACATAAAGCCATTTCCAGGACACGCCCTCAAGCAGCAGCCGGGCGACAATGAGTGGACCGATAATGGAACCGACGCCAAAGAATCCTTCGACGGTATTCATCGTCGAGGTATGTTCCTGCGTCGAATCGGAAATGTCGCCGATGAGAGCCAGGGCACCGGTTTTGAAGATGCCGATCGCAGCCCCGGAAACCGCCAGAAGTGTGACGAAAACTGCAAAGGAATTGGTAACCGCGAAGAGATAAGAGTTAAGGGAAAACAGGACAAGGCCGAGAATGGTGGTCCACTTTCTGCCTAAGAGATCGGCTAGGAAGCCGAGACAGATGGCAACCACAGCGATGCCCGACATGCTGGCATAGTGAAAGGCGCCCGCAGCGGTGTCGCTCAGATGGAGTGTCCGGATCACCTCGGGAATGATGACTCCTACCGAGTCCGTGGTCATCGCGAACATCATGAACATCAAGTAAGTCAGAGCGCGGATCAAAAAATGATTTGCACGGGGCGCGTGAACAGTTACCAAAGTACTTCTCCTTCGTGGATCATAGGGCTGGAATGGCCATGGCCGCTGTTGTATTCAGACCGGTGGAGTATTCGAGCGTCGCGCACGGTTTGCTCAGGTCAGCTGCTAGCGAAATCCAATGCTCGTTTTGGCGCCAGTGGATCGTGAGGAGATCGCGTGACGTCGATTCCACGGTGCAGTGGCCGTTGAAAGCCGGATGGCTGTTGCGCAAGCGGATGAGCTCGATGAGCCGCCGCACCAACGGCGAACTGAGCGATGCGGCGATCTCGCCGGGCGTAAAGTAATGGCGATTAATGTCACGGCCCACGCCGCTCCTGGCCAGAAGTTCCATGTCGTTGTGTGCGCCGAGCAAGCCGACGTAATAGACCTGTGGAATGCCGGGCACAAAGAACTGGATGGCGCGCGCGATTAAGTAAAGTGTTTCGTCGCCGCCGAGCGCATCCAGGTAAGTGCAGTTCACCTGATATAGATCAAGGTTGTTGGCTGCGGCTCCAGTCGCCTGCTTGCTCTGGTTCCTGCTGCGCACGTGGATTTCCTCGACCAGACTGTTGACAGCCTCTGGAGGCAGCAGGCCGGGATTGCCTCGCTGGTCAGCGCCGACATCAATGACGCCGATGCCGTCGTGCGTGTCGAGGACGGTGATCGCATTGTGCGGCCGGATCTTCATCCACTCATAGAAAGGTTGAGCGTCGGCTTCAAAAAGGGCGTGCAGGATCAGCGGCGGCAGCGCGAAGTCGTAGACCCAGTCGACCTGGCGGGCGATCTCGACCTGCTGCTTGTAGTAGCTATGCACCTCGACGAGAACTTCTATACCAAGTGCGCGCGCTTGTTCAGTAAGCCTGGCGATGAAAGCGAAAGTCTCTGCCATCATGAAGCAATCGGTCCCCGGCTTCTTGATGGCATAGCCGACGGCGTCAAGGCGAATGGCGCGAATACCGGCCGCGTGAAATCGCTCTAAAATGGCGCTCAGGTAGGCTTCTCCCTGCGGATGAGTGACGTCGATATCGATCTGCTGCGGTGTGAAGGTGGTCCATAGCAACCGCTTTTCGCCATTGCGCAGAGTCGAGTCGGTGAAGGGAAGTCCGGAACGCGGGCGATAGATGCGCAAAAGGTCGGCTTCCGTGGCGCCGTGCGGAAAGACGCGATCATAGGTGAGGAAGAGGCCTGCATAAGGCGAACTGGCGCCGTTTTCAGAGAAGTCCAGAAACTGCGGCGACCGGCTGGAAACGTGGTTCACGATCAGGTCGGCCACCAACTCCAGGCGGCCGCCGAACTCGCGCAAGTCGTCCCATGAACCCAGCCGCGGATCAACGCGCGTGTGATCGATTGGATCGAAGCCGGCATCGGCGCCGTCAATCGGGTCGAAAAAGGGCAGCAGGTGCGCTCCCGCAAACACTCCTGCCAGAGGACCACCGAGCAGTCTGGCGAGATCCTGAATTCCGCCCGCGGAGAGGCGATCGATATAGGCGATCAATTGAACCTGATTTTTCATGAAAAGGTCTCTCAGTGGGTTACCGTGGCCCAGATGGATTCAGGGTTTCACGAGATGAGGAGTGGGATTGAATCAAATCGAAGCACTCCTCGATATTCCAGTCGGGAGTGGCGCCGGGACGGCTGACGACGAGCGCGCCGAGCGCGTTGGCAAAGGAGGCATTCTTTTCGAGTGGCCATCCGGCATTCAGCCCGTGCAGGAAGGCGGCGGAAAAGGCATCGCCGGCGCCGACCGTGTCGGCCACTTTGACCGCGAAGCCGTCGAAGGAGCGCAGCACATCGCCGGCGAAGATGGAGCATCCATCGCCGCCGCGGGTCACGCAGATGGTGGCAATTTCATACGTTGAAGCCCAATGCCGGCAAAAACTCTCCAGGCTGAATCCGCTCTTTCCTAACGTCAGTTCATAAAGTGTTTCGGCCTCGGTGTGGTTGAGCTTCAGAACATCGGCGACGGCGGAAAGCTTCTCGACAAGCGCCAGCGTCCAGTGGCCGGCGCGCAGGTTCACGTCGTAGAAGCGCCGCGTATTGGGGAGATTCTCTACCAGGCGCAGAAGCATGGTCTCCATGTGCGGGTTTGCCTGCGCTAGGGTTCCAAAGTAAAGCCAATCGGGCGCAAATCGAACCACGCGCGAGAGGAGCGCAGTATCGACCGTCAAGCAGTCGAATGCCGCCGGCCGGTCAATGGTGAAGGCCGTACTCCCATCGCTTCCGGTGGAGACAATTGCGGTTCCCGTCGGCCGCTCGCTCACTCGCTGCACAAACTCCGTTGTCAGGCCCAGTACACCCATGGACTTAAGGGCAGCAAAGCCGCGCTCGTCCGCGCCCACGGCAGTCAACAGGGCAACAGAGTTTCCCAGCCTCTGCGATACCGCCGAAAAATTAAGGGGCGCCCCTCCGAGGTACTCCTTTTCGGCAAACACATCCCATAGAACTTCGCCCAAACTGAGGATCTTCACTTTTGAAATTCCTTCAACTTTCCCGTCAATCATTAACTGCCGTACGGCTCAACCTGTTGCACGCAAATCATCTCGCGTTGTTCTTTTTCGCCAACGGCCTGCCTTCGGGATCGTTGGGGTTTGACAAAGCCGTCGACTGGCGGACGACGAGTTTGAAGTCGAGAAGGTAATCGCAAGCCGGCATGGTGGGGTGCGCAATGCGGGCAAACATAGCTGCCAGCGCCGCAGCTCCAAGTTCGAGGCAGGGCTGATGGATTGTGGTCAACGGAGTTTGCAGAAGGCTGGCATACCGCAGGTCATCGAAGCCCGTTACTTTCACCTCTGAAGGCACGTTGACACCGAGCGTGTTCAATGATGTCATCAAGCGCGCCGCAGTGTAGTCGTTGGCGCAGACAAATGCATCCGGATGATGCCGGGAGAGAATGGAGCTAATCAGGGAATCATCGCCGGGGTCCCCGAACTCTGTCCATCCGGCGGCTTGCTGATCCGCGAAAGCGCGTATGGCATCGAAAAAGCCCGCGGTGCGCATGGCGACGGTGGGCGCAGAGTTAGGGCGGGCAATGAATACAACTCGCCGGGCGCCGCGCTCCAGAAGATGATGAGCTATGGTGAATCCGGCGCGGCGATTATCGATGGCCACCAGGTCGTACTTGCTGCGCTGCGGATACGCGCAAAGGTCACGGTCAAGAAGAACAATCGGGACTTGCGCCTCACCAATGGCGTTCGTAATGCGGTGGTTGATCTCGTCATTGCTCGCTGTAAGCTCCAGCGGAGCAAAGAAGATCCCCGAGACTTTCTTCTGCAGATAGTATTCGCAAAGTTGCTGGGCCTGGTCTTCGACCGATGCGCCAGGAGAAAGCGTGGACCCCCACAACAAATCGTGAGAAGGCCCCGTGCGCTCGATGGAAATGCCGCGGCAAATCGGCTCGAAGATCTCGGTCACTCCAAGGTCCGGGATCAAGAGGCCCAGAACAAAATTCTCAGTGTTTTTTTCTGCGCGGACAAAAGTGCCCGAACCGGCTTTGCGCTCGACGAGGCCTTCCGATTCCAGTTGGGCCAGGGCGCGGCTGACCGTGGGACGGCTGGCGCCGAACTGCTCGACAAGTTCATTCTCGCTCGGCAGCTTATCACCTGGCGCGAAATCGCGATTCGCCAGCGCGCTCCGCAGGCGGGTATAGATCTGTTTGTACTTCGGGGTTCCACTGAGCGACTCAAGTTCGAGATCATCTGCCATCGTTCTTCTCTCCCGTCGAGCGTGACCAGTATGATCGTGCTCGGCTAAGTCTGTCTATCAACTCGCCGTCTCCTTGATCTACAGCTCAACAGGAATTGCCGGACATGACTCTTTCTTCCTTTCCCTGCAAAGATTGTAACTCGTTTCCTATCAACAATTGTTATAAATGTATTTACAAGTTAGCAGAATTTGCAAATGCATGTCAAATATTTTTTTATTGACAAGAGCTAATGCAATATCTAACATTTCGTTCGAACTTGACAAGCTGAATTTTAGGTTCTGTGTTCTCGGGATTCCGAAGCGCAGAAGAATTTCGGCAGCGCGGCCAATTGCGTCTGCCCTCGGTAGGGGTTGTCAGTTCATGGGTTTCGGCTGGCCGATATACCACATCCGGACCCTCACACACGCAACGCCGTCTTGCCTTGGTTCAAGGGTGAGCCGGCACGGGAATTAAGAAACAGAAATTGCAAGCAGGAGGCTTTATGAGTACGAAGAAAAGAAACCTGGCGATGAAATCCTGGGCTAACGGGTTAGTTCGCCTGCCGGTGATGCACACAGCAGCATTTCTGCTGCTGATGCTTTTCGGTTACGCCACCTTCACGGTGGACGCTCGCGCGCAAACCAGCTACGGGTCTGTCGTGGGTCAGGTGACTGACCCCACGGGCGCCATTGTTCCGGGTGTCACGGTTGTATTGAGGAACGCGGGGACAAACGTGAGTCAGACCGTGGTAACGGGTGCGACCGGTAATTACAGCTTCGTGAACCTGAATCCGAGCGTGTACGACGTTACGGTGACAAAAGAAGGTTTTGAGTCGCTCACGCAAAGCGGAATCAACGTGCAGGTTGGCGCCGTGGTGCGATTGGATGTGGCCTTGAAGCTGGGCACACAAAGTCAGACGGTGGTCGTCTCCGCTGCTCAATCTGAGATGCAGACAGAGAGTGCCTCGCTCGGCGGCGTAGTGCAGGGCCAGCAAGTTGAGGAAGCCCCGCTCAATGGGCGCAATGTGAACAATCTGCTCGATTTTATTCCCGGTGTGGTGCCTGGCGGCGGAACCCAGGCCAGCACCATGTCCAATCAGAGTGACGGGCAAACGCAGGCGATTGCCTACAACAACTACCAGATTGGCGGTGGCTTCAGCGGTCAGAGCATCTTCTTTATCGATGGCATGGAGCAGAATATTGCCGAGAACAATGTGGATCCGCTCGTTCCCACCCAGGATGCCGTGCAGGAGTTTCGCGTTTCCACCAGCAACGTGAGTCCGGAGTTCGGCGGTTACGGCGGCGGCGTTGTTGAGATCGTTACCAAGAGCGGTACGAATAAGTTTCACGGAAATGCATATGAGTACTTGCGCAACACGGATCTGGACGCGAACAATTGGTTCAGCAACCACGACAATCTGGGAAAGACGCCGCTGCACCAGAATCAGTACGGTGCCAACGTCGGCGGGCCAATTCTCAGAAACAAGGCATTCTTCTTCTTTGCCTGGGAACATGAGTCGCTGCTTTCATCGCAGCCTTCGAGCGAGACCGTGCCAACCACAAAGGAGCTGCAAGGCAATTTCTCCGACGATCCGCAGGTTATCTACTGCCCTGCAATTGGGTCGTATGGCTGCACGCCCGGCCAGCCGCTGCCCGGGAATCAGTTAACTCACATTGACTCCACCGCACAGAACATTGCAGAACTGGAGACCCCCAATGAAGCGCGGGTAACGCAGACGCCCTTCACGACAAACTTCTCGGCCACGGCGCCCTACGAGGGTTACCAGACGCAATTCAATGTTCGGGGAGACATTACGCCCGACGATAAGGACGCGCTGTTTGTGCGCTACACCTACTGGAATCCCCACAACGGGTCCAGCGATCCGACTGGCACGAAGACGGGCCTGGGTCCGACCGGAAACGATACGCAGGAAGCTGTGATCGGCGACAGCCACACCTTCAATGCTTCCACTGTTGCAGATATTCACTTCTCGTACCTTGAGAACTACAACTTCCAGGACATCTTGAGCAATGGTTTCGATATGTCGTCGCTGGGCAGCGCCTATGGCACAATTCAGGGCGAAAGCGAAAATAAACAAGGCATTTTGCCCGCTCTCACCATCCAAGGCTATGGAATCGGCGCTGCTCAAAGCACGCTGTACTGGAATAACAACGTCTGGGGCATCAACGGAGGTTTGACGAAGATTCTCGGCCACCACACCATCAAGACCGGCGCGGAATGGCGTCAGTTGCTATGGGAAGCCTATGGATATTGGACTTACGGCTTGAATGCGACGCCGTTCTATTCCGCCTCTTCCGCCACGGATACGACGACTGGCAACGCCCTGGCATCCTTCCTGATGGGCATACCGTCCAGCACGGTTGGATCGTACGGCGCGACAGAACATGCCTATCTGCATGACTATGCTCTGTATGTTTCGGACACCTATCAGCTAACGAAGAAGCTTACTGTAACCGCTGGCCTGCGCTGGACCCAGCCCGGAGCGTTCTCCGAAGAGCATAACCAAGATTCAGTGCTGCAGCCGAATGCCGCGGTCACCATCGGAACGGTTTCCTCGTTCACTAATCCGGTATCCGGCGCCACGGTTCCGCTTACCGGCGGAACGGCGCTGCTGGGCAGTTCGCAGTATTCAGGCACCAGAGATGAACTCCTGCATTGGCATCTGTTTGCTCCCCGAGCCGGGTTGGATTATCAAATCACGCCGCAAACTGTCTTTCGTCTGGGATACGGAATCTCTTACCTGCCGCCTGATTTGGCGCAGGAAGGACCCCAGTTGAATCCAATCAACCGCGCCAATACGAACTACACGAACACCGTGGGGCAACCGCTCATTGCCACGGTGGATAATCCCATGCCGAGCGGCTTTGTGTTGCCTGGCGGCCACACCCAGGCGGCGCTGGACGCTCTGTTGGGCTCTGGCGTCTGGGCAGGCCTTCCTCAAGTTCCCTACGGCTACACGCAGCAGTGGAACGTCGCCGTGCAGCGATCGCTGGGAGCAAACAGCAGCCTGACGGCTGCCTACGCCGGCGCGAAAGGAACGCATCTCGTCATTGCCAGCGCCTATACCGGCCCCGGCTACAACCTGAACCAGCTTCCGGATCAATATGATTCTCTGCAGGGGGCGCTGTTGAATCAGGTCCCGAATCCGTTCTATGGCGCTCTGCCCTCAACCTCGGTGGTCGGTGGACAGACTGTTGCGGAGGGCTACCTTCTCGAACCTCATCCACAGTATCCCGATGGAATGTTGCAGTACAATCCACGCTACGGTAACTCGACCTATAACGCTTTGCAGATGCAATACAATCTGCGCATGGCGCACGGCGATATCCTGCAGGTGGCCTATACCTTCAGCAAGCTGTTGAGTGATACCGACAACACCAGTTCGTTCCTTGATGGCCAGGGCGCAGAGGGAATTACCCAGGACAACTACAATCTGAAGGCTGAAAAATCGCTGAGTATGCAGGACATCACCAATAATCTGGTGATCGACTACGGCTTTGACCTGCCTTTTGGCCATGGGCATCGCTATCTCGGCAATATGAATGGCGCAGCGAACGCGGTTCTTGGCGGTTGGCGAGTGAACGGCGTTACAATCTTTCGCAGCGGCGCGCCTATTGCTCTAACGGCTCCGGCGAACGTCCTAAGCCAGTTTGGCGGAGGCACGGCGCCATTTGGTCCCGGACAGTCGGGAGTCATTCGGCCCGAATACACCTCCGGCTGCAGCAAAGCAGGATCCGGTTCAGCGCATAGTACCCAGCGCGCGAATGAATGGTTCAACACCTCGTGCTTCGCGCAACCAGGCGAATTCAGCTTCGGTAACGAGGCCCGTGTTGATCCCAGCATCCGTGCGAACGGACTAGCCAACTTCGACACCGTGTTCAGCAAGAGTTTCGCTCTGCCGCACGAGGCAACCTTCAAGTTTTCTGGAGAGATCTTTAACCTGTTCAACCACCCCCAGTTCGGCCTGCCTAACAGTGAGGTAGGCGTGCCGGGATTCGGAGAAGTAACTACGCAGGCGAATTCTCCTCGTATAGCGCAGTTCGAGGGAAGGATCACGTTCTGAGATTCCTCAGCCGGACATCCTGAATCGTCTGCAAACCCAAAATCGCAAGAAAGTCTTGAATTCAGACTTTCCTGCAGTGAAAGCGCGAATTTCAACCGGGGCTGATGCAGTCACAGATATGCATCAGCCCGCTGTTTCGCTCTTCCACCGCGATAGGTTTTCTCCGGGGGGGATAGGTATCTGAATCTGTTCGTCGATTCAGTAGATCTCATCCGCAAACAAGACTTCAGTTTCAAACCAGCAATCCCATTCGTAGCCAGTGGGCGTTCAGCAAGTCCGAAGCGGAGTTATCCATGATGCGGCGCGTTGCAATCTTTACCGGGATGGCCACAGGCCTGATCTGCCTGACCGGCGTCTGCGGATGGACGTGGGCCGAGAAGGCCAATAATGTCCAATCCGAGGGCACGGTTGTCATCGACCATCTTGCTGTCCCTTTATCAAGTCTTTTGAGCCCTGAAGCGCGGGCTTACATGGTTCATCTTCTTGTCGACAAACCCTTCGACGGTGGCCCGAGCGCCGAGCAGAACATTCAAGGCTATCGCGCCAGGCAGGACGAAATCATGCGATGGTTTCTGGGGCCGATCGAAAGCCGCTATCCAGTGAAGATTGAGGAAAGGACAATTGGCGGCGTCTTCACGCAGGTCGTAACTCCCAAGTACGGAATTGCCGCAAAGAATCGCGATCGAGTGCTGCTGAACGTTCACGGCGGTGGATTTGTCTCAGGCACCAGAACCGCATCCCTGATTGAGTCGATCCCCATAGCATCGGTCGAGAAGATCAAGGTCATCAGTATCGATTACCGGATGGGGCCTGAGTCGAAGTTCCCGGCCGCCAGCGAAGATGTTGCGGCAGTCTACCGAGAAGTGCTCAGAGATTACAGCCCGCAACATATCGGCCTGTATGGATGCTCGGCCGGAGGCATGCTGACAGGAATGTCCATCGCGTGGTTTGAGAAGCACAATCTTCCCACCCCTGCTGCGATCGGGATTCTATGTGCATCGCTTGGCCGCATGTTAGCCGGTGACGCAGCGCATGTGGCGGGATCGCTCATGGGGATGCAGGCTCCGCCAGTTCCCCACACGGGCGTTGCGGCGCCGTCGATTGAATTCCCCGCTTACCTGGGTAATGCCGACCCCAATGACCCGCTAGTTTATCCCATCAATTCATCCGGCTTGCTTGCGAAGTTTCCGCCCACGCTGTTCATCACCAGCACGCGAGGCTTCGAGTTCTCTTCGGCAGTCGATTCCTGCAACGCGCTTAACCATGTCGGCGTAGTGACTGAGTTGCATGTCTGGGATGGACTGCCCCATGCCTTCTGGTATAACTCCGATCTTCCAGAATCTCGAGAGGCCTACGATGCAATTGCAAAGTTTTTTGACCGATATCTTCATCTCTAGATGCAATTCGGCCGTATCGCATCTTTGAAACTCAACCCAGGAGCGCCACAATGCTGCGCAGCATAAAGACCGGCCGCTTCTCCAGGCATTGAAAGACTTACCAATGAGGCTTACATGATGATCACCGCTGTGCTTCGCCCGAACTTGCGCACCGTTTTCGCGCTTGTTTTTATGCTCGCCGCCGCATCCGCGTATGCAACGGCTCAGGATGCTCCTGCCCCTGTAAAGGTAACTGTAGACGTTGACGGCAAAGTGCATGTGCCGCCGCTCGTGATTCCAGGCTCAAGCTATTTGAGCCCGGAAGCGAAGGCATACCTCGCCCAGCATCTTACCCAGATGCAGAATCCGGAACTCGTCAAACAGGATCACGGTGTTCCGCGCTTTATGAAACCATATATCGAGCGCGACAACACGCAGTTCGCTGTCGAGAAAAAAGATCTCCAAATCGCCGGTGTGCATGTGTATGAGTACACGCCGAAAGACGGAGTCTCTTCCAGCAACGAACACAGGGTTCTCGTGAATCTTCATGGCGGGGGCTTTTCAGGCTGCTGGCCGGCCTGCGCCGAACTGGAATCAATCCCGCTTGCTGCGCTCATGCGCATCAAAGTGATTACAGTCGATTACCGCGAGAGGCCAGACAACAAATTCCCGGCTGCGAGCGAAGACGTTGCCAGCGTTTACTCTGACTTGCTGAAGTCATACAACCCGCACAACATCGGAATCTACGGCTGCTCGGCGGGCGGCATGCTCACCGCGATGTCGATGGCCTGGTTCCAAACGCACGGCCTTCCCGCTCCAGGTGCAATCGGCATCTATTGCGCATCTGCTGGCGGCTTCGGTGGAGACGCGGCGTATACGGCCTTTCCGCTGGGCGAAGCGAGCATGCCGCCTGCCAGTCCTCCGAGCGCCTCGGCACTTGGCTACTTCAGTGCTGCCAGCATGCATGATCCGCTTGTGTCACCGCTTGATTCGCCTGCTGTACTGGCAAAGTTTCCTCCCACTTTGCTAATAACGGGAACGCGCGACTTTGCCTACAGCGGAGCCATCTATACCCACGAGCAGTTGGTGAAGCTGGGCGTCGATGCAGAGTTACATGTGTGGGAGGGGCTTTTCCATGGCTTTTTCTACAATGGCGATGTGCCGGAGTCGCGCGACGCATTCAATGTCATGATCAAATTCTTCGATCGCCACCTGGCAAGCGATTGAGGTCTTGCAAGCGTAAATCTCGGCATGCGAATGCAGTCAGGCTAAAGCCGCGAACGTAAGATTTCTGCGGGCCGCATTGTTCCGGGGCGAAATGCGTCCCAGCTGAAGCCGGTCTGTGCAAGCATAGGAAGTTTGTAATCAACTAACCGTACGAGGTGATGAATGTCGAATTGGGTTCGGTGTCTCGCGATGGTAATAGTCGGCTCTCTCAGCGGAACTCTCCTGGTTGCGCAATCTGGCGAGAAACGCGCTGATCACTGGGTTGCCACTTGGGCTACGGCGCAAGAGCTAAGCAAGACGGTTCAGGATATACCTCAGTTGCCCCCGGGCGTCACCATGCCCGATTTCTCCAAGCTCAAAGGACCAGCGATGCCGCTGCACATCCCCAAGACTGTTCAGGATGAGACAGTGCGCATGATTGTGCATACGAGCATCGGCGGCAACAGGCTGAGGATCGAGCTCTCGAATGCGTTCGGGCGGGGAATCGTCTCCATCGCAGATGCCCATATTGCAGTACGAACGTCGGAATCTTCCGTCGATCCCGCGACTGATCGCAAGATTACTTTCAGCGGAAACCCGGGTGTCGAGATCCGCCCAGGCGCCGTTATTGTCAGCGACGCGATCAATATGGATGTGAAGCCGATGTCGGACCTTGCGGTTTCGCTATATGTGGCAAAGAGCGACGGTGAGTCGGCAAATCACATGGTTGGCCTGCACACTTCGTATATTGCCAGCGGAGACACAACGGCCTCGGTGTCTATGCCCAAAGGAGACACCACCACCGGCTACCTATGGCTGCGCAGCATTGATGTGGTGGCGCCGCCTTCGAGTTTTGCCATTGCCTGCCTGGGAGATTCGATTACCGACGGCTTCGGCACCACTGGCGATGCCGATCGCGCGTGGCCCGCGTTGCTTGCCAAGAGGCTGAATCGACCGCAGGCAGGTGACAGCATCTCCGTCCTCAATGAAGGAATTTCAGGCAACCAGGTGCTTCGCGACGGAGCTGGGGTGAGCGCGCTGGCGCGATTCGATCGCGATATTCTCGGCGAACCGGGAGTGCGCTGGATTGTGCTGCTGGAGGGAATCAACGACATCAATATTCACGGGCAGATCACCGGTCCGCACGCCTTGGTGGCGGAGGATCTTATTGCGGGCTACAGGCAGTTGATTGCCCGCGCGCATCTCAACAACATGAAGGTCATCGGCGCGACGCTCACGCCTGAAGACGGAGTGTGGCTGGCTGGCCCTGTGGGCGAAGCCACACGCCAAAAAGTGAATGCGTGGATAAGAAACAGCGGCGAATTCGATGCGGTCGTCGACTTTGATGCCGTGGTGCGTGATCCGAATCATCCCGCGAGCCTGCGCAAGGACCTGGACCCAGGCGATCACATCCACCCCAATGACATCGGCAATCAGTCCATGGCGGACGCTTTCGTGCTGAGCACATTCGAGCGCTGAGGCTTCTCTGAAAAACGCCAATTTACAAGAGCTTGTCCAGACGAGTTCACTTTATCGGTGGCAGATTCGTGTTGAAATCGGGCCTGCGCCCGCCGAAAGCGAGGAGCATGGGCATGAAAACCGGCCGCCGCAATGTTTTGGCCGCGCTAACCGGAGCCGCGGCGCTGCCTTTCCTGCGCACCATGGCGCCGGCCCAGGCCGCTGAGGAGCAATCAACTGCGTCTTCGTCCGAGAAGAATTCCGCAGCAAAGCGCATCTCCCTGGCTGAGGATCCACTGCGTCCGCAGTTCCATTTGTTGCCGCGCGCCAACTGGATGAACGACCCCAACGGTCCGATTTACTGGAACGGACAGTACCATATGTTCTACCAGTTCAATCCTGACGGAGCCTACTGGGGCAATATGCACTGGGGACACGCCGTCAGCCCCGACATGGTTCACTGGCGGCAACTTGCCGTCGCTTTAGCTCCCACGCCGGGCTCGCCCGACGCGGATGGCTGCTTTACGGGGACTGCGGTGATACAGGATAAGCGAGCGGCCATACTGTACACCGGCGCCCGCGCAGTATCTCTGGACGAGGCAACAAGCAGGGACGGCGCGTCGCCTCTCAAGGAAACGCAGTGCCTGGCTGTGGCGCGGGACGCCGATCTGATGGTGTGGGAGAAGACGGCGGCCCCGGTGATTGCTGCGCCTCCGCCCGGCATGGAAGTCAATGGCTTTCGTGATCCCTCGCCTTGGAGGCAAGGGGAGTGGTGGTACACCGTGCTCGGGTCCGGGATCGCCGGCGAGGGCGGGGCCGTGCTTCTCTATCGTTCCCGCGATCTGCGCAATTGGGAGTACATGCACATCCTGGCCCGCCGCCAGCATGCCGCGGCTTTTGAACCCTTCGATCCTTGGGAGACCTGGGAGTGTCCGGAGTTCTTTCCGCTGGGGGATCAGCATGTCCTGATCTATTCGGCCGGGGGCAAGGCGCAATGGCAGGCCGGACGGCTCGACACCGGCGCCATGACGTTTCACGCCGAGCAGGCAGGCATCCTGGACTACGGGGCGTACTATGCGCCGAAAACGCAATTGGATATAAATGGCAACCGTGTTCTCTGGGGATGGATTCCCGAAACGCGCCCGCTGGAGGAGTTCAAGGCGGCGGGCTGGGCCGGCATGATGTCCTTGCCGCGTGTGCTTTCCCTTTCCGCCAACGGCCGATTGCGCTTCCAGGTTACCGGCGAAGTGAATCGACTACGCTCTCGCGAACAAGTCCTGGAGATTTCCGGCAACAACGATGAACTCCGGCAACGGATCGGCTCCATCCGTGTGAAGGATTGTTGCGGCGAAGTTCTTTTGCGGGCGCGAAGAGGCCGCGAGCCGTTCGAACTGCTGCTGCACGGCGAGGAAACCAGTCTCGTTCCCTGGCTCGCGCTGAGGTACGATCCGGCCCGGCGCAACCGGTTCCATGTCGATGGCCGCTCTCTTCTACTTGAGTTGGGAGAAGACGAAGACCTCGATATCCATGTCTACGCAGACGGTTCCGTAATAGAGTTGTTCGTCAACCATCAAGCAGCGTGGGTCAAGCGCTTCTACTTTGCCGGCGGCCACGATCGTGATCTGTGCTTCAAGTGGACGGGAACGGCGGCAGATCTGGTTAGCCTGTCGGCATGGCGCTTTACTCCCATTTCCCGCGACCGGCTGACCACATAGTTGAGTTCGACGCAGAGCGACTGTCGTGGCGCGCGGTTGCAAGACGCCGTGCGACTTCCTGCGGCGCGGTGGATTAAGATCAACCCATGAAACTTGGAGTGAGCGCATTCGCGTGGGCAGGAAAGATGGAGCCATCGTTGCTCAATCTGCTGCCTGCGATTCGGGATCTGGGCATGGACGGCTTTGAGATTCCCATGTTCGATCCAACGCTGCTGCCGGTCGCGGAGATCCGGCGGGCGTTCGAGCAGAGCGGCCTTGAGTGTACGGTCTGCGCAATTCTTCCTTCTGGGATCAATCCGATCAGTCCCGATGCTGGCGTTCGGCTTAGATCGATGCACCATCTGAAACGGTGCGTGGAGACCACCGCTGAACTGGGAGCTAAACTGTTGGGAGGTCCGCTGTATGCGCCGATTGGCTATTTCACCGGCCATCGGTCCACGGCCAGCGAGTGGCAGTGGGCAACCGAGGCATTTCAAGCGCTCGGCGAAACTCTCGATGCTTGCAGCGTCACGCTCTCCATTGAGCCTGTGAATCGCTCCGAGACTTTTTTCCTGCGCACGGCAAAAGAAGCCCTGGCACTGTGCGAAGCTGTCGGCCATCCCCGGGTCGGCGTTACCATCGATACCTTCCACGCCAATATCGAGGAAAAGAATATTGCCATCGGAGTTCTTTCTTTGGGCAATCGTCTCCGGCATATGCACATCAGCGAGAACGACCGCGGTGTGATTGGCCAGGGTCATGTGGATTTTCCCGGGATACTGGATTCTCTCGGAAGGATGGGATACGAAGGCTATCTGATGATCGAGGGCTTCGGGTTCCTGCCCGATGTCAAGGACGCTCCAGGCACGCTTTGGGCCGAATGTGCTGTGTCGCCTATGGATATCGCCAGCAAGGGAGAAGTATTCTTATATAATTTGCTGAATAATTTGCAAGAAATCGGCGGATGAGGGTTGCCGGTGAATGTCCAGCGAACTGTTGCCAGTTCGAGATGTCAGCAATTGCGAAGAGGGCAATGTGCAACGCAATTTTTCGTGGCTCGCAGACCCTGAGCCGCTGGCAGCGGATTCTCCGCACAACCCGCAGCGGAACGAAGGTGATGCGCGATTCAATGCGAACGCATACGATTCAGTGCAACACCTCAACCCGCATTTCAAGTCAACTGCATTCCCGCGTGGAATGCGCCTGTATCGCTTTCATATCACAGCGGCCTCTTACGGTCTCCAGAATGGATTACGTAAGTTATTTGTTTTGAATGGTGAGCTCGGTGGGAGTCGAACCCACGACCCACGCCTTAAAAGGGCGTTGCTCTACCAGCTGAGCTACGAGCTCCCATTGGGCCACTACATCCAAATTATCACAGGGAGAGGCCTTACGCCGCGCCAGCTTCCGGGTGTGCTTCCGCTGGCTTGAGCAGCTGGCCTGTCCGGCGTGACCACCCTGGATAAAATTCCGATATCTTCACGAAAAGGCTGAGGCAATCGGTTAAGCTTGCATGAAGATTCACAAACGAGGGAATTGCGCGGGGAAAACACCATGTTCGATGTGGGGCAAAAGGTCACGGTGATTGCAGACAAGGGAATCGCCTGCGACGGCATGATTCTGTCCCGCCTGGCGCGCGGGCCTGAATTTATGTCATAGTTTTCGTGGAGAATCAAATGACTCTCGGACAGTTTTTAGGCAAGCAATTCATTCGTGTAATTGCGTGGAATGAGCCGCAAGACGGCATCCTCGCTTATCGCTATCCCATGCGGGATCTGGAGATAGAAAACGGCGGCCAGCTCACTGTGAGCGAGTCGCAAATGGCGGCCTTCGTCAACGAGGGAAAAATTGCGGATGTCTTCGGCCCTGGCCTGCACACGCTCTCGACCCGCAATCTACCTCTGCTCACCGATCTGATGAACTGGGACAAGGCCTTTGAATCCCCGTTCAAGTCGGAGGTCTATTTT